>PVMK01135389.1_pt1 | contig 55546 bp, 54 predicted proteins | sample 1853481 | NCBI WGS metagenome assembly PVMK01 (sample SAMN08533507, study PRJNA380276) | Marine sediment metagenome, whole genome shotgun sequencing project.
CCGGGGGAGAAGGTCCCCGTCGACGGGGTCGTGGTCTTGACGGCGCGACGCTGATCGATGAGTCCATGGTGACCGGCGAGCCCATTCCAGTCCGAAAAGCGCGAGGGCGACCTGGTCGTCGGGCGCCACCGATCAACGGAACCGGGATGCTGATCATGCGGGCCGAAAAGGTTGGTTCCGACACGCTTCTTGCCCGGATCGTCACCATGGTCGCCGAAGCACAGCGCAGCCGCGCGCCGATCCAGAGCTCGCCGATGTGGTGTCCGGCTATTTCGTCCCCGCCGTCATCGGGGTCGCGATCGTGACGTTCGCCGTCTGGAGTTTGGTCGCCCCGAGCCGCGCATGGCGCATGCGCTCATCAATGCCGTCGCGGTTCTCATCATTGCATGCCCCTGTGCGCTTGGCCTCGCCACGCCGATGTCCATCATGGTCGCGATGGGGAAGGGCGCCAGCGTTGGCGTCCTCTTTCAAAGACGCCGAGGCGATTGAAGTGCTGAGGAAGGTGGATACGATCGTCGTCGACAAGACGGGAACGCTGACGGCCGGCAGTCCGGAGCTCGTCACCGTGGAGGCCAGCGCTGGCTTCGATGCGGCCCGGCTGCTCAGCGCTGCGGCAAGCCTGGAACGCGGCAGCGAACACCCGCTTGCGGAAGCCATCGTAGCTGGCGCCGTCGCACGTGGGGTTTCCATACCGCATCTGAGTCGTTCCAGTCCATCACTGGACAAGGCGTGACCGGTCGCGTGGAGGGCCGCGACGTAGCGCTTGGCAATCGCAGGTTGCTCGAAGGGCTGGGGGCGTCTGCGGGCGCGCTGCGAGGTCGCGCCAACGAGCTTCGCGCCGGCGGGCAGACCGTCATGTTCGTCGTCATCGATGGCGACGATCGCCGGAATCCTCGGGGTCGCCGATCCCATCAAGGAAGGCACCCCAGCTGCGATCGCCGCGCTTCACGCGGAGGGAGTCCGCGTCGTCATGCTCACGGGCGACAACCGCAAGACGGCCGAGGCGGTCGCTGCGACACTGTCGATCGACGACGTCATTGCCGAAGTTCTGCCCGACGAAAAGGCCGCCGCGATCAAGCGCCTGCAGGACCGCGGCCACGTGGTGGCCATGGCCGGGGACGGCATCAACGACGCACCGGCCCTGGCGCAGGCTCAAGTGGGCATCGCCATGGGCACCGGCACGGACGTCGCGATGGAAAGCGCCGGGGGTGACCTTGGTCAAGGGCGACCTTCGCGGGATCATACGCGCGCGCAAGCTCAGCCGCGCGACGATGGCCAACATCAAACAGAATCTGTTCTTTGCCTTCGTCTACAACAGCCTGGGAGTGCCAGTCGCGGCGGGGGTTCTCTATCCGGTCTTTCGGCCTCTCTGCTGAGCCCCGTCATCGCGGCGGCGGCAATGAGCTTCAGCTCCGTGTCCGTCATCGCGAACTCTCTCCGTTGCGTGGCGCGCAGATCTGAGCGGCTGGCGCGCTAGCGTTTCTGAGCTGCGTGCCTCTCTCCACCCACCGTCTCGCCGCAGCTCGAGCATTTCAGCGCCGTAGTACGGGTTGCGCACTTTTCCCGTGCTTTCTGCACCCAGCTACCCTTCGCCATCGAGCAATAGAGCACGTCGATATCCTTGGGCTTCGACATGGTCACCCACATGACCATTGGCATCGAGAGCTTCTTGAATGATGCTCTTGCTTCGTCGAGCGTCTTGGCCTGGCTCAGCGTTTGCGCCGCCTTTTGGAGATTGGTGGGCACGTCTTTGTAGTGCGCGGCGTGCTCTCCGGTAACGCTGCTCGCATCGATTGTTGCCGCTTGTGTGCCGATGCTCTTCGCCAAGACGGGTACACCCGCGAGGGAGTTACTCGAGAGCGCATCTCCGATCTTTAGATAGCTATCCAGGATGGGCTCCAGCTGCCGGTCGAATCGCTGCGTGCCCGTCGCATGTGTTCCTGGCTCCGCGCGGACCAGGGCCACGTTCAGGCTGAACGCAAGGACTGACACACAGCTGAGCGCAAGTAAGTGTGGAAGGAAACGGGTGGATCGTGCTTGTGGGTGTTTGCTCATGCTTTCTACAGTAAGCAAGAGAGGTGCCAATCAGGCAACCTTGCGGCCGGCCGGCAAGGAACGAAGTCCCCCGGTCACGTCGCAGAATGGCATGCCTATTGCTGGACTTATGCGCGAAAATGGGTGCTAACGGCGGGCGCTTGACTCCGCGGTACGGTACGGGGTTTACAATGCTCGGGTGGGCGCGATCAGATCGACCAAGGACATCCTCACGGTGATCACGGCAGCCGCGGTGTTGATCGGGATCCTCGCGGTGGCCGAGCCGGCTCTTGCTGCCGTCGACCACTACGAGGTCCAAGTCGATGGGCTAGCCTGCCCGTTTTGCGCGTACGGTCTGGAAAAGAAGCTCAAGGAGCTTCCCGGGGTGGCGAATGTGCAAATCGAGCTCAACACGGGCTGGGCTTCCTTTGACGTATCGAGCGGCGTGCTCTTGCCTGGGCCGGTTCAGGCTGCAGTTCGTGACGCTGGTTTCACGCCGCGCGACATCAGGGTGACCGCAAGCGGCACCGTGCAAGGCAAAGGAGATGAGCTGCGGCTGAGCGTCGGCGGTGACCAGACGATCACGCTCCACGGTGGTGCAGCATTCGGCCAGCTGCGAGCGCTCGTGAAAAAGGGACACCGCGACGTGGTTGTGACGGGCCTGATCCGTCGCGTGGACGACACCTGGCAGTTGACGGTCGCCAAAGCCAAGCAGCGGTAGGGAACCTGACATGCCAGGTCATGAGTTGTTGAGACGATGGATGGCGTCGCTGGTGTTGGCCAGCGCCTTCATCTGGACGAGCAGGGCCGAAGCAGGTCCCATCACGTTCAACACCGCGTTGCCGGTACACGCAAACGAGTTGATTCTCCGAGAGCAAGTGATCTGGTTGCGGGCTACCGATGATCCAAGCCCCATGGATCGCAATCTCAACGTCATCGCGGTGCCGACGGTCCTCGTCTACGGCGTGCATCCTCGGGTGGCCCTGTTCGGCATTTTGCAGTTTCTGTACAAGCGCATGGATGTCACGATGCCGAGTGGAGATCGGGTGAGGCGTTCGGCGAGCGGGTTTGGGGATCTGTCGACGTTCGTTCGTGTGACGGCGCTGCAAATCGACCGCCCTCGAGAAACGATCCGCTTGGCCCCCTTCTTGGGTCTCAAAATGCCCACCGGCGCTACCGGCATCGCCGATGACCTCGGGCAGCTCCCCCCAGCACTCCAGCTCGGTTCTGGATCCTGGGATCCCTTTGGCGGCCTCATCTTCACCTGGCAGAAACTACGCTGGGAATTCGACCTTTCGGGGAGCTACGTGGTTCGCACCCGGGCCAATGACTTCAATCCCGGAGACGAGGCGCGCGGTGACGCATCGTTTCAATATCGCGTAGTCCCCTGGGGCGAGGTTGGCCCAGACGTTCCGAGCTGGCTCTTCGCCGTGCTCGAAACCAACGTCATCTGGCAAGGCCACGACGAAATCGTTGGCGTGCGAAACCCCAATTCCGGGGGCGTGATTTGGTATCTGGCCCCGGGGTTGCAGTGGGTCACGTTACGCACCGTGCTCGAAGCTGCGGTGCAGATCCCCGTGCTCAGCAGGCCCAATGGCCAGGGTCTCGGCCGAGACTTCATCGCGCGACTGAGCTTCCGGGTGAACTTTTGATGAGGCGAAGGGTAAGGTCGGGGGGATTCCCTTGCTCCGGCGGGCCCTGTGGGCATATGGTTTCGGCGGTCGATGCCGCCGCTTTCGAGACGACGCTTTTTGGAGATTTCCACCGCCGCCACGGGCGTTACCGCGGTTGGCGGCATCCCAGCATTTGCGCGCGGCGTCCTGAGTAGCTCCGAGACGCTCAGCACGGTTCCGACGATCTGCGATCTCTGTTTTTGGAAATGTGGTTCCGTCGCGCATCTCCGCGATGGAAAATTGTGGAAGATCTTGGGCAACGAGATCGATCCCTTGAGCGAGGGTCGGCTTTGCCCTCGCGGCACCGGTGGCGTCGGGGCTCACTACGACGCGAATCGTCTGACCTCACCACTCATTCGCAAGACCGAGCGCGGCCAAGAACAATGGGTGGAGGCTACCTGGGACGAAGCGCTACAATACATCGCCAAGCGCATGCTGAAGATCAAGGCCGACTACGGCCCAGAGTCGATGGCGCTCTTCAGTCACGGGATTGGCGGCAAGTTCCTCAAACACACGATGCACGCCTACGGTACGCCCAACCTCACGGCGCCATCCTATTCGCAGTGTCGCGGCCCCCGGGACGTGGGCTTTTCGCTCACCTTTGGCGAGGGGGTGAGCACCCCGGAACGCACGGACATCGCGAACGCCCAGTGCCTCGTCCTGATCGGCTCGCACCTGGGTGAGAACATGCACAACACGCAGGTGCAAGAGTTCGCGCAAGCCATCGAGAAGGGCGCCTCGATCATCGTGGTTGACCCGCGCTTCTCGGTCGCCGCCAGCAAGGCGCAGCACTACTTGCCCATCAAGCCCGGCACGGACATCGCACTCTTGTTGGCGTGGATGAACGTGCTCGTGACCGAAGAGCTGTACGACAAGGAATATGTCGACGCCTATGGTTTCGGATTCGACGCCTTTGCGGCGGACATTGCACCCTACACCCCAGAGTGGGCATACCCGAAGACCAGCCTCAGCCCAGCCCTCATCCGTGAAACCGCGCGCGAAATGGCGCGACACAAGCCCGCGTCCCTCGTCCACCCCGGGCGCCACGTCACTTGGTATGGCGACGATGCGCAGCGCAGCCGCGCAATTGCGCTGCTCAACGCATTGCTCGGTAGCTGGGGCCGAAAGGGCGGGTTCTATTACCCGTCAGGCATGGATGTTCCCGGATATCCTTACCCAGACTATCCGGTTCCCAGCCGACCGAAGGCCGACAATCCGGACCACAAGTATCCGTTCGCCGATGGCACGCTGAGCAACGGGATTCGCGACGCCACCATCAGTGGCAAGCCTTATCCCATCAAGGGCTGGATGGTGTACGCCACCAACTTGATCGAGGCGCTTCCGAACCAAGAGGAAACGATTCGCGCCATCCAAGAGCTCGACCTCCTGGTGGTGGTCGATGTGATCCCGAGCGAGATTGCGGGTTGGGCCGATGTCGTGCTCCCAGAAGCCGTTTACCTCGAGCGCTACGATGACCTGCACGTCAGTTGGTTTCGCCAACCCTTCGTCGGGCTTCGGCAACCTGTGGTGGAGCCCCCCGGCGACCAGAAACCAGGGTGGTGGATCGCGCGCGAGCTGGCGAACAAGCTTGGTCTGCAAGCGTACTACCCATGGAAAGATATCGAGGACTATCTCCGGACGCGGGTGCAGAGTGCGGGCCTCAGCTTCGACGAGCTCAAGCAGAAGGGCGTCATTCTCGGGCCCAAGCAACCGCTCTACTTCGATGAAGGGGTACCCGCGGAATTCTATACGCCATCGGGTAAGATCGAGTTCTACTCGACGCAGCTTGCCGAGGCCGGTTTCGATCCGGTGCCCAAGTTCACGCCTCCCGAGGAGCCGCCTCCAGGGTCGTTCCGTCTGCTCTACGGGAGGGCTCCGGTGCATTCCTTTAGCCGAACGCAGACCAATCCGATCCTATCGGACTTGATGGACGAGAACGAAGCCTGGATAAACCAGGACGTCGCGCGTCGCTATGGGCTCGAGAGCGGAGACTACGTTCAGCTCAAGAACCTCGATGGCGTCATGAGCAAGCCGATCAAGGTCAAGGCAACTCAACGCATTCGAGGTGACTGCATCTTCATGACGCACGGGTTCGGGCACACGTCACGTGGGATTTTTCCCAAATACAAGAAGGGTGCAAGCGATGCCGGGCTCATCACGAAGTACAAGATTGATCCGCTGATGGGCGGCACCGGCATGAACGTAAACTTCGTAACCCTCGAGTTGGAGGCGTAGAGCGATGGCTCGGTTCGGAATGGTGATCGACACGAGCACGTGCATTGGGTGCATGGACTGTGTGGTCGCCTGCAAGACCGAGAACAACGTTCCCGATGGTTTTTGCCGGGATTGGATCGTTACCGAGGTAACGGGCGTTTTTCCCGACCTCTCCATGGAGATTCGCAGCGAGCGCTGTAACATGTGCGACAACCCGCCTTGCGTGCATTGTTGTCCGACGGGGGCGAGCCATGTCTCCGATTTTGGCAAGCTCGTGCAGATCAACGAAGACATGTGCATTGGCTGCAAGGCGTGCCTGGCGGCATGTCCCTACGGTGCCCGCTACACTCATCCGGAGGGATACGCCGACAAGTGCACCTTCTGCGACCATCGCCTCAAGGTCGGCCAAGATCCGGCGTGTGTGTCGGTCTGCCCCACGCACTGCATGCACTTTGGCGACCTCGACGATCCCAACAGCGAGGTCACCAAGCTGTTGAAATCGCGCAAATCGAAGACCCTGTTGCCGGAGGCCGGCACCGAACCGAGGATCCATTTCCTCACGGACAAGGCGAAAGAATGAGCAGCCGAAGCCGCGACTCGGAGCAAGAGGTGCAGCCTGCGGTTGCCGAAGCGTCGCGAGTGCTGCGGGAGCTCGAGCGCTCCCTGCCAGTCAGCGACTTGATGGGTTGGCTGATTGGCACTCTGCCCCTCGCCAATCGCGATGAGGTGTTCAAAGTCCTCAAGGCGATCTACGAAGCGGGTTTCGAGATCACGTCCGCGAGCCCAACGGCGCAACCGTACAAGATCGGCCAAGAGGCGTTTCAAGCCTGTCCCCAGCGTGTCACCGCGCGAAGGGCGAGATAGGACCGATGCGGGAATACACGACCACCAACACCAACCCGTTCGTCGACCTCTCTCACGAGGTTTGGGGTTGGGAGATCCCCGTTTATCTCTTCTTGGGTGGCTTGGTGGCCGGCATGATGGTCATCTCCGGATACTTTTTTCTCTCAGGGCGATGGCGCAACCGCGACTCCTCCAGTTACGTGTTGCCGGCCCTGAGCCTGATCCTCCTGTCGGCGGGCATGTTGGCCTTGTTCCTCGACCTCGAGCACAAGCTCTACGTTTGGCGCTTGTACCTCACCTTCGAGGTGACTTCACCGATGTCCTGGGGCTCGTGGATCTTGCTCCTCGTCTATCCCGTGTTGATCGCCAGTCTGGTGTTGGCGCTACCAGCCGCGCTCAGAGAACGCTCGGCCAGCCTCGCCAAGCTGTCGGATCGCATCCAGGCACGGCCATCGGCGGTACGGTCGATCGGCGCCCTCAACATCGCGCTCGGCATCATGGTAGGCATCTACACCGGGATTCTGCTCAGCGCGCTCGGAGCTAGGCCGCTTTGGAGTAGCGCGTTGCTCGGCCCGCTTTTCCTCGTTTCCGGCGTTTCCACCGCAGCGGCGCTGGTCGATCTGGTGGCGAAGGATCACTCGGAGCGGGATTTGGTGTCGCGCGCAGACATCGGCTTCATGATCACGGAGCTGCTGTTCATAGCCTTGTTCCTGATCGGCTTGATGAACACCTCCAAGGTTCACCAAGAGGCCGCAGGCTTGCTGCTCGGTGGGCCATTCACGGCAGTGTTCTGGGTCCTCGTCGTCGGGCTCGGCTTGCTCGTCCCGATCGTCATCCAGACTTTGACTGCGACCCACAGGATCAGGCACACCGTCGTGGCTCCCGTGTTGGTGCTCGTCGGCGGCCTCGTGTTTCGGATGGTCATGGTCAGCGCCGGGCAACTGACCCACTGGACGGCCATGTGACCCATTCATCGAATCCTCGTCGCCCAGGAAGGAAGGTCTTCATCCAATGACATCCGCACGTGAGCCAGCTCCTTACATGAACCCGTACCTCGCCGGTGTGGGTTTGGGGCTGGTGCTTTTGCTCGCGTTCGTCGTGATGGGCCGGGGACTTGGCGCCTCGGGCGCATTCTCGACCATCGTTGCAGTACTCGTCGATGCCGTCGCGCCCGAGCACGCCCGCGCCAACGATTTCTATGTAGGGTATCTGGAGAACGGCTACGGGAGCCCCTTCAAGAGCTTCCTGATGTTTGAAGTCATCGGTGTGCTGGTCGGCGGCTTCATTTCCGGCTCACTGGCGGGCCGTGTGAAGCGGACGATCGAGAGGGGCCCAAGGATGTCCGCCAGGGGACGCATCGCGCTCGCAATCCTCGGAGGCACCATGATGGGCTTCGGCGCCAAGCTAGCGGGAGGCTGCACCAGTGGTCAGGGCTTGTCCGGCGGCGCCGTGCTCGGGCTCGGCAGTTGGACGTTCATGATCATGGTTTTCGTCGGGGGCTACGCGGGGGCCTATTTCCTGAGGAGGGAGTGGCGATGATTGCACCGTTCTACAAGTACGGGGCGTTCGGCGACGAGGTGTCGCTCATCTTGGCGGCGCTCATCGGCGTTGGCTTCGGCTTCTTCCTCGAAAGGGCTGGCTTCGGCAGCTCCCGCAAGTTGGCGGCGCAATTCTACTTCACGGACATGGCCGTCTTCAAAGTCATGTTCTCGGCCATCGTCACCGCCATGCTCGGGCTCTTCTATCTGTCGTGGGCAGGGCTGGTCGACATCTCGATGGTCTACGTGAGCCCGACCTATCTACTGCCACAGCTGCTCGGCGGGCTCGTGCTTGGCCTCGGTTTCATCGTGGGGGGGTACTGCCCAGGCACCTCCGTGGTCGGAATATCGACGGGCCGACTCGACGCCGTCGCGTTTGGCGGCGGCGTGTTCGGCGGCATCTTCGTGTACGGAGAGCTCTACCCCTGGCTTGCGGACTTCGTGAAATCCACCTCCATGGGCAGAGTGACGCTCGATAGCTGGCTCGGAGTGAGCACCGGCTTGGTGGTCTTTGCCGTGGTCGCGATGGCGGTCCTCGGTTTCTGGGGTGCCACCACGGTCGAGCGGAAACTGGCGCGGCGCGAGGCGGAGGCTTGACGATGCACCGTGTCGACCCACGTGCCTGGGGCATCAATCAAAAGCTGGCGTCATTGGCACTCGCCCTCGGAGCCCTGGCCTTACTCGGCTCTCCATCCCCTGGGGGCGCCGTCACGATCAATACGCAAGAGCTGGCCGCCATCGTCGAGTCGGAGCTCGATCACGTCACCGTCGACGAGCTCGCGGACTGGATTATCCAGGACCGCGCCGACTATCGTTTGATCGACGTCCGCGATCCCGATGCGTATGCCGGGTATCACATCCCGACCGCCGAGCTGGTGGAGCTCCGTGATTTGCACGACTATCCGCTCTACCAGAACGAGAAGATCGTCGTCTATTCCGATGGTGGCATTCACTCCGCCCAAGCGTGGTTCCTGTTACGGGCGGAAAGCTTCGCCGGCGCGTACATCCTGCTTGGCGGCCTCGACGCCTGGAAGGACGACGTTCTGTTTCCCGAGTTGCCCGTCGACGCGACCCAAGACGAGCTGGCCAGCTTCGAGCGTCGCCGAGCCGTGAGTGAGCTCTTTGGGGGCCAAGCCCGGACGAGCGGAGGCGACGCTGCCAAACCGTCCGAAGTGGTGCTACCTAAAGTGAAACCGCCGACACCCGTGGCGGCGCCCCGAGCCCGAAAGAAGCACCACAAAGAAGGCTGCTAAGAGGGGCCTTCAGTTGCCTAGTGTGTGATTCAGAAACCTAGTTGCTGCTAGGTTCGGTCGAACAACCTGGAGAAGAGTCCTTCGCCGCGTGATTTGCGGAGCAACCAGTGTGCTTTCTTGAGGAGCGCGGCACCTGAGAGCGCCCCTACGCGCACGTCCAGAATCTCTCCGTTGTTGACCAACAGCAAGGTCGGTACCGAGTGGATGTTGAAAGGTTGCGCCAGGTTCGCTTGGCTTGCGGTGTTGATCTTGACGAATCGAATCGGCTCGTCCGCAAGCTCCTCGGCCACCGCTTCGAAGTGCGGCTCCATGAGCTTGCAAGGCCCGCAAGTCGGTGACCAAAAATCGATGACGGCGGGCCCACCGTCGTCACTCATCAACCGTTCTAGCTCGCTCTGCGTTTTCAAGTTTTCGATCATACACAATCCTAGGGACTCTATACTGGACTGGACGATGACCGCACGATGAAGATTAGGCCATGGTTCTGGATTCTGGCCCTCGTGCTGGGGCTAGTGGTGGCGATGTGGGTTGGCGCTCGGGGCGCTATTTCCCTCAGGACGGTTATCTCCGCTCGCTTTCCAGAAGTGCAATGGGTAGAGAGCGCAACCCTTTCCCAATGGGCGAAAGGCGCGCCAGGGACACAGCCAGAGATTCTCGACGTGCGAACAGAAGCCGAGTTCGAGGTAAGTCATCTCCAAGGGGCGCGGCGCGTGGACCCGGACAATCCAAAAATCGAGTCGCTCCAAATCGCACCAGACGCGACGGTCGTGGTGTACTGCTCGGTCGGTTACCGGAGCGCCGCGATCGTGAAGCAACTCCAACGCGCCGGTATCACCAACGTTTACAATCTAGAGGGCGGCATCTTCGCGTGGGCGAACGACGACCGTCCTCTTTACCGGGATGGGGAGCGTGCCGACGTGGTACATCCGTATGACAAGTTGTGGGGGCGACTCCTGCGAGAAGATCTGCGCGCCACTGGGCTGAAGTAGCAATGACCACGCGCGCGACTCGACATCGACTTTCTTGGATACTGCTCGTGGTGGCGTCGATCGCCTTGGTGGTCGGCCTCGCGCCCAGCACCGTCAAGGCCGACGACTGGCATGCAGCGGTCGGTGGTGGAGGCAACTTCAACTTCTCCCCTGAAGCCGTCGGACGTGGATGGGTCTTGTTCGACAGTGTTGGAACCGGCGTAGTTGGCAACGGAGACCTGCATCTGTACTGGAACACCGACAAGATTCATGTGGGCATCGAACGGCTCTCCTTCGCGAAGAACAAGCTCGCATTCTTTGCGTTCGCTGAGGGCGAGATCGTTCTAGCTCAGCTTCTGCGCGACTATTTCAAACAAGGGCTCAAGATCAGCGAGTTCGGGTTCAACGCGAGCTACGTCCTGCTCAGCTCGAAGCTTCAGTGGTATCCCGGAAAGCACCAGACCCTCGAGATCCTACTCCCCGTCCGGTATTGGTGGTTCTTCGAAACGGGCGACACCGCGGGCTATCAGCTTCCATCCAACACTTGGGCCTTCGAGCCGCGCATCGGCTATGTCTATTGGAACATCCACGCAGCTGCCGAGGAGTGGGAGGCGCACCGCTTCTACCCACGAATCACGGGCATTGCGCTGGGAATCAACGGTGGCCTCGACGTGCGCTCGAGCTCCCAGTCGTGGGGAATCGCCGATGGTCGCAACGATCCTGGAAACGTCATCTACGTGGTCCGGCAGTGGTTACGCGCAGGATGGCAGTTCGTCCCTCTCACGCGCCTCCAGATCGACGAGTGGGGAAGCTATGGATGGGGGGAAGATGACATTACGCGGAATCGTATCGGAGGCACGAGTCCCTACGTGGTTCCCATACCGGGCCTTCCCTGGAGCGGGCTGGTTTCCGAGCGACTCGTCTCCGCGCAACTCGGCTTCCACATCAAAGCAAAGCAAAGCTCTCCGCATGAATTCGGCGTCCTGGTCGGGGGTGGCGCTTTCAACGACGTGAAGAGGGAAGGGGCGCTCGGCACCTACGGGGGCACCGGCGGTGTCGCGTTGTTTACCGACCTGCGGTTCGGCGAGGCGGACCGCTACCAGCTTCACATTCATGTCAGCTATGGTCTGCCCACGGTCTGGCTGCTCGACTCACCGTATCTCGCAGGGCTTCTCACTTTTGGTGCCCGAATTTTCTAGGTCTCGTTTCGTACCCCTTACAACCCAAGATCAAACAAGGAGTAGGACCACCATGCCCTGATCCCAGCTACGCATTTTCGAAAGACCTCGATGGGGTTTCCGTTGCCGAGGGCGTCGAGCGAGTCACCGAAGCGCTCAAGGCCAACGGGCTTCGGCGTGCTCACGAAGATCGACATCAAGGAAACCCTCAAGAAGAAGCTCGACGTGGATTTCCGTCCCTATGTCATTCTAGGCGCCTGCAATCCGAAGCTTGCGTACCAAGCGCTTCAAGGAGAGCCGCACATCGGCCTGCTATTGCCCTGTAACGTGGTCGTTCAGGAGTCGGACAACGGGGCGCGGGTTTCATTTGCCGATCCGAAAGCCATGTTCGAGATCGTGCCGGACGCGTCCATTGAGGAAGTGGCCACAGAAGCACGGCGCCTCCTTCGAGCCGCGTGCGACCAGCTGTGATCGATCAACGCTGTCAGTGAAGTCAGTTCGATGCTTCGGCGCTTCGTAGCGCCGGTGCGGACTCAGCGGGCTCCTCGCGCTCCACGAACGACTTGTCTGTCCGCCACTTGGGCTGAAGCCGGACTTTGTCCCAGACTTCTGGGAAGGCGCCGACCGCGCCGAGCTTCTCGCGCATCCGCCTGTAGAGCCGATGGTCGAACATTTCTTCGAACTCAGTGCGGTTCATCCAGACGTCTTGATAGAGAGGGACGAAACCACCGATTTCGTGGGTGAAGCGCTCGGTCGCCGCAACGTGCTCTTCCGCGTCCCACTCCTCGCCTCGCTTGAGTGCCGGAGGAATCCCGTATGCGCCGAGGTCGACGAACATGTCCCAGTCCTTGCCGGGCTCGAGCTGCCGTGGATTCGGCTGAAGGCCAGGGTCATCGCCATGGTTGTAGATGCGTATCGGGTAGACCAGAAGTGGGTACACCTCGAAGCGCTTGTGGAATTCTTCGACGCTACGTTCGAGCTCGCGCATCGGAACGATGATGTCCTGTACCACGTGTTTGTGTACGAGCTTCCAACGGATGCCTTCGGTCATCGTGCCCTTGAGGAGCGATATTTTCGGAGCACCCAGCCAGCCGAAGCCCCATCGCCACCAAGTCTTGGTGGAAAACGGCATGAGCTCTTCGAGCTCCCAGAAAATGGAGCGTGTGTGGCGATGGTAATACTCGCGGAGCGGGATCCAGTCTTCGAACTCGCCACGCTCGAGTGCGGTCTCGACATGTTGATAGAAGAACTTTTCGTACCAGCGATTGATGTGGTTGATCTTGCTCCGATCCGCGGGCGCATCGTCGTACCACGCACACTGAATGACGCCGGTATCTTTCGAATAGATCGTCGCTTCCAAGAACTCCGGTGCGTCGTCTGCGACTGAAAGCTCGTACGTCCTGTCGCAGAGTTCTTTCATGCTGTGACAGGGGATATACTTCATCCGAATGTACGGCTTGACCCGTTCAATCTCGAGTTCGACGGCCACCAAGAAGCCCAGCGTGCCGTGCGACCAGGGAAGGGCAGTGAACAACTCCGGGTCGCTCTCGGCGGTCACGCGCAGGAAGGAACCGTCCGCAGTCACGATCTCGTAAGCGACGACCGTCTCCTGAATCAAGCCGTAGCGGTGACAGGTCGTTTCCATGCCGAGGCCCATCGTGAGGCCTCCGGCGGTGAGGTCTTCCATTTCGACCATCACCTTGAGTGCGTAGCCCATCGGCACGAGGTATCGGGTGAGCTGTCCCATGTTCACGAGTGGCTCGACCCGGACCGACATCCGCTCCGTATCGACCTCGAGCACATCGCGCATGGCGACCTCGATATGGTTGCAGTCCTTCTTATAGGTCGACGTGCGCGTGGACATGGTCAACCAGGGCGGCCTCGCCGTGCACATCGGCTCGTCTGACCCGGAGGCATTGCGCGCGCGCACTTGCTCCTGCACGTATCGCACGCGCTCGTCGTGCTTCTCGGGTGACGCCCCGAAACGGGCGTAGAGCACATCGCGCGTCACGCGTCCGCGCTCGAAGAGGAAGCTCACGGGCAGAGCCGTCGCGGCAACCACCAGTCCACGGTTGTCCGTCATCCATTTGGCGGCGTTCTTGGCGAGCTTCGTTTCGCCGAGCTTGCTTAGTATCGACATGTCTCTCCTCGGTGTTTCTATTCGGCAGCCTGGGGCGAGGCTGAGGCTCGGGTGGGGTAAAACTGCCCGTACCAGCGGCGAAGCTGATGTATGGGACCATCTCCACGTGTGAGCAATGGATTCCTACGGTAGATTTTTCTCTGCCAAATGGCGTGGTCTTGGCGCCACTGCGAGACCCAGTTGCCCACAATGAAGGATGCCACGGGCTTTGGAACGCTTGGATCGCTGAACCAACGGAAGCGAACATGCTGACTCAACGGTGCGACCGGTGTGTGGCTCTGATACATGACGACGCGACCCCCCCCGCGAGCCACGGTGAACTCGAAGCGCACGACGCTGCCGGGCCCCTCGAGACGAACTTTTGCCTGGGCGCCGGATCCCGGGATCGGCTTGCCTCGAAATTCGAGGATCGCGTCGTTGTTGAACCAACAAACGTGTTTCTCGGTTTCGTCCCGATGCCAGGTTGCTTCGTGGTGGATCCTCATGCCTGGCACGGGGATCTCTGTCCACGGCACGCGGAGGCGTCCATGGATCGCCGCGAAGTGCTGAAAGTCGACGGTGTTCTCGATGAACTCGAGGATGTGCATCTGTATGAGCCCGGCGTCGTGCTCTCCGCGCCATACCAGACCGCCTTCATCGATCTCCGCAACGCGTTCTATGTGGTACGGCGGCTCGGGCGCCGGACCTTCATCGACGTTTTCGTGGCGATGGTAGACCAGCACCCAGCCGTGAAGTTCCTGGACCGCCCACGACCGGGTGCGATGTCGGGGGTTCGGCTGGCACTCGCCCGATTGACTCTCGACGCAGCCGTCACCGCGGATCCTCCAGCCGTGGAACGGACACTCGACGCAGTCGCCCCGAACCGTCCCGTCGGCTAGATTGGCGCCCATGTGGGGACAATAGGCATCGACCACGCGCGCCTGTCCCGAGGCATCGCGAAACACGACCCATTGGTTTCCCGCGCACTGCACGAAGGTTGGACGGTCGTGAAAATCGACCGACCGACCGACGACGTACCAACACTCTGGATACGGTGGCGGATACGTGGCTTCGCGTGCCGACTCGACGATGGGATCGAGACCCCTTGCGCCGAGTCGCCCCGGTAGTGCCCGCAGCGGCGCTTGAACGCCCCCGGCCATCATTCTGCTGGTCGTTGCGCCAGGAAGAAGTAGTTGGGAGTGAAGATATCCGCCTCGCCACCCGCGATCAGCGCTTCGGCAGCCGCGCCAAGCATCTTGCTCACTTCGGCCGAGCCCTTGGGGGCGATCCGCAGCGCTTCCACGGTCCGGATCAGTCGTCGCGCGAGGAAGCGACCGACTCGCCCGCGACGCACCGCAAGCAAGCTGCTGGTCTCGCCCACGAGCGGCAGATACCAAGGGGTTTCGGGATCGCAGACATCTGCTGCGTTGTGACTCTCGATCACCTCGAAGCCGGCGGCGCGGAGCGCGTCGAGCATCTCGGGAATGGTGGCGATGTCCGGAAGGCTGTCTCCCTCCTCGATGCCCTTCTTGATGCGCTGATGTTCTGCGTTGCTCGGGTCGAACGCGTCCGTCATGCACCAATCGTACCCGGCGAACGAGGCACCCGGCTTCAGCGTGCGGTAGATTTCCTTGAACGCTCCGACCTTGTCGGGCGCGTGGCACGTGGCCTCGAACGCGTACGCGGCGTCATAGGTGCCATCCGCTACTTCGAGGTTCATGAAATCGCCCTTGAAGCCAGAGCATAGGTCGGCGAGACCAGTCTCTTTGTTGTACTCGCTCACCTTGGTCAGCTGGTATTCGTTGTTGTTGACGCCTTCGATCGTCGCCCCTGAAAAACGGGCAATGGTTCGCATGGGTCCACCGACGCCGCAGCCGACGTCGAGCACCTTCATGCCGGGGGCGAGTCCCAGCTTGAGTGCAAAGAAATGCTCTGATCGGGCCAACGAGGCGTCGAACGACTCCTTGTTGAAGCGAGGGGCAAAGTGAAAGGACTTGGACCAGCCGTGCTCGTAGAAATCGGTGACGAGATCATAGTAATGATTGATCATCGTCGAGTAGCCGGCCTTGCGCGCCTCTACGTCGCCGCCGTTCGACTCGTCGTGGTAGTCCAGGTACTCGTTGATCGCTCCGTGCACCCGACCGCGTGTTCGCTCGTCTGAATAGAACCGATTTACTGCTTGCTCTTGCATAATGCCCCTCTGTAATGAGGGACCTCGATAACATGAATCGAACGGCGCGGCAGTGGACGATTGAGCAGTGCGGCGACGACTCAAGTACACGTATTGTAAACTTGTCGCTCCCTTCGACGGCTCACCCCTACATGTCGACCGTTCGCCTGCTCGGCGCCGCCGTCCGGCGCCAACACCCTACGCAACTGGGGCACCGACAATTTTTCGAGTGACCTCTTTTATCGGGCGTTACTCTGTCACGTAGATCGGGTTGCTGTAGATCCAACTGGCGAGGAACGCAAAGAACAACGCATGTGCGAGGTTAGGCGCTGCATTCCGGGTCGCCGAAGGCCCTCCCTGGATTCGTGCTAAACCCATCCGGACCATGACTCGGCTCCAGCGACATCGCCTGAGCGCGCTGGCTTTGCTCGTCGCACTGTGGACGGGCTGTACCGAGTCCGGCCGCGTCGGGTACCAAGCGCCGAGCCCGCCTGCCGAAGCACCCCTGGCGGGGGAGGTCGATCCATTCATTGGTACGGCGGCTGACGGGATGACCTTTCCTGGCGCGCTCGTCCCATGGGGAATGGCTTCACCGAGCCCTCATACGAAGTTGACCACCGCCGCGGACGGGCTCGAAGGAGTGTTCGTGAACGGCGGCTATCGATATGGGGACCCGCAGATTCACGGCTTCGGCTTGACGCACCTGAGCGGTGTGGGCTGTCCCGACCTCGGCCTGCCGGTGGTGGCGCCGACCTCAGGCGCGACGCCTACTGGATTCGATGCCTACGGCTCCGCCTACCGTACCGAGGTCGCCTATGCCGGCTATTATGGCGTCGAGCTCAGCGACATGGATACCGTGGCCGAGATGACGGCGACTCCCCGAACGGCGGTGTTTCGCTTTTGGTTTCCGCAGGATAAGCCTGCCAACATCACGGTCGATGCGGCGCGAGGTGTGTCTTGGATCCGAAATCAGGGCGACCTCGAGGTCGTGGGACCGAACGAGATCGCTGGCTCCGCAGCGTTCGGAGAGTTCTGTGTCGAAGGAGGGGGAGGGCGGCTCTACTTCGTTGCACGCGCAGACCACGCGGCTGACTCGGTTGGCGTCGTCGAGGACGGCGCTGTCGGCGACGAAGTCCGAGCGACGGGGGATGCCATGGCGTTTCTACGCTACGAAACGCCGCCCAAGGAACCCGTGACCTTGTGGGTCGGCCTATCCTGGGTGAGCGTCGAGCAGGCCCGAGCCAACTTGGAGGCTGAACAACTGCCCTTCGACGAAGCGCGCGACGCTGCATCGGTGGCATGGCAACAGCACCTCGGACGCGTCGAAGTCGCTGGGGGGAACCGAGGACGATCGCGTTCGCTTCTACACGGCCCTCTACCATGCGCTGATCCATCCCAGCACCTTGAGCGACGTCGACGGGACATATCCGATTTTCTCTCGCGACGAAATCGGCCAAACAGACGATGCAGCGCGGTACACTGTGTTCTCGCTGTGGGATACGTACCGCACCCTCCATCCTCTTTTCACCCTCGTGTATCCGGAGACGCAGCTCGAGATCGTCAAAGGGATGCAGGACATGACCCTCCACGCCAACGCTCCGCCAAAGTGGGAGCTGATCAGCGACGAGGTGCAGCCCATGGTCGGCGACCCGGCACTGATCGTGTTTGCGGATTCATACATGAAGGGTCTCACCAGCTTCGACGTGGGCGCGGTGTACGATGTGATGCGCGACGCGGCGGAACGTGAGAGCCATCGGCCGGGCGGCACCGAATATCTCGATCTCGGCTTCGTTCCGATGGAGCGCGCCGACACAGTGTGGGGACCTGTGTCGACGACGCTCGAATATGCGTTTGCCGACTGGGCGCTTGCGCAACTCGCAGAGGCGCTCGGTCGCGACAGCGATGTGCCCGGACTCTTGGAGCGGGGCCAGTCCTATCGCGGATTCTACGATGATGAAACCGGCACGCTGCGACCGCGAAATGCCGACGGCACATTTCTCGAGCCTTTCGATCCGGACGCGGCAGAGGGTTCAGCTCCCCTGCGGCTCGGAGGTCCTGGCTATGTCGAGGGTACCGCCTGGCAGTATGCCTTCTTCGTGCAGCACGACGTCGAAGGGTTGATCGCGCTTCAAGGAGAGCAAGCCTTCGTCGATCGGCTCGCCTGGGTGTTCGACACGGACCGCTTCGTGCTCTGGAACGAGCCCGACATGGCGTATCCTTATCTCTTCACGTTTGTGCCCGGTGCGGAGCACCACACGCAGCGGGAGGTCCGGTCCGCGATGCAGCGGTTCTTCGGACGGGGTCCCGATGGGCTGCCGGGCAACGATGACGCAGGCGCGCTGAGCGCATGGTTCGTGTTTTCGGCGATGGGCTTCTATCCAGTGACCCCTGGGCTACCCGAGTATCGGCTCGGCAGCCCTCTCTTCGACCGTATTACCTTGCACCTGAGCCCGACTCACCATGACGGCGAAACCTTCGTCATCGAAGCGGACGGCAATGGCCCCGACAACGTTTTCGTGACGAGCGCCATGCTCGATGGCGAGCCTCTGCTCACCCCCGTGCTCTCCCATCAAGCGATTACCGGGGGCGGCAAGCTCCGCCTACAAATGAGCCCAACCCCCTAACTGGGAAGTGGCGTTTCCGATGCGTGAATCCTTTGTGAGGGAAGTCGGGTTGCGTGTTATGGGTAGCGCCTATGGCAGCGTACCTGTACCCGATCAGCTTGGCCGCACTCTCTGGTTTGATGGTCGTTCTCGAACGCTTCTTCCCGTGGCGGCCCGAACAAAAGCAGCTGCGGCCCAAGCTATGGTCCGACGTCATCTATCTCGTGTTCAACGGGCATTTCTTGGGTCTGTTGCTTGCGGGGCTGGCGAGTACTTGGATCCTCCCTCACGTCGACCGATGGCTTGCTGTCGAGGGGATGACCGATTCGGTGTACCGAAACGCCGCCATGGACTGGCCGCTATGGGCGCAGATCATCGTCGCGCTACTGGTCCTCGACTTCATCCAGTGGTGTGTGCACAACCTCCTGCATCGCGTCCCCTTCCTTTGGGAGCTGCACAAGACACACCACAGCGTCAAGGATGACGAGATGGACTGGATCGTCGCCTTCCGGTTCTCCTGGTTGGAGGTGGTCGTCTACAAGTCGATTCTCTATCTGCCGATGGTCTTCTTCGGGTTCCGCTGGGAAGCGCTGATGTTCCACGCCATTTTCGGCACGCTGATCGGCCACCTCAATCACGCAAACCTCAACCTCGGGCACGGGCCGTGGCGCTACATCCTCAATAGTCCGCGTATGCACATTTGGCACCACGACTACGCCGGAACCGCCAAGACCACGGTAAACTACGGCATCATCTTCAGCAGCTGGGACTGGATCTTTGGTACGGCAAAGATGCCACCCGACCCGCCGGCGCAACTGGGCTTTGCGGGCGTCGAGACCTTCCCCGACAGTTTCTTCAGTCAGGAGGCCTGGCCGCTGGAGAAGTTGTGGCCGCGCATGCAGAGCAAGCTCGTCTGGTCGCTGGTAGGCGCGCTGGTGCTCGCCGCGGCGTGGTATTTGCGCGAGCCTCGCGGTGATCCTCCCGAGACTCCGATGCTGGGCGAAGTGTCTGCTGCTTCGCAACCGCACCATACTTGCCCATCGTGATGGAAATGTTGCGGCGCGCGGCGCTCTACGATAGGCAGCGCGACGGGGGATGGCAGGCCTACGCGTCGCTTTCTTTGGGGGTCGCTTGCTGCACTACCTGTCGAATGTTTCCAAGGCAGCAAGAGCCCTGCGGGTTCATTTCCTCACAGCGATCGAGGCCAGCCTTGCACTTTTGTCCGATCACATCCGGCACGGTTGATCCGCCGGTTCGCCGAACCTCGTCCTCGATGTCGCTTACTTTGTACTCGAAGCAGTAACACACCAGGCGTGAGGGCTCACTGGACTTCTGGAAGATGGGGACACGCAGGTCCGTGAGGTGGAAGATAGCGGCCGAGTGCTCGCCGAAGTATGCGACGTCGCAAGACCCGGTCTTGCAGAATCGATAGCACTCCCCGTCGCCCAGTCGCGAGTGCGCTTCTTCGGTCAGTAGTGCATCGAGTGCGACGAGACCAACCTTGCGCCCCGTGGCTCGACACTCGGGGCAAGCGATCACCGGGGGTGTCGGGCAGTCGTCTGACATCATCCCGCCCCCCGCGTAGGGCGCAAAGCCGTGGCGATTCCGGTTTCCACCTGTAGTACGATACTCGGGAAAGGCACCGGCGGCGACGCGGCAACCCTCTAGAACCACCTTCGGAGCCAATACTTCTCGAACAAGATCTTTCCTGCGTGCCACCGGCGCCCCACTTTGTGGAGTTTGATCTGGGGAAGCGGCTCGCCATAGAAGTTGCCGCGTCCGAAACCGGCCTTGCCGTCGCCGGTCTCGATGAAGCATTCGCCGTGGCCATCGAACCGAGCGGGCTCGGCCTTGCCGGTGATGGAGCGGACGATGTTCTGGGCGACTACCACGGCCTCGCCATGGGCAAACACGCCCGCCTTGGGCAGTGGCTTGCCGACAGCGAGCGGGATTCCGACGACGTCGCCCAGTGCGTATACGCCGGGATACTCGGTTTCCATCGTGTGACGGTCTACCGAGACCCAACCACTATCCCCGACGAGCCCCGCTTCATTCACGACGCGAGGCGGGCGGTGTGGCGGTACGTAGGCAAGCAGGTCGAAGTCGGCCTGCGCACCGTTGGCGAACGTCAGCTTGCGGTCGTCCGCGTTTACCTGCGTGATCTGATGTTCGGGGTGGAAGCCGATGCCCTTGTCCTCCACCATCTGCCGCACGGCGGCGGTGATCTCCTTACCTGCTACGCCCATCGGGCCGGGCTCGGCAGCGTAGAAATCGATTTGTACCTGCTCTCGGATCTTTTGCTTCCGGCAGTGGTACTCGAGGAGCATCGCTGCTTCGTAGGGAGCCGCGGGGCACTTGTAGGCGGGCGCCGCCGTCAGTACGGCAAGCTTGCCAGAGCGGAATCGACCAAGCGCATCGCGAAGGCTTTCTGCTCCCTCGAGCGTGTAGAAGTTGTGTCCGGCCTCGGCGAGGCCAGGGATGGTCTCGGGGGCGAGATCGGCGCCGAGCGAGATGATCAGATGGTCCGCGGTGATGCTCTCTCCGCTCACCGTCACGTGCCGCTCGGCCGGCTCGATGTGCTGGATCTCGCCCCGCATCACGTCGATTCCCTTCTTTCGTAGTCGATCGAGTGGTCGCGAGATCTTCTCGGCCGTGCGCTGCCCGATCATCAACCACAACAGCGACGGGGCAAAGAGATGTCGCTCCTCTCGGTCGACCAGTACGATGCGATGTTGTTTCGGTAGTTTCTTGCGCAGCTCAACCGCGCATACGACGCCGCCGACCCCCCCGCCTAGGATCACGATGGTTTGGCTCCTGTTCATCAGAAGACCACCACCTTGTCGGCCCAGACAGTCCAGTCGGTCAGGCCGTCCATCGTGCTGCGGTGGCATCCCTCAGTGAGCTCTGCGTCCGTGATGCCGCGCGCATCCATGCAGGTGCCGCATACGCCGACCTGGCCGCCGCCCCTGGTGACGGGCCCCAGCATGTTCTCGATGACGTAGTAGCCCTTCGGGACCTTTTGACCTCGCTTTGCGCACGCGGCTGCGTCGCCCATGAGGAATACACGGACTTCGACGCCTTCGCGCTTCGTGAGCCAGTTGGCCAAGCGCAGGCCGTTGAAGCTCCGCTCGGTTCCATAAGGAGGGTCGTTGAGAATGATGAGCGTGTTACCCATTGCGTAACTCCCAGAGTGAGGTGATCGCGCTGCCCGCGAAGATCGACACGATTGCCAGCATGCTGCCGGGCGCCAGTAGCGGAACGCCCGTTAGACCATGGCCCACGGTGCAGCCCGCGGCCAGCGACGCTCCAACGCCCAGACCAAGGCCTCCAGCGAAGCGCTTGCTCGCGGCCATGGCAGAAACTTTCGACGCTGTGACGGGACCGATTCTACGAGCCGCCACAAAGGCTCCGAGCGGGATGCCCAACACGAACAGCATGTCCCAACTCGTGAACAGCCTCACGGGGTCGTCGAGTAGGCTGACGGTGCCGGGCACGACCGCCATCCCGAAGTCGCGGGCCGCGAGGCTCGACAACGGCCACGCCAGGATTCCGACTACGCCTATGGCAAGGCCGGTGCGACGCCAAGACCATGCGCCGGCGTGTCCGGGAGCGGCGAACCACAGCATGCCAATGAGCAGGAGGCCCGCCAACGGGGCCCATGGCCACAGCATCTCGAGGGGAGCATTGCCGATGGAGGGCCCCGCAGATTGCACGGAGGCACGGAAACCTACGAGCGGACCGACTTCGAGCGCGGCGGCCCCAATCGCCATACCCAACACCGCAGCCAAAGCCCCTAAGCTGCCCGACCCCAGCTTGTACCAGACACCTGCCGCGCAACCGCCGGCCCAATGCATGGACGCGCCAAATAGAAGGCCGCCGAGTATGGCGCCGACCGGGAACATGGCCGGATAGGTCGGACTCGAGAGGCCTGTCGCGAAGACCAACGGAACGAAGATCATTTGCAATGCGATGGCAAGGACATAGGCCTTCACCTTCGTCATGTTCCGTTGTGTCACCGCGACGCGGAACCCCGAGTTCATGCAAAAGGCGCCTCGCTCGGCGATGTAGCCATAGCCGCCGCCGACGAGCACACCAGTAAGCGCTGCGAGATACACGGCGATCTTCCTACCAGTGAATGCCCTTCATGAGGTGGGCGAATGCCACAGCCTCGGGCCCGGGTGGCTTGGGATCCTGGTCTTCGCCCTTACGTGGCGAATCGGGGAAGAGCCGGAACCCCGTGTTGAGCACCCGGTCGATGAGCTTGGGCGCGAGCGCGTAGCTCACCTCGCCGAAGATGCCGAGTCGGGTGGCGACCCGCTTCTTGCGGTTGACGATCCCGTCGACAATCATGTCGACAGCTTCGTCGGGCGAGCGAGTGGGAATCGCGTCGTAGATCTTCGTCGGCGCGATCATGGGCGTGCGTACCAGCGGCATGTAGACGGTCGTAATGCATACGCCGTCCGCCACGACTTCGCTCGCAATCGAACGACTGAACGCGTCTAGTGCGGCCTTACTGGCTACGTACGCGCTGAATCTCGGCGCGTTGGTTTGCACGCCGATGCTGGAGATGTTGATGATCTGCCCAGACTTTCGTGCACGCATGGCCGGGAGGAGTCCCAGGATCAGCTTGAGCGAGCCGAAGTAGTTGAGGGACATCGTCCGCTCGAAGTCGTGATAGCGATCGTACGAGTGAGATATACCCCGGCGGATGGAACGTCCCGCGTTGTTGACGAGCAGGTCTACGCATCCGTACTCAGCCAGCACTTCACGCACGAGGCGGTCGGCGTCTTCTGGGTTGGACAGATCGGCAGTGTGGATGAGGGACTCGCCGCCGCAGCGATCGATCGCTTGCTGGACCGCTTCGAGCTTCTCTCGCGAACGCGCTACCAACAGCACCTTGGCGCCGGCCTCCGCCAGCCGGATGGCTAGGGCCTCGCCAATGCCGCTGGACGCGCCCGTTACCATCGCCACCTTGCCCGCGATCTGGCCGTGCAAACTTCGGTCCTGGAACAGATCGGGGTCCATATGGCGTTCCCAGTAGTCCCAGATCTTCCAGGCGTAATCTTCCAGGCGCGGGCATTGAATCCCGGACGGTGCGAGCGCAGCCTCGGTCTCACGGGTATCGAACGAGGACCGCCAGTTCACGAAGGGCAGAACCGATTCCGGGATGCCGATGTCCGCTAGGAATTCGCGCCGCGCCGTCTTTACAGCTGGCATGGCGCCGAGTAGCGCCGCAAGCCCGGGCGGCACCACCTTGAGGACTTTCGGATCGATGCGCGCGCTGAATTGGGGTGCGTGCGCCGCCTTGCAGATGAGGTTCATCGCGTCCCCGAACGTGTGCGGCTTCGGGTCGGTGAGGTGGAAGGTATTGCTCCGGACCTCGTCGTTGTGCGCGATTGCATCCATTGCACGCGCCACATAGTCGACCGGAACGACATGGAGCTCCGAGCCCTCGAAACCGATCAACGGTACCCAACTTGGAAGCATCCGGCGCATCCGTTGGATCAACTTGAAGGAGTAGTAGATGCCGTCGATCTTGTCGGCCTCGCCGTTGACCGAGGAGCCGATGACGGCACCAGGACGGTAGATGCGATAGGGTGCCTGGCACTCGTCGCGCACCAATTTTTCAGCGAGGAACTTCGTCCGGAAGTAGGGGCTCTTGTGCTTCTGGCCTTCATCGAACATGTCCTCCCGGAAGAAGCCCTTGTAGTCTCCGGCCACCGCTGTCGAGCTCGCGTAGTGCAAGGTCGCCCCAAGCGCTTCCGCCAGCCGGCAAGCGTTGCGTGTTCCATCCACGTTGGCGGCCTGGCTCTCCTCTAGCCCCGCCGTCATGTCGTAGAGCGCTGCGAGGTGAAACATGTGCTTCACCGAGTCGCCGAGCTCTTTGATCGTGTTAGGCGACAGGCCGCAGTGTGGAGATCCGACGTCGCCGGGCAACACGAGGATCTGCGCACGTGCGGACGGCCAGCGCTCGTCGATGAGGTCCCGGAAGCGGTCTACCGAGGAAGGTCGAACCAAACAGTGAATCGGCTGTCCGCGACGCACGAGGGCGTCGAGCAAATGCTTTCCGATGAAGCCGCTGGCTCCGGTGACGAGATACATGGCGCCTCCTGGGGTTGGGACGGACGACAATATCCGCGATGGGCCCTCTACGGCAACACTGTATCTGTTCTTCCGCGTTGCTTAGCGGATTACGACGGAGCTGGGTTCTGGCGGCGCGCCGAGGACACTCCGGCTCGACTTCGGTTGACGCCCGTCCGCCTCGCGAATGCCGAGCTCCTCCGCGAGCTCTGCAACGATCAGCACGTGGCCCGAACGTTCCATTCGCTTCGGGTCGCGATGCAACGCTTCGATTACGCGGCCGATGAATTCGGGGCTTTCGGCGTTGGCGAGGAACTTCCCGTATGGCCCCTTCATCGCGTCGGGATGTTGAAAGAGGGGCTCATTGCGCTCGGTTCGAACGAAGCCGAGCCAGAGGCTCATGGCGGCGACATCGTGATCGCGAAGGTCCACGGCCATGTCCATCGCCATCTTGTCGATCCCGGCTTTGCCGGCTCCGTAGGCTGGGCCGTGCATGTAGCAGCGGGCTCCATAGCTCGATGTGGACACCACTAGACCGCCGCCCGTGCGTACCAGCAAGGGTGCCGCGAAATAGCTCGCGACGTAGTGAGAGCGTTGTCCCACGTCCAGGATTCGCAGCAGATCGAGGGACTTCTCCCAGAATGGGCCTGGCTTGGCGAGCTCTCGTGGAACCGAGGTTGCGTTGTTGACGAGGATGTCGAGGCGCTGTTGCTCCTCAGCGACGCGCTCGAACAACTGGCGGACTTGCTCGTCGTCCGCATGGTCGCACGAGATCGCAATCCCTTGGCCGCCGGCTTCGGTCACCGCCTCAGCGGTGCCATGCACCGTTCCACCGAGAGGATGGGCTTCGCCGCCTTCGGTGCTTCGGCCGGTGACATACACCGTTGCGCCCGACGCACCGAGCGCGATCGCGATTCCTTTCCCGACGCCGCGGCTTGCGCCGGTGACGACGGCAACTCTATTCGGGGTGTTGCTCATAGCCCGATGCTTGTAGCATGGCGGGCCTGGTGGAGTACGTGCCGAAAGACTATCTGATTCAAGGGCGCACCGTCACCATGCCGTGCATCGTTCGAGATGCATGCTCCGCCACCGCTACCTGGCTGGTCCGCTCGCGCGCGGCTCGAGCTCTGCTGCCCGGCCCAGAGCTCGAGATCGCCGAGGTCCTTCCCGGTCGCGGTTTGCTCAGCATCTCGTGCATCGACTACCGGGACAACGACCTTGGGGACTACAACGAGGTGTCAATCGCGTTCTTCGTCCGCAAGCGCGGCGACCGCAGCGGTCTCCCCTACATCGGAGCGGCGGCGGACATGATGAGGGGCCTCCTTCCTACACACATCATCCATCTTCCGGTGAACCAGTCGTTCACGTGCGAGGCCGGCCAGACCATCTGGGGTTTTCCCAAGACCGTCGATGAGATCGATTTCGACACCGGCGGTGACCGCGCTCGGTGTATTTGGAACAAGGACGGGCAGAACGTGCTCAAGCTCAGCTCGCCCACGGGTGGAAAGCGCGATTTCCCGGAGCAGGCGCTTTGCACGTACAGCTACATCGATGGCGTTCTGCACAAGACGCCGTTCGTGTCTAGTGCCGAAGGCCTCGGGGTTCGCATGGGCGGCACGGAGATCGAGCTTGGCGCACATCCAATTGCGGACGAGCTACGATCTCTCGGCCTTCCCAAGCCGGCGTTGATGAGCATGTGGATGGGCAAGATGAAGGGCCGGTTCGAGGCTGCGGAACGCTGCTAGGCCTCCTTCTTGCCCAACCAAGCGTAGACCGTGGGCAAGACGAGCAGTGTGAGTAGCGTGGAGGTCACCAGGCCGCCGATCACGACCGTCGCAAGTGGTCGTTGCACCTCGGCGCCCGCACTCGTTGCAAGCGCCATCGGCACGAAACCGAAAGCCGCGACGGCTGCCGTCATCAGCACAGGCCTGAGGCGTGTAAGCGCTCCGCGTTTCACGGCATCGTCGAGTGGTGTGCCGTCATGCTGCAGTTGCAGGATGTATGAAATCAGCACGACGCCGTTGAGAACCGCGATGCCAAACAAGGCGATGAATCCGACGCCGGCCGAGATAGAGAACGGCATGCCGCGCAGCAGCAGCGCAAAGATCCCGCCCGTCGCTGCGAACGGCACATTGAGGTAGACGATCAGCGCAGGCATTGCCGAACCGTACGTCATGTAAAGGAGGAAGAAGATCAGGAGTAGGGCGACCGGGACGGCGACAATGAGACGCTCGGTCGCTTCTTGGAGGTTCTTGAACTGGCCGCCCCATTCGAGAAAGTAGCCCGCAGGCAGGACGGCGGCCTCTTCGATGCGCGCCTTCGCTTCGGACACGAAGCCGCTGAGATCACGCCCCCGTACGTTGGCTTCGACGGTGAGTCGTCGTTGAATGCGGTCGCGGCTAATCTGGGCGGGTCCTTCCTCCACGCTCAAGTCGGCGAGCTGCCCGAGGGGAATTAGGGCGCCTCCAGGGGCTGCGATGGGGATCTGCCGAATCGCCTCGACGCTCGAACGCGCGTCTTCACGATACCGGACCTGCAATGCGAATCGACGCTGTCCTTCGAAGACCTCTCCAACGTGGCGCCCTCCCATCGTGGTGACGGCGTCCAAGACGTCGCTCGCGTCGATGCCGTAGCGAGCGATGGCGTCGCGGTTGATCTTGATTCTGAGCACGGGGAGACCCGCCGACTGTTCGGCTTTGACGTCAGCCGCCCCCGGCACTTCGCGGAGGATCTTTGCGAGGTCGTCGCCAGCGGTCTTCAGGGCCTGCAAGTCCTCGCCGTAGATGCTGACCGCCACGTCCGAGCGGACGCCGCTGATGAGCTCGTTCATGCGCATCTCGATGGGCTGCGAGAACGAGAAGCGTTGGCCGGGCACCTCTTCGTGGAGCGTTTCTTGAATCGCTCCGATCAGCTCTTCCTTCGTGCTCACCGCGCTCCATTCCGAGACCGGGTTGAGCATGATGATCACGTCGGAAAGCTCGACCCCCATCGGGTCTGTCGCGACTTCAGGGCGTCCGGTCTTCGATACGAGGGTGTCGATCTCGTCCGGAAAGCGATCGAGGAGCACGCGTTCGAGCCGCGTGGTGGCTTTCACTGACTCCTCGAGTGAAACCGACGGCAGTCGGATCGCATGCATCGCGATCGCGCCTTCTTCGAGGGTGGGGACGAACTCCGCACCCATGAACGGCACCGCGCCGAGCGATAGAACGAAGATCCCGCCTACGAGCGCGAGCGTCTTCTTGGGTCGGGCGAGCGATCGTTCCAGCAGCGGCGCGTACCAAGCTCGAATCCGACGAAGCACCGCTGTTTCGTGTTCCACGACTCCTTTGCGGAAGACGAAGGTGCAAAGTGCAGGCACCCATGTCAGCGCGAGGACGAGCGAGACCGCCAGTGCGAACACGACCGTGAGGGCCATTGGCTGAAACATCTTGCCTTCGACGCCGCGCAGGGAGAGCACGGGAACGTAGACGAGTATGATGATCGCGACGGCGAAGGCGACTGGCCGCCCAACTTCGACGGTAGCCTCGCGAACCGTGGACCTGAGTCCGTCACCCTTCGGTCGCCGGTCGTTTAGGACCCGGACCACATTCTCTACGACGACGACGGAGCCATCCACGATGAGCCCGAAATCGATCGCACCCAGGCTCATGAGATTCCCGGAGAGTCCGGCGACCCGCATCGCAATGAAGGCGCCCAACATGGACAATGGAATTACCGATGCCACCACCAGGCCGCCCCGGACGTTGCCAAGGAGCAGAAGGAGCACCACCACCACCAAGATACCCCCCTCGATGAGGTTGGTCGCAACCGTGCGGATCGTACGATCGACCAAATCGGTGCGGTCGTAGAACACTTCCACGGTCACCCCATCAGGGAGCGTCGGCCGAATCTCTTCTAGCTTTGCGCCCACGTCGCGAGATACTTCGCGTGCGTTGGCGCCCATGAGCATCATCGCGATGCCGATGACTGTTTCGCCGCGCCCCTCATAGGTTGCCGCGCCCTGACGGACCATTGGGGCGTTCACGACTTCAGCGATTTCGTTGATTGTAATCGGTGTCCCTTCGTGCCGATTGGAAACCACGATGCGGCGAATGTCATCGAGGCTGGAGACCAAGCCTTCTCCCCGAATGAGGAGCTGCTCGCCCGATCGCTGGATATAGGCGCCACCGGCATTGGCGTTGTTGCGCTCGATGGCCTCGAATACGTCCCCTAGCGGAATGTCGAGCGCCGTCAGGCGTGCGGGGTCGAGCTGGACCTCGTACGTCTTGAGCTCTCCGCCGAAGGTATTGACTTCGACCACCCCGGGGACCGAGCGCAGTTGGTACGCGATGTACCAGTCCAGGACCGTCCTCAACTCCATTGGGGTGTAGCAGTCCTCCACGTCCGGTTCGCCGGGAAGGCACATCGGGTCGCCCTGCACGGTGAACTGGTAGATCTCACCCAGGCCCGTCGAGATGGGACCCATGGTCGGGTTCCCGTAGCCGTCGGGGACCACTTGGCGAGCTTCGGCGAGCCGCTCCGCGACCAGCTGTCTCGCGAAGTAAATGTCGGTTCCTTCCTCGAATACGATGGTGACCGACGACAAGCCGAACTTGGAGAGGCTTCGGACTTCAGCCAGGCGTGGGAGTCCGCTCATCACCGTCTCGACCGGGAAGGTGATGAACTTCTCCACTTCGAGCGGTCCGAGCGCTGGAGCGGTGGTCAGCACCTGTACTTGCACGTTGGTGACATCCGGGACGGCATCGATGGGTAGTCCCTGAGCGGCTCTGAGGCCGACCGCCCCAACGAGCAGTACGCCCAGGATGACCAGCGCTCGGTTTCGAATAGAGAAATCGATTAGACGTTCGATCATGGTCGCCTCTTAGTGCTGGTGGTCGCCTTCGGAGATCTGGCCGCTCAGGAGCTCCGATTTCAGGGTGAACGCGCCGGACACCACCACTTGGTCGCCCTCGACCACTCCGTCGCGCACTTCCGCCTTGCCCCGCGCGCGAGCTCCTAGTGTCACGAACGTCGGCATGAATACGCCGACCTCGTCGGTGGCGACGAACACGATCGTTCGACCATCGATTCGCTGCACCGCGCTCTGCGGAATGACCGGCACCTTTCCCGCGCTGTCGTCGTCTCGGCTCAACGAGATCCGGCCGAACAGACCCGGCCGGAGCGTTCCGTCCGGGTTGTCGAGCTCGACCCGGACATCCAACGTGCGCGTATGTGGATCGAGCGTGTGGCTCACGTAGCTCACTTCGCCCTTCCACATCTTGGCGGGATAGGCCTGCAGGGAAACCACCACCGGTGCGCCGATCCGAGCCGCCGCCACGTCTTGTTCGTAGACGCGGCCGACGACCCACACTCGAGACAGATCCGAAACGGTGAAAAGAGAGGTGCCGTCCGAGACGACCTCGCCCGGGGTTCCGTGCCGTTCGATGATGAAGCCGCTCAGGGGGCTCCGAATGGTGGTCGTGCTTCCCGAGCCTTTTCGGCCTCCGTACACGTACAAGCGCTCGTTCGCCGCAGCCAGATCCGACTCTGCGCCACGCAGCGCGCCCTGGGCTTCGAGGAAGGCGCGCTGTGAACCGATCCCTTCGCGCTTGAGCTCCTCCTGCCTCACGAAGTTGGCCCGCGCGACCTCCACATTGGCGCGAGCGTTGGCCACCGCGGACCGCGCCTCGCCGAGGGCCACGCTTCGCATCGTCGCGAGCACTTGATTTGCCTCCACCGCGTCGCCCAGAGAAACTCGAACCTCGTCCAGCTGTCCTGCGACCATGGTGGTCACGTGCGCAGTGCGGTTCGGATTGAGCTGCACCTCCGCCGGGGCGTCTACGCCCCCGATGAGCTGTTCCGTGCGGACCGGCTCGGTTCGAATACCGCTGCGTTCGAGGCCGGCCTTCGATATCCGGACCGTGCGCGCGGCCTTATCCTTTGCGTGGTCGTCATGGTCGTCATGGTCGTCGTGACCGTCAGGAGCACCGTGGTCGTCGTGATCGCCGTGGACGGCTTCGTGACCGTGGTCATCATGGGACGACGGGTCCTGACAACCGCCGAGCAGCGACGCTGCGACTAGAAATGGAAGGAACTCGTATCTATTCATCGTGATGCTCGTGTTCATCGGGCCATAACTCCATGCCGACCTCTGCTTCGAGGGCGGCAACGTCTCGGTAGTAATCCTGGTGTGCGGTCAACGCGTCTTGTTGAATCCTGAGGAGTCGTTCTCGTGCCACCAGCACTTGCAGGAGGTCGACTTCGCCGAGCTCGAAGGCGCGGCGCAGGAGCGTGAGGTTGCTTTCGAAAGCGGGAAGGATCTCGGTTCCGTATGCGGCGATACGGCGCGCGTCGGAATCGACCGCGGTGGACGCGCGGGCGAGGCGCGCCTGCAGCGCTTGTCGGAAGGCGTCTTGTTCGGCTTGCCGGACAGCGAGCTCGGCTCTCGCGCGAGCGCGTCCCTGCTGGTTTCGTTGGGAAAGAGGAATCGGCAGGCCGAGCGTCCCGAGGACGATGTGCTCGTAGTTGCCGATGTTTGGCTGCGACTCGCGGGTGTAGCTCACGCCGAGCGCAGGTTTCGGCCAGGCCTCCCGGTCCTCCAGTCTGACGCGTGCTTCCGCTTCCTCGACCGCGCTCGCACGCGCGGCGATGCCAGGGTGCTCCCGAAGTGCCAAACGCATCAGATCTTGGACCGGGGGCGCGCGCCTCGGTTCATCCAGCTCGCCTACCGGCTCCGGCAGCGGGTCTGGTGGCCAACCTGCGACCTCGGCGAGGTCGAGCTGGGCCGTGCGATATCCGCGCTCCGCGGCGAGCGCCGTTTGCCGTGCCTGCGCAAGCTCGCCTTCGGCCAGCCGGACCGCGAGAGGTGAGATGTCCCCAGCTCGAAGACGGCGCTCCGCGACCGACACCAGCTCCTCGGTCGAGAGCAGGAGCTTGTTCACGACACCCCAACGTTCTCGCGCGACGAGTGCCGCGTGGAACGCCGCGTGCACTTCGCGGTGTACCAGCCATCGAGTTTCCTCGAGCTCCTTGTCCGTCAGTTCCTTGAACTTCGCCGCAGCCTCACGGCGTTGCTTCCGCTCGCCTGCGATCTCGATCGGTTGCCGGAGCCAGATCTGGAAATCCACGCCCCGAGAACCTTCGGCGATTCGTGGCCCTGCCGCGGCGCCCGCTCTCAAGTTGCTGGGCAGCACGACCGCCGCGCCGTCGACGGCCGCCTGGCCACGTTGGAGCTCCGCGCGGCCCACGATCATGCGCGGCGCATGCTCGTCGGCGTGCTCGAGCATCGCGGACAGCGATACCGTGGTTGACGCCGGGCCCTCATCGGCCAACGCGCCTGTAGACGCCAATTGAAGCGCGAGAATTGCAATGCTCGCGCGCAGCCAAGCTGCGAAATTCATCTGTCTCTCCTTCGCCCCGCCCCTCGGGGCAATCTCAGTGTTGAAGGTTCGGTCACGCGCGCTCGGACGCTGCTAAACGCAACGCTCGGCGATCTCCCGCTGGCGCGAGCTCGTACGCCGCTGAACGCGACGTTCAGCGATCTCGAGACGCACCAGCCCCTAGAACGACAGAGTTAGGCGATTGGAGGGCGGAACACGCCGGTCATGACGCCGTCTGCTTGGAGGTTGGCGACAAACCACTGGAGCGTTTCGACTGCGCGGGCGGCGGCGAGCACTTCGACTGGCCCGTTGTCCGCAAGGAACGCGGTTGTCCCGTGGCAAGGGCAGGTCTGAAATGGGCCCGAGCAACCGTGCGCATCTTTGCTCGGCGCTTCCTCGGCTCCGTGCGGCGTGTGCGCTGCATGGCCGTCGAGCACGTAGTGCGCGAGGTTTTCGGTCATCTCCCCGGCGCCGGGGGTCACCGCATAAGCCAGCAGAACCGCAATGACTGGGATGAGCCGATGCACATCGACAACGTAGCGCTCCTCACGAAGGCGCGCCAGCCGGTTCCGGCGGGGTTTCCCGTTGAAATCGAGTTGCGACAAGCGTACCTACGTTCCTTCGGAGGGATTCCATGGAAGTTCGCGCCGCAGTCGCACACGAAGCCGGTAAACCGCTGTCCATCGAGACAGTACAGCTCGAGGGACCCCGTGCCGGTGAGGTACTCATCGAGGTGAAGGCGACGGGCATCTGTCACACCGATGCGTACACGTTGTCTGGGGCAGATCCAGAAGGGATTTTTCCGTCGGTACTTGGCCATGAAGGTGCCGGAGTTGTCGCAGAGGTGGGGCCGGGCGTGACGTCGCTGAAGCCGGGAGACCATGTGATTCCCTTGTACGTCCCCGAATGCCGCAACTGCGAGTACTGCACGTCGGGGAAGACCAATCTATGCCAAGCGGTGCGCTCGACGCAGGGGCGCGGTTTGATGCCAGACGAGAGCAGCCGCTTCTCGCTCGGGAACGAAACGCTCTATCACTACATGGGCACGTCGACCTTCGCTCAGTACACCGTGGTCCCGGAGATCGCCGTGGCGAAGATCCGTGAGGACGCGCCGTTCGACAAGGTTTGCTACATCGGGTGCGGCGTGACCACCGGGATTGGCGCCGTCATCAACACGGCGAAGGTCGAGGCGGGCGCCAACGTCGTCGTCTTCGGACTCGGCGGCATTGGCCTCAACGTGTTGCAAGGAGCCCGGATGGTGGGTGCAGACAAGATCATCGGCGTCGACATCAATCCGGCACGACGCGAGCTCGCTGAAAAGTTCGGCATGACCCACTTCGTCAACCCCAGGGAAGTCGAAGGCGACTTGGTGGCCTACCTCGTCGACCTCACCGGTGGCGGGGCGGACTACACCTTCGAGTGCGTCGGCAACGTCGAGCTCATGCGCCAAGCGCTCGAGTGCTGCCACAAAGGGTGGGGGGAGAGTGTGATCGTCGGTGTCGCCGGGGCGGGCGAGGAGATTGCAACGCGTCCATTCCAGCTCGTCACCGGGCGCGTTTGGCGCGGCACGGCGTTCGGAGGAGCCAAGGGGCGCACCGACGTGCCGAAGATCGTCGACTGGTACATGGAGGGCAAGATCAACATCGACGACTTGATCACCCACAAGATGCCGCTCGAAGAGATCAACACCGCCTTCGATTTAATGCACGAGGGCAAGTCGATTCGCAGCGTCGTGGAGCTTTGAGGTGGACACGGAACCGGAGATTTTCGTCCATCAGTTCGAGCTCGGGCCTTGGGACAACTTCATCTATCTCATCGGGGACAAGGCCACTCGGAAGTGTGCCGTGGTCGACCCCGCATGGGATGCCGACTTCATCCTCGACGAAGCCAAGCGCTTGGACGTCGAGATCAGCAACATTCTGTGCACCCACAGTCACTTCGATCACGTGAACCGGGTCGATGAGATGCTCGAGAAGCGGGACGTGCCGGTGCACATGCTCGGCGAGGAGATCGACTTCTCGGGGTTCCGATGCGAGAACCTGCAGCGTCAAAGTCCAGGCGACGTCATCCGCGTCGGCAACCATCTCGAGATCACGATGGTGCACACCCCCGGGCACACGCCGGGCTCGACGACCTATCGCATTCGCGACGCGGTCGTGACTGGCGACACACTCTTCATCCAAGGTTGCGGCCGTTGTGACTTCGTCGGCGGAGATCCCGAGGTGATGTACAAAACGCTCAAGCACCTCACAGAGTCGCTACCCAAAGACACCCGCATGTACCCCGGCCACAACTACGGCCCCGTCACGGTCTCCACGCTCGACGCCGAGCTCGCGGAAAACCCCTACCTCCAACACGAGACGTTGAACGCCTTCGTATCGCACCGGATGGAGGGGAAGACCCCGGGGACGGTGCTGCCCCCGCCACCGGAGTGGCCGTAGTCAGCGTCAGTGTCAGTGAGAGCGTCAGTCTGGGTGCTTCGCTTCGCGGGATCGGGTTAGGCCGGTGGTTACGTATTGGACGGTGCTGATTGCGATTGTGGCTAGGATGGCGGCGCCTAGGATTTGCAGGGCGAGTGTGGGGGGCTGGCCTAGCCAGGCGTGGCTGATCGTAAGCAATACGAATAGGATCTGGAAGACGGTGTTCAGTTTGCTTGCGCCGGTGGGCTCGCCGTGGATGGGGGCGACGGTTAGCTGGTAGAAGATGCTGCCGCTGATGATGATGACGTCCCGTCCCACGACGATCGCCGAGAACCAGGCCGGGACCAAGCCTATCCAGGCGAGGGTGACGAACGCCGCGAACATGAGGAACTTGTCTGCTGCGGGGTCGAGCAGGCCGCCCAGTCGTGTGCGCCAGTCGAACCGCCTTGCTAGGTAGCCGTCGAGGGCATCGGAGAGCCCGGCAATCAAGATCAAACCCAAGGCGAGCGCGTAGCGTTCCTCCAACAGACTCCATACGATCGGCGCAACCAAGATGATGCGCGCGACGCAGATCATGTTGGGAATGTACTTGAGCTTCACGGGTGTTCCGGCGGTCCTACTTCGCAGTGAACTTGGCGTACGCCACGCTGATTCGCTGGTAGCTGGAGGGTAGCAGCCGCACCATCCAGTCGAAGACGCGAGCGTCAGGTCCGATCAGGACTCGTCGCTGGTTGCGGCGGACTCCATCGAGGATCACCCGCGCGGCTTTATCGGCACCCGTGATGAACGTTTTTTCGAAGTTCTCCGCGGTGTCTGCATCGTTGACTCCGAGGTCACGGATGCTGCTGTCGATGCGTGACGAGCGGGCGATGGCTGTTTTGATGCCGCCGGGATGAACGCTCGTAGCGCTGACGCCGCAGTCCAACATGTCGAGCTCCTGCCGGAATGACTCGGTGAAACCGCGCACGGCGAACTTGGCAGAATTGTAGGCGCTCTGGCTCGGGATGCCCGCCAGACCGAACACGCTCGAGATGTTGATCGCGTGCCCTTCTCCGGACGCTTTGAGGTGGGGAAGGAACGCCTTCGTGCCATACACCACGCCCCAGAAATTGATGTTCATCAACCATTCGAAATCGTCGTAGCTCATGCTCTCGACGGTGCTTGCGAGCCCAACGCCAGCGTTGTTGAAGATGAGGTTGACCTTGCCATGCTCGTCCGCCACCTCATCCGCCCACGCGTAGACGGCCCCACGGTCCGCGACATCGACTCTCTGCGACGTCACACGCACGCCCGAGCCTTGCGCCTGGCTCACAGTCTCTTGCAACCCTACGGCGTTCACGTCCGACAGCGCGACATGACACTTCCTACGCACGAGCTCTAGAGCGAGCTGACGCCCGATGCCCGAGCCTGCCCCGGTGATCGCTGCAACCTTGTCGTCGAAGCTCTTCATGACTCCGTCTCTCCTGAAGACGTACGAATCGTGTCAGACCTGCTTTGCGTAGTCGACCGCTCAGAATTGTACCTTCGGCTGGGGCGATCGGTGTCATACTCGCGCCCGAGGGGACGACCTGGAGGACTCTTGCCGAACGCGTACATATCCGGAACCGGCTTCCACGTTCCCGAAGACATCGTTACCAATCAAGATCTCGTGACGCGGTACGGGATCGACACGACCGACGAGTGGATCGTCAAGCGGACCGGCATCGAGGCTCGACGTTTTGCCCCCGAGGGCGTTGGCACGGCGGATTTGGCCGTCCCCGCAGTGCAAATGGCGCTCGAACGCGCCGGCATCTCGAACGCCGACATCGGCATGATCATCTTCGCGACTCTCTCACCGGACCACTGCTTTCCCGGGTCGGGGGTCTACCTTCAGAATAAGCTCGGGCTGACCGACGAGGGCGTGGGCAACTTCGCCGGCTGCCTGGACGTTCGCAACCAATGCTCTGGCTTTTTGTACGGGCTCGCCACCGCGACGTCGATGGTGCAATCCGGCTCCGTCGACAACATCGTGTTGGTTGGCGCGGAGGTACACTCGGCCGCGCTCGATCTCTCCACGCGCGGGCGCAATGTCGCATCACTGTTTGGAGACGGGGCTGGCGCCGTGATCGTGAGCGCGACCGAGGAAGACCGCGGCATTCGCAGTTGGCACTTGGGCGCCGATGGGCGGCACGCCGACGCGCTCTCCCAGAAGGTCTTCGATATCAGCAAGCGTCCGTTCATTCCGCTCAACGAAGAAGGCGTTGGACAAGTCGCGCCGGACTACATGTTCGCGCACATGGCAGGCCGGCTCGTCTTCAAGCACGCCGTCGAGCGCATGATCGGCGCGCTGATGAAAGAGTTTCAGAAGCAGAGCCTCACCGTGGACGACGTCGATTTGTTTTTCTTCCATCAGGCAAACCTGAGAATCAATCAGTACGTCGCGAAGAATCTCGGCCTGCCCGACGAGAAGCTCTTCCACAACATCGAGCGCTATGGAAACACGACGGCTGCCACCATCCCGATCATGCTGGCGGAGGCCCAAGGGCAGGGCAGGCTCGAGCGCGGCATGAAGATCGTGACCGTTGCGTTCGGCTCGGGCTTCACTTGGGGCGCCGCTATCATCGACTGGTAGCGGTGGCCCGGCTATAAGGAAACCCGGTGAGCGAAAGCACGGTCGTGAGTGCAGTGTGTGATGATGTCCTCGGCACCGCCGACGCCGTCGAGATTGCGCGCTTGATTCGAACTGGCGCGATTCAGGCGCGAGAGGCGATCGAGGCAGCCATTGCGCGGGCGGAGCGAGTCAACCCTTCACTCAACGCGATTGCAACGCCTCTCTTTGAGTCCGCTCGCCGTGATGCCGAGAGCCCCCGCTCGGGAGTGTTTAGCGGTGTGCCGTCGTTCATCAAGGACAACGACGCCGTCGCAGGGTCCCCTTGGTTGTTCGGTTCGCGGGCGCTGCCGAGAAAACCTGCCGAGCACAGCACGCCGTTCGTCGAGCAATTTCTGTCACTTGGTCTGATCAACCTCGGAAAGACGACGATGCCCGAGTTCGGGCTCACCGGAACCACCGAGGCGTTGGTGTACGGTCCGACTCACAATCCGTGGCGGCGGGGCTTCTCTCCCGGTGGCTCTTCGGGCGGGTCCGCCGCGCTGGTCGCAGCGGGCGTCGTGCCGCTCGCGCACGCGAACGATGGAGGAGGGTCCATCCGCATTCCGGCGTCCTGTTGTGGCTTGGTCGGGCTCAAGCCCTCGCGAGGCCGCGTCGCCGACGTCCCCGGGTCGAAGCTGCTTCCCGTGAAGATTCTCCATCAGGGAATGCTGCGTCGCTCCGTACGTGACACCGCGGTCTTTTTTCACGCGGCAGAGCAACGCCAACGAAACCCGAAGCTCCCCGAGATCGGTCTGGTCACTCGTCCTGGCCGCCGCCTGCGGATCGGCTTTTTTACCGACCTCGACGCGGACACGCGGTCGCATCCCGAATGTGTCGCTGCGGCCGAGCGCGCCGCGAACCTCTGCGAGGGTCTCGGTCATTGCGTCGAGCGGGTAGAGCCGCCGTTCGACGAACGCTTCCACGAGGATTTCTCCCTGTTGTGGGCGATGCTGGCCTTCTCCGTCACGCGTTTTGGCAAGCAACTCGTTCACCCCGATTTCGACCGAACGCAGGTCGACGACTTCACCGAGGGCCTCGCTCGTCACTTCACGCAGCACGCGAGACGGGTGCCCGCCGCGCTTTTCCGTCTCCGGCGCTTCGCACGTCACTACCGGCGCGGCTTCGACCGGTATGACGTTCTCATGAACCCCACAGCGGCCATGCCTCCCCCGGAGCATGGCTTCATCGGTCCTGAGGTCCCTTTCGACACATTGCTCGAGCGCTTGAAGTGGTTCATCCCATTCACGCCGGTCCAAAACGTGTCGGGGGGCCCGGCCATCTCACTTCCGCTCGCGCAAAGCAAGGCCGGTTTACCGATAGGCATTCAGTTCGCCGCGCCTCTCGGACGCGAACGGACGCTCCTCGAGCTTGCATTGGAGATTGAAGCCGCTGCGCCTTGGCCCCGCGTCGCGCAGTAGCGTTCTAGACGACCTCTTCGGCGTTCGCTGTTTGAGTTAGCGACAAAGCAGCGCTCGCCGGGCATGATGTGCTCCCCAGACACCACTCGATTATATCCCCCGCCGTTTCGATGCGCATAGAACCCCCAACACCACCCAAAACCGGGCCCGCCGGTCGTTTTCACGACTTCGTACGGAGGGGCTTCGTCACCGCCGCGTACGCCAATCCGGTCGACCTTGCCGGCAAGAAGATCATCGTTACCGGGGCGACTCCCGGCTCCCTCGGGTTCGAGACAGCTCGAACGCTCGTATCATGGGGGGCTTGCGTCGTGGTCACGGCGCGCTCGAACCCCGATGCCGCAGCCGAGGCGTTACGGGCGCGGTTGCAGGATGCCGATGCGCGTCGACGCGTCGACGCGCACACGCTCGATCTTTCGCACAGCGATTCGGTCGCCGGCTTCACGCGATGGTTTGCAGGGACCCACGGCGACAGGCTCGACGTGTTGGTCAACAACGCCGGCATTCACTTGGACTTGCTGTCTCGCTGGAAAGAGCCGCACCTCACCGACGATGGCTTTGAAATTCAGTGGCGCACGAACTACCTAGGCACGGCGCATCTCACGCGTCTGCTGGTTCCACTGCTCGAGAATGCGGGGCTTGCGACTGGCGATGCACGAATCGTCAACGTCGTCTCTCGACTGCACTTCAAGGGGTCGAACGACGACCTGTTCGAAACGACGCGGCCGTACAACTCCTGGACGGCCTATGGCAACTCGAAGCTCGCGCTCGTGCACATGACGACCGAGCTTCAGCGGCGCTCATGCGCAGAAGTCCCACTTGCAAGCGTACTGCTCTGCATCCGGGCTCGGTCTTCACCAACGTGGCGGCCAAGGGGCTCGAGGGGACCGGGTTGGTCGAGAAGGTCCGCAACGCGCTGTCGCCTATCGAAGCATTCTGCCTCAAGACGCCCGAAGAAGGGGCTCAAACCCAGATTTACTGCGCGACGCACCCGGGGCTGTGCGGCGGCCTCTACTACGAGGAAAGCCGGCCCGCCGAGGCCAGCAAAGACGCGGAGGACGCGGGAGTTGCGGCGCGCCTTTGGGCCGAGACGGAAGCTTGGGTAGGGACTTAGGGAGGACACGCGAGCCGCGAGCGCGTCGGCCAGTATCGCCGGCTCGCTGGTGATGATCGCCGTAGAGCCTTTGGCGATCTGCTCCTCCATCAAGTCCGCGATCTGCGCATCCGTCAGGTCGGCGGTATCCACCACCAACACGTTGACCTGTAAGTCTGCATCGCGGGCGCTTGTCACCGTGTCTTTGGGCACAGAGGCGTCTGGATGGATCGCATCTTGTTTCAGCTCCACCGCCTGCTCTACCTCAGCCTCCCCCGTTTCATCGGACACGATCGCAGAGTAGTACCCGGGCCGTTCGGTCTTGACGAGGGCGGCGGCGGTTGCATCGCGGGACGAGAAAATAGTTCGATCTTCCCCGCCAATACGGGTGACCTCCTCGAGGACCGCTGTCACGAGCTCTTCGGGGTCGGTGCCGACGGGGCATTCCGACGTGGCCTCGAAGACCCTCAGCTCGACATTGATGAGCGCGTTGCCACCGATTGCGCTGTAGACCTCGAGCAACGTCGGCGGTCGCTCCTCCGTGAGGTTCCCTGCGCCGTCGACTAGCCTGCACGCCCGGATTTCGTCTAACGTCATCGCGCTCACGCATCCCGTGCAGTCGTTGTCCTCGGGAGTGTCGCGAACTCTTTCTGTGGTGCGCTCGAGCGTATCGTCGTGCATCACGATGATCTCGCCGTCCTTCGTGATCGCCGCGTCGAGCTGCACGCCGTCCGCACCTTCGTCCATGGCCGCCAAGAAAGAAGAGATCGAGTTCTCCGGAAGCGTATGGCCCTCTCGAGTCGGCCCGGTGCCGCGGTAGCCGATGTTCGCCGAGCACCTGTCGTTGAAGACACGCACGCTGAGGATGCGCACGCGTACCTTGTCCTTGGGCGCCCTCCCCATGCACAGGTCTCGTTCTGCCCACTCGAGTTCGCAAGGCATCTCGTCGCACGCGTTGTCGGTCGCGCAGGTATACCATGCGCGGGTTTCGTCGGGGCAGACGATGGTCAGCGCCTCGGTGACCACGCGCTCGCAGCTCGACAGCTCGGAACACGCGTCGCAGTACGCGGTTGCCAGCGGGTCGATGGGTTCGTCGCCCGGTGAGGAACTACAAGCCGCCGCCAACGCGATCACTCCAACACACAGACCCCGAATCATGAAACCTCCGTCCAACATGGTTCGCGAGCGTAACCTATGATTGCGCAAGCGTCTCATTGATTTCGAGATCAGACACATGGGCGTACCAGGGTGCTCTCGAGCCAAAGTAAACGCTGCGTGTTGGCCTGACGCCTGGGTCGTCGTCGAGGCCGCCGGCACCGACGACGACAGCCTTTCCATTCCGTGTCAGCCAGGGCATCGCGGAGCCGCAGTCCGTGCAGAAGGCCGTGCTCCAGTATTTGGCGTTCGGAAGCTCGAATCGCTTGACCTTGTCCTCCCCGCGCTCCCAGGAGAACTGAGCGAGCGGAACGAAGATGTTAGCCGCATTGGACGATCCGGTCTTCTTTCGGCAGCGGCTGCAGTGACAGTACTGGAAACCGCGAAAAGGGCCCTCGATCCGAAAAGCCACGGCCCCGCACACGCAAGAACCTCGAATTCCTTCATCCATAGCTCCGTAGGAGTACCGATGCGCCGCCATTGTTGCAACCCTGCTTTGCTACAGACGACCTCTCCAAATTCGGTTAGGGTCAGCATCTTCAATGGAGGCATCGATGACCGAGACCTGGACGCTACCAGGACGAATCGCGCGATTGGCTGCCGAACGGCCAAACCGAAAGGCGCTGGTCGAGATGGGACCGGGCGGCGAGTGGGTTTCGACGACCTGGGGCGAGTATGCGCAAGCGGTACGTGACCTCGCGAAGGGCCTGATTTCACTCGGCGTACAACCCGGAGACGGGGTCGCGCTCATCGGCAACAACCGTCGTGACTGGGTGATCTCCCAGATGGGCATTAGCGCCGCCGCCGCCGTCCCTGCACCGATCTACGCGACCAATACCGTCGACCAGGTCGCGTACATCGTCCAACACTGCCGCGCCAAGGTCGCGATTTGCGACAATCAAGTGCAGCTCGACAAGTATCTGGCGGCGCTCGATCGCGGGCTGATCGACATCGACCACATCATCACGATGGACGCGATCGACAGCGAGCACGCGAAGGTCACCTCGCTCGCCGAAGTCATCGCTCGGGGCAGCGCGGAGCCCGATGCCGAGCTCGACAGGCGAACGGCGGCGGTCGCGCCTGATGATCTTGCGCTTCTCATCTATACGTCCGGCACGACCGGCGTCCCCAAAGGCGCAATGTGCACGCATCGAGGGATCGATGCGATGGGGCAGGCATTCGTCGAGACGTATCCCCAGACTCTCGACGTGGATCCGAACCGCTACGTGAGTTACCTGCCGTTGTGCCACGTGGCCGACCAGGTGTTCACCAATTTTCTCGGGTTGCGGGCGGCCACCGAGGTCTACTTCTGCGCCGACCTGACGAAGATCAAAGAGTATCTGGTGGCAGCGCGTCCGCACCTATTTTTCGCGGTCCCGCGTGTGTGGGAAAAATTCGAAGCGGCCCTCGGTGCCAACCTCCTCGCGGCCACCGGCGTCAAAGCAAGTCTTACGAGCTGGGCCCGGGACGTCGAGCTGCGGAGTGCCAAGCGTTCCATGGAAACCGGCAAGGAAGTCGACACGTTTCAACGGCGACTAGCCAACAAGCTCGTGATCTCGAAAATCAAGGCTGCTATTGGCCTCGACGAGCTCGTGGGCGCGGGTTCGGGTGCGGCGCCTGCGTCGCTGTCGACGCTGGAGTTCTTCGCTTCCATTGGGCTCGTCATTCACGAGGGCTTCGGCATGACCGAGACCACCGGCATGGCCACGGCAAACCCTCTGGGACGGGCTCGGTTTGGAACCGTCGGGCAGGCGCTTCCAGGCGTGGAGATCCGCATCGCAGAGGACGGCGAGATCATGCTCCGCGGGCCGAACATGGTGTCTGGCTATCTGTACATGCCGGAGGAGACCGCGGAACTACTCGCGGAGGACGGCTGGATCCACACGGGGGACCTCGGGGCGCTCGACCAGGACGGGTTTCTCAGCATTACCGGGCGCAAGAAGGACCTTTTGATCACGGCTGGGGGCAAGAACGTCGCGCCCGCCGAGATGGAGAACCACCTTCAGGGCATTCCCGGCGTCGGCCAAGCCATCGTGGTGGGCGATCGCCAACCTTATCTCTGCGCGATCTTGGCTCTCGAAGAGGAAGCAATCCCCGACCTGTGCAAGGCGGCTGGCGTGCCGGTGGCGTCGCTGGCCGAAATTGCTGCCAACGAGAAAGTCCATGCGTTTTTGGCCGATCGCGTCGAGTCGGACTGCAACAGCAAGGTCGCCCGCTATCAGACGATCAAGAAATTCGAGGTACTCCCCCACATGCTGAGCGTTGAAGGCGGTGAGCTCACGCCAACCATGAAGATCAAGCGCAACGTCATCAATGAGAAATACAAGGCGATCATCGACGGCATGTATTCGCCCGGCTCCGCCCGGCCGTCTGAGCCTCCGCAACCCCGCCCGTGACACCTTTGGCACTTTATTTTTCCCGGCCAACTGACTAGAAAGACCTTTCATGCGAAATTCTGTTTTCTTCATCGGAGCGTTCGTCGCTCTGTCCCTGGCCGTCGTTGGACCCGCGATCGCGGAAGACCCGGAGTTCCTGATGGAGGTCGGCACCGTCGCCCCCGGCGGGAGCCCCTGGGCCGAGCAGCTCCAGCGTTTCAAGGCCGAGGTCCAGGAAAAGAGCGGCGGCCGCATGAAGGTGAAGCTCCGGCTCGGACGCGGGAACGAGCGCTCGTTGGCGCGCCGCGTTCAGATGGGGAGCATGCAGGCGTTTGCCGGCTCCGTCGGGGGCATGAGCTCGATCGTGCGAGAGGTCAACGTCATCGAGGCCCCGTATGTGTTCGAGACGTTTGCGACAGCCGACAAGGCACTCGACAATCCGGCGGTCATCGCTCAGGTCAAAAAGGTCCTTGCGAGGCGAGGGCTCATCTTCGGCATCTGGGCGGAGAACGGATACCGGTCGTATTTCAGTAGCCAGAAGATCCGCAAGCCGAGCGACATGAAGGGTGTTCGCTTCCGTTCCCAAGAGTCCATGGTGCATGTCGAGACGTACGAGGCCTTCGGCGCGACCCCGGTCCCCATCGACAACGGCAACACGCTGATGAGCGTGCAGACTGGGGTCGTCGACGGGTTCGACAACACGCCGCTCTTCGCGATGGCAGCAAGCTGGTACCAGGGGCTCAAGAAGGGAGAGCGCCACATCTTCCTGAGCCGGCACTGCTACCAGCCCGCGGTTCTCGTCTATTCGAAAAAATGGTTCGAGACGCTGCCCAAGGACATCCAGAAGATCCTCACGACCATGCCCCATGACCTGACCATCTGGGGCCGGGAGCAGGTCCGGAAAATCGAGCCCGTATTGCTGAAGAACCTGAAGCGCTATGGATACGAGATTTACGACCCGACGCCGGAAGAGCTGGCGCTGTTCAAGGCGGCGCAGAAAGACGTTCCGGATCGCGTTGCCAAAGAGATGGGTCCTGACGGGGTGGCGCTCCTGAAGGCGATCCGTAAGACGTTCTGAGCGTCGACCCGATGAGACCACACATCGTTCAAGGCACGAGTAGCTTGCGTTCGAAGCAAACGCTCAAAGCTCGTCGAATGCTCGGCAAGTACCGTATCCGGCGCCGCATCGGTGCGGGGGGATTCGCGACCGTCTACGAGGCCTACGACACGATCGAGGGGATCCCCGTCGCCCTCAAGGTTCCCAATCTTGATCATCTCGACAAGGATTCGCTGAGCGCCATCCATCGCGAGGTCCGGCTGACCGCGCGGCTCGAGCATGAGAACATCCTTCCGCTCCGCAATGCGATGATGATCGACGGCTACTTCGTCATCGCGACTCCGCTCGGCGAACAAGCCCTCACGGACCGGTTGCGGTACCGGCTAGGCCCGAGGACTGCGCTGTCATACACCGAGCAATTGCTCGACGCGCTTGCATACGCGCACGAGGTGCGGATCATCCATTGCGATATCAAGCCGGACAATGTGATCCTGTTTCCGGAGGGGCAGGTTCGCTTGGCCGATTTCGGCATCGCGAAGGTCGCGCTCAGGACGCGAACCATCATGGGGTCCGGGCAAGGCACCGTGGGCTACATCGCCCCCGAGCAGGCGATGGGCAAACCGTCCTTTCGCTCGGATGTGTTCTCGATGGGACTGCTGATCTACCGAATGTTTTCCGGCGAATTGCCTGCCTGGCCGTTCGATTGGCCAATGCCGGGCGCGGAAAGGCTGCGCCGCACGGTTAGCCGCGACTTCGTCGCATTCCTTCGGCGCTCCATCGAAGTCCACGAGCGTAAGCGCTTTCGTGACGGGGTACAGATGCGTAAAGCGTTCGAGGCGCTGGCGCCGCGAGCGCTTCGGGAATCTTCGCGCGGACGGAGAGCGACGCCGTGAGTGAGGCCCACATCTTGACGGATGTGGACATGGCGCGAGGCGAGCGGTTCGAGCTCGGTGGCGGCGAAGCGGTGGTACTGAGCCTCTCGAAGCCAGGAAGGGACGGGCCGAATGAAGACGCGGCGGCGGTCATTTCGCTCGGCGAGAGGGCGGGCGTTGCGGTGGTATCCGATGGCGCTGGGGGCCATCCGGGCGGAGCGAAGGCGGCGGCGCTCGCCGTCCACGCGGTCTGTGATTCCGTGATGGCGCTTGGGGACGAGCTCGAGAACCTTCGCGGCGCGATCATCAATGGCTTCGAGTTGGCGGACCGTGCGATCTCGGCGCTTGGGACCGGCGCGGCGGCCACCCTCGCTGTCGTCGAGATCCAGGGCAACAACATGCGCGCCTACCACGCTGGGGACTCGATGGTGTTGGTGACCGGGCAGCGGGGACGCATCAAGTGGCTGACCATCCCGCACTCACCGGTTGGCTACGCGGTCGAAGCGGGATTGCTAGACCGCGGGGAGGCTCTGCATCACGAGGACCTGCACTTGGTCTCGAATCTGCTCGGCACGCAGGATATGCGCATCGAGCTAGGCGCGACCGTCGCTCTTGCACCTCGGGACACGGTGGTGTTGGCGAGCGATGGGCTCAGTGACAACCTGCACCTGGACGAGATTGTCGACTGCGTGAGGAAAGGGCCGCTTCCTCAGGCTGTGGACGAGCTGGCCGCCCTCGGCAAGAAGCGCATGGAGGCGCCAGCCGAGGGAGCCCCCTCCAAGCCGGATGATCTCACCTTCATCGCGATCCGGAGCCGCCCCGTATAGCCGCCGCTTTGCGCGACACGAGCCGGCGGAAAACGTCTAGACTCGGTGCCGGGGCGATGAAGCGCCCGTCCGGCGAGCATTCGGGCTATGACATGGACGCGAACGATCTCATTCAAGCGATCTCCTTCGCGCACTATGCAGAGCGCTTCCGAGACAAGCTCTTCGTCATTGGGCTGACGCGCAACACCTCCATTCGAGACCTACTGCTGGATTTCAAGGTCCTAGCCGCCTATGGAATCCGTGTCGTTCTCCTCGCTCCCGACTCCGATCTCGACCAACCGATCGAGCTCTCGAACACGCACGGAACCCATTTCAGGCTTTTCCAGGCTGAGAAGTCGGAGGACCCCAAGGGTGAAACCCGGCTTCAGGTGGATCTTCTCGAGGTTCAGCGCTCGAGCTTTGCCGGAGAAACCCCGGTGATCAGCACGCCCCCGCGGGTGGAGTTCAGTGCGACGGAACGGCTCTGCGTGGACGTATCCCTCGGGCTTGGTGCGCACAAGGTTCTCTTGGCCTCGCAGACTACCGATCAGATCGAGGAGGTGTTCTCTCGCAATCGGGTAACGCTGGCGGAGCTCGATGATTTTGCCGACCGCATGCGGGAGTCGGAGGTCGCGCACTTCACGCCCCGGCTCGACCAAGTCCGGCGGCTACTCGAAGGCGGCGTGCACGACGTTACGTTCTTGATCGGGACACAAGGGCGCATCTGCGAAGAGGTGTTTACGCCGGACGGCGGCGGAATCCTGTTTAGCCGGGTTGACCAAACTCGGATCCGGCGCGCCGAGCTTCGCGACGTCACCGACATCGGGATCTACATTCGGCGGGAATCACGGCAAGGGCGGCTATTACCGGTAGATGAAAATGACATCGCCGCAGACATCGGGGGTTTCTGGTTGTGCGAAGTTGATGATCAGCTTGTTGCCGTGATGCGGCTCAAACGATACGGGACGTGGGCCGAGCTGGGTGCTGCCACGAGCTTGTCACGTGAACGAGGTCGTCGGCACTCCGGGGCATTGGTCGTGCGGCTTCTCGGCGAAGCGAAGAAAGAGGGGTTGGCGGCTGTCTTCGTTCTTGGGAAAGACACTCGGATGGCGAGCACCTTCGGCGCTCTAGGGTTTGAAGAGATCGATCGCAGCGAGCTTCCCGCTCAGTGGAAAGAGCACTACGACATGAGCCGACCAACCCGGGCGTTCGTGAAGTACGTTGGGTGAAGGTCTGACCTCTTTTTAAAAGGGGTTAATTGTTTGGGGGGGTGAGGAAGTTTAGGAGTTGGCGGTTGACCTCTTCTTGGCGTTGGATGGTGACGCCGTGGCCGGCTCCTTCGATCTCGATCAGCGACACGCTGCCTAGAGTCTTGCGGACGAACTCCATGTGGTCGCGCGGGATCTCGGAGTCTTTCGAGCCCCACACGAGCAGTGTCGACTGATCACCGAGGGCGGCGTAGGTGTCCCGGTAGCTGGCTAGCGCGTTGGTACGGGACATCGACAGGAGAGCTTGCTCGTACCCTTTGAAACGGGTCTGTTCGTCGAAGCGCTTTGCGTAGCTGGGGTCGGCGCCGGATTCCTGAAAGAAGCCGTTTGCCCGCGCCACGGTCGCGCGGACCGAGAAAACGCGAGCGTACCATTCGCTGAGAATCGGTACCTTGGCCAGGCCGAAAAGTGCCTTGCCTTCGGCGTAGTCGACGACCGGCGCAATGAGGACCAGTTTCGCCATTCGCTCGGGATGAGCTTCTGCAAACGTTGCAGCGATGGCGCCGCCGAACGAGACACCCACCAGGTTCACGGGGCCCTCGATGTCGAGTGCGGCGAGCAGATCCCCGAGCTGCTTCTGATACAGCGCCCGATCGTAGTCCACTCGTGGGCGGTCCGAATAGCCTCGGCCGAAGTGGTCATATCGCAACACCCGGAAACCGGCTTCGCGCAGTGCGGGCATCTGCGCGTCCCACGCGTAGAAGGGAATGGTGCCGCCGTGGACCAGCACGACCAGCGGACCCTCGCTTGGGCCACTTAGCTCGTAGTGCGTGACGCCATCGCTCAGCGTGATGTAGGTCCCGCCCAGTGCCTCACGCGTGGCGGCGTCGAGAGACCGGGTCTCGCGGTTCAGGGCGAGGTACGGTGCGACGATCGCGATCAGCACGGCAGCGGACAGACCCAAGCAAAGGTGACCACAATGCATGGGCATGGTTCTAGCACTTGGTGGTATGGTCCGCGCCATGCTGGCTCGGCTTGGCGAGGTTTTCAGCCGGTGGGCCGAACGATGGGTTCCCGAACCATTCGTGCTGGCGCTGGTCCTGACGTTGATCACGCTCCTTGGCGGTTTCGCCATGTCAGGGTCCGTTGGCGCCGTGCTGCTGGGGTGGTACGGGGGATTTTCCAGCACGCCCTTGCTCGCTTTTGCGCTCCAGATGTGCCTGATCCTGGTCACCGGTCAGGCGTTGGCGTCGAGCCCACCGGTGCAACGGCTCGTTCGCGCGATTGCCCGTTGGCCCAAGCGAACCCCGGCTGCTGCCGGTTTGGTGGCGTTCATTGCTTGCGTGACCGGCCTCGTCCAGTGGGGCCTCGGGGCGGTGGTTGCCGCGTTCGTGGTGCGCGAGATCGCTCATAGCGCCGCGGAGGACGGGAGACCGATGGACATTGCGGTGCTCGGCGCCGCTGCCTATACGGGGCTCGCGGTCTGGCACGGTGGGCTCAGCGGCTCTGCTCCGTTGAAGGCGGCCGAGTCCGTCCAGTTCACGCAGGGCGCATCGCAGGCCATCGCCGTGAGCGAAACACTCTTTTCGCCCCTCAACCTGCTCGTCAGTGGCGGCCTGCTCATCTTGTTGCCGCTGATGTGCGTCGCACTGGCGCCCAAGGACGCCACCGTTCCGGAGATGCCCCCGAGGGAGTCGACGACACGGCACGATGCGAAGCGATCGGTGCTTGGACTCCTCGTCGGTGGCGTAACGACGCTACTCGTCCTGTTCAGTTGGATCGAAGGCGATGTCGCGTTCAACCTCAACTCGGTCAACTTGTTCTTCTTGGCACTGGCGCTCGCTGCGCATGGCTCGATCCGCAGCTTCCTCGATTCCGTCTCCGAAGGCGCTCGCGGCGCCGGCGCGATCATCGTGCAGTTCCCCCTCTACTTCGGCATCCTGGGCGTGATGCAGACGAGCGGGATGATCGAGCGGCTCTCGTCCGCGATGGCCTCCGTCGCGTCGACCGCGACCTTCCCGTTGCTGACATTCTTGAGCGCAGGCATCGTGAACTTCTTCGTTCCTTCGGGAGGCGGCCAATGGGCTCTGCAGAGCGATGTGCTCCTGACGACAGCCGCCGCGTTCGACCTCGATTCGGGTCGCACCATCATGGCTTTCGCTTATGGGGACGAGTGGACCAACTTGTTGCAGCCGTTCTGGGCGTTGCCGCTCCTCGCGATCACCGGCCTCAAAGCCCGACAGATTGCGGGCTACACCGCGGTCCTTGCCATCGGAATGGGCCTGTATGTTGGCGCGGTCCTGTTGTTCTTTGGCTAGAGGCCTGCCGCCACGCTGTACGCTGCTTCGGTGCTTTCGGCGATCTGCTCGAGTGTGACGCCGTCGGCTACTTCGACGAGCGTCATCCCGCCGCCGCCCGCCTTGTCGATTTCGAACACGCCGAGGTCGGTGATCACCAAGTCGACTACCCGAGTGCCTGTGAGGGGTAGGGTGCAACTCTTCAATAGCTTCGGCTTGCCCTTCGCCGTGTGCTCCATGACCACGACGACGCGTTTGACGCCCGCCACGAGGTCCATGGCGCCGCCCATTCCCTTGACCATCTTGCCGGGAATCATCCAGTTCGCGAGGTCGCCATTCCCCGCTACCTGCATCGCACCCAGAATCGAAAGATTGATGTGCCCACCGCGAATCATCGCGAAGGAGTCGGCGCTCGAAAAAAAGCTCGTCGTCGGGAGCTCGGTCACCGTCTGTTTGCCGGCATTGATCAGGTCCGCGTCCTCTTCGCCTTCGTAGGGGAAGGGGCCCATCCCGAGCATGCCGTTCTCGCTTTGCAGCTGCACCGTCATCCCCGCAGGGATGTGGTTTGAAACCAGCGTCGGAATACCGATGCCGAGGTTTACGTAGAAGCCGTCGCGTAGCTCCATCGCAGCGCGTGCCGCCATCTGGTCACGGGTCCAAGCCATCGTCTTCTCCTCAGGCCTCTCGCGGACGTGTGGTCCGCTGCTCGATGTGCTTCGAGGCATCCGGGTAGTGAATGATGCGGTCGACGAAGATTCCAGGGGTCATGATTTGGTCGGGGTCGAGCTCTCCGGGTTCCACTAGTTCCTCGACTTCGGCGACGGTGACCTTCGCGGCGGTTGCCATCATCGGGTTGAAGTTCCTGGCGGTTTTTCGGTAGATGAGGTTGCCCTCGGTGTCACCCTTCCAGGCGTGTACGATCGCGACGTCGGCAACGAGCCCCCGCTCCATCACGTATTGTGCCCCATCGAACTCGCGAACCTCTTTCCCCTCCGCGACCGTCGTCCCGACACCGGTCCTGGTGAAGAAAGCTGGGATGCCTGCTCCACCGGCGCGAATTCGCTCCGCCAACGTCCCCTGCGGCGTGAACTCCACGACGATATCGCCATCGAGAAACTGCTTCGCGAATAGTTTGTTCTCCCCCACGTATGACGAAACCATTTTGTGGATCTGCCGCGTCTCCAACATGACACCGAGACCGATTCCATCGACGCCCGCGTTGTTCGAGATGACGGTCAGGTTTTTGACGCCCGAGATCGCGACGGCCGCGATCAACGCTTCGGGAATTCCGCACAAGCCGAAACCCCCGGACATCAACGTCATGCTGTCGTTCAACAGGCCGTCGAGCGCCGCGGATGCGTCAGGATACATCTTGTTAGTCATGGTTCCTCTTCACCTCCCGAGTCAGTTGAAGCCGAGCATCTCCCGGGCTTCGGTGGGCGACGCGACCTCGCGGCCCGCATTGCGTGCGACCTGCGCGAGCGCCTCGATGAGCTGCCCGTTACCGGTCGTCTTGTCGCCGTTCGGCAGATAGAACGTATCCTCGACCCCGGTCCTGAGCATGCCGCCCAGGTCCGCCGCTCGCTGATGGGTTTCCCAGATCTCCTGGCGGCCGATGAGTGTCGCCTGCCAATGGGCGTCGCCGCTCTTGTACTTCATGAGGAGATCGAGCAGATCAGGATCGCAAGGCATCCCCGACGCAACGCCCATTACGAAGTTGTAGTGCATTTCGCTGGCCATGCCGGCTCGCAAGTAGAGGCCCACCGAACGCACGATACCCACGTCGAAGCATTCCATTTCAGCAGTGGTGTGAGTCTCCGCCATGGCGTCCAGCATCTTCTGGACCTTGTCCACGCTATTGAGAAACACCATCGGCGGCCACGCCCAGCTGTTGTCCTTTTTCAGTTTGAGGTAGTTGAGGCTACCCGCGTTGCACGCAGCGATCTCCGGTTTGATTCGGTGCAGGCACGCAACCGGGCCCGACACGTCCTCGTCCATCACGCCCGTGGTCTGATTGATGATGATGCCGGGGCAAGCTTCGCGAATAGCGTCGCTCGCGGCAGCGGCCACCTCGGGATCCCAAGACGGGAAGTGCCCCATGTCGGGTTCCTGAAGGCGAAAGTGAATGTGTACGATCGACGCACCCGCGTTGTAGGCATCGCGGGCCGACACTGCCATTTCTTCTGGGGTGACCGGGACGGGGTGCTGCTTCGGGTTCGTGAGCACGCCGTTTAGCGCGCAGGTGATGATCGCCTTGTCCATCTACATTCTCCTCAGAACCACTCCGGTTCGGCCTTGATGTATGAGTCTTCGTTGGTCCGGCACAGGTTGGCAAGGTGGGGGATTCGAGGGACTTCGGTGCGGAGCCAATATTGAGTGGCGGCCTCGGTTGCGCGTTTGCGTTCTTCTGAAATGGGCGCTGTGCGCGCCACGGCGGCCATGTTGAGCCACTGCCATCCGATGACGAGGGTGGCGAACATGTCGAGGTAGTCCCAGCTGTGACCCAGCATTCCGTCCGCATCGCCTGCCATTCCGCGCTGACCGAGCTCCATGGTCGTGGAGCCGACGGTGGCCATCGCCTCTTCGAGCTCGGAGCAAAGCTCAGGATCGCAGCCCGCTTCCCTCGCCCGCGCGATGGCGCTTCCGATCTCTTCGGCCAGCGCGCGTAGTGCGGCCCCACCTTTGGCCACCACTTGGCGGCCTAGAAGGTCCATGCTTTGAATGGCGTTCGTTCCCTCGTGAAGGGTGTTGAGCTTCTGGTCGCGCATGTAGGCTTCGGGGAGGTATTCGCTCGTGTAGCCATAGCCGCCATGAATCTGGACAGCGAGCACATTGGACTCGAAGCCACGCTCCGCGGGGAAGGTTTTGGCGATCGGGGTGAGAAGATTCAGCAGGAGCCCCGCGCGCTCTCGTTCCTCCTCCGATGCCCCGTGCTCTGCGACATCGGCGTACCGTGAGACCGTTCCGAGCAGGGCAAAGCTGCCTTCGACGATCGCTTTTTGCCGGAGAAGCATCCGCCGTACGTCCGCGTGCTCGATGATGGAGATTTGTTCCCCACCGCGTGCGCCGAGTCGCCGCCCCTGCTTGCGGTCGAGCGCGTACGACAGTGACTCGTGATAGGCGACCGACGCAGTCGCTGCACCGTTGACACCGATCATGATGCGTGCCTCGTTCATCATTTGGAACATGTAGCGAAGGCCCTGGTTCGGCTCCCCGACGAGCCAACCGCGGCAGTCGCCCTCATCTCCAAACTCGAGCGCCAGGCTTGGGAGCCCCCTCCAACCGATCTTGTGGATCAGCCCCGCGACGGTGACGTCGTTTGACACCAGGCTCCCGTTTTCCTCGCGGAGCCTCGGAACGGCAAACAGCGAGATGCCCTTGGTGCCATCAGGCGCACCGTCGATCCGTGCGAGCGCGAGATTGACGACGTTCTCGGTGATGCCGTGGTCTGCGCCGGAGATGAAGATCTTGCTTCCCTTGATGAGGTAGTGACCCTCGTCAGTTGGAGTGGCCGATGTCGCGATGTCGCCCAGGCTGCTCCCCGCCTGCGGTTCGGTGAGCGCCATCGTGCCTGTCCACTCGCCTGCGTACATCTTCGCCATGAACCGCTCTTTGACCTCGTCGGTTCCGAACGCTTCGATGAGATTCGCGGCGCCGTGCGTGAGGCCGATGAAGCCATACGCGCCGAGGTTCGCGGCCATGAGGTACGCGGTCGCCATCGTGTGTACGAGCGTGGGCATCTGTTGGCCGCCAACCGTCTCGGGGCACGTTGCGGTCAGCACGCCGAGGTCGACCATTTGCTCGAACAGAGCCGGTAGCGCCGGATGGGTGTGGATACGGCCATCGCGAAATACGGGCGGCTCCTCGTCCATCGGCTTGTACGTCGGCAGCAAGTCCTGCCGCGCGAACCGCCGAACGCTGTCGATGTAGAGGTCGAACGTCTCCTTCGAGTGCTGTTCATAGGCCCCGAGCTGGCAAAGCCCCTCGGCGTCGAGGACGGAGTAGAGGAGGAAATCGACGAGGCTGTCATCGATCAAGGGGTTGCTTTGTGTCGCCATGCTCGTGGTCTGCCTGCGCGGGCGAAACCTAGCACCGGATCTGCATAATTCCCGCGTGAATTGTGCCGGTGCATGCGGTATCACCGCAGTCTATGGATTTCGAGCATTCGGAGCGGGCGCGAAACGTGATGGCACAGGCGGAGCGCTTCGTCCGCGAGCGCATCGTGCCCAATGAGCAGACCTATTTCGACCAGTTGGTTGGCAGCAACGATTGGAAGGAGTGGAAGATTCCGCCGGTTCTCGAAGAATTGAAGGCCGAGGCCAAAGAGCTCGGGCTATGGAATCTCTTCTTGCCTGACGAGGAGTACGGAGCGGGTCTCGACAACCGCGACTACGCGCCCGTCGCCGAGATCACAGGTCGCAGCTTCTTGGCGCCGGAGGTGTTCAACTGCAGCGCGCCCGATACCGGCAACGCGGAGGTCTTGGTGAAGTACGGCTCGGCGGAGCAAAAGGAACAGTGGTTGGAGCCGCTGCTCGCTGGAGACATCCGTTCGGGCTTTGCGATGACCGAACCGGCTGTCGCATCGAGCGACGCGACCAACATGCAGGCGACCTGCGAGGTCGTCGGCGACGAGGTCGTGCTCAACGGTCAGAAGTGGTGGACCAGTGGCGCGGGTGACCCGCGCTGCGCGTTCTTCATCTACATGGGCGTGACCGACGCGAGCGCCGGGCGGCATGAACGGCACTCGATGGTGCTCGTGCCGACGGACGCTCCTGGCGTGAAGATCCTACGCATGCTGCCGGTGTTCGGTCACTTGGACGAGCCTCACGGTCATGCCGAGGTGCTCTTCGAGAACGTGCGCCTTCCGGTGAGCAGCATCATCGCAGGGCCGGGCAGAGGCTTCGAGATCGCGCAAGGGCGCCTGGGCCCCGGCCGGATTCATCACTGTATGCGCGCGGTCGGTGCGTCAGAACGGGCCCTCGAAAGGCTGTGCCAACGGGCCGTGAACCGCGTCGCATTTGGCAAGCCGCTATCGAACCTCGGGGGTAATCGCGACATCATCGCGAACTCTCGCATGGCCATCGATCAAGCCCGTCTGCTGACGATGAAAGCCGCATGGGCGCTCGACACGCTCGGCACCTTTGGTGCACTAGTCGATATTTCCGCGATCAAGGTCATCGCCCCGAACGTGCTGCAATCGGTCACCGACGCAGCGATTCAGATTCACGGAGGCGAAGGCATGTCAGACGCCGAGCTCACCCGGCTTCTCGCTATGGCGCGCGCACTCCGCATCGCGGACGGACCGGACGAAGTCCACCGCGGCATGGTCGCGCGTCTCGAGCTCAAGAAATACGTTTAGGGTCAGCGGAAGAGTATGCCGAGATACGGCGTGATCCATTGCTCTCGTCGAAAGAAGAAGCTGCCGGTCCCCGATAGGGAGTATTTGACGCCGACGTCGATGTAGCTGCCGGTCGATACGCGAAAGGCCATCCCTAGCTTGACTGTCATTCCTGGGCGTGAACCGGAAGACGGCGACACGCGCGCAGTAATAATAGTAGATCCCGCCGCAAACGATCTCGGTCTCCTTCACGCGCCACCAGTTCGCGTCGAAGGTGACGCCGAGGTACGGGAGGATCGGTGTGTTGTTCGGCACCTGAACACGAAACTCCGGGGCAAGATAGAGGCGGGTCATAGGGCTGCGGTCATAGGCGACCGTGGCCCCGGGGATGTTGTAGAGGTTCATCGGCGTCCACATTGCGCCAAGGGCGAGCCCGAAGACCGCATAGCCGATATCGTAGCCACCGAAGAAGTTGAGATCCGCTCCCGGGCGCACCACGTCCTTGTCGACATTCAGAAAAACCGGCACGCCCAACGTGAAAGCCCCTTGATAGCCCCGGTGGTACGCCTGCTGCTCTGCCGAAGAAGGAGGCGGGTATTGCCCGACCGGATTGCTCGAATACGGGCTGGTCTGCGATGGCTCGGCGGACCAAGCCCCCTGTGCGGACGCAACCGATGTGGATACGAGGAGCGCTAGCGCCCCCCCGACTAAGCAAGATCTCGTGTTCATGATGTTTGGTTCAGCCAACGGGTGACTTTCCTGACGAAAGCTCGCGGTCCCAAACCGAACACTGAAGGCACTCAGCCAGTTCATCAAGCCCTCGATCGCCACGACCTTGCCTTTCATCAT
>PVMK01123952.1_pt1 | contig 55477 bp, 41 predicted proteins | sample 1853481 | NCBI WGS metagenome assembly PVMK01 (sample SAMN08533507, study PRJNA380276) | Marine sediment metagenome, whole genome shotgun sequencing project.
GGCTCAGCCATTTACAAAATTGTAGCGCAGCCAATTGGGTCATACTGACCGCCGGAAAACCGTCCTTGCCCATTCCAAAGGTGGGGTCTTCATACGGAGGACTAGGCCTGGCAAAGGCATCAACATTCCATTCCACAGTATCTGATGGGGGCAAGTCAAGTGATTTGTCACTGAAAATGTTGTATTCCTGGTAAGAAACTTCATAAGTTCCGATCCAAAAGGAATCCACGGCTACTTCGAACTGTGGTCCTTCATCCGGGCTGCGGTTTGGCTCAGTTTCAGGGCTGCCCATCAAAAAATTACCACTAGGAATCAGGGTCATTTGAAATCCAACATCGGTTCCGGGAATGGTATCTGCCTGCATTTCGCTGGACACCGGCAATTCACTGCTTTCCTGAGATATTAGCATTGCTGGAAATAACAAGGACGATAATAGTAATTGGTATTTTCTGCTCATTGCTTAATATAATGAAATTTGAAACTGACCACCACATTGTCATTGGTTTTGATTTGTCCAAACATGGCAGAGGGTGGTACCATACCATAATCACTAATCTTCAAATCCTTACTGCCTGTGATTGCCAGGTTATCATTCTCTATGGTACCAGTACATTCTATAGTAACCGGTTTATCAGTGCCCGCCATGGAGAGCGTTCCAATGGAGGTAATGGTAAAAACATTCTGTTCAGAGGTTTCTGATATAGTTGCTGGCTGATTTTGTTTATATTGAACAAAGGGATTTTGAGACGACTGAAATGCATCAAAAATCTTGGTGTTCATGCTGGAGCCACGGCCGCCGTCCATACTATCAACCGGGACCTTGAATCCGAATTCCTTTATCTGGTTCTGGTTCTTAAAGTCAAAGCTTAATTGAGTTGGTACTTCCTGAACTCCCGTACAGGTGACTTTCCAGTCATGCAGTGTGGAGGTGCCGGTGATCTCAACCACAATCGATGAATCAGTATCCAGTATCCAGTCTTGGGCTTGGGCTGACAAAAATCCAGTAATTACCAGACAGAGTAGCGTTAAACAAAGGAGTTTGCTTTTAATCATCATACTAATAACCATTTCAAGGGTTTGTGCAATAATATTGCCAATAGGGATATCGTGTAAATTTTATTCATCGAAGATATGGCTGATGCTGAGAATTTGCAAACTTTAAAGTAAAAACCCTAGCAGCACTCAGACCAAGCTTCGAATGATTCTGCAACTTGTTGATTTTCAAGTGAGATTTCCGTAGATTCTCCGTGCAATCTAAAAAATTAATCAATGCCTCTCATTACTATAAAAAACCCTAATTATTCAATTCCTGTGGTTATTAGTTTATTGGTCATGGTGTTGCTTTTTCCGTATAAGGCCACATCTCAGGACGCAGAGTTCGTTTTCAATGAAATGCGGGCTATGCAATTGATGCGCTGGGAAGGGGTGGAGAATTATACTATAACACTATCGATAAGGGATGCCGCTGGAATGGAAACTTCTATATATCATGAACGAATGGAAGAAGATGGTCAGGTAATGTTCAGGGAGGTGCCTCGTCCATTATACGAACGTGAAATGCACATGGCAGCAGGTTTTCCTCCGCCTGAAGATATGGCCAGAGGATTGGCTTATGGATATGAAATGCTGGGCCCTGTGCTGGCTCAAAACGGCTATCCGATGGGCGGAATAATGCTAGAGGGGGCTGGATTTCTCCGGGCTGCAGCGACGGCTTCTGATTCGATGGGCGATGGAAAAGAGGAAGCCCGGGATGCATTGGCTGATTGGGAACAGTTTAAGACCCGCGCCCGTGTGGTTGGTACGGAAGAAGTAGCAGCTACCAGTGGATCCAACCCAACTATGCGTGAAGCCTACCATCTGGTGGCAGATGAGCTTTTTGACGTTGAATTGGAACAACCTAAAGATGGTGGTAAATTTACCCTGGAAAGGATTGACTATTGGGTAGACTCAGAACAGATGGTTCCACTTAAATTGGAGATGAAAGGACAAATGGAGCGTGACAATGAAATAACCCCGTTAACCATCAGTAAACTGGACCTGGATTATCACCAGGATGGCCCCTTGTATGAATCCCATACCAAGATTTACCAGCTTTCGGGGATTATGGAAGCAATGAGCAAGAAAGAGAAGAAGGAAATGGAAAAGGCCATGGCAGAACTAGAAAGAGCCAAAGAAGAGCTGGCAAACATGACCACAGAGCAAAAAGCCATGATGGAAAAATTTGGGATGAGTGGCAAAATGGAACAATTGGAGAAAATGTTGGAAGGAGATAAGATTGAATCAATCGTTGATGTGACCAGTATTGCCATCAATGAAGGTCCGCCAACCACCTATGGAATGGGTACTGCCAACAGTGAAGCGGTGCTCACCTATGCCGGTCATACTGACGGTGATGGCGGTATCCGCGCAGAACTGGCTATAACGGGGACACTTAACTCCATGGAATTGTCAGTTGGAGTTATTGGAAATGGCCCTTTTCCTGATGTAACAGGCAATGTTACTATTGTTGACGGTTCTGGTTATGTAGTTCGTGGTGGCAATAAGGTTGCAATCGATGGGGCGTCTGGAACAATCACTGTGCTGTATCAAACGGATACGCATATTGCAGGCACCTACGATGCTAGTCTAAAGCATGAAGGCGGTGTGATTACAATTAGTGGTGAATTTGATAGTGGGGCTCCCGTTGGAACCGGACCTGATGGTCGCACACAAGGACCACGTGGCAGTCCTTTACCAAGCTTGTTTGGTGGTCTGGACTAAATACGGACCGGCCTGAATCTGAAATACACTTACCAAGACAACCAAATAGACGCTCAATGTGTCTTATATATATAGATTGGTTGTTTTAGAAATGGTAAGAATACTCATATTGCTGCTACTCCTGGGACTTTCGCTCCAGCAATGCTCTGATGAAACACCTGTGTTATTCACACTAAACCAAGAATTCCAAGCTCATGAAACTGAACTAATTACCCTGGAGTTGGCACAGGGTCAGGGTCAAATCAATCTACAGGTAATTGACATAACGGAATCCCGTTGCCCTTCTGATGTGGTCTGCGTACGGTTTGGTGAAGCCATGGTCAAAGTAGGGGTCAGCGGAATTGAGGAAATTATAAAAACCTTGGACCTTTGTATAGGAGACTGTCCACAGCGCAATAAGGGTGTGATAATCGCAGATACGGTAGCGGTCGAAATCGACGGAAAAGACTACGCAGTAATCCTGAAAGATGTAGTTCCTTTTCCAAGTACCACCAATCAGAACCTACCCAAAGAAGCCATTCTGGAAGTAATTTCGCAGTAACAAGCCGCTGAATAGGTATTGTTTTCAGAATAATATATTTTTTACTTCCATTGGATAGGTGTGATTCTTATCTTGAAGGCAAGAAACAACTCTTGTCTCATGAAAAAGAACACTTCTGTCCTCCGGACATTCATCAATCGACGTAGTTTTGTAAGGCAAACATCCTTAGGAATGGGTGCTCTCGGCTTAGGATTGGCCTCCTGTTCTTCACCCAAGCGAGAGGAAACTGACACATCAGCTACTGAGGGAACCAAAAAACTGGGAGTGGCCCTGGTTGGACTGGGCAACTATGCCACCAATCAATTGGCCCCTGCATTACAACACACAGAGCATTGTTACCTAGCAGGTATTGTTACCGGAACCAAAGAGAAGGAGCAGATATGGAAGGACAAGTATGGGATTCCCGATGGAAATATTTACAACTATGACAACTACGACAGTATTGCAAATAACGAAGAAATTGATATCATTTATGTAGTACTCCCCAATTCCATGCATGCGGAATATACCATCCGCGGGGCCCAGGCGGGCAAGCATATGATGTGTGAAAAGCCCATGGCCATTTCTGTAGCGGAGTGCCAGCAAATGATTGATGCCTGCACCCAAGCCAATAGAAAACTTTCAATCGGGTATCGACTCCACTATGAACCTTTCAATGCTGAAATGATGCGTTTAGGACAAAAGGAAGTATATGGAAAGATTACTGAATTGCAAGCGAGTTTTGGGTTTACCATGGGCAACCTTGATCAATGGCGTGCAAAAAAGGCCATGTCTGGAGGAGGACCTTTGATGGACGTTGGAATATATGCCATGCAAGGTTCTATTTATACACAGGGAGCATTACCCGTGACTGTTAAGGCCATCGAAACTACCAAGAACAAAGAAGATTGGAAGGATGTGGAGGGTAGTTTGGAATGGGAAATGGAATTTCCTTCGGGAGTAGTAGTCCAATATGAGACTACTTATGAGGCCAATATTCAATTCTTAAAGGCCAAGGCTGAGAACGGATTTTTTGAGCTGGCGCCGGCTTATGTGTACAATGGACTAAAGGGGGTAACTTCCGACGGGCCTATGAACATCGAACCAGTGGTGCATCAGGCTAAACATATGGACGCATTTACCGCTAATATACTGAACGATACTCCGGTGATTGCCTCTGGCGAAATGGGTATGCGAGATATGTTCTACATTGAAAAGATTTACGCTTCGGCTGCTAGCGGGGGAGATATATTAAGTTTGGCAGGGGCACCTGAGGTACTGCATTTGGTATAGTCAATCGGACCAAATTAATTCGGTAATCAGAAACTTGAAACGAAGAGTTCAATTACTCATTCCGGTTTTAACTGTAATTTTTAACAGTTATGGGCAAACCCCGGATTCGTTATCCCAAGAAATAACCCCCTATGCAACCTCTGAAATACCGGCAAACCTGGTGGAACTGGATTTACTCATTGAGGAAGTTGTAAATACACAAAAACCCACCGCCAAGTATCTGCTAATTACAGATAGTCTTGATTTATTCCAGGACAGTCTAAATGTGGTAATTCAGGAATTAGATACTATTCCCACCGGAGTCGCACTTCAAATTCTGGAAATACAAAAGAATCGCATCACACAGTTTTCCATTCCATTGAATAGTTGGAATAGTTTTTTGAAAACAAGGACAGAAGAATTCGAATCAATTTATGATGAAATAGGGACGGCCAGAACAAAATGGGAGGTTACTCTGGAGCATATTTCGAATCTTGAAACATCGGCTTCTATTATTACGGAAATTAAAAACCGATTGGATACTTTGGCTCATGTTGAGAAGTCTATGCTGGCTCGTACCAATGATATTATTGAGTATGAGGTCCGAATAAACCAAATGAACCAACAGATAAACCAAATCACGAATCAATTGGATGATTTTTTGGGCAGTAGACTCTGGGCCCTGGACAGCACACCATTATGGGAATTAGAGAACGACAGTTTGTCCATTTATGGCATACAACAATTCAGAAGTATTTTGTTGGCCAAAAAAACATCAATAGTAGTCTATTACAATCTTTATCGCCCTAATTTTTATCTGCACCTGATTACTTTTATCATGGTCCTCATTCTTTTTATAAGAATTAGGGTGTCCAGCAGAAAGCAACCGGAGTATGAAGATCTGAAATTTCTTTATCATTCCTTAAAGAGGCCGGAACTTTCTGCGCTGCTGGTTTCGCTTCTTTTTTCTATTTGGATATATTCCAATGAACCACGGGTATTGGGTGAAGCTGCAGTTATTCTAGCCCTTATCGCGGTCGCCGGAATCTTTTTTGGATACGTTCATCAAGCTTTCAGGGCACCTTTGATTATTTTAGTGCTAATCTACATATTCAACTACCTCCAATCAGTTTTACCAATCGGTACTCTTTTTCAGAGAATTTTTATGGGTGGAGAGTCCTTGGTGGTAATAGCCTATACCATTTGGGTGGCCAAACTTTTTAAGTTGCACCGACCTCAGATACCCTATGGATGGCTACGAGCATTAGTTCGTTTAATTCCATTTACCGTGTTTTTCATGGTGGGGTCAGTTATCGCCAATGTAGTTGGGAGTGTACGACTAAGCCGGGTTTTGCTTTCAGGAATTATTGAGAGTGCAACATTGGCCATAATATATTTTGGTGCGGTAATGATATTGAGTAGCATGTTGTCCTATTTGCTAAGGACTCCTTACGCCCATCTGTTCAACCTGATCCGGGATAATTTTGAGCTGATGCAAAAACGAATGAATGTGCTTTTTCAGTATCTGGGTTTTATACTTTGGATTCGGAGTGCCTTAATGATTTTTGGATTTCTGGAAAGTATACTGGAATGGTTCGAAGAGGTTTGGTCATTCGGAATAACTTTCGGTAGTATCACGATAACCATTGGAGGTATTCTGGGTTTTTTCCTGATCATTATGGTATCCTGGTGGTTGGCAAGAGTGTTGCAGTTGTTATTAGAACGTGAATTATTTGACCGACTTAACGTTTCTAAAGGTATTCCTCATGCCATTTCCACTACTATCTACTATGTTTTTATTGGTTTGGGTTTTCTTTTGGCTGTCTCATATGTGGGGTTTGACTTAAATCAAATAAGCCTGGTTATTGGAGCGATGGGTGTAGGGATAGGCTTTGGTTTACAAAATATTATTTCAAATTTTGTTTCAGGATTGATTCTGACATTCGAACGGCCCATCAGCGTGGGGGACACCGTAGAAGTGGGTCCGCTGATAGGGAATGTTAGTTCAATGGGTTTAAGATCGTCAAAGGTGAAGACATTCGACGGCTCTGAAGTGATTGTGCCTAACTCCAATTTAGTAACTAAGGAGGTCATAAACTGGACACTATCGGACAATCGGCGGCGACTCACCATACCGGTAACCGCGGCCTATGGAAGTGATCCTCATAAAGTATTGGAAATCATGATGGATGTGGTCCATAAGCATCCTAAGGTATTGGATTATCCACATCCAATTACACTTTTTGATGGATTCGGAGATAGTTCATTAAAATTTAGGGTGCTATTTTGGGTTTACTTTGAGGAGGGATTGACGGTTAAGAGCGAGGTTGCGGTGCAGATTTTTGACGCTTTTAAACAGTCAAATATAGAGATTCCGGTTCCTCAGCGGGTGATTACCATGAAGTCCGAACCTGACTCACGCCAGGCGGACTGATTTATTCGGGGTCAAACATTATTGCAATTCAACTTTAAAATACCTAAATTATTAGTGAACTGACCTTTACGGAAATGGACGCAATCCGCAAACTAAATAAGTGGGCAAACTCCCACACTTCCTTGCCTTTGGATGTTATCCGTATCGTTCTGGGGGCTTTCATTTTTTATAAGGGTATTAATTTCAGTGTTCACACCAATTACCTCTATAACATATTAAATCCATTAGATGAATATCTGGGGACGGTAATGATCGTGCACTATGTGACCATGGCGCACCTGGCTGGCGGTATACTAATTGTGATCGGTTTAATTACCAGGCTGGCAGTATTGGTGCAACTTCCAGTACTAATTGGCGCTATCCTAATTAATTTTATTGGGGTAATGAACACTGCCAATCTGATAGCTGCAGTGGCCGCTTTTTTGGTTGGTCTGTTTTTCTTGATTTACGGATCAGGCAAACACTCAGTAGACTATGCCTTAAAAATGCAAATGTGATGGTTCAATTAGAAATTAGAAATTGAAAATTACGAATTGGGCCTTGTTTCTCCACCATTCTCATTGGCTTTACTATTAACTCATAATTCATAATTCATAATTACGACCATTATCTGTATTGTATTGAATTATAATATTTTAATTTCTTCTTACCTATGGCGGTTTTGCATGAGGGTCTGGAGGCGCATGAAGCCAAAAAATAAGCAAAAAATAGAGCTAATGCTACCGTTCTATATATGTTAAGTCCTGTTTTCATAAGTTTAAAAAATTAGATAAATTATAATAAATGTACTTATAATTATAATTGATCCACATAATTAGATACTACTTCCTATACAGTAGTAACCCATTGGTTCCAAGTTAAATCAGTAACCATCTGATAATCAGATAGTAAAAATGTAATTTATTTGCGAATGGATTGAATTATTCCTATATATCTGTCTAATATCGTTTGATTTGTCTTCATACTTATTTGGTGTTGATCCATGCAATGAGTGGACCAACCCATTCGGAATAAGGTTTATAAAGGAAACCATGACCGTTGCCCATATCAAGAGCTAGCTCCTTAAGCTTTTTGCCACAGCTCGATTGATCCAGTAGCTGGCTACAAGACTTGGCATCATCGCTCTTTTCATATATTGAAAAGAAGTTACCACAAAGTTCGCTGTTATGATTGGAAAAGTATTTAAAAGCATAGTCGCTACATAACCCGAGGACCACGTAGTTAAGGTTTGGGTTTTTTAACTTATATGCTACCTCCAAAGTTATATATCCACCCATGGAAGCACCCACAACCGTTATTTTGTTAGTAGGAACACCCGACGATAGCAATTTATCTATTTCATCAGCGATTTTCTCCGCGTACCCTGTTATCTCAGCATCTTTGGGACGTACTTCACTAATGACCTGATATCCCTTATCCGCAAAGGCCTGGACTATATTATCATATTCATAAGGGCCAAAACGATCACTTATAGCATTGGCCCCTTGTTGTTGTACAATCGCTCCATGTAAGTAAAATACGTAAGTATTGTCGGGATTTATATTTTCAGGAGTGGTGGAATAGATATGCTGAGCATTCATAATCAGTCCAAGGTGATTGAGGATGAAAATCATGAGCAGTGAAATGCCTTTGCAACACCACCAGCTGAATTGAGTAATCATACTTTTTTGATGCATTTCATTGCAGTTTTCTTTTTCTAAGATAAGAAGTATTTCTAAACCTTACATCGTGTACTCAAGAGCAGCAAATAAATCAAATGATATAATGTCATTTCCATGACCAAGTCTGTTTCCTGCTTTGAGTTCAAAAGTAATTTGGGTAGATTATACTTTGAATTTGTTTGGGGAGGCACTGCCCAATCCGTGCTTACTAAAGTGGCGACTATTTGGGAATGAAATTTTATTTCTTATTAATTATTTTTTTACCGACCACTGTAAGCTTGTGGGCTCAGGTTATAGAGCAAGGTAGAGTCAGTGGTCAATTCGAAGACCGCTCCTTAAAGGAAATAGTCCAACAGTTAGCTGCAGACCAGCAGCTTCAACTCTTTTTCACCAACGACAGCTTGTTGAGCCAATCAAAATCAATAAGTTTGGATGATGTGCTGCTTGATCAAGCTTTGACTCAATTATTTGAGGGTACACAATTGGACTATCTTATTTACCGGAACTTTGCGTTGATTGTTGGCTCCAGATCGAGGTTGAATCAATCTTATAGCGCTGAATATTATAGCCGTTTCGAGGATATTGTTTCCGTAATACCGGAAGCTGAAGAAACCATTATAGGGAATAAGGGATTACTTCAACCATTTGGGATAGTTAATCTAAAAGGTAAAGTAATAGATAATCTTACCGGAGAAGAGATCATCGGAGCCTCTGTTGTACTAGGGGATTCGAGCAGTATGACCATTACCAGCTCATCTGGTGAATTCCACCTTCAAGTGCCTACAGGGAAACAAAATTTAATAGTACAATACATCGGATACGATCGATTATACATCAATCTTCGGGTGTACAGCGATGATAATATTGAGATTGATCTCGGTAAAAATGTACTTAATCTGGAAGAGGTAACTATCGAGGCGGTAGCCGAAGATGCCAACATTGAGAGTATTCAAGTGGGGGTTACCCGGGTGGATTTGAAAGGGATAGATAAAATCCCTGTGTTTATGGGTGAAGTCGATATTGAGAAAATCCTGTTATTACAGCCGGGAGTAAGTAAAATAGCAGAGGGCTCCTCCGGTTTCAATGTGAGAGGTGGAGAGGTGGATCAAAATCTGGTGATGCAGGATGAAGGGATTTTGTTAAACTCATCGCACGCATTGGGTTTCCTGAGCACTTTTAACCCAGACATGGTGCAAAGTGTTTTGTTGTATAAAGGAACTATGCCTGCTTACTATGGTGGTAGACTTGCTTCTGTACTTGACGTAAGAATACGCAATGGCGATTTCCAAAGATTTAGATTAAAAGCAGGAATTAGCCCCATAACAGGGAGGGTGAATCTAGAAGTACCAATTATAAAGGATAGGAGCTCACTCAATTTTGGAATTAGGTACAATTATGCCGACCTGGTATTAAAATTAGGAAATACACCGGATGTCAGACAAAGCTCTTCATTTTTCTATGATGCCCAAATAAGATATGCGCACAAAATGAATGAAAATAACAGCTTGGAGCTGTCACTATACACCTCAGATGACAAATTCAGGTTTAGTAAGGAATTTGAATTTGATTACCAAACCCTCTTGGGCCAACTTTCAATAAAAAGTCAAATCAACGAAAGACTATTTTCAAACCTGTCATTTGTTGCCAGTGAATATCAGAGTTCCAGGTCGGAATTGGACCCAAGTACGGCCTCTCGTTTAGATAACTCTGTCACCTATTATAAAGTAAAGGAACATCTAACCTATAATTTATCCGATAGAATAAAACTGGACGGTGGAGTCTCTAGTATATTTTATAAAGTAGACCCTGGATCAATAGTGCCCATTTCCGAGTTTTCCAATGTGAAACCAAAAACCTTGGAAAACGAGCAGGGGCTGGAATCGGCTCTTTTCATGCAATCAGAGTGGACAGGGCCTGGTAACTTTGTCATTTACTGCTGGAGTTCGGGCCGTACTGTATCAGTACCTTGGCCCCAAAACGGTTTACCAATATGGTGAAGGTTTACCAATCTCCATCGGAAATATTGTTGACACTATAGTATATGACAAAGGAAAGGTGATTGAAACGTACTATAGTCTTGAACCCAGGTTTTCATTACGATATCGTCTAAATCCAACAGAATCAATAAAAGGAGGATATAGCCGTACCGTACAATATATCAATCAAATTTCTAATTTCACCGCACCAACTCCCTCCAGTGTATGGCAACTTAGTAACACCTACATTGAACCTACACGAGCCCATAATTTTTCACTTGGATTTTTCAAAAACTACCTGGAGAATCTCTGGGAGACTTCGATAGAAGGTTATTACCGTTCAATGGACCACCTTATCGAATACAAGGATTTCGCTGACCTTAATGTAAATAATCATATAGAAACTGAGCTTGCCTCCGGGCATGGCAGGTCATATGGTTTGGAAGTGAGCGTAAAAAAGAAAAGGGGCCTGTTTAATGGATGGATAAGCTATACTCTTTCTCGTACTGAACGACAGGTAGATGAAATCAATAACGGAGAGTGGTACCTAAGTAACCTGGACAAAACCCATGATGTTTCGATCGTAGGAATATTCGACTTTAACGAACGACATTCAATTACCATAAATTTCAACTACGCCACTGGGAGACCAACCACAGCACCCATTGGGAGTTACCTGAGTGAAAATGGCTTGAACATCCCCATATATTCGGAAAGAAATGAATTCAGGATTCCGGACTTTCATAGATTAGACATTTCATATACAGTTGGACAGGGTTATAATAAATCCAAAAGAATCAAGACCAGTTGGAGTTTTTCTATATACAACCTGTATGGTAGAAAGAACCCTTATTCGGTTTTCTTTGTACAAAAGCCATTTAACTTTCCAACTGCCAACCAGTTTTCAGTGCTGGGAAGCGTACTTCCATCGATCTCATTTAATATTGAACTTCAATGAGTTGGACTGGAATACTTAATCAATCATTAGATAGATACCATTTAATTTGGCGTGTTTGGTGGTCCCTTACATTGGTGTTTTTGCTGTTAGGTTGCATTGATGAAATCGATTTGGACGGTACCGGGGGAGGAGCAGGTAGGATGGTTATTCAAGGACAATTGATAAAAAACTGTCCCTCTACAATAAGGGTCCGTGTATCCAGAACCGCGAACTTTGCAATTCGCAGTTTTCCCGCCGCGGTTGAAAATGCAGTGGTGTTTCTTGAAGATGAGGTGGGAAATCAACTTCGGGTACCACAGGTTGAACCTGGAATTTATCAAATGGTAATAGAGAGTGATAATCCAACAATTAGCATTGAAACGGGGAGCAATTACTTTATTTCAGTTACTACTTCGGAAGGATCACATTACAATTCGAGTTTGGAAAGAATTAACCCTGTACCTGTGGCGGATTCTGTTTCAATTGATATGATTGAAAGAGAGGAACTAGACCTAAACAATCAGAGGGTATCAAAGCAATACCTGCGATTTTTCCTCCATACCCCATTGGAGAGTAACGGATCAAATGAACGTGCCCGTCTTAGATGGAGTTTTGAATCTGTCTATAGAGTAGATGAAACAAGCGTTTCAATACCTCCTCCAGGCCCGGTATCCTGCTATGTGACCCGGGGAATTAACCTAGATAAAGTAGTGGTCTTTAATGGCAATGAGTCTAACTCCAATCGGTTGGACGGATTTTTCTTGGTGGAAGATGAAATTGGAACGAATTTTGGCATAGGCTATCTATTGAGAATTAATCAGCACTCATTGAGTGATGGCGCTTATGAATATTGGATGAAAGTAAGTCAGAGCGTTTCCCTTTCAGGAGGCTTATTTGAAGCATCCCCAGGAGAAATCAGTGGAAATGTTAATAATACCAATGACCCTGATGAGGAGGTTTTTGGATATTTCTATGTTTCGGAAGAATACAGGTTGACTCGTTTCGTAACTCCGGATGAGGCAGGAAATCCGCGAGCTTTTTGTTCCACCGATTTGTTTTCTGGGGGGGGACTTTGTGTAGATTGCGAAACCATCCCGGTGAGTACCGGCGTAAAACCTGAGGACTGGGGCCCATAGTAGAATCAATATGAAAGGTTTGTTACTTAATACATTTAGAGCTTACGTCACCTTGATTATTGGCCTGGGTTTTCATGAACCACTATTCTCCCAAATAGACGGTAGCACTTTAATTCACCTGGACAAACCTTATTACGTTACTGGCGAAACGGTGTATTACAAAATGTATTTCCCAGGAGTACTTAGGGGAAAAGGTCCAATTTTAGAGATAAAAATTTATAATGGTGAGGGGAATTTGGTTGATAAATCCTATCTGAAAAAGGGCAGCGAAAATCATGTTAACGGTTATTACAAGATTCCATTTGAATTTGAATCAGGTGTTTACACCCTGGTGGCATCTTCTCTGGTTGAAAAAAACCAGCAGACTGTAAGATTGGGCAAAATTCCATTAGCTATATATAACGATAGTAACCCACCTTTTCCATCGCCAAATTTGGGTGTTGGACAGGGTCAGCAATCAGAATTCAGAGCCTCTCAACTCAAAGTATCAATCAAGCTGCAGCAACTTGCGATTCGCCCCAGGGGGATAGTAAACCTAATGGTTGAGGTTAAGGATACTCAGGGTAATCCTGTGGAGGCGAACATGTCATTGGCGGTGACAGATAAAGGCCTAATTGGCAATGAAGACTCATACCCATTTTCAACAATTGGCATTAGTCAGGTGTCCTTGGATCCCACTATTCTCCTAAGTGAGTACATTCCGGTATTAGGGCGATTGGAGAATCACCAGGAGGACCAATTAATGACTTTTTTTATGCCCTCATCAAATCGAATTTACTACACTACTTCTGAGGTGGATGGAGATTTTCAATTGTTAGTTCCAGCTTTCCATGGAAAACAATCCATGCAATACATCGGGGCATTTTCAGATAGCGCCAAAATGAAATTAGAGGAAAATAGAACAATTGAAAGGTCAGTTGAATTGGTCTACCCGAAATCAGTCTTGAGCTATCTGAAGGAAAGTCGTGACAGGAAGTTAATTTATCAATTATATAATAAGGTTGAAAGTGCACACACCTATGAAACTCCTAAAATGGCGGAGATGACCACACCGGACCGGACATTTAAAGCTACAAATTATCCGTTCAAAAGTATTCCTAGTTTTTGTAAAGAGCTTAGTACCCCATTGAAATTTCTAAAAGAGAGAAAAGGAGCCTTTGAGTTTAAGATGTTTAATCCGGAAAGTAGGAAATTCTACTTTGGAACACCTTTATTTATAATCGACGGTCGAATGACTAAAGATGTAAAGTATCTGTCCACACTGGACTTTCAAAGCATAGACCAGATCAGCCTTTTCTATGATAATCAACGCTTGTCTAATAATTTTGGATTTGCAGGTTTCAGCGGGGTGGTAATAATCACCTCGAAGGAAGGAAATGCCAAAGTTCCGGTTGATCCATCTACCCAGGTGTTTCAGTTAAATGGGTTGCAACTAAATATTGTTGCCTCCCGGGAAAACTGGACAGCAGAAGAACCTGTGCTAAAACCTCAGTTAGTATGGGAACCTGCTTTGGACACTAATTCAAGAGGGCATCTTGAATATTCCTACCAACAGTCTGATGATATCAGTCAGTACCAGATTGAAGTTGTGGTTCAATCTGAAGATGGCAGGAGAGGGATTGGGAGGTTGGGATATCGAGTAATTGATTAACGACTTCTCATTCGATGCTTCACCAAATTCAATATCAACTATATATTCATAGGTAGCATAAATTGTTCAGGTTGGCGTTTCCAATTGATCTAAATAGGCTACCAGGTCGACCAATTCCTTTTGACTCATCAACAAATGTAAATTCGGGGTCATAAGAGAAGTATTCAGCTGTTCAATGGATCGAACCTGATCTGTTGAATAGGAGCTGATTGCGCCCCCAATTTGTTTAACGGTAATCTCCGACTCGGTGCGGCTTTGAATCAGACCGGTTATTTTGGCCCCGTCTGTAAGTGTTATCAAATAACCTTCATATCCGAAACTAACCCCTGCTTCCGGTTTAAATATGGAGGCATACAAGGCCTCTTTTGAAAGTTTTGATCCGATCTCTGAGAGCCCCGGTCCAAAGTCAGTTCCGGTCCCGTTTACCACATGGCATGACTGACATAATTTTTCAAATACCGGCACCCCAGCGGTAGCATCGCCACTAAGGGCCACTAACTCTGAAATGCTAAGCAATTCCTGGCCATTTTGACCACCTGGAACATCAAGATATTTAGCTGCTTCCTTCCTAATCCCTGGCCTCCAGGAGGCGGACATGGATCCGGCAGCTGATGGAATCAATTCCTCTGGAAGGTTTCCAGTGGCCAACAAAACCAACATCCGGTTCTGTCCACTCCAGCCGGAGGCAAAGTTTCCAGCAGCCTGTTGTCTCAATGCTATAGGGTTGCCTGCATTGAGCATATAAGCCTGAAGCAGATCTAAGGACTGATTACTGCCAACAGCCCCCAAAGCTGATAATACGGTACTGACTTTCTGTTCATCCGTTCCATCAACGACCTGGACTAAGAGGTCCGGGTTATTATTCAATAAAAGTCTTGCAGCATTTAAACCAAAACTTTCGTCCACCTGGAGAACTAGTGCTAGTAGTTCATGATCGTATTGCTGTAGCTGGTATTTTTGTATAGTTGGTAGAAAGTCTTCAGTGCCTCGGGAGCTTTCAACAACTTTTACCAGCTGTGATTTTAATACAGGTGAGTTTAAAACATACTCCCGGTCCATATGTCCAAATGCCAACTTCAGATATTCGTCCTTATTTTCAGTGATTTGAGCTAACATCGATTCAATAATCTGATTTTTTGATTTGGACTTATGAAAGTCGAATGCCCTGAAGTACCGGTGTGAATCTTCAATCTTTTCAACCTCCAGGATCAACTTTGAAAGTAGAGTTAGTGCCATTTCAGCGCGTACTCGCCAAACCAGGTCTTTGTTGCTTCCCTGGTTCCAATCACTACCTACGTTTTTAAGCCATACTTTAAAACAGGCTTCTGCATTCAGATCCGAGCCAATTCCCAAAGCTTCTAGGAACCATCTGTCTCCCTGATATTGTGAAGCCAGTTCAGCCCATAATTTAGCGGCATCTACTCCTGTCTGGAACCTAAGCGCTACCGCCAATTCCCTGCTCACCTGGGGTGCGGCTTCGACAACGAGCTCTTGTAGATATTTCAAGAGGTTATCCTTGAATTTTTGTCTCGCGATCTTAACCGCAACCACTTGAATATCTTCATTAGCACTTACTTTACCCAGCTCAAAGGCTTCTTGTGGGTCTAGTTCCGCTAGGAGCCACAAAGCTCTTGCACTAAATACTGGTTTATCCGCCAGAAATAACTTCATTAGTGCTTCTTTTGCCAGGTTACCTTGATTTTGAATACCGGTCCAAGCCATAAACCGGACAGCCTGATTTGGGTTTTTTAGTGCTTCGATCAATCCAGGGATGGTCGTAAAATCATGTTTTGGTATCCTGTAGTTAGTGCTGGTGGGCGCTATTCTGAATATCCGCCCTTTTTGCTGATCACCGACCAGGTGGCCGCCTACACCGGGATCATACCAATCTGAAACAAACAAAGACCCGTCAGGCGCAATACATACATCCGATGGCCGAAACCAGGGATCGTCCGTTGCTTTCATGATTTGTTCAATTTTGGATTTATAGCCGTAACCGGATTTCTCCACTGGATAGGAACGGATCACATTGGTACCTGCTTCGGAATGAATCATCCCGTTCATATACTTTTCTGGTAAAAGATCCCCTTCATAAAACAATATGCCTGTGGGTGAACCCGCATAAAGTTGCAATAAGTTAGGTACTACCCCCGGATCATTTAGATGCCAATGTCTAAACGGGATTTCATCTGCCATTCCGGTTCGTTTGATTCGCCAACCAGCTCCAGTCATTTCGTCAGTGTAACCATAGTTGCCGTACTCCATTACCAGATTAATTCGGGTACCACGATTACCGTCGTCATCGTTATCCGATTGCCAGATATTTCCATAAGAATCAACTGACAATTCGTATGGGTTCCGAAAATTCCAACCAATAGTTTCCAATTCAGACCCATCAAAATTACATCTAAAAGCCATCCCCTGTCGATAGGGATTACCTGAATCGTTCACCTCATTGCCTGCCATGTCCACTACCGGTGTGCCATCCAGATAGGTCATTTGGTGGATTTCATTACCTGCGTTGAAGTATAGTTTCCCATCTGGTCCAAAAATAACCGCATGAATTCCATGGTCATGATCACTAGCGTCCATTCCGGTAAATAGTACTTCTTTGTGATCCGCTTTGTCGTCACCATCTTCATCTGTAAATACAAGGATGTTAGGGCTCTTTGAAACGAACACTTTATTTCCCAGGACACTAATTCCCAAAGCTGCATTGACATCATTTCCCTGATAAAAAACCGTTTGTTTGTCAGCTATTCCATCGAGATCCGTGTCCTCCAGGATCAATATCCGGTCGCCAGCTGACTTGCGCTCTTTATCAGGGTTCAGTGGGAGGCGATAATTATATCCTTCACAAACCCAAATCCTTCCTTTATGGTCAATGTCCATGTTGGTTGGGTTGACCAACATCGGCTCATGGGCAAACAGGCTGACTTCCAGTCCATCAGCAAGTTTCATAGCACCCAAACTGAACTCCGCCAAACGTTTCTGTTGTTCGCTTAGTTGAGACCGGTCTGGTGATGGTTGACTGCACGATGCCAACAGAAGGGCAAGGATTAGTTTTTTTGAATTACTCATAGGCCCAAGTTTAGATAATTTTAGGCTCTTTTCAAACTACCGAGCAGACCTGGATTGAACCTGTCAAAGCAATTCATTAACATTGCCCGGTTTAGAAGTTACTGGCTATATTGTAGTTCTTAATTGAATAGGCTAATGAAGGTAATGATTACGTTGAATATTCCTGAAGCCGGAATTGATTTGCTAAAGAAAGAGGGGCTCCAGGTGGAGGTCTGGCGCCAAGACCAGCCGATGACTCCATCAAAATTGGTAGAAAAGTGTCAGAATGTTCAGGCCCTGCTAGCTACCGGCATGGATAACATAAACAAAAATTTTCTTCAAAAATGCATCCATCTAAAGATCATAAGTCAGTTTGGCGCCGGATACGATAATATTGATGTTACGGAGGCGAGAAAACTTGGTATCGCCGTTGGAAACGCTCCGGATGCCATGACTGATGCCACCGCAGACATCGCTTTTACGTTGATGTTAGCCGCTTCAAGAAAGATCTGCCATCTCCACAAATCAATCATTGCAGATGAATGGGGGTTCTTTAACCCCAGGGCACATTTAGGTCTTGAATTAAAGGGGAGGACATTGGGTATTTTCGGAATGGGCCGTATCGGATTTGAAATGGCCAAAAGATGCTATGGCGCATATAATATGAAAGTGATTTATTGCAATCGGTCTATGAACTCCAAAGGTGAGCAGGATCTGGGTGCCGGGAAGGTTAGTTTTGATGAACTGCTTGAGCTGAGTGACATTCTAAGTGTACATTGCGCCCTAAACAGTGATACCAGAGGTGTTTTTAATGCCGATGCGTTTCAAAAAATGAAGAAAACAGCGTTGTTTATTAATACCTCGCGTGGTCCGGTGCACCGGCAAAATGATCTATATGAGGCCCTGGTATCTGGAACTATATGGGGTGCCGGGCTGGACGTAACAGATCCAGAGCCCATGAGACCAGATGATCCCCTGTTGTTTTTAGAAAACGTTGCTATAACTCCGCATATCGGTTCTGCCACCATACAAGCCCGTGATGAAATGTCCCGGCAGGCAGCTCAAAACATTATTCAATATTACCGGGGAGACAGGGTAAAAAACCTGGTGAACTGATGGAAAGCCGAACCAGAAGTGCAGTTATTATGGCAACTTTGATAGTAGCCGGTGAAACTGTATTTCTGCTGCCATTTGTGGTTGCCAGGATCTTTCGACCTACTTTCCTGGATGTTTTTGGTATTACCAATTTACAGTTGGGCACGGCCTTTGCCCTTTACGGTTCAATTGCTATGGTTGCTTATTTCCTGGGTGGGCCATTGGCTGATCGCTTCTCAGCGCGCAGGTTAATGACAGCCGCACTATTGGCCACCTCTCTGGGAGGCATATTTTTCGCGGTCATTCCCTCTCTTATGGTACTTACATTGCTTTATGGGTTTTGGGGATTAACCACCATATTAATGTTCTGGGCCGCCCTAATACGGGCTACTAGAGAGTGGGGTGGAATTGACCGGCAGGGGCGCGCTTATGGCATACTTGATGGCGGACGCGGACTATTCGTGGCCCTTCTGGCATCTATTTCGGTATGGGTCTTTGCCTCGTTATTGCCAGTTGAGGTGGCTTCAGCAACCATAGACCAACGAACAGCAGCCCTGAAACAGATCATCTGGATATTTACCGGACTGGTGTTGTGTGTTGCGTTGCTGGTTTGGTTAATAGTACCAGAAATTGACAAACCCTCAAAGGCCATAAGTCGCCAGAAATTGAAACTGAGCGGTGTCAGGCAATTACTACGAAAACGGACCATTTGGTTACAGGCTGTAATTGTCCTTTGCGCCTATGTGGGATATAAAACCACCGATGATTTCTCTTTATACGCAAGTGATGCCTTTGGATACAATGATGTAGCCGCTGCCCATATTGGTACCATCTCTTTTTGGGTGCGTCCGTTGGCTGCTGTGATTGCAGGGTTCCTGGCAGACCGGATCAGGTCATCCAAAGTCACCATTCTAGGGTTTGGACTGATGTTTTTTGGTAGCGTGGCCATTGCCGCAGGAATTCTAAATCCAGACATGTACCTGGCCTTGGTTTTTACTATCGTGATTACCAGTACAGGAATATATGCTTTAAGAGGTATTTACTTTGCATTGTTTCAGGAGTCAGGTGTTCCACTGGTGATGACCGGTAGTGCTGTGGGGTTGGTTTCAGTTATTGGTTTTGCCCCGGATATTTTCATGGGACCGCTGATGGGGTTTCTTATAGACCGTTCCCCCGGTGCATTGGGTCATCAACATGTTTTTGTTGTTTTAGGCGCATTTTCCCTGATAGGCTTAGTAGCGGCTCTTCTTTTTGAAAAGGCCAGTGGAGACCAGTAATATTTATCAGTATTAGTGATTTTGAGATAACATGGCATTTGATAAACCACTATTGGTTGCCTATCTTTAAATGGAAAGATAAAATTATATTTTAAACCCACCAATCCTTATGAAAACGAACTTAAAATCACTGATGAAGGACTTGATCAAATTAGGTCTGGCCAATATCAAAGGCGTATTATGGAATCTCACACCGGCAGAACTAGTCACAGAAGCCTTGAGGAATGGAGAAGGGGAATTGACAGATACTGGGGCACTTATGTGTGATACGGGAAAATTCACTGGACGCTCTCCTAATGACCGGTTTATCGTGAAAGATGATTACACTAAAGACAAGGTCTGGTGGGGTAATATAAATTTAGCTTTCGATGAAGATAAGTTTGATCAGCTTTTTGACAAGATGATAGCCACCTTAGGGCGGAAAAGATTGTTTATACGAGATGCATTTGCCGGGGCGGATCCAGACTTTCGACTAAATGTCAGGATCATAGACACTGAGGCCTGGCATAATTTGTTTTGCTATAATATGTTTATTCGTCCTACTCCGGAAGAACTGAATCATTTTACTCCAGACTTTACTATACTGGCTATACCAGAATATAAAGCGGATCCGGAAATTGATGGCACCCGGCAAAGTAATTTTGCTATAATTAATCTAAGTAAACGCATTATTTTGGTTGGAGGGACCGGATACACCGGTGAAACCAAAAAAGGGATATTCAGTGTATTGAACTTTTTATTACCTGAACAAAACCGTGTGCTTCCCATGCATTGCAGTGCAAACACGGGAATGGATGGAGATACTGCCATCTTCTTTGGGCTTTCAGGAACTGGTAAAACCTCCTTGTCCGCAGACCCAAACCGTCGATTGATTGGTGATGACGAACATGGCTGGACGGATTCCGGCGTCTTTAATTTCGAAGGAGGCTGCTATGCTAAAGTGATCGACCTGTCGGAAGAAAAGGAGCCGGAAATTTACAGGGCCATCAAATTCGGGGCTATTCTGGAAAATACCAGGTTTTTCCCTGGAACTACTACAGTGGACTACAGTAATCGGGAAGTTACAGAAAATACCAGGGTGTCTTACCCTATACACTTTATTGAAAATGCCGTGGAAAATTCCATGGGCGGTGCCCCCCAAAATATTTTCTTTTTAACCGCGGATGCGCACGGAGTACTGCCGCCAATTTCCAAGCTAACCACCGGGCAGGCCATGTACCACTTCATTTCGGGATATACCGCAAAAGTAGCAGGCACTGAAACAGGAGTAACTGAGCCACAAGAGGTTTTTTCAGCCTGTTTTGGGGCACCATTCATGCCGTTGCACCCTACTAAATACGCAGAATTGCTGGGGGAAAAGATGCACCAACATCAAGTAAATATCTGGCTGGTAAATACCGGCTGGTCCGGAGGAGCTTATGGGGTAGGGGAACGAATTAAATTGAAATACACCCGGGCTATGATCACTGCTGCCTTAGAGGGTGCGCTGGATCAGGTGGAGTACCGCCAATTACCCATTTTCGGACTGAATATTCCTCTTGAAGTGCCTGGTGTGCCATCAGAGATACTTAATCCTAAAGACACCTGGAAGAATCAAGGCGACTATGACACTAAAGCAAAGACCCTGGCACAGTCTTTTATTGATAATTTTAAGGATTTTGAGGAATACGCCAATGAAGAAATTATGGAAGGTGCACCGACGCTGGAAGCGATTAAAAATTAACAATGAATAATTAACAATTGTCTTAACGCAGGGTGCGTGTTGCAAGGCGTTGGCATATCAGCTTTCAACTGGACCCAAATGGGTGACCTAGGCCATTTTCTTATAAACAACTACCGCTAGAACTAACCCAACTGCGATGATTGCCGCCAGGATCAGTACTCTAAAGAATAGCCTATCAACTATGTCATCTACTCGATCGAAACTGTAGGCGGTGGTGTTTTCTGCAATTGATTGGATATGGTCAAGAGCTGCATGACGTTCTGCGCTAATTAGACTTATCATGGCTTTTCGCTCCACCACCAACTGGTCAATCAATATCCTCCGTTCGTTAGCGATTTGTTCTACTATGGCTTTTCTTTCTGAAGACATAAACCCCAGGGTTTCCCACCTTTGACGGTTTATATCACTCAATATGGTATCAGTGATGGAATAAACCAACTGGTCGATTGAGTCTACGGTATAGGATAGTCGTTCTAAGGAAGCAACACTCCTCTCGAGCATCGGGCCAAGGGAATCGGTGCCCAATATATTTCTTACTGATTGCTCAATATGCCATTGGGTTAACTTTGGGCTAAACTCGGTGTAATAGTTAACCCGATCCGATATATTGCGTAATGCATCTGTTAGTGAGGCCACACCGCTTTTGAAACCGATGTTGGCCTCGCCTACCCAGTTAGCAGTTTCATCTACCACGGAGGTTCGTTTCAAATAGTTGTCCCTAATGGGATAATCACCTGCGAAAGATTTGATAGACGCCTCCAAAGCATCGGTACCTTCACCGGTTAAAGTAGTATGTAATTCCGGCCATTCAGCTAAATAATCCCTAAACAGCACCAGAATTGATGGTTGAAAGGGACCTAAATATTTAATGGCAGTAGGTGATTCAAGGTATTCCACCATTTGGAATCCGAAAATCCAACCATCAAAAAAGGCAATAACCGGATCACTTTTATACAAGACATGTTGCAAAGACTGTATGGCTCTTACTCGGAAATCAAATATATTTTTATTGTAAACTGATTGACCCGTAAACAATAAACTATCTATATCTGATTCAATCTTGGTTGAATATTCCAAAGCCAAATCATGCAGGTTGAGGAATAGTGTATAATTGGGAACCTCTACCTTTTTACGTTTTTTATCGAAAAGTCTACTACCGATTTGGGCTTCTATTACAATAGAAGATGCTAGTATTAAAAACAAGAGTACAACGCAGCGGTTCATGACTTATTTAATTTACTTTTAGCTTTGCTAAAAGTCCGTATCTGCTTTCTTCAGATCCAACTCTTTGATCCAAATATTTCGATAGAGCACCGGATGGCCTTCAGCTTGTAGTTTAATGCCGCCGGGTGTATCGGTGATACCTTTACCTTCGTCGTTGCCACCATCAATTCCTGAGTTTGCCCCGCCCCAGACCTGATTAATGGTTTGATTGGTATACACTTTATTGCCATTGAAATACAAAGTAACCATGGCTTTTTCGGATCGGTTTCCATCTTTGAAGCGGGCTGCTCTGAATGCCACATCATAAGAGTTCCATTTGCCCACCCCATTATAGTGTTGATAGGGCGAGGGAGTTTCATTAATAACGGCGCCCAACCCATGCATGGTAGAATCCCCATCCAGAATCTGGATCTCATAGCGATTTTGCAGATATAAGCCGCTGTTACCACCTTTATGGCCCACCAGAAATTCCACATGAAGGCGAAAATCCCTGAATTTCTGTACGGTGACAATATCAGCCGAACCATATATACCACCGGCAGCGGCAGGGTCATTGCTGTTCATGACGGTGCCGTCATCTACTGGGTCATCTTCTATGGCCCATTTAATAGGCAGTTCAGCTGAAAGGCGGGGCCCTTCCCAATAAGTCCAGTTGGTATGAAGTAATTGTTTGGAGCCGTCAAAAAGGACCTGGGTATCTGGGGGTGGGGGAGTGCCTACACCTACTTGTGCTTGAGCCGTGGATAACATGGCGCTTGAAAAGATAAGAAAAGAGCCTAGTATAATGGCCTGGTTTATGAGTTTATTTATCTTCATGTATTTAAATTGTTGACTATTAGTGGTATAAATATAAAGTGATTTATCTGACATTACTTAGTATATTAAAAGAAAAAGAGAAAAGTATATGAAGAGTATTATTGTTACCGGTTGCCTGGCCATTTTTTTATTTTCCTGTGGGGTCCAGCCCTCCCCAATTAAGAAAGAAAAAATAGGTAAATCCTTCTCAAAGTCCTATCAACCCCCTGTCTTCATCAATGACCAAAGAAGGGAGCGGATTAAAGAAATCGCCCCGGCGCTACAGCAATTGATGGAGAATCATTCAGCCAATAGAAATATTCCTGGCATTGCCTACGGCATTGTGGTTGATAATGAGTTGGTATTGGCATCTGCAACCGGTCAGATTAACCTGGCGAAGGAGCTAGATGCCTCAATAAATTCGTCTTTTCGTATTGCTTCAATGACCAAGAGTTTCACTGCCATGGCCATTCTGAAATTGCGCGATGAGGGTAAGTTATCTCTTAATGACCCAGTAGAAGATTATATACCTATGATGTCCAATTTGACCTATCTTACTAAAGATGCTCCCATCATTGATATAGAGAATCTCTTAACCATGACCTCCGGATTTCCTGAAGATAACCCATGGGGAGACCGCCAGCTTGATGAACCAGACCAAATGCTCATTGACCTAATTAAAGCAGGCGTTTCATTTTCCAATGCGTCGTCGTATCGATTTGAATATAGTAACCTGGGTTATGCACTTCTGGGTAATATCGTTAGTCAAGTTTCGGGTAAACCTTATCAGGAATACATTCGGGAGCATATCTTTCAGCCCTTGGGTATGGAACATACTTACTGGGAGTACACCAATATTCCTGAAGATCAACTAGTCCTTGGTTATCGATGGGAGGATGAGCAATGGAAGTTAGAACCAATACTTCATGATGGCTCATTTGGGGCTATGGGTGGATTAATTACTTCTATAGAAGACTTTAGTAAGTACGTCAGTTTTCATCTTTCAGCCTGGCCGCCGAGAAGTGAACAGGTAACTGGACCGGTCTCCAGAAGTGCACTGAGAGAAATGCAAACGCCACAATATAGTAGATTGAATGCAAAAAATACCGACAGCAATGGCGATCTTTGTGCCACTATGTCTGGATATGGCTATGGCTTAGGCATTACCCGGGATTGTGAGGGGAGAATACGGGTATCACATGGAGGCGCATTGCCTGGCTTTGGAAGTAACTATGTATTTTATCCTGAATATGGGGTAGGTGTTATGGCTTTTGGTAACCTGACCTATACTGGCCCCTTGCCATATAAGGAGATTGAAAAGTTACTTTTTGATAGTGTGGGGCTGGAGCCCCGCCAGCTTCCTGCTTCTGATATTTTAGTGGAACGACAACAGCAGGTGGCACAGCTAATTCAGAACTGGGACCCTGATTTAGAGGCTGAAATACTGGCAGAGAATTTCTATATGGATAAGTCCCGAGACCACCGTATGTCAGATATTCAGAGCGTTTTTGACGCTGCAGGAGTGGTACAAAGTGTTGGCGAAATAGAACCTCAGAATCAGCTCAGAGGGAGATTCGACATAACCTCGTCCAAAGGCTTAATCAAAGTATTTTTTACTCTCACCCCTGAAAAAATGCCAAAAGTGCAACAACTTGATGTGTGGTTTGAAGCAAATCCCGAATAATTTTGAATTTATACGAAACATGAATCACCAATTATGAAATTATTCTTATTATGCCTGTTCCTGGGAATTACCCTGGCAGGAACAGCTCAGGTTACCAAACTTAACTTGGCCTCCGATATTTGGCCGCCTTTTACAAATATTGAGCCCCATCGTTCTCTTGCTACAGATCTGGTGAATGAAGCCCTTGGCCGTGTGGGAATTACCGCCAATACTGAAGTATTAGAGTTCGAAGAGGTGATCCAGGATATTCGACAGGGTAAGTACGACGGAAGTGCTGCGCTATGGTACAGCCAGGACAGAGAAGAATTCCTACTATACTCGGCGCCCTATTTGCAAAACCAGTTGATCGTGGTAGGTCGAAAAGGAGCAGATGTCAGCATGACTTCATTTTCCGACTTGAATGGGAAAAGGGTGGCAGTAGTAGGAAATTACGCTTATGGTGCTGAAGTGGATGATGCCAGCGATGTAGTATTAGTATCGGGGCACAACGACCAGGAAAATTTAGAGCGATTGATAAAAGAGGAAGTAGACTATATGTTGGTGGACGGACTATTGATACAATATCTAATTACTCATCAAAAAGATGAGGTAACCAAATATCTTCAGGTTGGAACTAATCATTTGTTTAAGCGTTCGCTTCACTTTGCAATAAGAAAAGACCTGCAGGGAGCGGAATCCATCATCGAGCGATTTAATCAAGGGATAATTAAAATGGTCACGGACGGCAGCTACAACCGAATACTGCAACTTAATTGGATAAGAGCAGACGTGGATGGGGATGGTAAACTAGAAATGGTGGCCAGCGGCGCTCGGGCAGGAAAATCGGCGCCAACCAGTAGTTACGACGTATGGTTTCAGAATGCTGCTTCACCTCCGTCAAATAATCGTTATTATATCGAGGGTCAAATATATCAGGGTTGGGACAATGTACCACAGGAATACAAAGTGCAACCGGTAAGTGAGACACAAGAAGACTTTAAACTGATGAAATTTGGTTTTTAGATTTTGACCATAAAATATGGCCATGTCAGAGACAAAGGCCATATAGTAGCAATTTAGTGATATAAGCTATTGCGTACTGCTCATCTCAGCTTCTAATGTCCATATTTCATCATACCAGTCTTCATAGGCAAGTGCCCTTGTTCGTACGAAAGGAATCCAGGCATCCTCCCCATGCACCTTTTTAAAGGTTTCAGAAAAATTACCCTCTCCAAAGCCATCCAGCTCCGCCCAATGGTTTAAACCTACAACGGTGGCGATGTGCCGACCACGACTACCTTGGTGGAATTGATTATCCCAAACGGCCCAGGAATTTTCACCTTCCATGGCTTTTACTGTGGCACTGGCTTGTTTTAAATGTCCACCTACCAAGAATCCATTTCCAGGCCTTATTTTCCAAATTCTCATATGTAGTATTGGTGATGGCGCGGGGTCTCCCACAATATTGGAAAGATCGTCATCTCTTTTCCAGTACTCCACAGTACCCATGTCTTCGATGTGTTCCATCACTTTGGCCCAGTCTGCATCATGGTCATCACCGGCGGGCCGGGTGTCCAGGTCAGCAAATGTAAGAGGCCCCATCACCCAGACCAATGTGCCGGAATTAGGACCGCTGGAAATAGACCATACTGTTGCTGCATGTGGGCCGCTGCTATGAAATGCAGCATTATGTGCTTTCATGGCAGCCTCAAGTTTGTCATTGTCTTCTCCATTGGGAGTTAGCTGGACAGTTTCTAACATGGTGTAGGAATCGTCTTGAGCATAAATAATTACGGGAATAGACAAAAGAATAGTAATAAAAAGCTTCTTCATGTTTTAATGTGTTTGGTTAATTAATCTTTCATAAGTTACTGTTTTTGAGGAAACAAACAATGTTTGATTAAGAATCACTTACCTCCTTATGCTCCTGATCAATATTTTATTTAAAAATTATTATCAAATATCAAACGGTCCATTTGGTTTCAGGGGGTAACTAGAAATAAAAAATCCAGTTAGATGGACAACTAACGTGTTTCTCCAGCAAGATTTGAGGTTCGCAGAAAGCCAGGCGTTAATGCCTTGAGAGCGTAACTGGCCCTGCCACGCAGACCCGCTTTAACGATGTGGTTGAAAGTACTAATGGGTAGTTTTCGAATAATATTTTGAGCAAGTTTCACTTTCTTTCCCGGGCCCTTTAACCTAAACTGTGTAGCTTGTGTGGGGCCATACATCAGATGGATCCAAAGCCGGGGATGTCGAAGGAAGTACCAGAATAAAGGTGGTTTACAACCAATTATATGGGCCAAATCGTACATAAACCTCTGATAATCTACCAGGCTCCGGATACGCTCAGCATTGCCTTCGAATTGCTCTTTGTATATTTCAAAGTCAGCGGCGACAACCTGCTTCATCTTTTCAGGATCAGGCAGATTCAGATTGCCAGTAAAGATCATCGCACAATACCGAGCCTGCATCTCCATTATAGGAAATTGACTGCCAAAGGCTGGGCGCGCCCAACCTACCCATGTCAGGGTGTCTCCCACATCCGGATTAAACATATGTTTAAACATGTGGCGTGGATCGCAGTCTTGCAGCGCTTTTGGCATAAAACCAGCACGGTTTAGATATCCTGTACAAAATACGATGGCATCGATATTTTCTAGAGTTACACCATCAACTGTGCTGAGGGTACGACCGCCATCTAACACCTTGACTATTTCCTCAACTACCTGGCAGCCATGATGGGCAATCGCTTGAGGCAAAGCCAGGGTTTTGGTGCCATAAATTCCCCAGATTCCCCAGCGGGCCTGAACACGGTCATTGAGATCAGCCAGAGCGTCAAAGACGGGATCCTTCCGGGCGCGTTCAAGTTTTAGTACAAACGGGCTCAAATGGGCACCAAATTCTCGGGGAAGGTCCCAAATTCCCCGGTGGGTTGAAACGTCGGCAGCATGCCCGCCTCGCTTTCGGGGAACTATCCAGCCTGTAGATTCCCTCAGGCTTATAAAACACTGTTCAGCCACCTGGGAGATCTCAAAGGCCACATCGGAGCCGGATTCACCACCGCCCACTACCAGCACACGCTTACCTTCAAACGGGTCAGCGTTTAAATAATCTTTGGAATGTGATACTGAGACATTGCTGAGGGATTCCCTCCATTCTGGAAACCGTGGGATGCGGTTGTTACCAATGGCTAATACCACTCGGCGGCTTTGAAGCTGCTCACCAGAATCAAGGGTTACTTCCCATCCATCCTCTTTCAGCGCCACCACCGAGCTGACTTTCGCGCCCAATCGTATGTGGTCCAAACAACCAAAATGTTCAGCATATTCGATCCAGTAGTTTACCGCTTCATCTTTGGTCCAAAAGTGATGACATTTGTTATCGCCCACCCAAAAATCCGAAAACATGCTAAAGGTAACAGAGGAGGTCAGTACCAGACTGTGGTAACTCTTTGAAAATGTTCCTCCAAGTTTATCAGACTGCTCCAGGCATAGGACTTCCTCAATGCCATGCTCCAACAATTCCTTAGTACAAACAATTCCGGCAGGACCGGCTCCGATAACAATGCAATCAATCATTGGTGTTGGTATGTTATAATCATATTCCGACTGTCAGTCTCCTTTTAAAAATACAACTTTAAACTAAATTTTTGTTCTTTGAGCAAGGGTTACGGAAAAAATTGATAAATGAATTGGAAGCGTTTTGCGAAATAGCTAGCAGTTCGTTTTTAGGTCTGTAAAAAAAACCTAAGTTTGTACCAAACTCAGCCGGGAATAGTACTCACCAACAATATCTAAATTTAAATAAGCAACAACCATGACTTTAAAAATAATAGGTGCCGGACTTCCAAGAACCGGAACAAACAGCTTAAAAAGGTCCCTCGAAATGTTAGGAATTTCAAAGTGCTATCACATGAAAACACTCTTAACAAATCCTGACCAACTTCACTTCTGGCTGCAGTTAGAGGAAACTGGAAGCACTGATTGGGATACCTTGTATAACGGTTTTCAGGGATCTGTAGATTTTCCATGCTATCCCTTTTATAAAGAACACCTGAAGCGTTATCCTGATGCCAAGGTGATACTCACGGTAAGAGACTTTGATTCCTGGTACAAGAGTGTGAAAAGTACCATATGGACTGCAGGTCCTCAAAACTTGGGCGAGAAGTTAATGATGTTAGGTCGAATGCTCACCAATCCCCGGGTTAAGAGCGTGATTATGTGCATTAAATTCGTAAAACGCATGTTATGGGAAAAACAGTTTCAGGGGCGTTTTGAAGATGCCTCTTATACGGAAGAAGTATTTAACAAGCATATTGAGGAAGTTAAAGCTCATGTTCCAGCCGATCAATTATTAGTCTATGACGTTCGGGATGGTTGGGGCCCTTTATGTGAGTTTCTTGAAGTTACCGCACCTACTGAACCTCTACCTCATCTAAATAAAAAAGAAAACTTCAAAACCATGTTACAGGGTCTGATAAAGACCGGGGTTATGGAAGAAGCTTAGAAGATCTAAGATCTGAGATCTGAGATTTGAAATCCCCTTAAAATCGGAGGCAAGTAATAAGTATGACTGAATACGGTGTTCCCTGGTTCAGACTAGATCCTGTGTGGGAGGGGGGAGAAGAAATAATACAACGGGGACTGTCCAAGGACAAGGTTTCACCAATCTGGCAATTATTACTTTTAGGCGATGGTTCGCCTACCAGACATTTACAACTTTTAACCGGCGAATCGATTGAGGTGGATGTCATTGACATGTCTTCTGTGGGCAATGACCCCGATAATGCACCCGAGTTAATCCATATTGTCCCTGGCCCCAGGCTAAGACGTCAGGTTTGGCTGAGAACTGCTACGGGACAAAGGTTGGCGTATGCCACCTCCTGGTGGGAAGAAAGTCATGTTGATGAGTATTTGAAAAACCGGTCATTGCCCATTTGGGCCAGTTTAGCGCTCTCACGCACCGAGTTGTACAGGGATGTGCAGGGAATTCATTATGGTAGTTCCAAAGAATTATCGGAAGCATTTGGCGATCCAGGCCCGTTTCTGGGACGACATTATCTGTTTTGGCATCGAGGTCAGCCAATCACCTTAATATATGAGGTGTTTTCGCCTTATCTGGAAAAATATTTGGGGCAAGCAAAATTCGAGCTTTGAAATTTCTTTCAAAAGCCTTTGAAATGTACATAGCTACCGGTGATGCAGCACCAAATGGCACGAACCTACGAGAGCAGTTCTGCTTCCAGTTTTATTGCTTTTGGAAACAAAATATTATTTTCTAAATGGACATGCTGATGCAAGTCATTTTCAAACTCTTGTAGCTTGGCATATAGCACCTTGTAGGTGTTGCAGGCCCATTCAGGTGGATTGTATCCGCTGCTCAATTCATTGATGGATTGCATGTTTCCCCCAGCTGATTCATGTTCCTCCTCCATCATGTTGATGGGGTTTTTAATGGAGCCAAATGGTGATATATGTAACAATTCACCAAAGTGTTTGGCCATGGTCATTTGCCTGATGTAAGGGAACAGTATAGTTTCTTCCTTATCCATATGCATACGTAATTCATTGGCAACAGCTTGAAACAGGTTGGCTATCTCAATTACTTCCGGATTAGAGGTTCCGTGGACCTTTGCAACTTTTTTACTATACTCGTCCAGCAGCGGAAGCGCTTCGCGTACATACTTATGGTGGTTATTGATAATGAAATCCAAGAGGATATCAATGCTCCAATTGTTGTAATCGTGCCCTAATCGCATTTGCTGTGGTTCATCCAGGGCTTTCAATGCTTGTTTTACCTCTTCCAGGTTAATCCCGCGTTTGTTACAGGTTTTATCCAATTGATTTTTGCCTCCACAGCAGAAATCGATGCCAAATCTTTTAAATACCTCAGCCTTGCGATAGTCATTAGCTACCATTTCCCCAATGGTGGGTTCGATTTCCATGTTATTTATTTCTTGAGCATTCATGGTTATTTCATTTTTTAGGTGAAAATGTAAATGTAAACAAATGTTTAAACAAAAATAGATAAAAAGGTCTAAATATCTTATATTAAGTATTAATATTTAAGAGGTCCTGATTAACACCCACCCTGATCCTAGTTGATATTGTTCTGTATATTTATTAATATGTCTTAATCAATCAAAACATTAGATTACCATGATTCCATTAAAAAACCACTGCCTCCATACTATCAATAACTTACCTTTTTACCTTTTCACAATACTCACATTATTTGGTTGTAGTCAGAGATCTGATCAAACAGATACTTCTGCCGTACAGGAAGCGGTTCAGGAGGTCATACCAGACCCACCGGGATTGGTGCAGGTTAAGGCGGTAGGCCTGACACTGGAGGCTCCGGACGAAATACCCTCAGGTTGGACTACCTTCAGATTAAGCAACGAAACAGATATGATCCATTTTGGATACATATACCGGGTGCCGGAAGGCAAGGGAATTGAAGACCATCCCCAACTAGCTGCCGTTTTTCAAAATTTCATGGACGATTTTAACGAGAAGCCGCGCAGCGCCCCCGATGCAGGGGTTGAAATTCCGGAATGGTTTTCTAAAGTAGTGATCAACGGTGGCCCCGGACTGATATCACCAAGGGAAATAGCAGAAACTACGGTGTTTATGGAGCCAGGTACCTACTTAATAGAATGCTATGTAAAGACTGCTGGTGTTTTTCATTCATACAATCCTTCACCAGATGCTTATGGCATGGTCCATGAATTTACTGTTACCGAAGAAAGCAATGCGGCGCAGGCACCCATGCCAACTATTAATATTAGTGTGTCAGGAGAAACCGGGCTTAATGTGTCTGGGGACATCACCGCTGGCAGCCATGTGGTTGGAGTAAATTTCCTGGACCAGAAGGTGCACGAAAATTTCTCAGGTCATGATGTACATTTGGTTCGACTTTCCGAAGATTCCGACCTGGAACAGGTGGCGTTGTGGATGGATTGGACAAAACCAACCGGACTCCAGACACCGGCACCGGCAGCGTTTTTAGGGGGTACACATGAAATGCCCGCAGGAGAAACCGCCTATTTCCATGTAGACCTGGAACCCGGTAGTTATGCCTGGATATCTGAAGTACCGAATTCTAAGGAGAAAGGTTTGTTGGTGTCATTTGAGGTAGCAGACGCCGTTCCGTGATGTAGATATCTTTCCATAAAATCCACTTAAAGATTACACCAGTCAGGTAACTTACTCTTTAGACAGATTTCCCTTTTAAGCAGAGGTTAAATTGTACTGTAAATCAAAATCTCTTGAGAATGGGCAGTTTGAAATATTTTATTAGTGTTATATTATTTTTTACTATTACTTCGGTTGTAGCTCAGTACCACACCGGCAGTGACGATCTTAATAAATCTTTGGTGCGTATTGATGCAGATGCCAGCGTTAATTTCGGAGGCTTTAGAGCGGATATTAGTGGCTCATATGATATTTCCGAAAATAAAATCGATTATCTGGCGGTAAAAGTTGGCATGACCGCAGGCGACATTTATATGGCGGTGGAAATAGGCAAAATCACCCATAAAAGTATAGACCGTGTAGTGGAGGTTTATCAAGCGAACAAAGGTAAGGGTTGGGGAGTGATAGCTAAAGAATTGGGTATTAAACCGGGATCTTCTGAATTCCATGCACTAAAAGGAAAAGGAAGTAAAAAAGGAAACGGCCACAGCAACAATAGTAAAGCCAAAGGTAAAAAGGGTTAGATAGACTCCAGAGTAGAATTTTTTTTAAAATAGGCGGGTATTCACTGGCCTTTTTTTGTGACCGGCCTGAAGTCTATTTTGATAGCAGGTCCATTATTATATCCCATATTTCAATCCTATTATCCTCCCTCAAAAGTTATTTTGCTATATTAGCTCATGTGGCTAAATTGTATGTATACCATAGTCACCTTTTAATTAATTAAATAGCTCTGTTTGTGGAAGCACTTACTCATTCACCTTATTGGCCATTTGCGGTATTAGCTTTAGGAATTGTGGTGGTGGTATTGATGATCTCTCGTTGGAGGTTACATCCATTTGTGGCCTTGATCCTGTCCGCCATTCTGGTAGGACTGATCTCTGTTGAGCTCCCAGGGATTCAGCATCATGTAGTTAAAGCCGTGGAGCTTCCCATGCTGGAATTTGGCAAAGTAGCAGGTAAAATAGCCTGGGTGATTGCCCTGGCTGCTATTATTGGCACTGCCATGATGCAAAGCGGTGCTGCCCAAAAAATTGTCAGCTGGTTAATCAGTACTCTAGGTGAAAAACAAGCTTCGGTGGCGTTGTTGATTAGCGGATTCATACTTTCCATTCCGGTATTTTTCGATACTGTGTTCTTCTTACTTATACCACTGGCCATTGCATTAGCATTGAAGACCGGAAAGAATTACGTTTTGTATGTTATGGCAATAGGAGGTGGAGCTGCCATAACCCATAGCCTGGTACCACCCACACCTGGTCCTCTAATTATGGCAGAAACCCTGAATCTGGATTTGGGACTTACCATATTGGCGGGATTATCTTCAGGAATCTTACCAGCTGTGGCGGTATTGATGGTGAGTAAGCGAATGAATTCGAAGTTTGATATTCCCGTACGGGTTGCATTTGATGATCCCGGAGAGGACCAAAAGCAACCATCCTTATTTTTATCAATACTACCGGTGTTGGTTCCAATTATTCTGATAAGCCTGGCATCTATAACTGAAGTAGTTGCAGGTACAACACCGCCCTGGATGGCCTTTTGGGGAAATAAAAATATTGCTATGACCGTGGGAACTGCCCTGGCTCTGTGGCTATGGGTCAATCAACGGAAATTACAGGGATCAGAACTCTGGCAGGCGATTGGAAAACCCTTAGAAATTGCCGGTATCATAATTTTGATAACCAGTGCCGGAGGCGCCTTTGGAGCCATGATCAAACATAGTGGGATAGGAGTGGCTATTGAGACATTAACTGAAGGTTCTCATATCTCCTACATACTGCTGGCATGGTTGATCGCTGCAGTCATGAAGACAGCTCAGGGTTCCAGTACGGTTTCCATGATCACCAGCGCCAGTATTATGCTGGCCCTGATGGGAACGGGAGTTGATCTTCCTTATCACCCCATGTATATTTTACTGGCCATAGGTTTTGGCGCCTTGTTTATATCCTGGATGAATGACAGTGGATTTTGGGTAGTAGCCAAAATGAGTGGATTTACCGAGAAGGAGGGTTTAAAAACATGGACGGTACTTTTGGCGGTAATTTCTTTGGTGGGTTTGGCTCAATTACTACTGTTATCTTGGGTTATGCCCTTTGTTTAATCAGTCATCAAATAACAAGCTTATGCGGATTGTGGTTTTAGGAGGTGCTGGGTTTATTGGCAAAAAACTGGTTAATAAATTATTAAAGCGCGGTCAAATTTCTCTAAATGGCCGGCCCGTAATGCCAATAGATCAATTAGTGGTATTTGACAAAGAGCAGGCAATAGGACTGCCCGAGGATTCCCGTCTGGAAATAGTTGAAGGAGATATTTGCAACAGGGATACCATTGCTGAATTGTTGGGTAAACACACGGATGTTATTTTTCACCTGGCAGCGGTAGTCAGCGGGGAAGCAGAAAAAAACTTTGAACTAGGAATGCAGGTAAACCTACAGGCCAACCTGCAACTGCTGGAGATCTGCAGGGCCATGTATCATGCGCCGGTTCTGGTATTTGCCAGTAGTGTTGCAGTTTACGGTGGCGAACTTACCGAAATAATTAGTGACGATACTGCGCCTCTACCACAAAGCTCCTATGGTACCCAAAAGGCCATGATGGATCTATTGATCAATGATTACAGCAGGAGAGGATTTATTGATGGCCGGGCCCTGCGACTACCAACTATTGCCATACGACCTGGTAAACCCAATGCCGCCACCTCTTCATTTGTAAGTTCTATTATCAGGGAACCATTACAGGGCCAGCGTGCTAATTGTCCGGTAAGCCCTGAAATTAAAGTTTGGATTTTATCTCCTGAGAAGGTTACGGATAACTTTATACATGCTGCCCATATTCCTGCACAGGCATTCAAAAACAATCGTGTTGTCAACTTGCCGGGCCTTACAGTCACGGTAAAAGAAATGGTAAATACCCTGGAATCAGTGGCAGGAACTGAGACTACAAAATTAATAGATTGGGAGCCTGATGCTTTTATCCAGAGTATTGTATTGACCTGGCCTCCACAGTTTGTCACAAAACGAGCATTGACATTGGGATTCCAGCGAGATGCATCTGTAGAAGATATTATCAGATCGTTCATAAGGGAGGAATTGACATGAATTCAAAAGTGGCTATTATTACAGGAGCAGGTTCAGGAATTGGTCGTAGCGTAGCAATGGCCTTGTTAAAGGAGGGATATAGTGTTACTCTTGCCGGCCGTCGAGAAGAAGCGCTGCAAGAAACCGCTGGTTATGCCGCTGATCGGTCCCACCTGTTGTTGGTCCCTTCAGACATAAGTCAGCCGGATTCTGTAAAGCAGCTGTTTGCCGCCACCAAAGAAAAATTCGGCAGGCTGGACCTACTATTCAACAACGCCGGGGTAAACACCGCTGATGTTTTGTTAGAAGATCTCAGCTATGAGCAATGGAAAGAAGTCGTAGATGTCAATCTAACCGGCACCTTTCTGTGCACCAGGGAGGCATTTAGAATAATGAAAAGTCAGCAACCCATGGGCGGGAGGATCATTAACAATGGCTCAATATCAGCGCAGGTACCCCGGCCCAACTCAGCGCCCTATACTGCTACCAAGCATGCTATAAGCGGGCTTACCAAATGCACTGCATTGGACGGCCGTAAATACAACATTGCCTGCGGTCAGATTGACATTGGCAATGCCGCAACTGATATGGCCAGTAAAATGAAAGAAGGAGTCCCTCAGGCCGATGGTACTACTGCTGTTGAACCCACCATGGCTGTCAGCAATGTAGCTGATGCCGTGGTGTATATGGCAAACCTACCACCAGAGGCCAATGTGTTATTTTTAACGGTGATGGCCACTCAGATGCCGTTTGTGGGGAGAGGATAAATTGAGTTTGGGTTTGAGTTTGAGTAAGGAGTGTGTATTTCAGGATTTTATCTTTAGGATAACAGCAGTAGTCAGAGCGAACAGTATGACAATCCCCGCCACCAACCAAACAACACTTTTTTCAGTAGGAGTTTCAGTGATGGTCAAAAGTTGATTGACATCCTGGTCCAGCAGATATTGTTGTTTCCCTCCGGTCCACGTCACTATTACAGAATCTACCATGGTTGCATCTGCTAGACCAAAATGTGCAATAGTAGAGTTTTGGGATAGATGACTGGACCCGCCCCCATCAATTTCTCTTATCATATGGACTCCGTTAGTTATTACCTCTACTCTTGAACCGATTCCATGACTTTCAGCGTTAATTCCTTTCAAAGCTACCTTAAGCCAGTTGCCTTTGGCTAAATCATTTCTATACAACCTGGTAACGGAAGCAACCGGGTACTCTTTTATAGGTTTTTGATTAACTACCAAAATATCCATGTCACCATCGTTTTCAATATCAAATACTACCGACCCTCTTCCAATTCCATAATCGTTAACACCCATGGCCCTGGCTTTTTCTGTAAACTGATTATTGTTATTTTCAAAATAGAAATCAGCCATGGGAACACAATTCGGGTTCAGATCACCATTTGATACGTAGAGATCCAGATCGCCATCATGGTCAAAGTCCGCAAAATTTGCACCCCAACTTATAGTAATGTAGTGCATCCCCAATTCTTTGGCTAAGTCCATGAAAGGCTGACCTTTTCCTTGATTCACCATAAAACGGTTCAAACGGATATTGGTAACAAAGTAATCCAATAGACCATTGTTGTCATAATCTCCCACTGCTGCACCCATGGCATTGATTTTAAGATCCATACCGCGATCTTTACTGATATCCTTAAATGTTTTTTTGGGGTATTGATTCTCCAACATAAAACTTGGTACTGCCTTATAACCAAAATCATGGTTCACTATTAAATCCTGATCATTATCGTTATCGAAATCAGTGAAAACTGCCCCGAACCCAAATCCACGGTGTTCAAGACCATAGTCTTCATAAGAGTTAATAAAGTATTTACCTTTATGATTGATCAATAAATATCCTTTGGCGGCTTGGTTTGCACCTACAATAGTGGCATCATTAATTTCAGTTAAGGTACCTTCATATGCTAAAAAATAATTTCCCACGTACAGATCAGGAAACCCATCTGCATTAACGTCGCCAAAACTGGCTCCGGTGCTAAAAGAATAGAACGGGTCCAATCGATATTCCGTGGTGGCGTTCCTGAAAGTGGAGTCCCCGTTGTTCAGAAATAATAAGTTGCGGGCACGTGGAATGATTTGAGTACTATCCTTTGAGGTAATGGTAGTTACAAAAAGGTCTACCCATCCGTCTTTGTTAACGTCAGCGCCCACTGTACCCTGTGTAACGTATTTTCTGGTGTCCTCTAATCCAGAACCAAGATAAATATTTTGAAAAGTTCCGTCTTTTTGGTTTAAATATAGAGCATCATCATTCATTCCACCAGTAATGAACAGATCTTCATATCCATCATTGTTGATATCCAGAACACAAATACCGCCACCAAACATGCCTTCATAAACTTTAAACTGATGATTGATGTGTGCTTCTTCACTAACATCCTTAAATGGTGTTTGTGCGTTTACCTGAGACAGGAACCAAACTAAGATCAAAGTTAAGATTAAGAATTCACGCGAAGCTGGCATGTCCTATTGATTTGTAGCCCATTTGAGTTCATTAACATTCTGACCCACAGCCATACCACCTTCAAGTCCCACTTTATTATCCTGTGGAGTATGAATACCTCCGAAAAATCGTGAATCTGCGGTTTCTTGGGCAACTGCCCAGAATGAGTCAAAGGTTCTTTGTTTGAAGTCTGTATTTCGCACTTCATCACGTGGACGACCCACATGAGCACTGTCAATAAAGTTTATGGGTCCACTCAATATATCTTCTAAAACCGTAGCTGCTGCCGCAGCTTGAATTGCATGACCGGAAGGAAAGGATGGGAAAGGTGGATCTGGCCAAAATGATACCCATTCCTGGTCAATGAATTGTGGTATGAAAGTATTGGGCCGCTCAGTAAAGAAATGATATTTCCATTTCCAACAAATTATGAAAGCATCTGCAACTGCCATCCCAACCTTGGCATAGGTTTCTGCACATTTGATCAATCCCGGGTTTCTTTTTTTTAAGGCTAGCGTAGCTAAATAACAGGAATGGCCAGGCGGGGTAAAGGTTACATCTGGATCATCACCCCACCAAATAGCGGCTTCTTTCTCATCCTGGCTTAGGGTCATGTCCTTATTATAAACTTCCAGGAACTGCCGATAATATGCAGAGTTGCTAGATGTATCATAGGTGATCATTGTAGGTGAAGGCAATTCCCCATTAACCTTTAGAAAGGTTCTGTTTTTACCCCAATAAGGATGCAGGGGATGATGACTGATTGATTGAGCATATAACGGTGGCTTCCAGGATCCAGGTTTGTCGGGATGCTCCAGGTCTTTGTCAAAATTCCTTAAATATGCACGATGTCCCCCGTCTGTTTTCGACCATTCAAAAATGGCATCAGCAACTTGTTTCCCATAAATTACTGATCGGTTAGCGGTGGGTTTATCATCAATTTTATCGGCAAAATAGCGATGAAATGCTTTTTCAAGGGAATCAATCCGCAATTTATTCTGGTCGGAAGTTTGATTGTAGATACTCTTAATTATGGATGCCTGGGCGGCGTTCAGACTAAGTACCCAATCATAACTCAAACCAGGTTCAGGTAATGGTAGCTTTTCAAGTCCATTTAATTGATCAGCAAGAGATTGATGGGAAGGATATCCTTGTACAATGGCTTCATACATAGTCAGGCCCAGATAACCAAAGCCCCTTGAAGCATAAGTGGGTGAATTAGCAGGGGTATATTGAGTTATATACAAAGCCAGTTCAGCCCAGGCGATTGCTACTTGCTGCTTAGAAATTTCATTCTCTGCTAGTTGGGAGCAGCTGATGATTAGTGCCATAAACACCATCAAGGAATATGTTATTAGTCGATAGTAGCTCATTGCCAAGGTATTATGGTTCTTACGGTCAACTGTAATTTAGAAAAATAAAATAGATCATAATTCATGTACCTATCTATTTTTACCAGCCCCAACATTTTTTTTATACCATCCATAGGTTTCAATGGGTTGCTGGTTAATTCCCAGGAACAGCAAATTATTAATCAATAAAGAACTTCTAACAGCACCACGAATATCTAGTCCGGAAGATCGTTGGTTCATATATTGAAATTGCCCTTTTCCATCTCCGACAAGCAGTGTGCCATAGTTCGCATCGGACTTGCCTAATCTTAATTTAAGATGATGATTGTTTCCTAAAAGCAGAATGTCTTGATTTCCATCTCCGGTGAAGTCATGTGTTTGAATGGAATAAACTGGAGCATATTGAGCTTGAATGGGTATTTTTGATTTTCTAAACCTACCTTCTTTGGTACCACAAAACAAGGTCGTTTCCATATGGTTTGCTATCAATTTTTTAGCAGAACTGAGCTCTTCGGTAGTAAATATATCATTGATAGTTGCCCCGGCATAGCTTTTATAACTGGTATATCGTGAACGCAAGCCAACCAACTGGCCTAGGAGTTCATCTCTGGTAATGTATGGATATGTTTCACTTTGAATGTAAAAACAAAACATTGGATCCACAGATCCATTATTATCAAAATCCTTAAAATACATCTCAGCAGGTTCCAGGCCTGAAACCTGCAATTGAGTGTTGGTTCCCATATTTCCCACTATCAAATCAAGAATCTGGTCTTGATTTATGTCAGTCAACTCAATAGTATTCCACCAGCCATGAAAGGGTTTTTCAAAATATAAATCACTTACATTTTGGAGCTTTCCATTATAAATGGAGTAAATAGAGATTGGAAGCCATTCACCTATCACTATTAGTTCTTTTATCGAATCACCATTGAGGTCGACCCATTCGGCATCAGTAACCATACCCAGCGAAGTGAGTTCTGAAGCAATAGAAGTGGTTTTGTCAGTAAAATTTCCCCTTCCATCATTAATAAGTAAATAACTTCGAGGTGCTTCTGGGTATCGGCCAGGTATCAATCGGCCTCCAACAAACAAGTCTAAATCCCCATCGCCATCAATGTCATTAACTGCTACACAACTTTTACTAGTGGTCATTTCCGGCAATGAGCCTTCATTTTTAGAAAAATTTCCATTACCGTCATTAAGGTACAATCTGTCTCGTAAAAGAGGGTCATCAACTAAATATTGATGATAACCACCACTCGCGACATATATATCAGAATGGCCGTCACCATTAGCGTCGAAAATTACTGCATCCATATCTTCGCTTTCGATATCTTCCATAAATGCAAGAACAGGTCGTTTAATAAAACTTCCGCCTTTCTGTTGAACAAACAATGAAGCACTTTGTCCTTTGGCCCCACCTACAAATATATCCGGCAAGTCATCATTATTTACATCACCTTTTGTAAGACAGGGACCAGAATAGGACAATTGACTAATTAACAGAGATTGACGTTTAAAGTCGTTTATGAATATGTCGGGGTTCTGAAATTCAATAGGTGAAGGTTTTGGTTCAAAAAGGGGAGGATGTGTACTATCTTCTTCCATGTTTATTGAGGTGGCGTCGGATTCCTTTAAGGATATTAACTGATTAGCTTCAATGTCTCTTATGGTCTGTCTGTTGCCGCTATTCCAAACAACACACAAGGAGTCTATGCTGGCCACATCTCCAATACCAAAGTTTAGAACCGGTGAAACAGCGGAGAGATAACCTCGTGAAGTTGATTGCTCCAGGATTTGAGAACTACTATTGTAGAATACAGTAATCTTAGCGCCAATTCCAATGGTATTTTTTCCTTCACCGTGAAGTGAAATACTTATATAGTGATTATTGTTAAGCAGATCTGTTTGGTTTTGATAGATGAATGCCGGTTGATTGATATTATTGACTATTAAATCTAAATCGCCATCGTTATCGAGATCTGCAAAGCACGCTCCATTACTATTAGCATGGTGGTATAATCCCCATGATTGTGTTTGATTGGAGAAACGTTCACCATTTTTATTAGCAAATATGTAGTTGGATATATTCGAAGATGGCATTGATTTTATTATCTCTAATACATCATCACGGGTTAACCTACCTTTAGACTTAGTATAATTGTTCATATAGTGGATAAAATCAAGATTGGTGTAATCCCTATAGTACCCGTTAGTTACAAAAATATCCTTCCATCCATCGTTGTCGAAATCTGCCAATAAAGCTGCCCAACTCCAGTCAGTATTAGATATTCCTGCTAACTGGCCAATTTCTTGGTAAGTTCCGTTACCATTATTGAGCTGTAACATGTTTCTCATATACTGATGATGAAAACCGCTTCTAATGTTAAGATCAAACTTTTCATAATTGTCAGGCGCCAACAACAGTTTTTGGCGATAGTTGTCTTCTGGCAGCATATCCAGTGTGTAGATATCTGGCCAACCATCATTGTTAAGATCTGCGATGTCATTACCCATAGAGGAGTGACTAATGTGCCCCAGGCTTTCGGAAATTTGATCAGTAAATGTGCAATCTCCATTATTAATGTACAGGTAATCTGGAACAGCATAATCGTTTGAAACATAGAAATCGGGCCAGCCATCATTATTTAAATCACTGATGCCAATTCCCAGGCCGTAGGTTAGTGCCGAACCGCTTATACCGGCTTTGATTGTGACGTCCTTGAATGTCCCATTGTCTTGTTGATAAAGTCTTACACCTATCAGAGGATCATCTATTTTGAGCAATTCTTTGGTACTCCTTTCATTAAGCACCGGGAGGGATTTTGGGTTATGATTTAACAATAAAACATCTAGGTCCTGGTCTCTATCAAAATCAAAAAAATAGGCTTGGTTGCTAAAGGCCTGACTTGCCAGTCCATAGGACGCAGCGCTTTCCCTAAATAATGGAACATTATTATGATCATTACCCTGGTTGATGAATAGCTGATTGGTGCGTTTTTCTGGGGGTAAAGCCCCTGAATAGCACACATACAGATCCATTTTATTATCTCCATTGATATCGACGGTTGCCACGCCTGTTTTCCATGGACCCGCCCTTCCGGAAATACCGGCGATTAGGGTAACATCCTGAAAGGCCATGTTTCCCAAATTTAGATACAATTTGTTGTCACCCATATTTGAGGAAAAATACAGGTCTACTAACTCATCTCCATTAAAGTCAGCTGCTGCCACTCCTCCACCATTGTAAAAGTACTCGTACATTAGAATGTTGGTATTAGGGCCTTCCAATAAATGGTTCTCGAAGGTGACACCAGTTCGTTCAGGATCAAGTAAAACAAAACCAGCTGAGATTTGAGATTCAGCGAGAGGTTGTTGACCTTCAGAACAAGAACAATAAGTAATGGCTAAAAGACCACAAAGAATGCTAAAATGAATGTTTGAGGGTGGTTTCATGCAATCCATAAAATACAAAATCTATCCCCATTTTGGGGATAGATTTTGATTATTCTATACATGTAATACTAGCTAGTAACCCGGATTCTGGATCAATTTGTCGTTCCGGTTTACCTCATCCCTACTTAAGGGTCGGAAATACATTTTGTCATCCCAGGTCCTAACCTCGTTGTCCGTGTTGTTTACCACGGTGTAAGTATAGTTATAGACTGCTCTATCATGACGATAAGGTACGTGAGGCGTGGCACCACCTTTTAAGGTAGCACTGACATCTATGGCTTTTATACCTCTGCCTACGGTACTGGCAGGAATCATCCATCTTCTGGCATCATGATAACGGTGCTCTTCATAAACTAATTCGATCCGTCTTTCATTACGGTATAGGTCCCTAAGTGCGTCACCGGATGCTGTTGCCGCGGGCATGCCTGCTCGAAAACGTATTTTATTTATCAAATCGAGTGCTATTCCCTCATTACCGGTAGCGATATTGGCCTCTATTGCATTGAATACCAATTCTGTGTAACGAATAAATGGCCATGGGATCACCTGAGCACTGGACTGGTTGTCAGCCAAAGCCGGATCTGGATCGATAAACTTCCTGGTATAGTAAGCGGTTCTGGTTCCGTTCCAGTTTTCTATTGGGGACTCCCTAGTATCAACCCCATTAAGAAATCCTCCAGCTCCGTCGTCATAAGCACCCGTCTGAACCTGATCCGCAGGGTCTATACCAGCCACATCCGATGGACGTGGTTTCCAGTCTGCACCATCGAACAATATAGTGGCATAGAATCTGGGATCTCTATTTACAAACGGATCCGCTGCATGGGTTGGATTGCCCCAATCAAATTTACTGCCATCCATCATTTCATAATCGTCAACCAATTGCTGGATGGGTGTATTCCCGGCCCAATTGTGATAACCATTTGGTCCATTATTGATACCATAGTGGAGTCCGCCTAAAGGCCAGTCGTCCTCTACTGTATATAATGCAGTCTCAGTTCGTTGGAAGATTAATTCTACAGTAGCTCCCGGGTCACCCACTGCACTTCTTCCTCCTACTGCTATCGAGACATAATTGGCCTTTCCTTCTTCTGCTGATACAGGTCCGGCTAATTCAAGTTTGTAGCCAGACCCTTCCGCCATGGCGGCATTTGTAGCATTTAACGCCGCAGTCCAGCGAGCCATTTGATCTCCACCAGCATATGCTACTAATTCCAAGTTGGAATAGGACCCAAGCACAGGTGATTGGGCGGCCTTGGTGGCATCATGAAGATCGCTGGCGGCATATGTCAAAACCCTGGATTTCAATGCCAGAGCAGCAAGCCTGGAGGCACGTCCTGCTGTTTCATCTTTGCCGTCTAGCATTGTGGCGGCCCTGTCTAAATCCGAAACAATGAAATTAACGCATTCCTCAAATGTATTGCGAGCAATGGAATAATCATCGTCTAAACCATATAGTATGTCAATTATAGGGACTCCAGCGTAATACCTTAACAATTGATGGTAATAATAGGCTCTGAGGAAATGTGATTCTCCTAATAAGCGATCTCTTAAATTATCATTATCAAATGTGGATGTGGGTAGTCTATCGATAGCTGTATTCGCCTGCCGTATGGCTAGGTACATGTTTCCCCATTCATAGGTCGGGCTGGTCCAGGCCAAACTTGAAGGGTTCTCTGAACCTTCGGTGAAGGGATCAATATTTCGACCTGCATGGGTAAACATGGCTTCATCTGTAATGGCCGCCAGTGCTTGCTCTTCAAAACCTCCATATCCCAAAAAGGAATAAACGTTATAAACAAAGGCTTGAGACAATGGACCATCTGCCCAGGTTGCTTCACTAGAGATCTTATCTAATGGCTTTGTATTTAGGAAGTCCTCACTACATGATACGAGGAGCCCAAAAACAAACAAAATTGTATAAATAGCTTTTACTTTCTTCATCATGAAATGACTAAAATGTTAAATTAAATCCGAAATTGATAACCTTTGCCTGTGGATAATATACTCCATTACCGTTAATGGCCTCAGGGTCAAAGATATCGTTTTTATCAAAGGTAACCAGATTTAGTCCATTGACATAAATTCTCGCTCCTCCTAAACCGACCCTTTCAATAATATGAAACGGTAAATCATAAGCCAACTGGATGTTCTTCAATCGAATGTAATCCGTGCTAAAGAGGAAATAGGTGTTGTTCCCAAAGTTTCCACCGGTATAGTAGGTATCTCCCCGGCTTGCTAATCTGGGATCAGTACTACTGGGATTGTCGATAGACCATCGATTATCATGGCTGTACTTCAAGAAGTTTCCAATGTCTCCAGATTCCGTTTGAACTCTGATTGAAGCACCTGTAGCTCCCTGAAACAAAACGTCAAGGCTGAAGTTTCTCCATTCCAACTCAATAGTGGTACCGAAACTGAATGTGGGAGTGGCATTTTCCTCCAGTCTAATCTGGTCGTCCCCGTCGATAATACCATCATTATTGACGTCTTTGAATTTCATATCTCCTGGCAGCAACTGAGCAGTAACAGCGCTGTAATCAAGAGGGTTGCTAGCGATCTCTTCCGGACTGAGGAATACCCCGTCTGATTGGTAGACAAGATAAGCCCCAATGGGTTTACCCTCCTGTAGTTGATAACCAGGCGCTCCTGGTATCTCGTCCATAAATATTACTTCGTTTTTAGCGTACCCACCGTTTATCCCAACACTAAATTGCAACTCTGATCCTATGGTACTGTTGTACTCAACAAAATATTCGAATCCAGAATTGTTAACTTCTCCCGCATTTACCGGAGGTAAAAGCGCGCTAATTCCTGAAGAAGCCGGAGTAGAACCAGTTTTTTGAATCAGGATTTGATCACGTTTATTGTTGAAATATTCAAATGTGAAGTCAAGCTTACCATCAAAAAGAGTTCCATCCAATCCAATATTGAGGTTATTAGCTCTTTCCCAGGTGAAACTGGGATTTGCCAGAATGGTTTCATTTAGGGTAGTTTCAACTACACTATTGATAGGATATTCTCCAAAATCGTAGGTAGACAAGAATGCATACTCTTGTAATTGATTGTTGAAAAATACCTGGTCATTACCCATCTGTCCAAATGAACCTCGTATTTTTAAATAATTTACAAAGCCGACGTCAAACCAGTTTTCATTGGAGATATTCCATCCCAGCAATATTCCGGGGAAGAAACCATATCTGTCGTCTTCAGGGAAAATATAAGAGCCATCATAACGCCAAATGAATTCCGCCAGATATTTTTCCTGGTAATTATATTGTACACGGCCGTAGTATCCCAATCGGGTACGTTCGAAAGCGCTTCCATCAGTATTCTGTTGTAATGAACCACCGGCAAATAACTGGTCAACTGCTTGAGAAATGAAGTTCCTTCTAAAAGCGAGGAATCCCTCTCCAGTGAATTTTTCCCTGGTGGCACCTGCTAGAATATTCACGTTATGATCAGCCCCAAAGGTGTGATCATAATTTAAAAGAGCGGTGAGGTTGGTATTCAAGATAGTTGTGGACACCTGGGTTAATCTTGGATCTGTAAAATTCGATCGAACTGCCCCTTCAAGAAGAGGTGTTACACCATCAGGTTCGTATGTAAGACGATCCCAGAAATAAAGCATCCAGGGAGTCTCAAATTTCTTGGATCTGCTACTATTATAATCTACTGCTCCTGACAAAGTCAGCTTTAATCCGTCAATCCATGGTTGGGTGATATCTATTGATCCTGTGGTTTGAACGTAATCTGATGGTCTTTTATCAAACCCCGTGGCATTGGTGGTGATCACCACCGGGTTTTGACCATTTTCAATATCAGGCCCAGGTTTACCATTAGGCCATACTTCCGGTTCCGTAGGCCTTCCGCGCATTAACATTCTGAAAATAGCACCGGCTTCTTCGGTGGGAAACGTACGTTCTTCCCTTCTAAACATAAGACCAACTTTGGCTCTTACCCATTCACTAACCTTTATATCCGTATTAAACCGCAAGTTGTATTGTTCATACTTGTTTGCTGAATTCTTATAATATGCATCCTGTGATACATAGCCCAATGATCCAAAATAGGTAATGTCCTCTGAGCCCCCGCTTATCATTAAATTGTGTCGGCTTTGGGGAGCCCAGTCCCGAAATGCATCTCCAAACCAATCGGTATCTGGAAACCCCCATGGATCAGAACCATCAGTATGCTTTTGCACTGCATCCGGGCTGAAGTTGGCGTTTAGTGTCCCTACACCGGGAGTAGGGGATGTATAGGTTCCTGTAGTTTGTATGCTGTTCCAAGCTGTTTCCCATTCATTAACCGGAATGGTTGGATAGATGGGTAATTGGTTCATGATATTGGCATACTCGGGAGCGTTTGACATGTTGGGAACCTTGGTAGGTCTGGCCCACCCCTGATTAAACTCATAAGTTATTTCAGGTTTGCCGCGCACTTTGCCGTATTTGGTGGTGACTATAATAGCTCCGTTGGCAGCCCTTGCACCATAAATTGCTGCCGAAGCGTCTTTTAATACAGATATGGATTCGATATCCTGGGGACTCAGTCGGCCTAATCCGCCATCTCGATCCGGAATACCATCGATCACAATCAAAGGACTACTATTACCTAAAGTATTTTGTCCTCTGATGGTAATTTCAGCAGCATCATTTCCTGGTTCACCGGAAGTTTGGATGACCACCAATCCCGGTAAACGGCCGGATAACGAGTTGGTCAAATCCACCGCTGGAGATCCAATTAACTTTTCTCCCTTAACGGCGGATACCGCACCGGTAACAGTTACTTTCTTTTGGGTGCCGTATCCGACTACAACGATCTCTTGCAGAGCCTGAATGTCTTCATCCAACCGAATATCGATTACAGATTTATTACCTACAGTGATTTCTTGTGATAGAAAACCTACGTAGGAAATCACCAATACATCAATATCAGTGGCGCTCAGTCTATAGTTGCCATCCGAGTCTGTCACAGTACCAACGGTGGTGCCTTTAACAAGGACATTTACCCCGGGAAGACCTTCACCTGTTTGAAGATCCGTAATTGTTCCAGTTATTGCTTGTTGCGCAGTGGCAAACTGAAAAGAAAGCATCGCGAACAAACATAACCCAACTAATTTAAAATTGAGATAATCGTGTTTCATAGAATGTTTGATTGGTTTAATTGAGTCAGATTAATATTTATAACTTATATAAATATACTAAGCAACATTTGTTGAAATGGGGGGTAAAATTGTTTTTAGAAAGGGTCAAAATGATAAAAAGGATCCTCAACGTACTTTTGAAGTCAAAATGCTTTCATGGTTGCCAAAACAATAACAGCAAATAAAGCCAGGAGAATAGAGGTTAAGATTATGATTTTCAGCTTTATTTGTTTCATGGGAATTACTCAATTTACCTCCACCTGCCCTGGCATCTACCTTTGGGTGGTTAATTAACAAGTCAATTCTTATTAACGGTAGGAGAAATTCGTTTTTCTCGAGGGGGATATGATTTATAAACAGAGGGGCTTACCCTAAATTTCTTTTTAAATATTACGCCGAAGTACTTGCGGTCCGAGAAACCTACTGCATAGCAAGTTTCCTTCACGGACATATTACCGCTATCTAGAAGTTGCGCAGCTTTTTTAAGTTTAAAATCTCTAATGAACTCTACTAAACTCTGCCCGGTTAAACCTTTTATTTTTTTGTATACTATTGAATGGCTCATACCAAGATGTTTGCTTAAACTGCTCACGTTGAATTCATTTACGCCTATATTTTCTTCCAATAGTTCAATTAGGTTAGATAAAAATTGCTGGTCAGGAGAACTAATCTCTATTTCCCGGGGATTTAAAATCAATTCATTCTGGATCTTTTCCCTGATCGTTTTGCGGTTTTTAAGGATATTAATTATCCTCGTCTTGAGCAACTCTGCATTAAACGGTTTGGTAATATAATCATCAGCTCCGGTTTCCAATCCTTTTTGCTCATATTCAGGAGAGGTCCTTGCAGTCAATAAAATTATGGGAATATGACTAGTCTTGGGATTTGTTTTTAAGTTCTTTGTAAAAGAGATCCCGTCTAATTCAGGCATCATTATATCGCTGATTATTAGGTCTGGGAGTTCTGTTTTGGCTATTTCCCATCCGATTTTGCCATTTTCCGCTGTGGCAATTTCAAAATCATTGTCTAGTAATTCTGAAAGATACTTCCTTAGTTCTGCATTATCCTCTATTACCAGCAATCGACTTCCTTTATACTCCGCAATGAGATCAGGTAATTTATTTGATGATATGAGGGCAGTCAAATCATCAAGTTCAATGGCCGCTTCTGGACTCTCTTGTACCAGTTCATGGTTTGAAAAACGTTCACTTCCTTTGGGAAGATTAACGGTGAAGGTCGATCCTTTCCCGAATGTACTGGTAACAGTAATCTCTCCTCCATGCAGCTTAACAATGTCCCTGGTAATTGCTAATCCCAATCCAAACCCTACACTTGGTTTCTCGTCATCGACGTCAACATGATAAAACCTTTCAAATACTCTAGCTAAATGACTATCAGATATACCCTCTCCGGTATCGGTTACTCTTAATTGGACATAGGTTTCAAGATCAAGAATTTCCACAGAGATAGAATCATGTTCCTGGGAGTGTTTAAAGGCATTAGAAAGTAAATTATAAAGTACTTTTTCAATTTGGTCTTTATCAAACCACAACAAAATAGTATCCCGAGTGGATGAAAAGTGAAATGAGATTCTCCTGGTGGTGGCACGATGGCTAAATGATTGAAATATTTCTTGTGCAACCATTACCAAGTTCAATTTTTGCACTTTTAATTCTACTCTACTTTTTTCGAACCTTCGAATATCTAACAATTCGTTCACCAGCTTAAGCAAACGGATGCTGTTTTTTTGGATAACTGAAACTTTCTGATGGTCTTCTGTGGTAAGATCGGATTTTGATACCAGGCTATTCAATGCCCCCATTAACAGGGTGATAGGGGTTCTAATTTCATGAGAAATGTTGGTAAAGAACCGTTGTTTTAGGTTGTGAAGATCCGTTTCTTTTTCCCTCATTACTTTTTCAAGCTGCAAATCACCCTTCATTTTCTCCAATATTTGGGTATATCGGATGATCATAAAAAACACTATTAAAAATATTGCACTGTAAATTATATATGCCCACCATCTTCGCCAAACAGGTGCTAAAATGGTAATGTTAATTGCTGAAGATTCTGAATAATCTGAGCCTGGAAGTTGAGCTTTTACTTGAAACTGATAATCACCTGGAGATAAATTAGTATAAGTTGTGCTGCGTTGGTTTCCTAATGCTCGCCAGTCATTATCAAAATGCACCATTTTTACAGCATACTCAACCATTGTCGAGGATGGAAAATACAATGCGGAAAAATCAAAAGTGATAACTGATTGGTGATATTCGAATACTAGATCAGGTTGATTAATGATGTTTTCAGTCAATATACTGGATGCCTCACCAGGGATTATAGATTTATTAAAAAGTTTAAAATCAGTTATTGCAATAGACAATTTTGAGTCCCTATTTTCAATGATATCCTTGGGAAAGAATGCTGTAACACCTTTTACGCCGCCAAAAAATAGTTTGCCAGTTTCATCCTTATAAGCGGCATTTGTGTGGTATTCCTCATTTAATTGTGAAAAATGTCTTTGTCTATTTAGCTGGGGATCAAATTTGTAAATGCCAATTCTGGAACTCATCCAAATGTTACCATTATTGTCTGATAAAAGTGCTTTAACAGAAACTTTATTATTGCCATTGTCACCAGTTCTTTCAATTTTTCCTGAGGCCAAGTTTAATTTACAAAGTCCTTCCCTGGTGCCTATCCAAAGATAACCTCTATTGTCATCCAGTAGGCTCACTATATAATTGCTACTTAATGTATTCTGATCATTAGGGTCATATTCGTAATGCTTAAAACACTTGGTCAAAGGATTGTAAAAATCCAGCCCACCACCATAGGTAGCTATCCACATACTTCCATCATCATTTAATAGAAAAGATAGAATATCGTCGCTGTTGATACTACAACTGTCACCATCATAGTGTTTGTACTGAACCACCTGCTCTTGACGAAAATCAAAATATTGAAGTCCAGCACCCCTGGTGGCAACCCAAAAGTTTCCTAGTGAATCCTCCGACATATCTCTTATATCATCCACAGGGAGTGACAAAAATCCTTCAGTATCTCTGTCAATCCACCAGGAATTTCCAGTTAGTGTATCAAACTTCATTAGCCCACTAGCGAAGGTTCCCGTCCAAATTGAACCTCGGCTGTCAGGGTAAATAAAATGAGTAAAAGTTTCCTTTGTTAAAGCAATAAGTTTCTTTTCCCAATCTCGAAGTGCAAAACTGTGAGCGGGGCTTAGCCCATTACCATCTGTCCCGAACCATAATCGGTTTGATATTGCATTAATTGAGAGTACTGGTAGATGTTCTTCACCTGTTGAATGGAATTCAATCCCTTCCAGTTCATTGGGTAGAATACTTAACCCATTCCAGGCCGTTCCGATCCAAACGTTGTTATCCCTGTCTTCAAATACGCAATATATGGTATTACCTGGAAGCGAACTTGCTACACCCTTTTGTTTTATGTAACATTCTAATTGAGGTTTTTGACCTATATATTGATGAATTTTAACCAACCCATTTCCGTCGGTGCCAACCCACAAATTGCCCTTAGAATCTTTGGTCACAGTTCTTACGATACCCTCATTGTTCATGCAAGATTGCAATGGATAAGAAGAGAGCTTTTTACTTTGAATATCATAGGATAAAAGGCCGGAACCACTGGTCCCTATCATTAAGGTATTTGAATTTAAGAATTCGAGATCATAAATAAATAGGTCTTGGTTATTGACACTACTAGTATTTGATTGAATGACAGTTATAACTCCGGATTCAACATCGAGGTAATTTAGGCCTCCTCCAAAGGTGCCAATCCACAAATTACCTTGTTCGTCGGAAATGATATCGAATATATTATTATGACTTAGGGAATTTGGATTGTTTGGGTTGGAGCGCCAGGTATTAATCTTGTTGTTTTTTCTATCGAAGGAATTAAGACCACTATCCGTTCCAATCCAGATAAGTTTATTTGCATCTTCAATAATCACCTGCACTCTATCGGAAACCAATCCGTGTGTACTTCTGTTTATGAATTCAAAGTCATCGGTGGATTGTCGGTACAAGTAAACCCCGCCACCGGTAGAACATACCCACAGGTTGCCTTCGGAATCCACAAAGAGCTTTTGGATCTCATCTGATATAAAGTCCCCGGTTTCTTTATTATATTTAATGAAATCGTGTCCATCATATCTGTTTAGCCCACTTTCTGTACCAATCCAGATAAATCCTTTATGGTCTTGCACCACATCAATAATACGGTTGCCAGATAAGCCATCTGCTCGACTAAGATTGGTAAAAACTGGTCCGATTTGGGCTGCTGCAACACCAACCACCAACGTTAACAAAATAAGAGGCAACAACATGCGACATACTGACCCTGCAATGTGTATGTATGGAGGTCTATCTAAATTCATACATTTGCTATTGATGATCCAAGAATCTTTGAGGCCTCACTATAGGTATTGATGATTTGTGGTGAAGTTGTGTATCCCTCAATTCCTAAATAAGATAATATGCTCCTAAAATCCTACGAAATGGGGTCAATTGTTAGGCCGTTAGGTCTTTCCACCATTACCCAAACGGCACCCACAATTACTCCCATTACCGGCATGGCGGTTGCCAACGAAGCGTAGGCTGTTGTCCCAAACAACGCTGGAATCGCCGCAAAAATAAACGCAGGGATTACAAAAGGTCCGATCCCGGCTACATTTCGCTGGATCATAAAGGGGATGATATAAACCGATGCCCCTAACATGGTGCAGATACCTTTGGCAGCAAGGACCATAGGCCCTAAACGTCGTTCAAGGTTTGGTTGTTGCACAATTTCTGATATCTTAAAAGGTAAACAATTGAGGCTGAAGATAAACTTGTATCTTATATTCACCATGAGCATTATGTTATTTTTGCTTTCTACCCTTTTCAGTTACTTTGTTGGTGGCTCCATCTACGATTTCAAGATTAAGGCTCTGAACAGCGAAGAAGTAATTGACTTTTCTTCTTTTCGGGGCAAAAAAATACTCCTGGTCAATGTCGCCTCCAGATGTGGTTATACCAAACAGTATGAGGCGTTACAGCAACTTTATGAACAATACCAAACCCAATTGGTAATTGTAGGGTTTCCCTGTAATCAATTCTTGTTTCAGGAATCCGGATCCGAGTCAGAAATTGCCCTTTTTTGCAAAAAGAATTATGGGGTTACCTTTCCCATGACCACCAAGATTAAGGTTAAAGGTAGCAGTAAGCATCCTATATACAAGTGGTTGACTAGTAGTGAATTGAACGGAGTAAATAATTACAAGATATCCTGGAATTTTAATAAGTTCTTAATTGATGAAGAAGGTAAGCTTTTGGCTCACTTTTCTTCTTCGGTTAAGCCTTATGATGAAAGGATATTGAAACATCTTGATTAAGGTGTTTCAATATCCAAATATCCCCATCAAAACATGCCTTACTCGTCTGAACTGGCTGGTGACTGCCCATAACCCATAATCTTGGTATAGATGGAATCTTTATGTTCCCAGCAAATTTCCCACAACTTATCGCCGAATTCCGGATCGTTTTCTGCAACCTGTTTTATGAACTCATCCCAGGCTTCTAAAAACTTAGTATGGCTTTCAGCAACGTAGTATACGTTCCAATTGTACTCGTCGCCCCAGGCATGAGTCATAACACCCCAATCGATCAGTTTTTCCTGCTCGACCAGGTCGTTTAAGACAGCAGCCCCATTCTCTTCCATCATTTTTTGTAGTTCAGAGAGTTTGTTCATCTTACATTTGTTCTGTGAAAACACCACTGTGACGTTTTGTGCCATCATGGATAAACTAAATATCATAACCAATAGTGTTGGAATAATCTTTTTCATAATGATTGTTTTTTAGTTGATTTATAATGTGTTGGTTATCAATATAATAAACTTTTCTGAAAATCTGGCTAAACTAAAATATGTATCCTCGAAGCCTAATTATGTCTACGGCTACTTAAGGAGGCGGACGCAGTTAAAAGAATTTTGCTGACATATATTGTAGCCGTTACTCATAATTCATAACTTATACATTCAATATTTATCATTTTCAACTATGAAAAAGTTACTTCTGCTGGTTGGAATATCAGTGCTGATTTCATGTCAGCAGAATCCTCTGCCACTTATTGAAAGGTTCGAAGTAAAAAGAGGAACCAACATCGCACATTGGTTATCTCAAAGTCAAAGAAGAGGTACGGAGCGTGAAATGTTCTTTACCGAAGAGGATGTAAAGGCAATTGCCAGCATGGGTTTTGATCATATCCGGTTGCCTATTGATGAGGAGCAAATGTGGGATGAAAGCGGTGCCCGGCATGACGACGCCTTTGAACTGATGAAAAAATGCATCAACTGGTCCCTAGAAAGTAACCTTAGGGTGATCGTGGATTTGCACATTTTGCGTTCTCATCATTTCAACCACCAGGAAAAACCTCTTTGGAACGATGTTGTGGAGCAGGAAAAATTCTATGATTTGTGGCGCGACCTTTCAAAATTTTTAAATCACTTTCCCAATGGAAAGCTAGCCTACGAGTTAATGAATGAAGCGGTGGCAGATGATCCGGAGTTATGGAATAATTTACTGGCTAATGCTTTTAAAGCCATTCGGGTGCTGGAACCGGAGCGTACTATAGTCATCGGTTCAAATCGTTGGCAATCGGTGCACACTTTTGATGATCTAAAAGTTCCTGAAGATGACTCGAATATTTTACTAAGCTTTCATTTCTATGAACCATTTTTGTTGACACACTTTAATGCCAGTTGGACCGAGTTAAAAGATTATTCCGGCCCGGTTCACTATCCAGGAGTTATATTAACCCGAGGGGAATACGATAATCTTCCTGATGAATGGAAACCCGTAGCCGAGAAATGGATTGACAAGGAATTCAACATAGATGTGATGCTTGATATGTGGCACCAGCCTATTGAAAAGGCAAAAGCACTTGGTTTGCCTTTGTACTGCGGTGAATTTGGAATTATTAAAGGTCCCCCTGAATCAGACCGCCTAAACTGGTACAAAGATATGATCCAACTTTTTGACCAACAGAATATTGGATATGCTAACTGGAATTACAAGAGTGGAAGCTTTGGACTAGTCGAAAATGATGGTCAAAGTAATGAGGCGCTGATTAGAATAATGGTCCCCTGATTGTCAGAACCCGGACTTAGTAGCCTTTTAAATTTTCTTATCACAAGAAAGCAAATTTATATAGCCGTTTGGTGTTGTTAATTTGCTCAAGGTTTCCTACCTTATTTTTGGATTTCAGTAGAGGGAACGCTACGAGATTCAACCCCTGGTTTAGTAAGGGGCAATCATCACGGTGATTGAACTCTAAACAACCCAAAGGCGAGATAAACTCGCCTTTTTTTATTTCACAAGGAAAGGAGCTTGGTTCGAATACCAACTAGTCAGGAAGCGTGAAAGCCATAATATAGCCACCCGGTTCTTCAGTTCCACCAGTTACTGAGATAGCAACAAACTGCTTGTCACCGATCATATAAGTGCAGGGAGTGGCATAGCCATTTCCGGGAAGAGAGGTCTCCCAGATCAAATCCCCTGTTTTCTTGTCAAATG
>PVMK01118575.1_pt1 | contig 55448 bp, 60 predicted proteins | sample 1853481 | NCBI WGS metagenome assembly PVMK01 (sample SAMN08533507, study PRJNA380276) | Marine sediment metagenome, whole genome shotgun sequencing project.
TGCTGGATGAGGATTTTTTGAGGGCGCTGGAGTATGGTATGCCTCCTACCGCTGGATTGGGGGTGGGAATTGACCGGTTATGCATGATTATGACCAACTCAAAATCAATTCAGGCTTCATTTGTGGGAAAAAAATAACATCCTGAATTGATTTCGAGTTGGTCATAATCATGCATAACCGGTCAATTCCCACCCCCAATCCAGCGGTAGGAGGCATACCATACTCCAGCGCCCTCAAAAAATCCTCATCCAGCACCATGGCCTCGTCATCACCACGCTTACCTAACTCCAACTGCTCCTCAAACCGCTGTCGCTGGTCAATAGGGTCGTTTAACTCGGAAAAAGCATTGCAAATTTCCTTGCCATTACAAATCGCCTCAAACCGCTCTACCAACCCCTCTATACTTCTATGTTTTTTTGCCAGCGGAGACATTTCTATAGGATAGTCTGTTATGAAAGTGGGCTGAATTAAATTGGGCTCACATTTTTCTCCGAATATTTCATCAATGATTTTACCCTTTCCCATAGTGGCATCCACTTTCACCTGGAGGCTGTCAGCAGCCACTCGTAATTGACTCTCGTCCATGTTAGAAATATCAACTCCAGTAAAATGCTGGATGGCCTCAAACATGGTATACCTTTTCCAGGGTCTCTTGAAATCGATGGTTTGATCTCCAACTGTTACAGTGGTGGATCCATGAAGGTCCAAAGCCACCCGTTCTATCATTTCCTCCACCAAATCCATCATCCACTGATAGTCCTTATAAGCTACATACAATTCGAGCTGGGTGAACTCTGGATTGTGGAATCTGGACATACCCTCGTTGCGAAAGTCCTTGGCAAATTCAAAAACTCCCTCAAAACCTCCCACAATTAAGCGTTTGAGGTATAATTCATTGGCAATACGCAAATACAATGGCATATCCAATGTATTGTGATGTGTTTTAAAAGGCCGGGCCAAAGCACCTCCATAGATTGGTTGTAAAACCGGCGTTTCCACTTCCAGATATGCTCTTTGGTTCAGATACGACCGCAAAGAATTTACCAGTTGTGTCCGCTTGATAAAAGTGTGCCTGACCTCAGGATTTACAATCAAATCCACATACCGCTGTCGGTACCGTTGTTCAGGATCTGAAAAAGCATCATGCTGTATGGTATTACCCTGTTCATCGGTAGTTTCCTTTACAATTGGGAGCGGCCTCAGTGATTTTGAGAGTACCACCAGTGATATTACGTTCACGGTAATTTCTCCAGTTTGGGTTTGAAAGACATTTCCTTTTACTCCTATTATGTCGCCGATGCCTAGTACTTTCTTGAATACTGTATTATACTGTGTTTTGTCCTCATCAGGGCAGAGGTCATCTCTTTTTAGATAGAGTTGAATACGTCCACTGGCATCCTGAAGTTCTGCGAAAGAAGCAGAGCCCATAATTCGCCTGCTCATTAATCGGCCAGCAATTACTACCTTTTCCAGGTCTTCTCCTTTTTTGAATCGCTCCACAATTTGATTGGCAGAGAGGTTTACTTTAAAGATCTCAGCGGGATAGGGATCAATACCCAGATCCAGCAGTTGTTGACGCTCTTGTCTTCTGATGATCTCTTGTTCACTAAGTGGCATATTTCAAGGATTTAGCTACAAAATTAGGCATATTATATAAAATCACGAAGCTGCGAATTGGCGTTACGTCTGGCCAGTTCTTTCTTTATCAATACATACTCCCTGCTACTTTGTCCGGCTATGGAGGTGTTTTCTTCCGCTCGCCTAAAAAGGTAAGGAATAACATCGTTCACCGGCCCATAAGGAAGGTACTTTATAACATTATAACCTGCGTTCGACAGATTAAAACTTATATTGTCGCTCATGCCATAAAGTTGAGAGAAAAAAATCCTGGGATCATCTGGTCGAAGATTATGCTTTTTCATGAGTTCGGTAAGGTAGAGATTACTGTATTCGTTATGGGAACCACAAAATAAAGCAATTTTGTTTAAGTGCTGGACGCAGAATTTCAAGCCTTTGTTGAAATCTTCATCTGCTGCGTCCTTATCAATTTGAATAGGGTCCTGGTAACCTAGCGTTTGTGCACGTTCCCTTTCCTTTTCCATATATGCACCACGTACTAATTTTACCCCCAGCTGGTAGTTTCCCTTGACAGCGTCGGAATATGCATCCTGAAGCTTTTGGTACATATCTTTGAGGTACATCTGATAAGTATTAAAAACGATGGGTTGATCAGTATTATACTTTCTCATCATATCGTAAGCTAAATGATCTATAGGTTTCTGAATCCAGGTTTCTTCCGCATCAATTAGCACCCTTACGCCCTGTTGAAAAGCAGCTTCACAAATACTATGCACCCGGGCCTTTATCTTTTCCCAGGCTTGTCCCTGTTGATCATTTAGTATTTCACCAACTTGGATTTTGTTCAAAAGAAGATTGGACCCAATCCCGGATGGCTTGAAGACCACAAACGGGTTTTTCGGTTCAACCCCTGCCTTTTCAACGGTATTTAGAATTTCATTTGAAATCCGTTCAAAGTCTTCCTCTTGCTCAGTCCCCTCTACCGAATAATCCAATATTGTACCTATACCGTACTTATTTAGCTCAATTGATTTATCTCTACAATCTTCAACACTCTCACCTCCACAAAACTGTTCAAAGATCGTGCGCTTTACCAGGGTTTTAACTGGCAACCGCATTATCAATGCAATTTTTAGGAAATTAGTACCTAAATTTACCAACAACGGATAGTTCATGACTCGGAACAAAAAATACATCTTTCTGAGTGCTCCATTTGACTTGGAAGAGAAGGCTATGGAAGTGTCTTCAAATGAAACTGACCGCTGCAAATTCATAATCCTGCAAAGATAGGAAATCAACGGATATTTTGATTTTTAAACAGTTATATGTACCAACTGCCTTCCAATATTGAAATAACCGATGACCTAACACCAGTCATAAAGGAATGCCTGGAGGACGGTCATCAAACAATCGGCGTGCTGGTAGACAGCAATACCTCAGTTCACTGTTATCCACTTATTGAATCCGCTCTTCCAAAACATTTTATAATCAGTATTGCTGCCGGAGAAAAACACAAGGACCTCAGTACCTGCAACGGGATCTGGGAAGAAATGACCTATAATCAAATGGACCGAAAGTCACTTTTGATCAATTTAGGAGGAGGAGTAATAGGAGATATGGGAGGATTTTGTGCTGCTACCTATAAACGGGGCATCAACTTTATTAACCTCCCAACCACACTTCTGGCGCAGGTAGATGCTTCTATAGGAGGTAAGGTTGGAGTTGATTTCCAGGGCTTCAAAAACCATATTGGTGTTTTTCAAAATCCTGAACGAGTATTAATTTATCCCGGGTTCTTATCTACCTTACCAAGTACAGAACTTCGGTCCGGTTTTGCTGAAGTTATTAAGCATGCGCTGATATTCGACCGGCAGTACTGGTCAAAGATCCAGTCCACCGCTTGGGAATTGCAACCCTGGAGCGAGCACATATCTCATTCTGTACACACCAAGAATCGCATTGTTTCAGAGGATCCAACCGAACTAAGCGTAAGGAAAATCCTTAATTTTGGTCATACCATTGGTCATGCAATTGAACGCCATTATTTACACGAGCCAGAGCCACTACTACATGGAGAGGCCATTGCCATTGGGATGATCTGTGAATCGTACCTGTCGACCATAAAAGAAGGACTTTCCAATCACAACTTAGATGAGATTACAGAATATTTGATCAAGACATTCGGCAAAGTGGAAATCCCAAAAGAAGAACTAAATGCTATAGCGAAAAATACCCTACAGGATAAAAAAAATGAAGGTGGTCAGATTATCTGCACCTTACTGGAAGACATTGGGCAAGCTACTTATAACACCGCCATAAGCCTTCAGGAAGTAGAGCAAGCTCTGGATTACTATTGCTGCTTGTAGCCAGTTAGTTTTTAATCACCTCAGCGAATTTCTGACTGTACTTCTCTACCCCGGATATTGCAGAATTAGCAAGATCCCGAATTTTATCTGAATCAATATTCTCCTTTAATTCATCCTTGAGTTCTGTAGCTTTATTGGACAATTTCTGACGGGTACTCTTACCCTTTGCTGGTGCAAATAAAAAACCAGTGACCAAACCCGCTGCGGCCCCCAGAACGAATGCCATCATTGTTTTTTCTGATTTATTCATATACTCACTCTGTTTAAGTTACTATTACCTGGTATTAATTAATACGTGCCAGTTATGCATATGTTATGTAATTTAGCCATCTGAATTGGTGACTAGGTGATTTTCCTGAACATTTTCCACTTTTACTTTAGATGATCAAAAATTCTACTCGATTTCTAGCAAAACTAGAGCGTATTAATAATGTCACAATCAAACTGACTGCCTCTAAAAGTATCAGTAACCGGGCGTTGATCATTGATGCACTTTGTGAAGAAAATTCCCTGCTGCTTAACCTTGCCGAAGCCCGTGACACCAAGCTTATGAGGAAGCTATTACCGGACCCCAGCCATACCATAGATGTACTGGATGCTGGTACTACCATGCGATTTCTGACCGCGTATTTTTCGCTTACTAATCAATCTAAAATTTTAACAGGAACGCCACGAATGCAGGAAAGACCTATTGGCATTCTGGTAGACGCACTGATTGAAATAGGAGCAGAGATAGAATACCTGGGCAATTTTGGCTATCCCCCTTTGGAAACAAAAGGATTTACTACTCAAAAATCCAGCCAAATCAATGTCCCGGGAGATATCAGTAGTCAATACATTTCAGCTATTCTAATGATGGGCCCTACTCTTCCCCGAGGACTTCAGATTAACATAACTGGACGCATTATGAGCAAGCCCTATATATCCATGACACTGGGGCTAATGGGTCGGTTCGGAGTTAACAATGTCTGGGAGGATAGTATAATACGTATTCCTCATCAAGTATATCAGGCCACCACCTTCAAAGTTGAATCTGATTGGTCATCCGCCAGTTACTGGTACAGCATCATGGCTTTGTCGAAAAGCGGCGAAATCACCCTTACTGGCCTGGAGGACCAATCACTGCAGGGAGATCGTCAAATTGTGGAGATCATGCAACCTTTGGGAGTGGAAACTGTGTTTCATAAAGATGGGATTACCCTTACCAAAGGACCATCAAAAACGGACCTGTTGTCTTATGATTTTAGCAGTTGCCCAGACCTTGGACCCACTGTGATATCAACCTGTGCAGCCCTGGGAGTAACTTGCGTGGCCACTGGTTTGGAAAGCCTCCATATCAAAGAAACCGATCGCATCGCGGCCCTGCAAAATGAACTTGGGAAAATTGGGGCCATACTGGAAGAGGAAGCTGGAGTGTGGAGATTGCACCCTAGCAATAATCTAAGTTCTTCTCAAACAGTAACTTTTAAAACCTACCAAGACCACCGTATGGCCATGGCGCTGGCACCCCTGGCACTACGTCTACCGGTGATTATCGAAGAGCCGGAAGTGGTACAAAAAAGCTACCCAGAATTCTGGTCTGATCTGGCTTTGGCCGGGCTACAGGGAACAAGTGAATAGTGGAACAAGTGAGCAATTGAACATTAGAGCAAGTGAGCAATTGAACATTAGAGCAATAGAACATTAGAGCAATAGAACAATAGAACATTAGAGCAATAGAACGCCTAACAAGGAATTTCGAAGTATTTTATTTCAATGTCTTCATTGGTTGATCTCTGATTGATAATAATTGTGTATTAATACACGAATCTATTAATCAAATTTCGAACCGCACTCCATCATATTATAAACAGGAACACTTAATCTCGTGATGGTCAATGGTCAATAGTCAATCAAGTCCGTTTATTTCAAATAACTAAAATCATACCCTGCATCCAGCTGTAGCAGGAACTCATACATCAATTTAATCACGTTTTCTACATCGTCTTCGTGCACCGTTTCCACAGTAGTATGCATATATTTCAAAGGCAAAGAAATAAGCGCGGCCGGAACTCCCTCATTACTGTAGGCAAAGGCATCAGTGTCTGTTCCGGTAGACCGGGAGGCCGCGGCTCGCTGGAATGGTATTTTTTTCTTTTCAGCGGTTTCAATAAGCATATTGAGTACGTTGTTGTGTACGGCTGGGCCGTAGGTTAATACGGGTCCCTTTCCACATTTTTGATCGCCGCTCTTCTTTTTATCGTACATGGGTGAGGTGGTGTCATGAGTAACATCCGTAACCAATGCCAAATCTGGTTTGATCCTGTGGGCAATCATCTGAGCGCCCCTCAGTCCGATCTCTTCTTGTACGGCATTTACTATATATAACCCAAACGGTAGCTTTTTCTTCTTTTCTTTCAATCTCCGGGCCACCTGAGCAATCATAAAACCACCAATGCGGTTATCCAGTGCCCGGGCAGTAAACCACTTTTTGTTCAAAGTCATAAATTCATCCTCAAAAGTGATGACACACCCCACATGTATACCCAGTTTCAATACCTCTTCTTTGGAATTGCAACCACAGTCGACAAATATATTTTTCAGGCTGGGCGCCTGCTCCTTGCCAGCAACTCTCACATGAATTGCCGGCCAGCCGAAGACTCCTTTTACCGGTCCATTAGAAGTATGGATATTTACCCTCATAGAAGGCGCTATCTGATGGTCCGATCCACCATTTCTTCGGACATAGATATAACCCTCGGAGGTAATGTAATTTACAAACCAGGATATTTCGTCAGCATGAGCTTCTATAACTACTCTATAATCCGCATCCGCATTAATCACCCCTACCGCAGTGCCGTAGGTATCTGTAAAATAGGAATCAGTGTAACCTTTTAAATAGTCCAACCAGATCTGTTGACCCGATGATTCAAAACCTGTAGGTGATGCGTTATTCAGATACTTTTCCAGGAATGACTTACTTTTTTTATCCATATCTCTAGGGTGTTAAGGGTGTTAGGGTGTTAGGGGTTATCAGGGTGTTAGGTCTAGGGGAATATTCCCGTGTTTTTTACGTGGCAACTTGTCTACCTTATTTTTAAGCATATCAAAGGCCTGGATAAGTCTAGACCTGGTATCCCTGGGGTGAATCACCTCATCGATATATCCACGATGGGCGGCACGGTATGGATTAGCAAATCTGGCGGTATAATCCTTAACCTTTTCTTCCAGGGCGGCATCCGGGTCTTCTGCAGCGGCAATTTCTTTTTTAAAGATAATCTGGGCGGCTCCCTTGGCTCCCATAACCGCGATTTCTGCAGTAGGCCAGGCAAAGTTCAGATCAGCGCCAATATGCTTGGAGTTCATTACGTCGTACGCTCCTCCATATGCCTTACGGGTAATTACCGTAACTCGAGGCACGGTAGCTTCGCAAAAGGCGTAAAGTAATTTTGCTCCATGGGTAATTATTCCATTCCACTCCTGATCAGTTCCAGGCAAGAAACCGGGAACATCCTCAAATACCAACAACGGAATATTAAAAGAATCGCAGAACCGCACGAACCTGGCGGCTTTGGTACTTGCTTTGATATCCAGAACACCTGCTAATGAGGCGGGCTGGTTACCCACAATTCCAATACTTCTACCTGCCAGATGAGCAAATCCCACTACAATGTTTCCCGCGAAATTTTTATGTACCTCCAGAAAGGAGTCCTGGTCCACCACTCCTTGCATTACATCCCGCATATCATATGGTTGATTTGGGTTCTCCGGGATTATTTCATCCAAGTCCGGTCTTATTTCGTCCTTTGTCGATTGATAAGTATAAGCAGGTGGCTGCTCTTCACAATTTTGTGGCATATAACAAAGCAGCTGCTTAATGTTCTTAATACACTCGATTTCATTGGCACAGGAGAACTGGGTAACACCGCTTTTGCAGCTATGGGCAGATGCTCCACCTAATTCCTCAGAAGTTACTTCTTCATGAGTCACGGTTTTAACCACGTTAGGTCCGGTTACAAACATATAGGATGTTTGCTCGACCATAAGTACGAAATCCGTGATGGCAGGTGAGTAAACCGCTCCACCAGCACAGGGTCCCATAACCGCTGAGATTTGTGGGATCACTCCCGAGGCCAGGGTATTTCTGTAAAAAATATCAGCGTAGCCCCCCAATGACACCACTCCTTCCTGTATTCTGGCTCCCCCTGAATCATTGAGTCCAATTAAAGGTGCACCATTTTTAAGCGCCAGATCCATTACTTTTACGATCTTCTCAGCATGAGTCTCTGACAATGAACCTCCAAATACTGTAAAGTCCTGAGAAAAGACATAAACTAATCGGTCATTGATTTTACCGAAGCCAGTAACTACTCCATCTCCCAGGTAGCGTTGATTTTCAAGCCCAAACTCCTTGCACCTGTGGGTGACAAACTTTCCAATTTCCTGGAATGTGCCCTCATCCAGCAACATGTGCAATCGTTCTCTGGCAGTCAGTTTCCCTTTTTTATGTTGAGATGCTATGCGTGCTTCTCCTCCACCAAGTAGTGCCTCTTGGTTCTTTTGATCTAGTAATTCAAACTTTTCAAGGTTACTGGGACGGGTATAGATGCCTTTGCTACTCTTGGATTTGGCCATAATTGAAGTGTAAAATAGTGCCCCTTAAATATATGTAAAATGATGGATTTATTTTTCCAGAAGGTCCCTAATACAGGCAATAAATATTATATTCGCCAAAATTGTTCATCAGCATGCATCGTATTGCAATCATCGATCTGGGCACCAATACATTCCACCTATTAATAGCAGATATCGATGCTTCCAATGTCCAAGTGCTTCACAAAGATAAGCAAAGTGTTAAGATTGGAGAAGGCGGGATTAGTCAAGGGGAAATAACTATAGTTGCTCAGGAACGGGCTCTTCATACGCTTCAGGGGTTTAAGAAAAAAATAACCACCATGGAGGTCCGACAGATCTTCGCCACAGCCACCAGCGCATTTCGCAATACTTCCAACGGCAAGGGCCTGGCTGAAGAAATTCTAAATCAAACTGGAATTGAAATTAACATTATAGACGGCCAACAGGAAGCTCAACTTATCTACCAAGGAGTGAGGCAAGCATTGGATCTAGGTTCTTCCTACTCACTTATCATGGATATTGGCGGTGGAAGTGTGGAGTTCATTATTGGTAACCATACAAATATTAAGTGGAGCCACAGCTTTGAAATTGGGGCCCAAAGATTAATGGACCAGTTCCATCACCACGACCCCATTTCAGGTCAAGAAATCGAAAGCCTGGAATCATTTCTGGATGTGCAGCTGGCATCACTGGTACCTGCTATGGAGCAATACCACCCTAGCAGATTAATAGGAGCTTCAGGTACCTTCGATACCCTGAGCAACATCCATTGCATAGTTCAGGGATTGGGAAAAACAGATGATTCAGAGCAGCCATTAAGTATAGCAGGCTTTCGCGTTATCCATAATGAAATAAAGGTAAAAAACAGGGCCGAAAGGCTAAAAATACCCGGCATGATCGAAATGAGGGTGGATATGATTGTGGTAGCAAGTTGTTTAATTGATTACATACTTGACCGGTTTTCTTTATCCAATATTAGCGTTTCGTCCTATGCCTTAAAAGAAGGTGCTCTTTTTGATGTTTGCTCTGAAGTACGGGCACAATTGGGCTAGAATTTCCCGGAACTATGAAAAACTTCCATGCCTCTTCTCCTGTTTCGGCATCATAGGCGGTGACGAATCCTCTGGTTGGCCCATTTTCTGTTCCTCCATTTCCAATTAACACTTTGCCCTTAAAAGCCTTTGGGGCCCCGGTGATATACAATGATCTTTCCGGATCAAAAGTCACAGCTGTCCATATTTCATTTCCTGTTTTGGCATCAATAGCAATTAATCTGCCATCCCAGGTGTCGCACTAAATCTTGGAACTAAAATAGTAAACTCACATTTGGCCCACACGGACCATATGACCTGTAGATGGCACACCACGGTGGTTCAGAATGAAAAGCAGATAAAAGCCCGGGGGAACGAGGTTCGGGTTGAGGGGCGCATCGATCACCAAGCCATTGGTTTTCGAGACGAAGGGTAAATGCGTCAACCTCTGGCTGCCATTCCAGGCCTGGGATGCGGCAGAGAGCCCTATTAGGTGAATCCGGGAAATCTGAGAAGCATCGTGTGTATCGAGCCTAAAGGATTCCCCATACCGGATTGCAGAAGGAGCATTGACAATGACAGGCCGGGATCCTCTGCCCAAATAAGGAGGTGAGTAAATCTGGCCGGTCCACGAAAAGCGGGCTTCATCGGGATTAGGGCCGAAAGCGCCCCCAGCCACCAGGACGCGCCCATCTGGCAGCAGTACTGCGGTCGACTGAAAGTGGCGGGGCTCATCCATGGGAGCCACTGTGGTGAATATCTCGTTGACTGGATCCCAAAGCTCCACTTTGAGAATGCCTTTGACCTCGTCATTGAATATCCCGGGTTGATCCGTACCCCCTGTGATCAGCACGGTTCCGTCAGGAAGCAGGGTCGTGTGGTGTGAGTGGCGTGGAAATGACATAGGGGATACTGTACGCCATACAGGCGAAGGGTCCCGGAGGTCGATCACTTCCGCTGTAGCTAAACCAAATACCTTGCTGCAATTATGTTTAGGACATCCTCCAGTAAGCAAGATCCTCCCCTCGTCATACATGACTGCTGCCCCCTGGTATCGGACCTGGTTACGATCCCGTCTGCGTACACCGGACCATTTACGGGTTGTCACATCTAGCCAATCGGTGAGTTTCTCCGGGCCAGCACGGAACACCCGACCATCCGGGGCCAGGAACTGAAACGTAACTCCCTGGGATGCCTCATTGAATGCTTCCGGTAATTGAGTCCAATGGGATCCGTCCCATAATTCGGGTACTGCGTTTATTTCTTTGTTGGCGTCGAGCCCGGCGGTGACCAGAATCTGGCCGTTCCCAATGGTGGTTGCGCTTGGAAAAACCCTGCCAGCGGACATACCGTTGATTTCCGAAAGGGTCTCTTCGGCATAATCGAAGGTAAAAGACCGAGGATTTCCGTCTACGCCACCCTGTGGCATGTCGCCGCCCGCGCTCAGCAGCACACCATCTGGCTGAAAGGCTAGCCCGGAGGCGGACTCGATCCCCGATCCAGGAAAGGTGATCGAACTGTCACCTGCTGGGTCCCACAGGGCCAATGGTCCATGAGGGGGCTTCCTGCGATCCGGTGCCCAAGGCCACATGAGCACCTTTCCCGAGGGCAATACTGCCATCTGTTCTGGGTGGGTGGGAAGCTTAAACAGTTCACTCCAGCTCCCTCGGTCATCGTTTTGGGCCTGGAGTCCGGAACTGAGCAACAGGCAATTGAAAATCACAGCCATGTTAATAAGATTCCCAGGAGATTGTGTAAAGTTCACGCGCATATCAAATTTAAACGGTGGTCTATTTAGACTCCGCCCAAAGCCACCTTAAACCTTCAGGAAGAAGTGCACCGGGATGTTTGTCACTATGCTCCCCATCCGTCCACACGGTGGTTACCTGGTAGCGCGGGCCAGTCACCCCGTTATTATCGGCCTTTTCATTGGCGTATCTCATAGCAGAAACCATTTGCTGATTTGCTAGAAACCAATCGCCCCACTCATTACTTAAATCATTGATTCCGTCCTGAACAAAAATACGCATTGGGCGAATTGGTTCCCGGCGAATGAGCGCCGGGTAATCCTGTCCACCAAGTTTAATGGGGCTTTCCTTGGGCCTAAAACCGATTGAAACGTAGCTACCGATGGCACTATAAACCTTACGAAATACATCGGGGCGATGCCATGCAACAGTGAAGGCAGCAATAGCGCCACTGCTGGTACCACCAATTGCACGTTGCTCCGGATCATTGGTCAAATTATATTGTTTGGCAACCTCGGGCAGCATTTCATCCACAATAAACCGCGCATAGCGATCATTCATAGCATCGTACTCTTGCGCTCGGTTATTCGGGTTGCGTGAACCCAAGTCATTGGGATAATCATTTGAACGATTGCCCGGGGTAATAAAAATACCAATGGTCACAGGCATTTCGCCTTTGGCAATTAAATTTTCCATCACTTGTGGGGCTCGGATTGAGCCTTCCGGATGCGTCGATCGAAATCCGTCATGAAAAACCAAAATACCGGCTGGTTTTGAAGCCTGATATTGAGCCGGAATAAACAGCCAATATTGACGAACCGTACCTTCTATAATTTTACTATGAAAATCGAAAGGCCCCTTTAGCTCCCCTTTAGGAACACCTTCTTGCGGAAAGTGGTCCGGCGCAAGCTCCAAACCTGTACGAATTTCAACTTGCCCTGCGAGAGAAAATGCTGAGAAAAAAGATAGTAGAAAAACAACCAATACAATTACTAAATATTTAAATATTCCCTTCATAATATCGTCTAATCTACTAAATGTGGAATTATAGGCTTATAGGCACCGTTTAATATTGGCTGGTAAGTACGCATAAAGACATATACAAACTTGTTCCCTGAGTTTGATTCTAATTCATAGGTTCCTTCGTTAAAAAAGACGTCCAAAGTATAATGGTGTTTCGTCATTATTAGGCTTTCCGTAGAGATATTTTTGGGAGTTACCCCGACCTTAATAAACGGTCGTTTATTTTTTGTTAGCAACATCCATTTTATAACGTCTGGAATGCTATTTGTCCATGGTTTTCCCATACACAAAATATTTTATTGCTTTTAGTATATATAGCTTTGATAAATCCACCTTTTCCAACACTAAACTCCTTGTCGTTATTAAGTCTTTTAATTTTTAGCTCATCACCATATTGCCAAGTAATAATTGGGTTTTGGCCTGCTGATATATTACATCCTCTTCCTAATCCAATCTGCTTTTCCTCTTTTCCTGGTTGAGAATAAAATATTTGCCCATCACGCTGCCAAACCGTATGAATATTAGCTTTTTTATCAACTATTATGCCCCCTCCATCCATAGGACACCCATTAAGTTTCCATGTACCTTTTCCTAGTTTTTGTGGATAACCAAAAGCAGCCTCTTTAATATCAGAATTCAATAAATATAAATCTCGAGAACCACCAAGCCAGTTTCGGAACATGATATATACCTTGGTTTGGGTTGCATATATATTTGGCTGACAACATTCACATACGTGTTCATCAGGGGACTTATATGCAATTATGTTCTTTGACCAAGATTTTCCATAGTTAAAGGTAGCGGAATAGCTTATTTTGTTACGTTTGTTATCTCTTATGTCTAACCAGACAGCATAAAAATTATTGGCTGAGTCGGCAGCAATATCCATCAATCCTTCAGGAGCACTATTGGCGATGTCATTTATTGTGGAAGTCCTTTTCCATTTATTGGAAACATGATCTAACTGAAAGGAATGTATTGTGCCATCCTTATCAATTGCTGAAACAAGAGTATAATCTTTAGAAGATGCCACTTGTGGACCTCTAGTCATTCCCAAGTGCATATCCTTGACCTTACCCACCACTTGAATTTCTAAGAATGATTTTCCATTATCCGTTGAAGAGGCACAAAAAATATAATCATCCTGACCATAGATAACTCTTATTATTCCAGAATAATCCACTGTTACCTGTGGTTGTTGTCCAGTAGCCATAATGCTACTATTTGTACAAGAAATATTTAGTGCCAAACAAAAATTAATTAATATAATCCAATACTGTGCTTTCATATTATTTGTTGCTAACGTATGGCCAAAAAGCGTTATGCTCTTTATACCTATTATGATGAAGATAACAAATCCTTGACGTTTTTGAAGCTATTGATGGCAACGTGTGTGTAAATTTCTGTGGTTTTGGTGGAGTTATGGCCCAGTATGTTATAGCAGATTCCCTAAGAGATCAGAGAGTTATATGACAATTTTCACTGCTCTTTGCTGATTGACCAATATATTTGCATTCATTAATATCTGCTAACTCATGAAGTATACACATGATTCTCTTAAAGCTTTTACCGTTAAGGTTTTCCTGAAAATGGGATGCCCTGAAGATCAGGCAAACCTGGCGGCAAAAGTATTGATTGATGCGGACCTTAAAGGGATCGATTCACATGGCATAGCCCGGCTGCCGGGGTATGTCCGCCTTTGGGAAAAAAACATGATTGTATCTAGTCCAATTATTGAGATCGTTCATGAAACTCCCAGCACTGCTGTGATTGATGGTGGTGGTGGGCTGGGTTTGGTGGTCGCGCCTAGCGCCATGAAAGTAGCTATTGAAAAAGCTAAAACTGTGGGAACCGGCTGGGTTTCGGTAAGAAACTCCAATCATTACGGGATTGCCGGATATCATGCACTGATAGCAGTGGAGAACGACATGATCGGTATATCAATGACCAATGCCAGTCCCCTGGTGGCTCCAACCTTCTCAGCGGAGCGGTTGCTTGGCACCAATCCTATTGCAGTAGCTATCCCCGCTGGTAACCAACCTCCGTTTGTGGCCGACTTTGCCACTACCACTGTGGCCAATGGCAAACTGGAAATCATGAAAAGAAAAGAGCTGCCTATTCCTACAGGTTGGGCACAAGATTTTGAGGGAAACCCCAGTACAAATGCCACCTGTGTGGAACAGGGAGGGGCTCTGTTGCCACTTGGCGGGACCCGAGAGTTTGGTAGTCACAAGGGATATTGTCTGGGTAGCATTGTGGATATTTTTTCCGCGGTATTTTCCGGAGCCAATTATGGACCGTGGGTACCCCCATTTGTCAGTTACCTGGAGCCCAGCAGCGATCCCGTAGGCAAAGGTATTGGTCACTTTTTTGGTGCCATGCGCATCGATGCCTTCAGGCCGGTCAAGGAATTCAAATCTGAAATGGACCGCTGGATCACCAGGTTTCGAAATTCCAAGCCCGCTCAAGGTGAGAAACAGGTGCTGATACCAGGGGACCCTGAACGGGCTACTTGTGAAGTCCGCAAAAATAATGGCATCCCGCTGCTACCGGCAGTAGTCGATAGTCTGACAACACTTTCAACAAAATTTGAGCTGGAATTACCGAAAACTATAGAGTGATTCCGGCGCGGATGATAAGTTCGCTATTGTAGGGAGATTTTCGATCATCGTGCAGTAAATTTAATAACAGGGTGAGGCCAAGCCCCGCGCGTCTGCCCACTCGTTGGAAAACCCCGCCTCCAATAAAATAGCCCGGCACCCACTCCCTTACCAGCTGTGTTCCGTCTACACTAGGGAAATCTACTTTCAAGGACTCATATTCCGTGTGGGCGAAAAACATTGGTGTAATATTGTATCGGGCAAATGCCCTGAAACCATATATGTTGGAGTCATAGGAATATTTCCTTCCCAAGTAATCATACGCTTCACCCTTTAAATATTGGTAAGTAATTCCGGGACCTACAGAAAGCCGGGGTGTAACCATATAACCTGCTAACGGAGAAATAATAATCGCAGTATAACTTCCAAACTGCAGACTGAAATTCCCCCCAAAATATACCCTGTCAAAGAAAGTGGGTGCTCCTTCCGGATCAAATTGTTTTTGTCCAAAGCAGTAGCTGGACAGCAGGATTAGCAGGAATATTTGAACAAATTTTTTCATACAGGTAAAATAAAAAAGCCCTCATACAAGAGGGCCTCTAATAACTTGAAGCAAGGTAAAACCTATTCATCGACAGGTTGCTCGACTACTATGTAAAGATCCTCTGTTGGTTTGCGCATCAAATAATTTTCACGCGCGTACTTCTCCAACAATTCGTCATCACTCAAAAGTTCCTTACGATCCTTTTCTACACCATCAATCTTCTCCAGATAAAACTCCTTTTTTGCACCCAATTGGTTTAGTTTGTTACTTCGTTGGAATTGCAAAAAAAGATCATTCGAATCAAAAAATAACATCCAAACTAAAAATAAAACACCACTGATAAAGTAGAAGTTTTTGCTTAGCCGTTTTAGTTTTATCATAAATGACTTAATTGAAACCACTGTCAAGATAAACATTACTTAGCTAAAAGAAAAAAAGATGTTTTTGTAGAAACGATTGATAGTAGTTTTCAGTGTGGGAAAAAATTAAAAATTAGAAATTAGAAATTAATTGGCTCGGGGATGGGCCAGACGCCTGGTGCTAAAATAAATACCCGCCCGGAACCCGAGAACTACTAAAAACTAAAAATTCAAAACTAAAAACTCACCTAAAATCGGCTCCCAGAAAAATTGCGGTCTCTCCTAACTCCTCCTCAATTCTCAGCAGTTGGTTATATTTAGCCATCCGGTCAGAGCGCGAAGCAGATCCGGTCTTTATCTGTCCGGTATTCAAGGCCACCGCCAAGTCTGCGATGGTATTATCCTCGGTCTCACCGGAACGATGAGACATTACACTGGTATAGCTATTCCTGGTAGCCAGGTTTACAGCATTTATAGTTTCAGTTAAGGTGCCAATCTGATTAACCTTTATCAAAATAGAGTTGGCAATTCCTTCATCGATCCCTCTTGCTAATCGTTTGACATTGGTAACGAACAGGTCGTCTCCTACCAATTGTACCTTATCTCCCACTAAATCTGTGTGTATTTTCCATCCGGTCCAATCGTCTTCATGCATGCCATCTTCTAGGGACAAAATGGGGTATTTGTCCACCCATTCCTTCCAGTATTGCGCCATCTCTTCTGAGGTTAATTTATCTCCTGTGGACTTTTTAAAATGGTAGGTCTTGGTATCAAGGTCATAAAATTCAGAACTTGCAGCGTCCATGGCAATTGATATATCTTCACCCGGTCGATAACCCGCTTTTTCAATGGCCTGTAATACAATTTCTATGGCTCCTACATTCGAAGTGATATTGGGTGCAAAACCTCCTTCGTCTCCTACATTGGTCGACAAACCTTGACTACTAAGTACCTTTTTCAGGTTATGAAATACTTCAGTACCCATGCGTAATGCTTCTGAAAAGGTGGGTGCACTAGTAGGCATGATCATGAACTCTTGAAAATCGATGGAGTTGTCCGCGTGGCTGCCACCATTTAATATATTCATCATGGGCACCGGCAGGGTACAGGCATTCACCCCTCCCACATATCTGAAGAGCGACTGGCCCGCTTCTTGTGCGGCAGCCTTGGCCACCGCCAGGCTTACGCCTAGTATTGCATTCGCCCCTAGCTTTGATTTATTTTCAGTCCCGTCCAGGTCTATCATGGTTTGATCAATCAAGGCTTGTTCAAACACTGATGAGCCAACCAGTTCCTGTGCCAGCGCTCCGTTGACGTTCTCTATGGCTTTGCTTACCCCTTTTCCCATAAACCGGTCCTGATCGCCATCACGTAGCTCTACCGCCTCATGTACTCCTGTGGAAGCACCGGATGGCACGGCTGCCCTTCCCAGAAAGCCATTGCTGGTAATAACATCAACCTCAACGGTTGGATTGCCACGGCTGTCCAGGATTTGCCTGGCATGTATATTTTCAATTAAACTCATGAGTTTTCTTTACTTTAGTTATTAATTTCCTGTACTAATTCCAGAAACTGGTCAAACAAATAGCGACTATCGTGCGGGCCAGGGGAGGCTTCCGGGTGATATTGAACCGAAAATGCTGGTTTGCTCTTTATCTTAATACCCTCCACAGTATTATCATTCAAATTTTTATGGGTGATTTCCAGGTTTACTGCTTGCTCCAAAGACTCAGCGGACACCCCAAACCCATGATTCTGAGAAGTCACTTCGCATCTTCCTGTCTGCAAATTAATTACTGGATGATTCAATCCACGATGCCCATGATGCATTTTGTAGGTGGATACACCACAAGCCAATGCCATGATCTGGTGACCCAGGCAAATACCAAATACGGGCCTGTTATTATCCAGGATATTTCGGACAGTCTGCACCGCGTAGTCCATGGGCGCTGGATCACCCGGTCCATTGCTAATAAAATACCCGTGTGGTTGCCATGATTCCATTTCCCCAAAAGCAGTATGGGCCGGGAACACCTGTAAATAACAATCACGGGCTGAGAAGTTGGTTAAAATACTCTTTTTAACCCCCAGGTCCAGTACAGCTATGCGCCATTTGGATCCTGGATCTCCTACAAAATAAGCCTTTGAAGTTGAAACAGTTGATGCCAACTCCAGTCCGTCCATATCAGGGACCTCTTGAAGTTTTTTCTTAATTTGCTTTAGGTCTGAGATACTTGAAGAGATGATAGCATTCATCGCTCCTTTGTTACGAATGTGTCTCACCAGTTTTCTGGTATCTATTTCACTGATCCCGACCACGTTGTTTTGTTCCAGATACTTGTTGAGCGATTCCTGTGCTACGTTTCTACTGTAATTTGATGAAAAACTATTCACCACCAAACCACTTATTTTTGGATTTTCTGACTCTTGCTCAGAGCTGACGGTACCATAATTCCCAATGTGTGAAGTAGTATTTACCAGTATCTGCCCAAAGTAAGATGGATCGGTATATATTTCCTGGTATCCGGTCATTCCTGTATTAAAACAGATCTCACCACCGGTGGTCCCGATTTTACCTATTGCTATACCCCTATATACCTGGCCATCCTGAAGTACCAGGCAAGCCTTTGAGGGGTTTAAAGCTGTTTTCATTAAAATATTTTGTCTCTTTTGTTACCAGCGATTATATCCTCACAAAAATAAAAAAAGGGACCAAACATATGCTTAATCCCCTGAATAATTTGATTAATGGCTATCACTCTTCTTCATCAGTTGGTGCATCGGCTTTTGACTCCTCTGCTTCTGCTGTTGGTGCATTGGCTTGTGGATCTTCTTTTTCTGCTGTTGGTGCTTCTGCCTGAGGCTCCTCCTCTTCTACAGTCGATGCTTCGGTTTGGGGCTCCTCGGTTTCTACAGTTGGTGCTTCTGCCTGAGGCTCCTCGGTCTCATTTGTTTGCAGCTGCTCTTCCTCTGCCTGCTTTTCAGCAGATGATTCGGTAACCTTCTCTGTTTGGTCCTCTTCAGTAGCTGCTTCAACCTTTTCCGCTTCTTCAGTGGCAGTCTGCTCCTCTACTACCTCAGCTTCCGGTACTTGTTCCTCCGCTTCCACCACTGCCGCCGCCGCTGCTGTTGCCGTTGCTGCAACACCGACTTTGCCCCGACGACTTCGACGGGTTCTGGCCTTCTTAGGTTTGGATTCTTTTAGTAAAGCTTCATTATAATCTACCAACTCGATCACACACATGCTGGCATTATCACCTAGTCTGTTTCCGGTTTTTAAAATTCTTGTGTAACCCCCGGCCCGGTCTGCCACCTTCTCCGAAACCTCATCGAACAAAATATTGACAGATTCTTTATCATGTAAATAACGGAATACCATACGTCTGGAATGGGTAGTGTCACTTTTGGACCTGGTGATAATAGGTTCCACGTACTTTCTAAGTGCTTTAGCCTTGGCTACTGTGGTAACAATTCTTTTATTTTGAATCAGGGAAGTGGCCATATTAGATAGCATGGCTTTGCGATGCGAAGCCGTCCTACTCAGGTGATTTATCTTTTTCCCGTGTCTCATTGGTTATTCCTCCTCTAGTTTATACTTTGACAGGTCCATACCAAAGGTCAGGGTTTTATCAGCTACTAACTGCTCTAATTCCGCCAATGATTTTTTACCAAAGTTCCTGAACTTCATCATATCGGAAATCTCCAACCTAACCAGGTCTCCAAGTGTTCGAACATCAGCTGCTTTAAGGCAGTTATATGCCCGTACAGACAGATCAAGATCATTCAAAGGAGTTTTAAGAAGCTTCCTCATGTGGAGCATTTCTTCATCTACTGTTTCCGGCTCTCCCTGATCCACAGCTTCTAGGAACATAGTTTGATCAGAGAAGAGCATGAAATGTTGAATAAGTATATTGGCGGCACCTTTTAAGGCATTTTCCGGATGAATAGATCCATCAGTCTCAATGTTAAGAATTAACATTTCGTAGTCTGTTTTCTGTTCAACCCGTGTATTTTCAACATTGTATTTTACGTTTACAATAGGAGTAAATACCGCGTCTATAGGAATGAAACCAAATACTTGTTCACTGGGTTTGTTCTCTTCGGCTGGCAAATAGCCTCTACCTTTCTCAATGGTAATTTCAAATTCAAGATCTACCGACTCATTCAACTGGCAGATTAAAAGTTCAGGGTTAAGAACCTCAAATGCATTGGTGAAATTCGCAATGTCACCAGCTTTCAATTCTTTCTGGTTTTTGATGGTAAGGTTAATTTTGTTATCAATTACGTCGGCGATCTTTTTGAAGCGTACCATTTTAAGATTCAGAATAATCTCAGAAACGTCTTCAACAACACCTTCTATAGTTGAAAATTCGTGTAATACACCAGGTATCTTAATTCCGGTAATGGCATATCCCTCTAAAGACGATAACAGGATGCGTCGTAACGCATTACCAATTGTGACTCCATAACCTTTTTCCAGGGGTTTAAAGATGAATAGACCTTTGAAATCATCGGCTTTATCCATTGCCACTTTTTCAGGCATTTGAAATGTTAATATTGACATATTACTTGGTGATTTAAATAACGATAAATATCTTTTTTATAAGTGTTCTGTGCCCTATTTAGAGTACAACTCAACGATCAATTGTTCCTGAATATTCTCTGGTATCTCCTCCCTAGGAGGTACATTCATAAACGTACCTTCCATCAAATCGGAATTCCACTCCATCCAAGAGAATTTTTTTCCGGGACGTCCTGCCAAACTATCTACTATAGCTTCCAACGATTTGGACTTCTCCCTAACACCGACTTTATCCCCAGGTTTCAGTGAAAATGAGGGGATATTTACAATTTTGCCATTTACAGTTATATGCTTGTGCGATACCAACTGACGGGCAGCCCTTCTGGTTGGTGCAATACCCAATCGAAATACGGCATTATCCAGCCTTGACTCTAAAAGTTGTAAAAGAACTGTTCCGGTTATTCCTTCCTTTCTGGAAGCTTTGTGAAAGAGGTTAGCAAATTGTCTCTCCAAAACGCCATAAGTGTACTTGGCTTTTTGCTTTTCCATCAACTGAACGCCGTATTCAGATTGTTTACGCCTTCTTCCCCTGCCATGTTGTCCCGGAGGATATGCTTTTTTTGTTACTGATTTACTAATTCCAAAAATAGAATCTGAAAATCTTCTGGCAATCTTGGCGCGTGGTCCTGTATATCTAGCCATCTACCTATGTATTTTAAAATTAAACTCTTCTTCTTTTTGCGGGACGACAGCCATTATGAGGCAGCGGTGTCACATCCTTGATCGCTGTTACCTCAATACCTGTATTTTGAATGGTTCTGATAGCTGATTCCCTTCCTGATCCCGGTCCTTTGACAAATACTTCAACTTTTCTCAACCCCAGATCATGTGCTTTCTTAGCACAATCCTCCGCAGCCATTTGTGCTGCATAAGGAGTGTTCTTTTTTGAACCCTTAAATCCCATTTTTCCTGCTGATGCCCACGAAATTACCTGTCCGGAAGTATTAGTCAATGAAATAATGATATTGTTGAAAGAAGCACGAATATGTGCCTGTCCTACAGGCTCCACTACCACTACTCTCTTTTTCGCTTTATCTTTTCTTTTCTGCGCCATAATTGTATATCAGTAAAGCTATTTAATAGCCTGCTTCTTATTAGCAACTGTTTTTCTTTTGCCCTTCCGGGTCCTTGCATTGTTCTTGGTCCTTTGACCTCTCACAGGTAAACCTTTTCTATGTCTAAGGCCTCGATAACATCCAATATCCAGTAACCGTTTGACACTTAGTTGTGTCTCCGATTTGAGTACACCCTCAACTTTGAACTCTTCGCTAATTACTGCCCGGATCTTATTGGACTCTTCGTCTGTCCATTCACTAACCTTCTTGTCCCAATCAATCCCAGCCTTTGTCAAAATGTTCTGAGCTGAACGGCGCCCTATGCCATAAATATATGTCAGGCCTATTTCGCCCCTTTTCTGATCTGGAATATCGACTCCTGAAAATCTAGCCATTTTCTTTTAGTTTAGTAACTTCTTATCCCTGCCGTTGCTTGAATCGAGGGTTCTTTTTGTTTATTACGTAAACTTTACCTTTCCTGCGAATTATCTTGCAGTCGGCGCTACGTTTCTTTACAGATGCTTTTGCTTTCATTGCCCTTATTATTTATATCTGTATACTATTCTTCCCTTAGTTAGATCATACGTAGCCATCTCCAATTTTACTTTGTCGCCAGGAAGTATTTTGATGTAATTCATCCTCATCTTTCCGGACATATGGGCAATTACCTGGTGACCATTTTCCAGTTCAACCCGGAACATCGCGTTTGAAAGCGCTTCAATTATGGTACCGTCTTGTTCTATTGATTCTTGTTTAGCCATTATATCTGAAATACTTCCTCTATATACGTATGAGTAGTCAATATTTGAGGAGTTCCATTCATCACTGCCACGGTGTGCTCAAAATGTGCCGAGGGCTGATGATCCTTAGTCCGGATTGTCCACCCATCTGACTCCTGAACCACATTTCGCGTTCCCATGTTAACCATCGGCTCAATAGCAAGGATCAATCCCGTTTTCAGTTTAGTACCCCTACCCCTCTTGCCATAATTAGGAACTTCCGGGCTTTCGTGTAAGGTCTTTCCAATCCCATGGCCAACTAATTCCCGCACCACACTAAACCCATAATCTTCCACATATTTTTGAATAGCAAATCCAATATCACCAATTCTGTTTCCCTTTTTGGCATTTTCAATACCCAAATAAAGTGACTCCTTGGTCACTTTTAATAAATTTCGCACCTCCTCTGTCACCTCTCCCACAGGATAAGTATAAGCGGCATCACTATGATATCCTTTATACAATACCCCACAATCAATCGAAACAATATCACCACTCTGTAATTGGTGGTTTCCTGGTATCCCATGAACCACCTGCTCATTGATCGATATACACAAGGACCCTGGAAATCCATTATATCCCTTAAATGAAGGTTCCCCTTCATGATCCCGTATGTACTCCTCTGCTACCTGATCTAACTTTGTGGTAGATACTCCCGGGGCTATCAACTTCGCTACCTCTGCATGTGCCCGGCTGAGAATTTCCCCACTTTGCCTGATTAGTTCGATCTCATCGCTGGTTTTATAATGGATCATATTATGCAACCGCGATGTTTTGAGACCGTCCCTTTATTCTTCCTGATTTCATGAGCCCTTCATAATGCCTCATCAACAAATAACTTTCTATTTGCTGCAGTGTATCAAGAATCACACCTACCATAATCAACAGTGAAGTACCCCCGTAGAAGTATGAGAATCCACGGGTGACTCCCGCCATGCTAGCAATGGCAGGTAATATTGCCACGATCGCCAAGAAAATCGAGCCTGGAAGGGTTATCCTGGTAAGGACAGTATCGATAAACTCTGAGGTTTGTTTACCAGGTTTGATGCCCGGAATAAATCCTCCATTTCTCTTTAGATTATCTGCTATATCATTAGGGTTTACAGTAATAGCAGTATAAAAGAAGGTGAACACTACTACCAGCAAACCAAAGACCGCGTTATATTGCCACGACGTGAAATCGTTGAATGTATTGCCAATGGTATTGGCAATTTCACTGCTATCCCTCCAGAATCCAGCAACCATCCCAGGAATAAACATCAGGGCCTGTGCAAAGATTATAGGCATTACCCCGCTCGAGTTAACTTTCAACGGTATGTATTGACGTTGCCCACCGTATACCTTATTACCCACCACTTGTTTGGCGTACTGAACGGGAATGCGTCGTACCGCCTGAGTGAGCATTACTACTGCCATCACCACAAAGAACAATGCCATAATTTCCATAATAAATAGTAAAGCACCTTGCATACCCTTAGCAGCAGCCTCTTGTATTAAAGCTTGTGGAAATCCAGCAATAATACCGATCATGATCAGCATGGAAATACCATTACCTATTCCCTTATCAGTAATTCTCTCGCCAAGCCACATACAAAACATAGTTCCAGTGGTGATAATGATGACGGAGGATATGGAAAAGAAAAATCTATTTTCTACCAAAATAGCCTCTGCAGGTATAGTAACCGCGATATAACTTATGGATTGAGCAGCTGTAATGGCTATGGTCAGAACCCGGGTAATCTGGGTCATTTTTTTGCGCCCAGAATCTCCCTCCTTCTGCATCTTTTGGAAGTATGGTACCGCAACGGTTAACAACTGAATTACAATAGAAGCAGAAATGTAGGGCATGATTCCCAAAGCAAAAATAGATGCCCGGTTAAAAGCCCCTCCAAGGAAAATGTCTAGAAAATCAAAGATCCCACCAGGACTGGTGAGTTTATCTGGATCAACCCCCGGTAAAACCACATAAGATCCCAAACGAAATATAAGTAGGAAGCCTATGGTATTTAGGATCCTGACCCGTAAATCTTCGATCGAGAATATATTTTTTATGGTTTGAAAAAATCTCTTCATTATTTTACTATCACCACTTTACCGCCTGCCTTTTCTATCGACTCCGATGCAGTAGTTGAGAACTTATGGGCAGATACGTCAACCTTGGCGGTTAAATCTCCTCTACCCAATACTTTTACTAAATCGTTTTTGCCAACTAAACCATTAGCAACCAAAAGTTCAATGGTAATGGCCTGCTCTTTTGACGCATCGACTAACCCTTGAATGGTATCCAGATTGATGGCTTTATATTCAATACGATTGGGATTTTTAAATCCGAATTTTGGAATACGTCTCTGCAAGGGCATCTGACCCCCCTCAAAGCCGAATTTTCGAGAATAACCTGACCTGGATTTGGCTCCTTTATGACCGCGTGTAGCGGTTCCTCCTCTACCCGATCCTTGCCCGCGCCCTAGTCGTTTCCTATTCTTTGTTGACCCCTCATTGGCCTTTAACGTATGCAATTTCATCTCAAAGTTCCGTTACAGTGACTAAATGCCTTACCTTATTGATCATTCCCATTATCTGTGGTGTAGCTTCATGTTCTACAGTTCTATGTAGTTTCCCAAGACCCAGTGCTTTAATGGTTAGTTTTTGTCGCTTAGGTCTGTTAATGGTGCTGCGGACTTGTGTTACTTCTACTTTTCCCATCTTATTAACCATGAAACACTTTTGACAATGATATTCCTCGTTGCTGGGCTACTGCATATGCATCCCGCATTTGTCCCAAGGCTTTAAAGGTAGCTTTAACCACATTGTGAGGATTTGAAGAACCCTTGGATTTTGCCAAAACGTCTTTAATACCAGCACTCTCTAAAACCGCTCTCATTGCTCCTCCAGCGATTACGCCAGTACCAGGCGATGCTGGTTTCAAAAGAACCAAGCCTCCACCATATTTACCAATGGCTTGATGAGGAACAGTGTTTTTATAAACAGGTACTTTAACCAGGTTTTTCTTGGCATCATCAATGCCTTTAGTTATGGCGTCCGTTACCTCATTAGCCTTTCCTAATCCATAACCAACCACACCATTGCCATCACCAACTACTACAATCGCAGAAAAACTGAACCTTCGACCTCCTTTAACAACTTTGGCCACTCTTTTTATGGCCACTACCTTTTCCTTCAGATCAATTTCACTGGCCTTTACCGATTTAATGGTACTTTGAGACATAATATTCCTAAAAATTTAATCCACCTTCTCTGGCACCGTCAGCCAAAGCCTTTACCCTACCGTGATATACATAACCCCCTCTATCAAACACTACATTTTCTACCCCATTAGCGCCAGCTTTTTCCGCTAACATCTTTCCTACCTCTTTGGCTGTCTCTATATTAACACCCGAGTTTCCAAGTTCCTTTGATGAAGCAGCAACAATAGTATGACCTTTTTCATCATTAATGATCTGTGCATATATAGCTTTGTTGCTTTTGAATACCGACAAACGAGGCTTTTCAGAAGTCCCAGTAAGCCGTCTTCGAATTCCCTGCCTGATACGCAGTCTTCTTTTTACTTTTTTAGTTGCCATACCCTTTATTTTGCAGCAGTTTTACCAGCTTTACGCCTGACATATTCCCCTACGAAACGTACGCCTTTTCCTTTGTAAGGCTCAACCTTCCTTAGGGACTTTATCTTGGCAGCTACCTGACCAACCAACTGTTTGTCAATTCCTTCCAATGTTACAATTGGATTCTTACCCTTCTTAGTCTCGGCTGTAATAGAAATTTCTTCAGGGACTAAAAAAAAGATGCTATGTGAGTACCCAAGACTCATCTCCAATAAGTTACCTTGAACCGACGCCTTGTAACCCACACCCACGAATTCCAATTCCTTTTTATATCCATCATGAACTCCAAGCACCATGTTATTTACCAACGACCGGAATAAGCCATGGATTGACTTATGACGCTTTTGTTCGGTGGGCCTCTTAAAATTAATCTTACCATCTTCCAAATTGACCTCAATATCCGGATCGACCTGTTGTTGAAGTTCACCTTTGGGGCCTTTCACCGTTACCAGGTTGTCATTGGATATGTCTATTGTTACATTCTCCGGTACAACTATGGGCTTATTACCTATCCTTGACATCTCTTACTCAATCTTAATACACGTAACACAATACTTCACCTCCAATATGCATAGTTCGAGCTTCTTTATCCGTCATAATTCCCTTAGAGGTGGATAAAATCGCAATACCCAGGCCATTTAGCACTCTGGGTAAGTTATCTGCATTGGCATATTTTCTTAAACCTGGTTTACTTATTCTTTCCAATTGTTGGATAGATGGAGTCTTAGTTTCGGGATTGTACTTTAATGCTACCTTTATAGTACCCTGAGGTCCTGACTCATCTTCAAATTTATAGTTCCTGATATACCCTTTGTCATGCAATACCTTGGTGATCTCCTTCTTTATATTAGAGGAAGGAACTTCTACAATCCGATGGTTCGCTCTAATAGCGTTTCTCAACCGGGTTAAATAGTCAGCAATTGGATCTGTCATATTCTTAATTTTCTAAAACGGCTTACCAAACCGGCCTGCAAAGTTAGTTAATTTTTAATAAATAATGTGACCAAATATTTACCAGCTTGCTTTAGTAATTCCGGGGATCATACCCTTTGAAGCCATCTCCCGAAATGTCACTCTGCAGATGCCGAATTTCCTCATATAACCCTTTGGTCTACCGGTCAGTTTACAGCGGTTGTGCAGCCTTACAGGCGAAGCATTTCTAGGTAATTTATCCAGCCCCAAGTAATCGCCAGCGGCTTTCAACTCCGCTCTCTTTTTCGCATATTTAGCAACTATACGCTCTCTTTTCCTTTCCCGTGCTTTTACTGATTCTCTTGCCATTTTAGTTTTTATTTTTATTCTTGAAAGGCATTCCAAAAGCCTTCAACAACGCGAAGCTTTCCTCATCGGAATTTGCAGTGGTAACAAATGTTATATCCATACCGGATATTTGATTTATTTTGTCAATACTGATTTCTGGAAATATTATCTGTTCCTGAACACCCAAAGTATAGTTTCCTCGGCCGTCAAAACTTTTGTCATTGATGCCTCTAAAATCCCTCACTCTTGGAAGGGCAACAGTCATAAGCCTGTCCAAAAACTCATACATATGGTCGCCTCTTAAGGTAACCCGTGCTCCGATAGGCATACCGTCCCGAAGTTTGAAATTTGAAATAGATTTCTTTGCTTTGGTAGGCACCGCTCGTTGACCGGTTATTGTCGATAATTCTTCTACACCCTGGTCAACCAGTTTTTTATCACTTACAGCATCTCCAACTCCCTTATTGACGCATATTTTTGTCAGCTTAGGGACTTGCATCACCGATTTGTATTGGAACTTTTCCTTAAGCTCCGGAACTATCTCGCTAATGTATTTTTCCTTTAGTCTAGGGCTAGCCATGGTTTATTATTTCTCCGGTTTTCTTAGAATATCTTTGCAATTTCCCTTTCTCATCCCTTTTTCTACCAATTCTAGTAGCCTCGCCAGTAGCAGGATCCACCAACATTAGATTACTCAGGTGTATAGAAGCTTCGGTTTTTTCAATACCTCCCTGCGGGTTAGAAGCGGATGGTTTCACATGTTTTGTTACCATGTTCAATCCTTCTACAATTGCCCTGTATTTTGCTCGCTCTACCACCAGAATTTTCCCGGTTTTACCACGAGCATTTCCGGAAATCACTTTAACTGTGTCTCCGTTTTTAATATGCAATTTTTTTACCTTTTTCATTATTCTAAACTACTTCAGGAGCTAATGATACAATCTTCATAAATCGTTTCTCACGCAACTCACGACCCACCGGGCCGAAAATTCTGGTGCCTCTTGGCTCATCGTTGGCACTTAACAACACTGCAGCATTGTCTTCGAACCGGATATAAGATCCGTCTTTGCGACGAACTTCCTTCTTTGTTCTTACTACCACTGCTGTTGAAATTGTGCCTTTTTTCAAGCTACTGGATGATAACGCATCCTTAACTGTGACAACAACTTTATCACCAATACTGGCATATCGTCTGCGGGTTCCGCCCAATACTCTTATAACTAAAACCTCTTTGGCTCCGCTGTTGTCTGCAACATTCAGTCTACTTTCTTGTTGAATCATCTTCTTATTTAGCCTTTTCCAATATTTCTATTAAACGCCATCTTTTAAGTTTGCTCAACGGCCTAGTTTCCATGATCCTAACTGTATCACCTATGCTACACTCATTTTTTTCATCATGAGCCATGAATTTGGTTGATTTCTTCTGGAATTTCCCATAAACCGGGTGTTTCACTTTTCGGTTCACTTGTATAGTGATGGACTTGTCCATCTTATTACTGACCACGATACCGATACGCTCTTTTCTTAAATTTCTTTCTATAACGCTATCCATTACTATTTTGTTTGACTGTCAATTCTGTATTCATCCTGGCAATTAAGCGTTTTGCCTCTTGGATCTTCATCGGATTCTCTATTGGAGAGATAGCATGCCCAAACTTCAATTTCTGCAAATTTTCCTTTTCAGAAATGATACGTTCTTGTAGTTCGTTTATTGAGAGTGACTTAATCTCTGAATTCTTCATGATTTTATCGTGCTAGATAATCCCTTCTTATCACAAATTTTGTTTGTATCGGCAGTTTTTGAGCAGCTAACCTCATGGATTCTACTGCCAGCTCTTTGTTTACTCCACTCGATTCAAACATGATTGTTCCCGGTTTCACCACGGCCACCCAGTATTCAGGGGCTCCTTTCCCCTTGCCCATACGTACTTCTGCGGGCTTTTTGGTAATTGGTTTGTCCGGGAATATTCGAATCCAAACCTGACCTTCTCTTTTCATGGCCCTGGTTACTGCAATACGAGCTGCTTCCAATTGTCTACTGGTTATCCATCCTGGTTCCAGCGCCTTCAACCCAAAGTTTCCGAAAGCCATAGTATGCCCTCTTTGGGCAATTCCTTTTACTCTCCCTTTTTGCTTCTTGCGGTACTTAGTTCTCTTCGGTTGTAACATGATATTTTTCTTTTCCCGCCTTGGTCGGGACTAAATTCTATCTTCTTTTTCTTTTTGCTCCGTCTCGCTTGCGCCTGTTGGCCATATCGCTACCTCCGGTGTTTCCAATATTAGGTGAAAGGTCTCTTTTACCAAATATCTCTCCCTTAAATATCCATACCTTTATACCGATCTTTCCATATACAGTATTGGCTTCCGAAACCATATAGTCGATATCTGCCCGTAGTGTGTGCAAGGGAATTCGACCATCTTTATACTGCTCTGACCTTGCCATTTCAGCTCCACCCAATCGTCCAGATACTTTTATCTTAATTCCTTGCGCCCCTACCCTCATAGCACTGGCAATTGCTTGCTTCATGGCCCTTCGGTAAGAAATTCGAGCTTGCAATTGTTGAGCAATTGACTCTCCAACCAAACTTGCATCCAGTTCAGGCCTTTTAATTTCAAAAATATTTATCTGGACATCTTTCCCGGTGATTTTTTTCAACTCTTCTTTAATTTTATCTACCTCGGTCCCTCCTTTGCCAATCACTACCCCGGGACGCGCCGTATGAACAGTCAGAGTGATCCTTTTAATGGTTCTTTCGATAATAATTTTCGAAATCCCTCCTTTTGGAATTCTGGCACGTATATATTTTCGGATTTTATGATCCTCAACGATCTTTTCAGAAAAATCCTTTCCACCGTACCAGTTGGAGTCCCAACCTTTCACGATGCCTAATCTAAAACCAATAGGATTTACTTTTTGTCCCATCTATAATTTATTTAGAACCCTTTTTTGTATCTTTTTTTTCCTCCACAGCTTCCTCGATTATCGTTTCCCGCAGATTGTCCACTACCAAGGTGACGTGGTTAGAACGCTTGCGTATTCGATGTGCCCGCCCCTGCGGTGCAGGACGTAGTCTTTTTAACATACGAGCACTGTCCACCAATATCTCTTTAACGTATAGATCCGCTTCCTCCAACTTAACATCCTCGTTCTTGGACTGCCAATTGGCCACTGCTGAAAGCAATAATTTTTCAATTCTGGCGGCCCCTACTTTTGATTCGAACTTTAATATATTCAAGGCCCTATTCACGGATTCCCCCCGGATCATATCTGCTACTAACCGCATTTTTCGAGGCGAGGTAGGCACATTATTTAATCGAGCGACTGCTTCCATAATTTCTACTATCTTTTACCTCTGTCTTTTCTGGCAACATGGCCCCTGAAATTTCTGGTAGGAGCAAATTCTCCAAGCTTGTGTCCTACCATATTCTCCGTTACATATACCGGTATAAACTTATTACCGTTGTGGACTGCGAATGTGTGTCCAACAAAATCTGGTGATATCATTGACCTTCTTGACCAGGTCTTGATAACGGATTTCTTTCCAGACTCATTCATGACATCCACCTTCTTCTCCAATCTGAAGTCGATATATGGCCCTTTTTTTAATGATCTTCCCATTGCTGCCTATAACTATCTGCTTATAATTAATTTATTGCTGTATTTCTTCTTGGATCGGGTCTTAAACCCTTTCGCATATATACCATTTCGAGACCTTGGATGACCTCCAGAAGCTTTACCTTCTCCTCCACCCATTGGATGATCTACTGGGTTCATGGCTACACCCCTAACCCGAGGTCTGCGGCCCAGCCATCTATTTCGCCCGGCTTTACCCAAACTTACATTCATATGTTCTGCATTGGAAACGCTACCCACTGTTGCCAGACAAGTGGTTAATACCATTCTCATTTCACCTGAAGGAAGCTTGATAGTAGCATATTTCCCATCCCTGGCAAGAAGCTGGGCATAAGCACCAGCACTTCGCGCCATAGCCGCTCCCTTACCTGGTTTTAATTCGATATTATGAACAATGGTACCCAATGGAATACTGGTCAATGGCAAGGCATTTCCTACCTCAGGTGCCACCTTCTCTCCGGAGATAACAGTTTGTCCTACCTTTAGTCCTTCAGCTGCTATAATATACGATTTGGCGCCATCTGCGTAATATAATAATGCGATCCTGGCAGATCGCATGGGGTCGTACTCTATAGATTTCACGGTAGCCGGTATGCCGAACTTCCTTCTCTTGAAATCAATATCTCTCATTCGTTTCTTATGACCTCCACCAAGATAGCGCATGGTCATTCGGCCGTCATTATTTCTTCCACCTGATTTTTTCACTCCTTTGAGTAGTGACTTCTCGGGTTTACCAGTTGTCAACTCATCAAAACTGGGGGCCATTCTGTATCGTTGCCCTGGTGTTACTGGTCTTAATTTTTTAACTGCCATCTCGTTTTACAAAATGAATTATATACCACTGTAAAAATCAATCACCTCGCCTTCAGCCACCTTGACTATGGCCTTTTTATAAGATGCCGTTCGTCCGGATATCATTCCTGATTTGGTATTACGGGATTTTGTTTTTCCCTGATATCTCATAGTATTGACATCCTCGACGGTCACTCCGTACATGGCTTCTACGGCCTGTTTGATTTGGATTTTATTGGCTTTGTTGGCTACAACAAACCCATATCGTCCCTCCTCATTAAGGGCTGAAATTTTCTCCGTTACCAGTGGCTTGACTAATATTATCATCACTTATTTTAGTAAATTCTCAATTTGTTCCAAAGAACTCTCACTAATCAATAAACGGTCGGCATGCAATAGATCATAAGTGTGTAAAGAGTCTACAGTAGTGACCTTTGCTTTGGGTAGATTTCGACTGGACAACAAAATATTCCTGTCGGACTTTGGTAAAACCAGAAGTGTTTTCTTATTCTCAAGCTCAAGCGATGTCAACATTTCCAGATACACCTTGGTTTTAGGAGTTTCAAAAATAAAATCCTCCAAAACCATAATCCCATCTTCTTTTGACTTATAACTTAATGCGGATTTTCTAGCCAACACCTTGAGCTTCTTGTTAAGTTTGAAGCCATAATCTCTGGGTCGGGGGCCGAAAGCGCGTCCTCCACCCCTAAACAAAGGTGATTTAATGCTGCCGGCTCTGGCGGTACCAGTACCCTTTTGCTTTTTGATTTTCCGGGTTGAACCAGAAATATCCGCACGTTCCTTTGATTTGTGAGTTCCTTGTCTTTGATTCGCCAGATATTGCTTTACATCCAGATAAATAGCATGATCATTTGGCTCAATGGCAAAAATCTCATCAATCAACTCGACCTTTTTTCTGGTCTTTTTACCACTATTTTGATATACTGTAACTTTCATGCTTACTTCTCCAATATAACTACTGAGTTCTTGGCTCCGGGTACCGCCCCACTTACTAAAATTAAATTATGCTCCTCCATGATCTTCATCACCTTGAGGTTAAGCACTTTCACGCGCTCCCCTCCCATCTGCCCGGCCATCTTCATTCCTTTAAATACTCTTGCTGGATAAGAAGCGGCACCAATTGAACCTGGAGCTCGATCCCGGTTGTGCTGTCCGTGGGTAGCGTCCCCTACACCAGCAAAGTTGTGTCTTCGCACTACACCTTGAAATCCTTTACCCTTGGAAGTTCCAACAGCATCTACAAAATCGCCTTCTTCGAAAATATTCTCGATCTTAATGGTCTGTCCTAATGATATATCCCCGTCGAAAAGCTCCTCAAAATCACGAAATTCTATCAGTTTTCGTTTGGGGGTCGTTTTCGACTTATTAAAATGTCCTTTTAATGCCTTTGAGGTGTGCTTATCTTTCTTATCACCCCATCCGAGCTGCACCGAATTGTACCCATCCGTTTCTTCCGTTTTGATCTGTGTAACTACGCAGGGCCCAGCCTCAATCAAAGTACAAGGAATGTTACGTCCCTGCTCATCAAAGACGCTGGTCATTCCAATTTTTTTACCAATTATCCCAGACATTTTTTTCTCTTTACGACTATATTTACAGCCCACATTCCGGCAAAGAATTGCAAAGATAGCAAATAATTAATTTTATACTAAACTTTTATCTCTACGTCTACTCCGCTTGGCAGTTCCAGTTTCATTAACGCGTCAACTGTTTTGGTACTGTTGGAATAGATGTCAACCAATCTTTTATAAGTGCACAACTGAAACTGTTCACGGGACTTCTTATTCACGTGAGGAGATCTCAGTACGGTAAATTTTTCTTTCACTGTGGGCAATGGGATTGGCCCGCTTACTACCGCACCGGTGGATTTCACTGCCCGAACAATTTTTTCGGATGATTTGTCCACCAGGTTATGGTCGTAGGACTTAAGTTTAATTCTAATTTTCTGATTCATAATAACTTTAATTAACAGCCGCCCCTTTTACTTTTTCAATAATTCCTTCAGCAAGACTGGCCGGCACTGGATCGTAATGCGAAAAGGTCAAAGTTGCTGAAGCACGGCCTGACGATATAGTTCTTAGATCTGTGACATAGCCAAACAATTCTGATAACGGTACATTTGCTTTTATAATTTGAGCGCCCCCCTTAGTATCCATACCCTTCATAATTCCACGACGCTTGTTTAAATCTCCGGTAACCGGTCCGGTATACTCATCGGGTGATACCACCTCTACAGACATAATAGGCTCCAGTATCTGGGGTGCTGCTCTCCTAGCCGCCTCTCTAAATCCAATTCTCGCAGCCAATTCAAAAGACAAGCTATCAGAATCCACATCATGGAATGAGCCGTGAAACAGCTTGACATACATTGTCTCCACAGGATATCCAGCCAAAGGGCCGTTTTTCATAGCTTGTTCAAATCCTTTTTGCACACTCGGTATGAACTCCCTGGGTATCGCACCGCCTACAATTTTATTTTCAAATTCAAGGCCCTGTTTACCATCTTCCCGGGGACCTATATTGAACACAATATCGGCAAATTTACCTCGGCCACCGGTTTGCTTCTTGTAGACCTCCCGGTGCTCTATCATCTTGGTAAGACTTTCTTTATAGGCCACCTGAGGAGCTCCCTGATTGATTTCAACCTTGAACTCACGCTTCAAGCGATCAATAATAATCTCGAGGTGCAATTCCCCCATTCCCCGAAGTATGGTCTGGCCGGTTTCGTGGTCAGTCTGTATTATCAAAGTAGGATCTTCCTCTACCAGTTTTGAAATGGCCACTCCCATTTTGTCCACATCGGCCTGGGCTTTTGGCTCGATGGCATAACCGATCACAGGATCAGGAAACGACATCGATTCCAATACTACTGGTGATTTCTCATCTACCAATGTGTCCCCAGTTTTTATATCTTTAAAACCAACCCCTGCGCAAATATCTCCTGCTTCAACTACGTCGATAGGGTTCTGTTTGTTGGAGTGCATCTGCATCAAACGAGAGATTCTTTCTTTCTTATTGGTTCTCATATTCAACACGTAGCTTCCGGCATTCAGCTTTCCTGAATACACCCTGAAAAAGCACAACCTTCCAACAAAAGGATCAGTAGCAATTTTAAAGGCCAACGCAGAGAAAGGTTGTTTTGCATCTGGCTCTCTGATAACCAATTTATCGGTTTTGGGATTGATGCCTTCTACCGGCGGGAGATCCAACGGTGATGGCAAATATGCACAGATAGCATCCAGTACCGCTTGTACGCCTTTATTCTTAAAGGCTGACCCGCAAAGTACCGGAGAAAAAGACATATCGATTACCGCCTTCCTGATGGCTTCCATCATCTCCTCTTTGGTAATAGAGTCTGGATCCTCAAAGAACTTCTCAAGAAGGACATCGTCGTAATCCGCGACGCTCTCCACCAATTTCTGCCTCCACTCAGCTACATCGTCTTTCAAATCTTCGGGGATGTCCACAATCTCATAGGTCATTCCGCGGTCTTCCTCATTCCAAACAATTGCCTGATTGGTGATCAGGTCAACAACACCGTAAAAATCTTCTTCAGCTCCAATTGGTATCTGGAGGGGTACAGGGTTAGCGCCTAGTTTTTCCCTAATTTCAGTAACCACATTAAAGAAATCTGCACCTGACCGGTCCATTTTGTTTACAAAACAAATCCGTGGTACCAAGTATTTATCGGCCTGACGCCACACAGTTTCTGATTGGGGCTCTACTCCAGATACTGCACAGAATAAAGCAACTGCTCCATCAAGAACTCTTAACGAGCGCTCTACCTCCACAGTGAAATCAACGTGGCCGGGAGTATCAATAATATTCACATGATATTCCCGGGTATTGTCCAAGGTCTGACCTTGACTGGTAGGATAATTCCAAAAAGTTGTAGTGGCAGCGCTGGTGATGGTGATCCCTCTTTCTTGTTCCTGCGCCATCCAGTCCATAGTGGCTGCTCCATCATGGACCTCTCCTATCTTATGACTGATTCCCGTATAATACAGAATCCTCTCGGTAGTGGTTGTTTTACCGGCATCAATGTGAGCCATGATCCCGATATTCCTCAAATATTTTAAATCCCTTGCCATTATTATGGTAAAAACTAAAATCTGAAATGGGAAAATGCCTTGTTAGCCTCTGCCATACGATGAGTATCATCTTTCTTTTTAATAGCAGAACCTTCTCCTTTGCTGGCAGATATTATTTCAGCTGCTAGTCTTTCCTTCATGGTTTTTTCACCCCGAGCCCGGGAGTAACGAATCAACCACTTAATTCCCAAAGAAGTTTTCCTTCCCGGACGTACTTCCAATGGCACCTGAAAAGTAGCGCCACCCACACGGCGGCTTTTTACCTCCACCGAGGGCATAACATTATTTAACGCTTTCTTCCAAGTTTCCAGGCCATCCTCCTTGGTCCTGTTCTCAACTAATTCAATGGCATTATAAAAAATGTTGTATGCTATAGATTTCTTGCCGTCTACCATTAGATAATTCACGAACTTAGTTACCAATTCGTCTTTGAATTTAGGATCTGGTAAAACGTATCTTTTTTTAGGTTTAGCTTTTCTCATTTCAACTTATTTTTTGGGCTTTTTAGCTCCATATTTCGACCTACGTTGCAACCTGCCACTTACACCGGCAGTATCCAGTGCACCTCTGATAATGTGATAGCGTACACCTGGAAGGTCCTTAACTCTTCCGCCTCTAATTAACACAATCGAGTGTTCTTGTAAATTGTGCCCTTCACCCGGGATATAGGCATTCACTTCTTTCCCATTGGTCAGTCGGACCCTTGCCACTTTTCGCATGGCAGAATTCGGCTTTTTCGGGGTAGTGGTGTACACCCTGGTACAAACCCCACGTCGCTGTGGACAAGAGTCCAATGCAGGTGATTTTGATTTGGAGGTAAGTTTTTTTCTTCCCTTTCTAACTAATTGTTGTATAGTAGGCATCTAGTTTCTTGCTTTTCCTTAAAATTTCGGAATGCAAAATTAGTCAATTAGATAAACTATGCAAACTATAATCCTAAATAATAGTTAAGGAAATAAATCGAGAATTGAAGTGGCCTGGTGGCAGTTAAGCTTCGCCAATAGTGCCGCCAAAGTTTATGGGAAACTTCGGCACACCATCTGACTGCTTGATGACTCCAAATGTTTCCTCATATTTTTCAATATTATCTCTCAATGCTTTCAATAAACGCTTCGCGTGTTCGGGTGTGATCACCACCCGAGATTTCACCTTTGCCTTGGGCACACCTGGCATTAAACGTATGAAATCAATTACAAACTCACTATTTGAATGAGCGATCATGGCCAGGTTTGCGTAGATACCTTCGGCTACATCTTCTGATAGTTCTATATTGATTTGGTTCTTGTTAGCCTTTTCTTGCTCCTCAGCCATAATGTTATAATTGATTAGTCTCAATTTCAGTTTTCTCCTCAAACTCTCGTTGGGAAGATATTAGTGCATCGTATTCTTCCTGGGAACCCACTATGAGGTTTTGGTATTCGCGTCTACCGGTACCAGCTGGAATCAGGTGACCCACAATGACATTTTCTTTCAGGCCTCTCAGCATATCGGATTTCCCTCTGATACTTGCTTCACTAAGTACTTTGGTAGTTTCCTGGAACGAAGCTGCAGAAATGAAACTTTCAGTCCCCAATGATGCTTGAGTTATTCCTTGCAAGGTTGGTTTAGAAACCGCAGCTTGCGCGTCACGTACCTCGACTATTTTCAAGTCCCTGCGTTTCAAGCTACTATTTTCATCACGGAGTGTTCGTGATGAAATAATCTGGCCAGCTTTCAAGTTCTCGGAATCCCCTTTCTCCAATATTACTTTTTTATCGAGTATCACATCGTTCTCTTCCCTGAAGAAAAACTTATCTACAATTTGCTTGGGCAAAAATCCAGTATCACCTGCATCCAGAATTTCCACTTTTTGCATCATTTGTTTTACTATAGTCTCAATATGCTTATCATTGATCTTTACACCCTGTAAACGATAAACTTCCTGAATCTCATTAACAAGGTATTCCTGAACAGCGGTAGGCCCTTTGATTGATAGTATATCAGAAGGAGTTATCGCTCCGTCAGACAACGCATATCCAGCTTTAACGAAGTCATTGTCTTGAACCAGTATGTGCTTACTCAATGGCACCAGGTATCGCTTCTTAACACTGTCCTTTGACTCAATGAATATCTCACGATTCCCTCTTTTTATGCCCCCATAAGTAACCACTCCATCTATTTCACTAACCACTGCAGGGTTGGAAGGATTCCTGGCTTCAAATAGTTCTGTTACTCTTGGCAGACCTCCTGTGATATCCCTTGATTTACCCATGGTTCTGGGGATCTTAGCTAGAATCTGACCTGCTTTGATGACTGAATCCTCCTCAACTGCCAAGTGTGCTCCAACAGGAATATTGTAGCTCTTAGCTTCGCCTTTTGAAGGTTGAACCAGAATAGCCGGATTTTTTGATTTATCCTTGGTGTCCACAATCACCTTTTCACGGTGACCCGTTTGCTCATCAGATATTTCACGGAAAGTAATCCCCTCTTCTATAGCCTCAAAGCCAATCTTGCCATTCATCTCAGACAAAATAACCGCATTATAGGGATCCCAGTAACACAATTGATGTCCTTTCTCCACCTTGACGCCATCTTTAATACTGAGGAATGCACCATAAGGGACATGGTTACTTACCAGCACCTTATTGGTCTTTTCGTCAACTATCTTAATTTCACCTGACCGACCCATTACCACATCTACTTTTTTGTCATCGTTGTTGGTGGTTTTTACTGAACGAAGTTCTTCAAATTCGATCTTACCACTAAACTTAGCCAAGATCTTTGCATCAATTGCAATGTTAGAGGCTGTACCTCCTACGTGGAAGGTTCGCAGAGTCAACTGTGTTCCTGGCTCACCGATCGACTGAGCGGCGATAACTCCCACAGCTTCACCAATCTGAACCATAGCTCCAGAAGCCAAATTTCTTCCATAACACTTCGCACAAACTCCTCGTTTGGTTTCACAGGTCAATACCGATCTGATCTCAACCTCCTCAATACTGGTCTCTTCAATGCGTGTGGCTAACTTCTCGATTATCTCATCTCCAGCACTAAGGATCAATTCCTCAGAAATAGGATCATAGACATCATGTACAGAAACTCTTCCTAAAATACGTTCACTTAGGGGCTCAACTATGTCTTCATTGTCCTTCAATGCAGAAACAACCAGTCCCCTCAACGTACCACAGTCTTTTTCATTTACAACCACATCCTGAGCCACATCTACTAATCGCCGGGTTAGATAACCTGCATCCGCCGTCTTCAGGGCGGTATCAGCCAATCCTTTTCTGGCACCATGAGTGGAAATAAAATATTCTATTACGTCCAGGCCTTCTTTAAAGTTAGAAAGAATGGGGTTTTCGATGATCTCGCCAACGGAGCCTAGCAAGCTTTTTTGAGGTTTTGCCATCAGACCCCGCATACCACCCAATTGTCTGATTTGCTCGCGGGAACCACGTGCTCCGGAATGCATCATCATGTAAATAGAGTTAAATCCTTGTTGATCTTCCTCAAGCTGATTCATTAGAGTATGAGTCAATTGAGAATTGATCCTGGTCCAGATATCGATTACCTGATTATACCGCTCGTTATCTGTGATCAAGCCCATTAGGTAGTTATTCCAAACTACATCAACTTCTTCCTTCGCCTGTTGTACCAGCTTGTCTTTTTCGTCGGGTACCTTTACATCGTCAAGGCCCATTGATAGTCCGCCTTTGTATGCAGACTGAAACCCAAGATCCTTAATGTCATCCAGGAACTGTGCAGTCCTGGCCATACCAGACACCTTGTACACCTGGGCAATGATCTGCTGTAATTTTTTCTTGGTAAGCAGTTCATTAACATATCCCACTTCTTCAGGAACAAATTGATTGAAAATAACCCTTCCTGCAACCGTTTCGATAATCTGAGTCTCCAAATTGCCTTCAGCAGTCCTTACTTTGCTTCTTACTTTAATATGAGCATGCTTGGATAATCTACCTTCATTTATGGCAATATTGACCTCACTGGGATCATAGAAGCTCATTCCTTCGCCCTCGATTTGATGACCCTTAGTGCTCTTTCGTCCTTTGGTTACGTAGTATAATCCAAGAACCATGTCTTGAGATGGAACAGTAATTGGTGCCCCGTTGGCCGGATTCAAAATATTATGTGATGAAAGCATTAATAATGAGGCCTCCAATATGGCTTCATGTCCCAGAGGAACGTGGACAGCCATTTGGTCCCCGTCAAAATCTGCGTTGAAAGCGGTACATACTAAAGGATGGAGCTGAATAGCTTTACCCTCAATCAATTTTGGCTGGAAGGCTTGAATACCCAGACGGTGTAATGTTGGTGCCCGGTTTAGCAATACCGGGTGACCTTTTAGTACATTTTCCAGTATGTCCCAGACAACCGGATCCTTGCGATCTACAATTTTTTTAGCGGATTTTACTGTCTTTACAATACCCCGTTCAATAAGCTTGCGGATAATAAATGGCTTAAAGAGTTCTGCTGCCATATCTTTGGGGAGCCCACATTCGTGTAACTTCAGTTCGGGACCCACCACAATTACCGATCGGCCGGAGTAATCCACCCTTTTTCCCAAAAGGTTTTGACGGAACCTGCCTTGCTTACCTTTCAGCATGTCACTCAATGACTTCAACGCTCTATTCCCGTCAGATCTAACTGCATTTACTTTTCGCGAATTGTCGAACAGGGAATCTACAGCTTCTTGTAACATCCTTTTCTCATTCCTTAAAATGACTTCCGGTGCTTTAATATCAATCAGGCGTTTCAGTCGGTTATTTCTAATAATAACCCGTCGATAAAGATCGTTAAGGTCGGAGGTAGCAAATCTTCCACCATCCAGTGGTACCAATGGACGAAGTTCCGGTGGGATAACCGGTACCATCTTAATAATCATCCACTCCGGCCTATTTTCAATACGGTTGCGGGAATCTCTGAAAGCCTCTACCACTTTCAACCTCTTCAATGCTTCGGCTTTGCGTTGTTGTGAAGTATCTGTAGCGGCCTGATGCCGCAAATCATATGACAGGGTGTCCAGCGCAATTCGAGCCAAGATCATCTCTAATGCCTCCGCTCCCATTTTAGCAATAAATTTATTCGGGTCATCGTCATCCAACATCTGATTTTCCCTGGGCATCTTATCAATTATATCCAGGTATTCATCTTCTGTAAGGAAATCCAGGTAGTTGATGTCATCCTCGGCCTTTACCCCTGGCTGTATTACCACATATCTTTCATAATATATAATTTGGTCCAGTTTCTTGGTTGGAAGACCCATAAGGTAACCTATCTTGTTAGGTAGCGATCTGAAGTACCAAATATGTGCTACGGGAACCACTAATTCAATGTGGCCCATTCTTTCTCGACGAACCTTTTTCTCAGTTACCTCAACACCACACCGGTCACAAATAATACCCTTATATCGTATTCGTTTGTATTTTCCACAATGACATTCCCAGTCCTTAACCGGTCCAAAAATCCTCTCGCAAAATAACCCTCCCATTTCTGGCTTATAGGTTCGATAGTTGATGGTTTCAGGCTGTGTCACTTCGCCGTGTGAACTCTCCAGAATAGATTCAGGAGAAGCAAGGCTAATAGTAACCTTGGTGAAGTCATTGTTGAACTTTTTGCTTTTTCTAAATGCCATAAGTTAAATGATCAAGAATTTATAAGATCAGAAGGTTTATATTATTAGTCCAAAGTAATTTCCAAAGCGAGCCCTCGTAATTCATGTATCAATACATTAAATGACTCCGGTATATTGGGCTTGCCCATGTTTTCACCTTTCACGATGCATTCATATGCTTTGGCACGGCCAATCACATCATCGGATTTTATGGTAAGGATTTCCTGCAAAATATTGGATGCACCGAATGCTTCTAATGCCCAAACTTCCATTTCTCCGAATCTTTGTCCACCAAATTGAGCTTTTCCACCAAGTGGCTGTTGCGTGATAAGCGAGTAGGGACCGATAGATCGTGCATGCATCTTATCATCTACCAAATGACCTAGTTTCAGCATATAGATGACACCAACTGTAACCGGTTGATCAAACTTATCACCAGATAAACCATCATAAAGATAGGTACGGCCGAAAGCAGGCAGACCTGCTGCCTTCAATTCATCTGACACCTGCTCCATAGTAGCTCCATCAAAGATCGGTGTGGCATATTTTTTATCCAGTGTTATACCAGCCCAGCCCAACACTGTTTCATATATTTGACCAAGATTCATCCTGGAAGGTACGCCCAGAGGGTTTAGCACAATATCTACTGGATGGCCATCTTCAAGAAACGGCATGTCTTCTGCTCTCACAATTTTCGCTACCACACCTTTGTTTCCATGCCTTCCAGCCATTTTATCTCCTACTTTCAATTTCCTCTTCTTGGCCACATAAACTTTAGCAAGTTTAACGATACCCGCCGGCAATTCATCTCCAACTTCCAGGGTAAAACGCTCTCTTTTGAAAATTCCTGAGATATCGTTGCGCTTCATGTGGTAGTTTTTGACCAAATCCAGCATCATATCACAGATTTTTTTGTCAGCAGTCCAATTGTCCAGGATCAGGTCAGAAATCAAATTTACCTCCTCTGGAACATTGTAAGTGCTTTCGTCTTTGTATATGTTCTTATCCGGGAAAATTTTAGTCTCTATATTTTTGGCGCTGAACTTGGCACCTTTTTCAATAATTACATCACCAAATTTATGCTTGACACCTTGTGAAGCTTTACCACTGAGGAGTTCGACCATTTTTTCGATCATTCGACCTCGTAACTCCAGCAATTCTTTGCCGTACTTACTTTTAAGAATCACCACCTCTTTCTTGGATCTGGCTCTCAGATCCTTATCTTTCTTCGGTCGGGAGAACAGTTTAGTATCGATTACAACGCCTCGCAACGATGGACTAGCCTTTAAACTGGCGTCTTTTACATCCCCAGCCTTATCACCGAATATTGCCCGAAGAAGTTTTTCCTCAGGTGTGGGATCGGTCTCTCCTTTAGGAGTTATTTTACCGATGAGAATATCTCCTTCTTTCACATCAGCACCCACGCGGATAATACCTTCCTCATCCAGGTTTTTGACCGCTTCTTCACTTACATTAGGTATTTCAGAAGTCAGTTCTTCTTCTCCGCGTTTAGTATCCCTTACTTCAAGTTCAAACTCTTCAATGTGGATAGAAGTAAATATATCCTCGCGAACCACTCGCTCAGAAATTACAATAGCGTCTTCGAAGTTATAACCCTGCCATGGCATAAACGCCACTCTTAGATTCCTTCCAAGGGCTAATTCTCCACCTTGAGTAGCATATCCTTCACATAAAGGTTGGCCCAATACAACTTTATCACCCTTGATTACTATGGGCTTCAAGTTGATGCAAGTGTCTTGATTGGTCCTGCGGAACTTAACCAATTTATAGGCCACAATATCCTCCTCAAAATTTACCAGTTGTTGATCTTTACTCAAATTGTATTTGACCACAATCTGGGTGGCATCGACGAAATCTACTACTCCAGTGCCTTCTGCTCGAATCAAAGATCTTGAATCAAGAGCAACGCGTTCCTCCAGACCGGTCCCTACCACCGGGGATTCAGGCCTCATCAACGGTACAGCCTGCCGTTGCATATTAGAACCCATCAGGGCCCTGTTGGCATCATCGTGCTCCAAGAATGGAATTAATGAAGCGGCAACGGATACAATTTGATTGGGAGCTATATCCATATAACTTACCTGTGCTGGCTCTACTACAGGAAAATCTCCTTCGAACCTCGCTTTCACCCGATCATTTATGTATTTTCCATCATCCGTTATCGGGGCATTCGCCTGGGCGATATTGTGTGAGTCCTCTTCTTCTGCCGTCAGATAGATTACATCGCCTTTCATAGCAACTTTACCTTTTACTACTTTTCGGTATGGAGTTTCAATGAAGCCCATGCCGTTAACTTTGGCATGAACACACAAGGAAGAAATCAACCCAATATTGGGCCCTTCAGGAGTTTCAATAGTACAAAGTCTACCGTAATGGGTATAGTGGACATCTCTTACCTCGAATCCGGCCCGTTCTCTGGAAAGTCCTCCAGGCCCCAAAGCAGACATCCTGCGTTTGTGGGTTATTTCGGCCAGAGGATTGGTCTGATCCATAAACTGGGACAGCTGATTGGTCCCAAAGAATGAGTTAATAACTGAAGAAAGTGTTCTTGCATTGATCAAGTCTACCGGTTTGAAATCTTCATTATCCCGCACATTCATTCTCTCCTTAATAGTACGTGCCATTCGGGCAAGTCCCACTCCGAATTGAGTATAGAGTTGTTCTCCCACAGTTCGAACTCTGCGATTGCTCAAATGGTCTATGTCATCAACCAGTGCTTTAGCATTGATCAGCCCAATCAGGTATTTTACGATATTGATGATATCCTCGGTAGTCAGAACCCTGACAGTAGACTCAATCTCCAGTCCCAGTTTTTTATTGATGCGGTACCGGCCTACTTCACCCAGATCATAACGCTTGTCACTAAAAAACAAACTATGAATAATATCCCGGGCAGTTTGCTCGTCAGGCGCCTCAGTATTTCTAAGCTGACGATAAATTTGTTCTACTGCTTCCTTCTCGGAGTTTGAATTGTCTTTTTGAAGTGTATTATAAATAATGGTGTAATCAGCAACATTTACATCCTCACGATGTAGAATTACAGATTTACTGCCTGACTCCAATATTATCTCCAGGTCCTCTTCTTGTATTTCAGAATCCCTTTCAAGTATTACTTCATTCCTATCAATAGAAACAACCTCTCCGGTATCTTCATCCACAAAATCTTCAGTCCAAGTCCTAAGCACCCTGGCAGCAAGTTTCCTTCCGATGATCTTTTTCAGGTCCTTTTTAGTGGCCTTGACCTCCTCTGACAACCCGAAAAGATCAAGAATGTTCTTGTCAGTCCCATAACCAATGGCCCTCAATAGGGTAGTGACAGGGAATTTCTTTTTACGGTCGATATAGGCATACATGACATTATTAACATCAGTAGCAAATTCAATCCAAGACCCCTTGAACGGGATGATCCTGGCTGAATACAACTTAGTACCATTGGTGTGTTTGCTTTGAGCAAAGAACACACCGGGTGATCTATGCAGTTGAGAAACGATCACCCTTTCGGCACCATTGATGACAAAGGACCCCTTCTCTGTCATATAAGGAATATTTCCCAGGAATACTTCCTGCTCGATGGTTTCAAATTCCTCGTTGTCTTCATCATTACAGGACAGTCTCAACTTAGCTTTTAATGGAACTGAGTTGGTAAGCCCTCGATCAATACATTCGTCGACCGAATACTTCGGTGGATCGATCATATAATCTATGAATTCCAGAACAAAGTTTTCTCTGCTATCGGAAATGGGGAAGTTTTCGGCAAATACCTTAAATAGCCCCTCCTGCATGCGCTTCTCAGCAGGTGTTTCCAACTGGAAAAAGTCTTTAAAGGACTTTAATTGAACATCGAGAAAATCGGGGTAATCAATAACGGATTTGATAGAAGAAAAATTAATTCTATCTGCTTGAATTGTTTTAGCCAAGGCTTGTATATTTAAGATTCTTAGTTTCTATCATAAAAACGGCATCAAGGATGCCTATTAACCACCTATTAATGAGTAGGTAGAAACAGGAAAAGACCTGACGATCGATGTCAGGCCTAACTGTAGGTCGTTCTGCGTAGGGCAGTGCTAATGACAATACCTTATTTCAATTCTACTTCTGCACCAGCTTCTTCAAGCTGTTTTTTGAGTGCTTCGGCTTCATCTTTGGCAACGCCTTCTTTCACTTCCTTAGGTGCGCTGTCTACCAATTCCTTAGCCTCTTTAAGACCTAATCCGGTCAGCTCTTTTACTAATTTCACTACCGCCAACTTAGATCCACCGGGTGCTTTAAGTACCACATCGAAGGAAGATTTTTCTTCGCTACCTTCTCCACCTTCACCATCTCCGCCAGCTACCATTACTGGGGCGGCCGCAGCGGCGGGCTCAATGCCATGGGTCTCTTTCAAGTAGTCAGCCAACTCTTGAACTTCTTTTACGCTCAACTCTACAAGTTGGTCTCCTAACGTTTTGATATCTGCCATTTCTAAATAACTTTTAAATTCTAATACTTAATAATAAAACTATTTACTAACCCTCGCGCTCAGAGAGTGTTTTTACCAGACCAGCCAAAGTATGCCGGCTGCCTTGAAGGGCAGACACTACATTCTTAGCAGGTGACTGAAGAATACTGATCACCTCACCAATAAGTTCCACCTTAGATTTTAGTTTGCTTAAGATAGTGAGATGTTCTTCGCCAATAAAGAGATCTGAATCGATGGAAGCACCCTTTAATAGTGGCAATAAATTCTCAGACTTCGCTGATTTTCTAAATTCCTTAATGATCATGGCCGGAGCATTACTGCTTTCGTTTGAAAACAGGATTCCTGAGAATCCTTTTAGCACGCTTTCTTCAAATGAAGAATAGTCTTTGTCGAGTTTATCCAGCGCCTTTTTGATCAAAGTATTTTTGTACACCTTATATTCTACCCCTTTCTTAAAGCAAAGCCGTCGAAAATTGTTTATACGCGAGACGTTTAAGCCTTGTGGGTCTGTAATATAAAAATTGTTTGTTTCAGTAAGCTTTAGATAAAGCTCTTCAACTATAGATTCTTTTTCTGCTCTAGTCATGATTAAATACCTTCTATAGAGTTTTTGTCAATAGCTATGCCCGGACTCATGGTACTGGACATGCTTATGCTCTTGAAGTACGTACCCTTGGCCGATGCCGGCTTCAAGCGTGAAATGGTTAGCACCACTTCCATGGCATTCTCACTGATCTTCTTTGCATCAAAAGATGCTTTACCGATACTGGCATTTATTATACCCGTCTTATCCACTTTAAAATCAATTTTGCCGGCCTTTACCTCAGTGACAGCTTTTGCAACATCTGCAGTCACCGTTCCGGATTTTGGATTTGGCATCAAACCACGAGGGCCTAAAACCCGTCCAAGTTTTCCGACTTTAGCCATTACAGTAGGCATGGTAATGATCACGTCAACATCAGTCCAGCCCTTTTCTATTTTAGAAATATATTCATCTAAGCCTACGTAGTCGGCACCAGCTGCCTTAGCCTCTTCTTCCTTATCAGGAGTACACAGAACCAAGACTTTTACTTGTTTGCCGCTTCCATGAGGTAATGTTACCACCCCTCGTATCATTTGATCAGCTTTCCGGGGATCTACACCCAACCGAATACTTAAATCAATTGAAGCATCGAATTTGGTAAAGGTTATATCTTTTACTAAAGAGCTTGCATCTTGAATAGTATACTCCTTGTTAGGCTCAATTTTTTCCTGTATTGCTTTTTGATTTTTAGTCAACTTCGCCATGTTGATTTTATTTAATTATTCCAGGGAGCCTTGCCCTTAACTCTGATTCCCATACTTCTAGCTGTCCCTGCTACCATTTTCATTGCTGACTCTACCGTGAACGCATTGAGATCCGGCATTTTCGTTTCCGCAATATCCTTTACTTGATCCCAGGTTACCGAACCAACTTTATCACGGTTTGGTTCTGAGGATGCCTTCTTCAATTTAGCTGCATTCATTAGTAATACCGGAGCAGGTGGTGTCTTTACCACAAAGTCAAAAGACTTGTCGGCATACATTGTTATCAAAACTGGCAACAATGTTCCTGCTTTGTCCTGTGTGCGGGCATTGAACTGCTTACAGAACTCCATTATATTCAACCCTTTACTACCTAAGGCAGGCCCCACCGGAGGTGAAGGGTTAGCCGCTCCCCCTCTGATCTGAAGTTTAAGAAATCCGATTGATTTTTTGGCCATTTTCTAGTCTAATTTTTCTACTTGCATATAATTCAATTCCACCGGAGTATTCCGTCCAAATATCTTCACCATCACATTCAACTTTTTACGCTCCTCGAATACCTCTTCTACGCTCCCGGTAAATCCACTAAAAGGTCCATCCATCACTTTTACCGACTCTCCAACAATAAAAGGAGTATCCAGGGTTTCCTGGAACTCATCAAGCTCATCAACTTTACCGAGTATCCTGTTTATCTCAGCTTGTCTTAAGGGCACCGGGGTCTTAGAAGCACCGCCTTCACGTGAGCCTAGAAATCCAATTACTCCAGGTATACTTTTTACTAAATGATGAGCCTCACCATGGGTCAGATCTGCAGAGACCAAAACGTATCCCGGGAAGAAGTTTCGCTCTCTCATCCTCTTTTTCCCGTTCCTCATCTCATAGACCTTTTCAGATGGGATAAGTACTTCTGGAATGAAATCTTCTAGTTTTTGTCTGGAGATCTCATTTTCCAAGTAAGTTTTTACTTTTCTTTCCTGTCCGCTGACCACACGGACCACATACCACTTTAACTCACTCATTTTTGTTTCGTCTGACATGCCCCTCTTATAAAGATTGATAGAACCACTCCAGGCTATTTTTAAAGACCGTATCCATTAACCCTATAAGCATTGCAAAAATCATCGAGGCCACCAATACCAGAATAGAACTATTCTTCAATGATTTGTATGAAGGCCAAGTCACTTTGTTCTTCATTTCCTCAGTGGATTCTAATATATAAGTTCTAAGTTTCTGCATAGGTCTGAACGGCTTTTCACTGCACGGGTGGAGAGACTCGAACTCCCAACCAATGGTTTTGGAGACCACTACTCTACCAATTGAGCTACACCCGTAAATCTGCCCAACCATTAAAAATGGTGTGCAAAGTTACGAATTAAATGTAAGTATTCAAACGTGTTTCTATAAAAATAGAAACACGTTCACTATCCTTCAGAAGAGTTTAGTCTAAGATTTCGGTTACCTGTCCAGCACCTACAGTTCGGCCACCTTCCCGGATGGCAAACCGCAGTCCTTTTTCCATAGCTACCTTGTTGATCAACTGCACATCGATGGTAACGTTGTCTCCTGGCATTACCATCTCTACACCCTCTGGCAAGGTAATCTCGCCAGTGACATCAGTAGTTCTCAAATAGAACTGTGGACGGTATTTGTGAAAGAAAGGTGTATGTCTTCCACCTTCCTCCTTACTAAGTACATAAACTTCAGCTTTGAAATGTGTGTGAGGAGTTACAGAGCCTGGTTTACAAATAACCATTCCTCGGCGAATATCAGTTTTTTCAATACCCCGAAGCAACAGACCTACGTTATCACCCGCTTCTCCACGGTCAAGAATTTTACGGAACATTTCCACTCCTGTAACAGTTGATTTCAGATTCTCTGCACCCATACCCAGAATGTCTACCGGATCTCCGGAGTTGATTATCCCTCTTTCGATACGACCGGTTGCTACAGTGCCTCGACCAGTAATTGAGAATACATCTTCAACGGGCATCAGGAAGTCTTTGTCAATCAATCGCTCAGGAATTGGAATAAAGGTATCAACAGCCTCCATCAACTCATCAATTTTTTCAACCCATTCGGCTTCACCATTCAATCCACCTAAAGCAGACCCCTGGATCACAGGAATATTATCACCATCAAATTCATAAAAGCTCAACAGTTCCCTTATTTCCATTTCTACCAGTTCCAGCAACTCAGGATCATCTACCAAGTCAACCTTGTTCATAAAGACCACCAATTCAGGCACACCTACCTGGCGTGCCAATAGGATATGCTCGCGTGTCTGTGGCATAGGGCCGTCCGTGGCAGCGACCACCAAAATAGCGCCATCCATTTGGGCTGCACCGGTAACCATGTTTTTTACATAGTCAGCGTGACCTGGACAGTCAACGTGGGCGTAATGTCTGTTTTCAGTTTGATACTCAACATGAGCAGTGTTGATGGTAATTCCTCTTTCTTTTTCTTCAGGAGCATTGTCTATGGAAGAAAAATCTCTTTGTTCTGCCAAACCCTTTGCTGAAAGTACTTTGGTAATGGCAGCTGTTAATGTTGTTTTGCCGTGGTCTACGTGACCTATGGTACCGATATTAACGTGTGGTTTGGAGCGGTCAAAGGTTTCTTTAGCCATGTTTGAAAATCCTCAAATTTAGTTTAATATTAAGTTTATCTTTTTATAATTTCTTGTTCAAGCAAAACTGTGCTTCGATGAGCCAACGACGGGATTTGAACCCGTGACCTCTTCCTTACCAAGGAAGCGCTCTACCACTGAGCTACGTCGGCCTCAAGCTTCCGGTATTTCATCCGGATATTGTGAGCGGGAGACGAGGCTCGAACCCGCGACCTACAGCTTGGAAGGCTGTCGCTCTACCAACTGAGCTACTCCCGCATATTGAGTATATTGAGAGTGTGTGTGAGTGTGTAGTAGAGAGTGTGACAACTCAAACTTAACTCCAACTCTTTTCTCCTGCTCAAACTCACCTGCTCTCTCCTCCAACTCTAACTCAAACTCAAACTCAAAACTCAAACTCCAACTCAATGTGGGGAGAGCAGGATTCGAACCTACGAAGGCTGTGCCAACAGATTTACAGTCTGTCCTCGTTGACCGCTTGAGTATCTCCCCTTGAACACAGCTTTATTTAAGAACGAACCTTTATAATTGCTCTATGGAATTTTAACAGCCACAGGCAGTTTTAAAGGAATGCAAAATTATACACTTTTTAAATATATTCAAACTTTTCTCGGAAAAGATGAAAGGTGTAATTTGACAGCTAAAATATCCGTGTAATTTCCATCAATCTTAAGGGATTTGATCGTAAACCTCCAGCAACCTAGGGTCTGTCTCTGACTGCCTTATCCGGCGTTTCATTTCCTCAACTTCTTCTACATCTTCTAACAGACCTAATGCCTGGAACGCAGAGAATCGCACATAATAGGTAGCGTGGTTTATTCCCAGGTCTTCCAGGTATCTGGCTCCGGTGGTTTGTTGCGCTGAGTCCGCATCCACCAGGTATTGTCCAAAATAATTGACCATATAATACATCTGTTCTCCTCCTGAGTTTTCAAGTTGGCTTTGATACCATGAATACTTACCCGGAACATGATTTAATGCGTAGTAATCTGCCAATGGAATTACCAATTGAATGTTGTCTTCATTTTCAAATTGTTTTGCGATCTCTTTTCTTTCAGGATGGTCGATCTGAAGGTATGCGGTTAGGCCAGCACCTGCAACAGCATAAGATGAATCTTTCATCGCTTCAAGATACAGCGGAAGGTATACTTCATCATTGGGGAAGGAGGACAAGGTGGTAACAGCATCCGCTCGCACCAATGATTTAGGGTCATTTTTTGCTAGAGTATTTAGTCTGTAAATCAGTTCCTCGGAATGGTCTCCTTGGTAACTTTCAAATAAATTTACTGAAAGTTGTCTTATAGCCCAGAAAGGATCTTCAAGTGCCTCAATAAATAACTCAACCACAGCACCGTCTACAGAATCGTTGAGCAATTTCTCCAACGCCTTTAATCGGGTGAGCGCACGAACTCCAACCCTGTACTGATGTATTAGCTCTTGCTTGCTCTGATGGTAGGTCAATTCTGACAACAGTTGATGTTCACTATCAATTATTACCAGATCCGGTTCAGTGTACATTGGGAATTTGAAATCCTGCTGTTGTTGTTCCAAAATAATAGAATGAGATTCATTCTCTTGATGATGCCAAAATTCCACCTTAAAAGGAAGGCGATAAATCGGTGACGAGTTAAGATCTTGAACCTGGGTTATGCTGACACTAAGTGTGTCATTTTTAAATGTTTTTTCAACGAGTAACTCGGGATGCCCTGAGTCCAGGAACCATTGGTTAAAGAACCAGTTCAAATCCTGACCACTGACTTTCTCTGCCATCAGTCTCAAATGGTGTACCTCTACCGGTTGATAGGCATAGGTAGTCAGGTATTCATTCAAGGTATCGAAAAAGGCGTCATCTCCCAGGTAGTAACGTAACATGTGTAGAATTCGGCTGCCTTTGGCATAGGAATGACTGTCGAACATATCTTCTTTATCCTGATAGTAGAAACGGATAAGATCTACTTTTTTCTCCTTGGCCTCTCCCAGATAGTTAAGTTGTTCTTCATATCCCAAGTAATCCGCATCATCTTTTCCCAACAGGTGCTCAGCCCATAAATACTCTGCATAGGTAGCAAAGGCTTCGTTGAGTGTCAGATTGGACCAAGACTCGCTAGTCACCAGGTCTCCAAACCACTGATGGAAAAGTTCGTGTGCGATGATGTCATCCCAGTCATCATCAATTAAATATCTTGAATCTACTTGAAGATCTTCCATAAATACCGAGGCAGTGGTATTTTCCATGGCCCCTGAGACATAATCCCTGACAACCACCTGTGAATACTTTGACCACGGATATGGATACTTAAGTAACTCCGAAAAGTAAGTCATCATTTGTGGAGTTCTACCAAAGATGGATTTGGCGTAAGTTTCGTATTCAGGCTCTACATAATACGATACTTCCTTTCCCTCCCATTGATCCCTGACTACCGCGAACTCACCTACTGCCATCATAAACAGATATGGGGCATGAGGCTGGCTCATTTTCCAGTAGTCTGTACGGGTACCATCACCGTTTCCCTGTGAATAAACAAGTTGTCCATTGGAAAGCGTGGAAAAACGATCTTCCACCGTAAGGTAGATCTCCTGTGTGGTTTTTTGGTTGGGGCTGTCAATTGTAGGGAACCAACAGGAGCTAGCCTCCGTTTCTCCCTGGGTCCAGATTTGTTGCGGTCGATTTTTCACATTACCCAAAGGGTTTATGAAATACAGACCCTTGTCTGATGTTATGGCCTCGCTGCCACCAGTATCTAACTCATTAGGCTTGGCGGTATAGTCAATTTCAATAAAATAGGACTCATTCCTTTGATAGATTCGGTCCAAAGAGATAGTAAGTTTCTTTTGGTCATAATTAAATTGTAGTGATTTTTTTTGGCTTCCTTCCACCAGTTGTATAGAATGAATGTCAAATCCTTTGGCATCCAGCACTAAATTACTCTGAGGATAATAGTATGGCCTCAATTCAAGAACAGCCTTTCCTATAAGATGTTGTTGTTCCCAGTCGAATCGCACCTCCAACCTTGTATGCCTCAACTCATGTAGTTTAGTGTTTTCAGCTCTATAAGGTCCGGGATTGACCACCTTTGTATCAATAGCTTTTGATATCTGTTGTGACTGCTTATCAATTTGAGTAGAGTCTTCAACCGGTAGGCTCTGAACTGTAGGTTGAGTAGACGCACAAGAAGTTATACTTAAAGAAATTAGGGTCAGCCACAATAGTTGGTAATTGCAGAGGGTTGATTTAATCAGCATGAATTTCGTTAATAATTGGTATTTTCCCACAAAGTTACTATTTATAACCTGAATTTCATTTGAGGTTGTAGTACACTTGACAAAGCCCATGTACAAAGTAAGTATCGACCAAACTACCTACAAAATTGACTTGCAAAGTGATGGTGTATTAGTCGATGATGAGTTATTTTCCTGGGACCTGATAGCTATAAGTGATCATCTGTTCCATTTAATTACTGATTCAAAGTCGTATGTGATAGAAATTGCAGCAACGGATGTCCATAAAAAGCATATTGAACTCAAGGTAAATGGTGTATTGTTTGATATTGAGGTCCAGGACAAATACGATATTTTGTTAGAAAAACTGGGCATGCAATTAATAGCTGATAGCAACCACCGTGAAGTTAGAGCTCCCATGCCCGGCATGATTTTGGACATCCTGGTTAAAGAAGGTCAATTGGTTTCGAAAGGAGAGAAACTGGTTATTCTGGAGGCTATGAAAATGGAGAACGTTATAAAATCTACCGGGGAGGGGATCGTAGAAACCATTAACATTCAAAAAGGAATGAATGTTGAAAAAAATCAGGTGTTAATTCAATTTTAAATAATTCCCTAAAATAATCTAATAGCACTTCTTATATTTGAATAGTCCAACCTCTCGTACATGAAGTATAAAAGAATCCTCTTGAAGCTCAGCGGGGAAGCACTAATGGGTGAAAAACCATATGGCATCGACCCATTACGCTTGGAGCAATTTACCCAGGAAATCAAAAGTGTAAAAGAATTAGGAATTGAAATTGCCATTGTAATCGGAGGCGGCAATATTTTCAGGGGGGTACAGGCTGATAACTTAACCATAGACCGGGTTCAAGGTGACTATATGGGGATGCTAGCCACGGTAATCAATGGTATGGCTTTACAAAGTGCTTTGGAGAAATCGGGGTTGTATACTCGTCTGATGTCTGGAATAAACATGGAACAAGTCTGTGAACCATTTATCAGAAGAAGAGCAGTTAGGCACCTGGAGAAGGGCAGGATAGTTATTTTTGGAGCAGGGATTGGGAATCCGTATTTCACCACTGATTCTACTGCCAGTCTGAGGGCTGTGGAAATAGAGGCTGATGTAGTTATGAAAGGCACCAGGGTAAATGGTGTATATAGCGCAGATCCGGAAAAAGACCCCACTGCAGTGCGATATGACAAGCTTTCCTTTTCCGAAGCATATAGCAAGGGGTTGAACATAATGGATTTAACTGCTTTTACCTTATGTCAAGAAAACAATTTACCTATTATTGTCTTTGATATGAACCTGCCAGGCAACCTGCTAAAAATTATCACCGGATCAATGGAAGTTGGAACCCTGATTGCCAATTAATTTAAACATCCAATGGAAGATATTGAATTCTATTTAGAACATGCCAAGGAGTTGATGGAAAAGTCTCTTCAACATACTAATGGAGCTTTGGCAAAAATAAGAGCGGGGAAGGCAATGCCCAACATGTTGGACGGCATTATGGTTGAGTATTACGGTAACCCTACTCCAATTGACCAGGTAGCCACTATCAACTCCCAGGATGCACGCACCTTGGTAATCAAACCTTGGGAAAAGAGCATTGTAGGAGAAATTGAACGGTCTATAATCAACAGTGATTTAGGGTTAAACCCTCAAAATGATGGAGAGTTAATACGGATCAATATTCCAGCGTTAACTGAGGAAAGAAGAGTGGATCTGGTCAAACACGCACGCAACGAGGCTGAACATGGCAGGGTGAGTATCCGGAATATTCGCAAAGATGCTAATGATCACCTGAAGAAACTGCTAAAAGAACACTTTTCTGAAGATGACGTAAGACTTGGTGAAGATGAGATTCAAAAATTGACAGATCAGTTTATTTCAAAAATTGAAGAGTTCCTGAAAAAGAAAGAAGATGATATTATGACCGTTTAGGATTGCAAATAATACCCTTGTTTTTCAATATATTTCACCACCACTTCAGGAACCAGGTATCGGATACTTCTTTTTTCTCTTATTGATTTACGAATAAAACTAGCAGATATATCCAGCAAAGGAGCATCGATTAACGTCACTCTGGGATGGTGGATAAGTTCGGATTCTTCCTCTTTTGGCCTTGGGTAAACCAGTAGTCCGTAATTGTCTAGAATGCTCTGATAATTCTTCCACTTGGTAAATTGACTAAGATTGTCAGATCCCAGAATTAATTTGAATTGGTGTTGGGAGTGCTTTTCTGATAAATAGGTAAGCGTGTCGATAGTATAGTTGGGTCTAGGCATTGAAAACTCAACGTCGCTTATCTGAAGTTTGTGATTGTCCTGAATGGCTTTTTCAACCATTTCATATCGCTCAAATTCATGTAATAGTGACTTAGCTTTGTTTGAAAGGGTTTCGAGAGAGAAATGACAAACCAAACCGCTCCAGATATTCGGCCATCACGTTGGCAACTATGAGGTGTCCAATGTGTATTGGGTTAAATGAACCGAAATATAGGCCAATATTCATACCTCCGGAC
>PVMK01126915.1_pt1 | contig 55445 bp, 56 predicted proteins | sample 1853481 | NCBI WGS metagenome assembly PVMK01 (sample SAMN08533507, study PRJNA380276) | Marine sediment metagenome, whole genome shotgun sequencing project.
GATTAAGAGTCAGCTGCTCTCTAAAACCTATGGCAAGCAACTGCCTACCCCGAAAACCTACCGGGAATGTTGAAAAAAGCCGCCAGCGGCGTTCTCGCCCTTTTGTCGTGCTCACGTACTGGGCGTACGCTCCGCGCGCCAAAAGGGCTGCGGCCTTGCTGGACGGACTTTTTTGACCATTCCCGCCGGCTGCTGATATCGATGTCTCCAAGGGCATGTATGTGCCTTGGGATAGAGATATTCAACAGGCCACTACCTTCAGTTCAAAATCCAGCTAGATCCCATTCAATGGCATAGGTCAAAAATTAAAATATCCGGTATTTCTACGGATATCGTGGCAATAGATCTCACACCATTAAAGCAGATCGCAACTGGGGAGGTCTGAAGCCTGTGTTTTAACCCAGGGAGTGGGTTCATTTTTTCTCTACAACAACTTCGGGATTTCCTTCCTTTCTGGATTTTCTTCATCCAGTATATGAATATATGTTCTATATGGTAGAATGAGTATTCATTATTTAGAATATAGGTTCAGAATTACGAAAAGGGAGAGAATGGAAATGAAGGTTACTGCCGATCAGCGGTCGCAACGCAAGCAGCGAGAATACGACGCTAGACGCGAAGAAATTTTGTTAGCGGCGGAGCGCCTCTTTTCCAAAAACGGGTTTTTTAAAACGGGGATGGCGGAGATTGCTGAAGCGGCCCAATTCGCCATGGGTACGATGTACCGGTTCTTTAAAAGCAAAGAGGAAATGTATATCAGCCTGGTGGAAGACAAGGTTGAAGATTTACTCGGTCGCCTGGAGGAGGCGACTCAAAATGAGGTGTCGGCCTCGGAGAAATTGCGTGCCGTGATAAACGTCAAGTTAGTCTTTGCGGATCAGAACCGCGACTTTTTTCGGATTTATGTTTCCGAATGGAGTGGGTTTGAATGGACCATCAAAAGTGCGTTTGGAGATCGTGTGTGGAAAAAGTATTTAGCGCAAATTGATCTCGTGGCTAATCTTATAAAGGAAGGGATTAAGTCCGGGGAATTCCGTAAGGTTAATCCCAAAGATACCTCCCTCGCTCTTCATGGCATGCTGAATTCCACGATTTATGTGTGGATTTTACAGGCCGGGCCTAAGGAGTCTCTGGTCAACAAAGGGGATTGGTTAGGGTCCCTGTTTCTTGGTGGCATCGGGACGGCAAAGATTCATACGTGATTTCGAGAACCTCATGAATATCCGAAAAGACAATATCTGTTTCCTCCTTGCTCTCATTGTGGGCGTTCTGGGGTTACAGGGCTGCAATGAACAACAAGCAGCTCCGCCACCGAAAGGTCGCCCACCCGCTCCCGTTCGTGTTGCCGAAGTCGTGAATCGGGTGGTGCAAAAAACGATTGAGTTGGTGGGCACGGTCGAACCCTGGCGACGGAGTATCGTGGCAGGAGAAATTGCTGCACTTGTCGAGAAGTTTCCGGTAGAAGAAGGGATGGCTGTGAAGCGTGGTCAGATGTTAGCTCAATTACGAACGAACGCTTTGACGATTCGGTTGAATGCTGCCATGGCCTCGTATCGGGAAGCCCGGACTCGCTATCGGCAAGCGAAGAAAGATCTTGAGCGAATGAACACCCTGTTTGCTAAAGAATTAGTTACCCAACAGGAATTCGATGGTGCCGTCACGCAAGAAGCTGCATTGGGTCAACGTGTGACCCTATTGGGAGCAGAAATTTTGCAAGTGCGCGATCAATTTAGGAAATCTCGGGTGGTGGCTCCGTTCGACGGGTGGGTGATCAAAGAATTCACCGAAGTGGGACAATGGATTCAAGCCGGTGGACCGATTGTGGAATTGGTTGATCTTTCACGTGTGCAAGTCGAAGTGCCACTGCCGGAACGGTATGTCGGCGAGATTAATGTCGGGGATTCGGTCACGGCCACATTTGATAGTCTTAGAGGATTTCAAGCTAACGGAAGAGTGTTTTCGGTTTTGGCCCAAGCCGATCGAAATTCTCGAACATTTCCTATTAAAGTGGAATTGCCGAATGCAGATCTCATGATTAAAAGCGGCTTGGTGTCCCGCGTCATTTTGCAGGTGGGAGCGCCGTATGAGGCTCTGGTGATTCCCAAAGATGCATTAGTTCTTCGTGGGGGTTCTCAGTTTGTCTTTGTGATGAAAGATGCCAGCGTCTCACAAGTACCGGTTGTCACCGTCAATCACGTGAACAATGAAGTGGAAATCAATGGCCAGCTTGAGCCGGGGATGCTCGTGGTCGTTGAAGGGAACGAGCGGCTCTTTCCGGGGCAACCCGTTCGTGTGCTTGAAGGGGAATCACCGGCATGAATGTGATTCAATCTGCCATTCGTTATCCGGTCACCACCACGGTTGGGGTGTTATTCATTATTCTTTTTGGTGTGGTGGCATTGCTTCGTTTGCCTATTCAACTCACGCCGGATGTGACAAAAGAGGAAATTACCGTCAATACTCGATGGCATGGAGCCAGCTCCCACGAAATTGAGCGAGAAATTATCGATGAACAAGAAGAACAGCTTAAGGGTGTTCAAGGCATTGAGCGAATGTTTTCTGAGAGCTCCTTCGGCAGCGGGAAAATTATACTGCGGTTTCCTGCTGGAACTGACACAGATGCTTCTCTTCTTCTCGTCTCCAATCGCCTGAATCAGGTGAAAGAGTACCCGGAAGAAACTGATGAGCCGGTCTTGAGTAGTGCGGATTCCGCCGGGTCGGCCATTGGGTGGTTTATTTTCGAAGCCTTAGAAAATAACCCTGTGCCGATCGACAAGATGTACGATTACGCCGAAGATGTGATTAAAGCCAGGTTTGAACGAGTGTCGGGTGTGGCGGCTTCGAACGTCTACGGGGGGCGAGAGCGGGAAATGCAAGTCCTCGTGGATCCAGCCAAACTCGCCGCACGTTCGCTCACCTGGTTGGCTTTGGCGCGGGCGCTAGATCAAGAAAATCGTGATTTTAGTGCCGGTGATTTTGATGAAGGAAAGCGATCGTATGTCGTACGGACTGTGGGGGAATACCAGGCTCCTAGCGATATCGAATCGGTGATCATCGCGCGCCGGAATGGCGCGCCTGTCTATGTCCGCGATGTGGCGTCCGTGAAACTGGATTACAAAGACCTCACGAATGTCGTTCGGCAAAGTGGCAGGCCCAGTATTGCGGTGAATGCCGTACGACAACCCGGAGCGAATGTGCTTGAGATTATGGATGGCTTGCGGGAAGCCGTGCGTGAGTTAAACGAAGGACGGCTGAATCCCCGAGGCTTTAAGTTGTATCAAGTCTATGATGAGACCGATTACATCTATAGTTCGTTATCGTTGGTTCAACAAAACTTGCTAGTGGGAAGTTTGTTGGCTGTCATGATGCTCTACCTGTTTTTACGGACCGGCAGCACTACGTTGGTAATCGGGTTGGCCATTCCCATTAGCATCATGGGAACGTTTATTGCGCTGTGGCTGCTGGAACGCAACTTAAATGTCATTAGCTTAGCAGGGATGACGTTTGCGGCCGGCATGCTGGTTGATAACTCCATCGTGGTGTTAGAAAACATCTATCGTCATCGGGAAACGGGGAAGTCACTCATCCAAGCTGCGTATGATGGGACGGCCGAGGTGTGGGGGGCGGTGCTGGCAAGCACTCTGACGACCATTGCCGTCTTCATTCCGATCGTGTTTATTGAACAACAATCGGGACAACTCTTTCGAGATATTGCCATCGCGATTAGTGCAGGCGTGGGCCTCAGTCTGTTGGTTTCCATCACGGTGATTCCCAGCCTGGCCGCTCGAATCCTGACGACACGAAAGAGAGAACATGAGGTCCATTCCAAGCAGGAGGTTGTGGACGCCAAGTGTGATGGGCCGGTGTTTCCGACCGATGAAATGGCTCCTCAATCTCACGGCCTGGCTGATCGGATGAGTGCGGTGGTGTCGAATATTTGTGTCAATAAGACACGTCGTCTCATCACCATTGTGGGCATCATCGGATTGTCTTGTGGCCTCGCATGGATGTTGGTTCCCCAAGCAGAATATTTACCCACTGGAAATCGAAATCTTGTCATAGGCATTCTGTTGCCTCCGCCAGGCTATAACATGGCGACCTTTGTCAAAATGGGGCATACGATTGAGACGGTTCTGCGTCCGTATTGGGCTGCCAAACCTGGATCTCCTGAAGAAAGAGCACTAGACGGACCCAGCATCAGGAACTTTTTCTATGTGGCAAGTGGGCGAATGGTCTTCATGGGTGCTCGGACCAACGAGGATGGGCGAGCCAAAGAACTGATTCCGCTCATGCGACGGGCGACGGCAGACTTGCCTGGAGTGATTAGTATCATTACGCAACGCAGTCTGTTTCAGCGAGGATTGGGTGAAGGTCGGAATATTGACATGGAAATAACTGGGCCGGATTTGAATGTCCTGGTAGGCCTGGGAGGAAAAATTTTCCAACAAGTGAAGGGGTTGATTCCTGATGCCCAAGTCCGACCTAAACCCAGTTTAGATTTAGGAACGCCGGAACTCCATGTGAAACTACGACGTGATCGCGCGGCCGACCTTCAACTGACGAATCAAGAACTGGGTTTTACGATTAATGCCTTAGTGGATGGAGCAAAGGCCAGTGACTACAAATATGAAGGTGATGAGATCGATTTGACGGTTCGTGGGGAAGATCGTTATGCGACGAGGACCCAAGATATCGAAAGGATTCCCATCCATACCCCGGGAGGGCGATTGACCACGGTTGGGGCGATTGCGAATGTGACGCTTGTTCCCGGTCCGGAACAGATCAATCACATCGAACGGGAGCGAGCGATTGTGATCCAAGTCATTCCACCGTCGGAAATGCCCATTGAAAAGGCCATGGCACTGTTGCAGCACCAGATTATCACCCCCTTGCAAGAAGAAGGGTCCTTAGGACAACTGTATAATATCAGATTGTCGGGAACAGCCGATGATTTGACGCAGACCTATGATGCCCTCAAATGGAATTTGCTTTTGGCATTGGTAATCACCTATTTGTTGATCGCCGCCCTGTTTGAAAGTTTTCTTTACCCTCTGGTCATTATCACCAGTGTGCCGCTTGCGGCGGCGGGCGGTTTACTGGGCTTGGCGTTGGTGAATCAGTTTGTGGCCTATCAACCGTTGGACGTCTTGACAATGTTGGGATTTATTATTCTCTTGGGTGTCGTGGTGAACAATGCCATTCTGGTTGTCCATCAGGCCCTGAATTTTCTCGACCCCAAGCGCCGTGAGGGGAGTGATACCTCTTCTTCAACGAGTACATGGTCGACCGACGATCCCATACAAGCCATCGCTGAGTCGGTTCGAACGCGCTTCCGTCCCATCATGATGAGTATGTTGACCACGACTTTTGGCCTCTTTCCTTTGGTGGTGGCATCGGGAGCCGGTTCAGAATTATATCGGGGCATTGGTAGCATTGTGCTGGGTGGCCTGGTGACTTCGACGCTTTTTACGCTGATCTTGGTGCCGGCCCTATTTAGTTTCTTCATGGATTTGAAGAAGGCAGGAATGCGCGTCATGATGCCCAAGGCTGCTGTGTCTCCTAGTATGAGAGAAGTGTAAGTCAGAGGTGTAAGAAGGCCCCCCTATGAATCAGACAACACAAAGACAGGGACGCGGGTTGTGTGTCTCGGCGGGGTTGCTGAGATTGGGCCTGACCGTCCTTTTGTGTGGATTCTGGCAGCCAGGGTTTGCTGCGACTGATCTACCACCCTCTGGGCAACCTGAAGCCCCGGTATTGAAATTAAGTTTGCGGGATGCGATGGATGCCGCGGTGGATCAAAATCCCACCGTCCGGTTGTTTAAAGAACGTATTACTCAGGCGCAGGATGTGGCCGATACTCAGTTGGGTGAATTATTGCCACATCTTAGTGGTGGCTTAAGCTACTCACGGCGACGCTTCTTTACCAGTAGATTTGGTGGAAGTGCTACGGTGACTGATCCAAGAGATTTTTATAATGCGCGAGCGTTTCTTACGCAAAATGTGTTTAGCCTGAGTTTGATCCAAAAATGGCGGGCGGCCACAACCGGGGTAGAGGTGGCAGGGTTAGACGCAGAAGTCACCAAGCGCGATACCATGGCCACGGTGGGATTGATCTATTTAGAGACTCTTCGAGCCAAGGCCGCAGTGGAAGCCCGACGGGCCGATGTTCTCCTGAATGATGAGCTACTTCGCCTCGCGACTGAACGTAAGGCTGCCGGGATGGCAACCCGTTTGGATGTCACCAGAAGCAGAGTTCAGCTGCAAAATGAGCGACAACGATTGTTAGCCGCAGAAATTGCAGAAGGACGTGCTGTACTCAATTTGATTCGAGCAATGGGCATTTCTTTTGAGGTACAAGTGGTGCTGACCGATGAATTAACCATGGTCCCTGTTCCAGAACAGACCATGAAGGAAGCGTTGCAGCTGGCTCAAGATTACCGGACGGAGTTAAAGGTGCAGAAACGTCGGGAACGCTTGGCTTCCCTTTCCTTAAGTTCCGTGAAAAGTGAACGCATTCCTTCTATGCAGGCGACCGGGGAAGTCGGGATGATTGGCAATCAAATCCCTGATATGCTCACAACTGACGGTGTCGCTCTGCTCCTGACCGTGCCTATCTTCGATGGTGGGCAACGGGAGAGTCGAATTTCGGAACGTCGAAGCATCGTTCGCCAAGAAGCCATAAATACTCAGGATATTCAATATCAAGTTACGCTGGAAGTTCGGGATGCGCTCTTAACATTGAACTCCGCTAAGGAACAGGTGGCTGTGGCTGAAGAAAGTTTGAAATTATCGCTGACCGAATTAGAATTGGCACGTGAACGGTTTGCTGTTGGTGTCGCGACCAATATTGAAGTGACGAATGCGCAAACTTCCGTTGCGCAGGCGCGGGATAATTTGATTCAAGGATTATTCAACTTTAACGCCTCTCGCATTAGTTTGGCCCGGTCGCAAGGACGGTTACAAGACTTGTAGTTGAGTGGGATAATGCCCTTTTCACCATAATCATATGATAACACCACAACTTAAACAGGAAATTCTGGCGGCTGCCAGCAAGCGGCGGACTTTTGCCATCATTAGCCATCCAGATGCCGGCAAGACGACCTTAACCGAAAAGCTGTTGCTGTATTCCGGCATGGTCAGAACCGCCGGGATGGTCGGCGCGCGGAAGAATAGGAAATTGGCCACGTCGGACTGGATGGAAATGGAACAGGAGCGTGGGATTTCCATCACCGCTTCTGCGATGCAGTTCCCGTATAAACAGGCGGTGATTAATGTTTTGGATACGCCGGGCCACCAGGATTTTTGCGAAGATACCTATCGAACGCTCACGGCTGCAGATAGCGCGATCATGGTCATTGATGCGGCCAAAGGTGTGGAAACCCAAACCCGAAAACTCTTTGAGGTCTGTCGGCTCCGTCAAATTCCCGTCCTGACATTTATCAATAAAATGGATCTTCCTGGCAGGCCACCTTTGGACCTTATGGCCGAGGTCGAAGAAATTTTAGGAATTCACGCCAGTCCTATAAATTGGCCCATTGGATCTGGACGAGAGTTTATGGGAGTGGTGGATCGGCGCACTCGGCAGGTGTTGTTGTATACCAAAACAGCGAAGGCTGGCGCGGCCAAACCGGAGTTGACTGAACTTTCGTTGGATGATCCTTCTTTAAAGAGTCGTGTGCCCGCGTATGTGTGGGAAGAGTTAGGGCATGATCTCGAATTATTAGATATTGCCGGGAATCCCTTTTCCAAAGTTGAATTCCAAAACGGAAAAGTGACGCCGGTATTTTTTGGGTCAGCGTTGACAAATTTTGGAGTGGAAACATTTTTCGATGCCTTTGTCGATATGGCACCCCCTCCCCATGCTCGAGTCGCTGATACGCCGGATGGCCAGGGAATTGGTTATTGATCCGGCTGATGTGCCGTTTAGTGCCTATGTGTTTAAACTTCAGGCGAATATGAATCCGCGTCATCGCGATAGTACGGCGTTCATGCGCGTGTGTTCAGGGAAATTTGATCGGGATATGGTAGTCAAGCATCATCGAACGAAAAGTGAAGTCAGGCTTTCACGCCCCCACAGCATGGTTGCCAATGAGCGAAATACCGTCGATGTCGCTTATCCCGGAGATGTGATTGGCATTATCAATACTGGTGGATTTCAAATTGGTGATACCATTTCCTTGACTGATGGTTTTAATTTCAAGCCGCTTCCTCAATTTCAGCCGGAAGTCTTTGCGCGTGTGCGCCCTACCGATACGACGATGCGAAAATCATTTGATAAAGGGATTGAACAACTGGCAAAAGAAGGCACCATTCAAATTCTGCGAAGTTTGAATGGCTTGGAATTCTATGTCGCAGCAGTGGGGCGATTGCAATTCGATGTATTGGAGTTTCGCCTACAAAATGAATACCGCGTCAAGACCATCGTCGATATGTTGCCGTACGAATCCAGCGCTTGGTTAGTGGGAGATGTGGAGACCTTTAACCCGCCGTCTGATGCGCTAGTCGTCAAAGATAGCAAGGATCGAGCCGTTGTCCTGTTCCGCAGTGCCTGGTCCAAAAACTTCGCTCGCGAACGCAACCCCCAACACGACTTCAACGATATGGGGTAATGGATTAGCTAAAAACGAGGGGTCAGACTCGAAATACTTTCCCCTCATTCATTGGGGGAAGCCTTGGGATATTAATTCGAGTCTGACCCCTTTAGTAGGCAATGGTGAAATCAAGAACACGAAAAGAACGCGTTAGGATATTTGTTCCAGTGTGGCATCGGCATAGCGGTTCTTGAATTTGTTTTCCCAGTCTCCTGAAAGCTCGGGACGGTTTTCATTGAGCCATTTGTACAAAAGACCTGCTAAATGACTATTCTTTGTGAGAAGGAAAAAAAGAGGTCCTTGGCTTCTTCTGAGCTACCTACTTCGAGCAACACAAATTCCAACATAGCCCGCCAGTTGGGGTCATGGTAGTATGAACTGGGAATTGCGGGTCATATCTCGTATTAGTACATTTGTATTTCTACTTTTCATGATATTTTAGCTGTTATCTCCTCAGGTTTCTCTTCTCCTGTTCCCCCTTGGGATGAAAACAATATCGGTGCTTCACTGCAGGCCTTCCGACATCTCCGTTGAAACAACGGATACTTAGGAGTTGTCTTCGGAATTGGTGATGGGTCCTCGGCTTTATCCCACAACGGTTTTTAAGGATAAAAAATTCATGTGGTTTTCGCTCATTAGGCTAAATAGAGGATAGAGGTAGGAAACGTTTCTAAGGCCTGAAGAATTTTTTTGCGTGTTTCGGGATCAAAGTCATTGGCATAAAATCGAAGAAACAATTCATGGCGCATAGCTTCCTCAGTGGCCTGTGGGGCAGTCTCTAGAATGGAGGCTCTTACAATTTTCTTGGCTGTAGTGTGCATCGAGCAGCCCATTTTTAGCCGTTCCACACCTGATCGGCTCATGATCATGTCCCGGTAGAGTTTTTCAATGTGAGGATGTGTGTCTTTCACTGGTTTAGTTCCTGTAGCATTGTTTGCACTCCTAGGACAGAAGCCCATTGTTTCAAATAGTTTTGATCAAGTCTAGCTACCGTGCGTAAAAGGTTTCGCACGTCTCCCATTTGAACTTCAGAGCGAGTTTCCTTAGCCCATTCTAATTTGGAGAGAATGAGGTCTTCAGGTGCGACGATGGTCAAGGAGTTTCCTTCGATGTTGACAGATTGGCGCCTAGAAAATTCCTCTCGCCGATAGGGAGTGTCTTTTCGAACGACACAGTCGACTTTGATGATTGTGGGCATGTGAATCATGTTGAACATCGTTTGATGCTGGAGGGCTTGTTGAATCATGTCCCGTTCAATATAGAAATCCTGGTGAAATTGTTCAATCATTCGATCGATATCTGGTTCCGATAATTCCACAACAAAGTCGATATCGCGTGTCATTCTAGGCATGGCATAAAAATTCATGGCCATGGATCCTGTAACCATGTAGGGGATCTGCGCCAGGGTTAACCGATGGGTGACGATTTGAAGGACTTCGAGTTCTTCGCTCATGTAGTCATTATTTAGTTTTATAGTGCTTTAACCTAAAAACAGCAGTTGGATCACGAAAGTCTACACAACCCCTTGGCGCACCTAGGAAATGTAACCATTGACTCATCACCCAAAAGGTGACCACGCAATTCTTGCATTCCCTATGCACATCAATTGCTTGCACAGCTTTTTCGCGCGCAACTGCCGCTTTTAGGTTTAACTATCAAATGCCCCATTCACCCTTACTCCAACCCTCCCTCAAGGGCGAGGGACAATAAAATGTCTTAGTTGAAAGTTACAATGCTATAGTATTCTGGTAAAAAAAGGTAAATCTACGATGGAGATTTGGATTCTCGTAATCGTAAAACCTCTGCCATTTCTTGGTGGATAAGGCCGTTAGTGGCAAGGATGGTCTTATCATATATGGAGTAGGGTTCCTCAGCATAATTTGTTACGGTTCCTCCGGCTTCTTCCACGATGACTTTTCCTGCTGCGGTGTCCCAGGGATTGAGTTGGAGTTCCCAGAATCCGTCGAATCGGCCGGAGGCGATGTAGCAGAGGTCGATGGCGGCGGTGCCAGTGCGGCGCATGCCTCGGGCACGCAATGTAAAGGCGCAGAATTCTTTGAGGTTGTTGTCTGTGGCGGTGTGGATGTCGTAGGCAAACCCTGTGACGAGCAAGGCTTCGGCGAGCTTCGGCGTGGTTGACACCTGGATCGGCGTACCGTTGAGAGTAGCGCCGTGGCCTTGTTGTCCAAGAAAGAGTTCATCTCGTGTGGGATCGTAGATCACTCCGATCACACAGGTCCCTTGGTATTCCACGCCAATCGAGACGTTATACATAGGAAAGCCATGGGCGAAGTTGATCGTTCCGTCGAGCGGGTCGATGATCCATTTGATGGGATGTTGGGGGATGTCTTGTAAGCCTTGTTCTTCACTCAGAATTTGATGTTCTGGAAATGTATTTCGAATCGACTGAATGATGGCTTCCTCCGACCGTAAGTCGGCTTCGGTGACAAGGTTAATCGCCTGGCCTTTGGAATGAATGGTAAAGCCTTTTTTTGCATAGTCCTGGAGGATGGCGCCTCCCAGCCGCGCAGCATGAATGGCCGTCTGGGTGAGGTTAGCGATCTCGTTAATGGAAAGCGTCATGGTATTGAGAAAAAAGATTGGTGGCAGCATACCGAATGCTGCTGTCGATCCTAAGCCTCGGTGATGGTAAGGGGAACTATAGTGTTTTAACCATCAAAAACGCCATTCACCCTCACCCCAGCCCTCTCCCTCAAGGGCGAGGGAGTTCTGAAATGTCTTAATTGAAAGTTAAAATTCTATAGTGTTCGATTGTTCGATGGAAAATTTGAGGCAATAAAAAACACGCCGGGAGCAGGTGGCCCTACCCCCGGCGGTACTACTGGCGGGACTGACGAATTACTTCTTCTTGGTTGCTGCCTTAGCTTTTGGTCTAGCGGTGGCCGCTTTCTTTTTTGGAGCGGCTTTCTTTTTCGTTGCTGCCAAGTCATTCACCTCCTTTCACTCAGAAGGGAACTTCAGTGTTGATACCCGGTCAGACGACTTTCGTTAAGGGCTTCTCGTGACTGACTTCGAACGTATTGGGTCCTACCTTGCGAAACCGAGAATCTCGTTTTAAGGATGTGGCAATGGAGGTCACTGGTGTTTTCCCTCGAATGGGCATTCCGCCCTCTTTGAGCCGTTGATACAAGTCTTTCGCATGAAGAGGGCGACCTACCTCTTGCAAAACCATGTACACCGCATCCGGGACGCTTCGTCCGACATACTTGCTCCGCCCCAAGAGAATCTCCCGCGATTTGGCCGCGACGTCGATGTCAGATGCCGACACATCCCCTTTTTCATCAGAAGCGATTTGAATCGAGAGGCTGGCCAGTTTCGCTTTGTCAGCTTCCACCCGATACAGGGTTTTTGCCAACTCCAAGTATTTCTCAACCGTTGCGATTTCCTCACCTAATTGCTCTCGCTTTTTTTGAAGATCCTTGCGTTTGCGTTCGTACACACTGATCCGTTGTTCCAAACCTCGAAGGATATCCTCGAGTTCATCATCTTGATTCTCCATCGTTTATGCTCCACCATATGTTGGAACTTATTTTATTCATGTTTTAAAGCAAAGTCAATAAGCAAGCTTTAATTTTTATTCTTTATGTATGCTTTTTATAAGAGATGCAAATAGTGATTTTTATAAATAACATAAATGGTATGTTTGTCTGGTCGAATTTAGGTTGGGGACCGAATGTATGGGGAAAGCCAATTAGAGGTGCATTGATTATTATTCAAGTCAATATATAGTGGTTTGCGGTAAGCATCTTTGACAAGATGGATCGTTCAAGTAAATGACTTTGTTTTATCAAACGAAGATTTTATTATTATAAAGGTAGAATGCTTTGATATCCTGATGCGGGAAATTCGGCATGGATGGCCAATCAAACGAAAATGAAAAACTGAAGTTGTCTAGCCCCTCTATTAGCTTGCCTATTTTTATCTATAATATAATCTATATATAGTTGAGTATAAAAACCTAGTATAAAAAATTTAGGTTGGAAGATGTTTTTCCAGGAAAACGTTGGTTGCGTGGGGTTGGAGAGATGGTATGATCTGGCCATTGTTTTTTAATCAATTGAGCATGATATGGAATTATATAAACCACTGGCGAATCTTTTAGCTCTCACTGATCGAGAAGTGGCCGAGTTGGTACAGGGGCTTGGTTGGCCGCGCTATCGGACTCACCAAATTCTGAAATGGCTCTATCAGCTTCGGGTGTTCGATATTGATGGGATGACGAACTTGTCGAAAGCTGACCGGGCACGCTTGCAGCAGGTGGCCACCGTTCAGCGGGACGATCTGATCTCTCACGAGGTGGCTGGTGATGGCACCGGAAAATTTTTATGGCGTCTGGAAGATAACCTGGCTGTTGAAGCCGTGCTGATACCGGAAGAGCGGCGGCGGACGTTGTGTGTTTCCTCGCAAGTGGGATGCACATTGGATTGCGGGTTTTGCCTAACCGCGCAGATAGGGGATTAAGCGGAACTTACGGGCTCATGAAATTATCGGACAAGTGTTGAATGTGCAAGCTGATCTCCCAGAAGGTGAACGCTTGACCTCCTTGGTATTTATGGGAATGGGTGAACCCTTGATAAACTTTGACGCGGTTGCGGACGCCATTCAACGCCTCACGAATATGGAGTGGGGATTGGGCATTTCCCCTCGTCGTATTACCGTGTCGACCGCGGGATGGATTCCGCGGTTTCCAGATGTTCGGCGCTTAGGAGTAAATTTAGCGATTTCTTTGAATGGAACAACCAATGCGCAACGTGAACATCTGATGCCTGCAGTGAATAGACGCTACAATCTTGATGCTTTACTGATTGCGTGCCGAAAGTATCTGGAAGATTCTGAACGACCATTGACCTTTGAATATGTCTTATTGGCAGGGGTCAACGATTCGGTGGAAGATGCGAACCGTTTGGCTACCTTGCTTCGGGGTCTGCGCTGCAAGATCAATCTGATTCCCTTTAACGAGTTTCCTGGCAATTCCTTTCGGCGGCCAACATCAGATGTCATTGATGCTTTTCAGCAGATTATCCGAAATCGTGGGCTTGATGCGTTTCTTCGCAAAAGCCGTGGAGATGATGTGTTGGGAGCCTGTGGCCAATTGGGTCGATCGGCTTCGGAAGTACTAGAGACATTGCCGACTCATTCCAAAAGAACCCTTCCAATTTATGCAGAGTCTTGAATCAGGCCTACAAAGTAAATACGCCAATCTGCAGAAGGTTTTAGAAGACCTGGGGTCCGTGGTCGTGGCCTTTTCCGGCGGTGTGGACAGTACCGTGGTGTTGAAGGTGGCTGTTGACAGACTTGGGCCATTGGCCAAAGCGGTGATTGCCGCCTCGCCCACCTTGCCAGCTAGTGAGCTGGAAGATGCGCACCGACTGTGTGAGGCCATTGGCGTGGAGCTGCAAGTGGTGGAAACTGATCAGTTGCAAATTGCGGCGTTTGTACAGAATGATTCCACTCGGTGTTTTCATTGCAAAACCGATCTCTATCAGTTGTTAGCCCGAATTCAGGAGGCCGTTGGCTTCCAGGCCATCGTTGATGGGACGAATGTGGATGATATGGGTGAAGATCGACCTGGGATTCAAGCAGGCCGACAGTTAGGTGTGCGAAGCCCCTTGTTAGAGACGGAATGTGACAAGGCTGATATTCGCCAATTGGCTCAGGCTTTGGGTTTAGCGAACTGGAATAAACCCGCTGCCGCTTGTTTATCGTCTCGCATTTCACGAGGGATTCCTATTACCAAAATGTCTCTGTCCCGCGTGGAAAAGGCCGAAGCGTTTTTGTTAGCAGAGGGCTTGACTCAGGTGCGGGTTCGCCTACATGGAGAGATGGCTCGGATCGAAGTGAGGCCATCAGAAATTTCGATACTGACAGAGGAGCCTCGACGGACTCGTCTGGTAGCCACATTTAAGGATTTGGGGTTTCAAGCCGTGACCATTGATTTGGAGGGGTATCGGGCTGGTGGGGGAAACTAGGAGCCTGGCGGACTTAGGAAGAATCGGCTACAAAAGTGTCTCAGCGGTCCATATTTCGCCGATTTCTTGGACCATAGTCCCACTATGGGCCGGCGAAATCATCAAAATCTGCCCTCGCTTAGCCACTTTTTCGCTCTCGATTCCCTAAGTCCGCCAGGCTCCTAGGGACGAATTCTTAGGCGGTGAGCAGGAAAAAAAAGAGGGAAGTTGCACTTCCCTCTTTGACATGTTGAAAATTCTGTGACTACGGTTTTCCCGGGCAACAGGAAGACGAGACAAAAAATTTCACTGCTGTGAAATCTGAAAAGACTAGTTTTTGGAATGCGCGGCGACTTCTGCTAGCGCTTCTTGCGCAAATCGACGATGGTCGTCATCTGATAAGCTGCGGCCAATCACTTTTTCAGCGACCAAGATGGCTAAATCTGCGGTTTGGTCTTTAATGTCTTGTACCGCTTTTCGACGCTCACGCTCGATATCTTGTGTCGTCTTTTCTTTGATTCGCTCTGAGTCTGCACGAAGCCGTTGCTCGTTTTCATCTAGCAACCGTTGAGCCCTTTGTTTCGCCTCTGACATGATGGTTGCTACCTCTGTGGCAGCAACCTGCAGTTTCGCTTCGTATTCCTTCAGCTTTTGCTCTGCGGTAGCTCGATTCTGCTCTGCCTGATCTAAACTCTCCCGAATTTTCTGTTCTCGATCCTCGAGTGTTTTCAGAATCGGGGGAAAGGCATACTTGTAGAGCACCCAGAATAGGATTCCAAACGACAGGATTTCCCAGAAAATCAGCGACGAAAAGAAGTGTGTATCAAATTGTGGCATAGCTCAGTGGCCTTTTTACCCTTTGCCCATGATGATGAAAGCAATGACAAGTCCGTACAATGCGATGGCTTCAACTAATGCGAACCCAATCCACATATACTTGGCGACTCGGGCTTCCGCCTCTGGCTGACGAGCGACGGCTTCAATCATCTTCCCGAAAATATATCCGATGCCAATACCGGCACCTGCAAAACCTGCGGCCGCTAGGCCCATTCCCAAAAGTGCTGCTGCTGCAGAATCCATTGTGGTGTGGTCCTCCCAGTTTAAAAGGGACTAATAGTAATGACTGACTCTTAGGGTTCGCGAAACAATAACTTCCCATTTTCGCATCCCACCTTCCGGCCAGCTTGGATCGATCTTTACTCGCGCAATCCTCAGCGTAGGCTTTGCTATGCCTGCGGTTGTGCTCCCTCAGATCAACCCAATCTGCCCAAAATCTGGGCGCGAATTCTGGGAAGTTATTGTTTCGCGAACCCTTATGGTTCGAACGTAATTAGTGCAGATGAATGGCATCGCCAATATACACACACGTTAAGACGGTAAAAATATAGGCCTGGATAAACGCGATACCCACTTCTAGGCCATACAAGGCGATGGTGAACGAAAAGGGCAACCATCCAATAAGGAGCCCGCCTGCAATCGTCAGTCCGAATAACACCCCCAGAATGACATGGCCAGCTGTCATATTGGCAAATAATCGCACAGCGAGAGAGATTGGTCTAGCTAATTGACTGATCAGTTCAATCGGAATAATTAAAGGAAGTAGCCACCCTGGCGTCCCTGGAGGTACCAAAATCCCTAAAAATTTTGCTCCATGTAATTGAAATCCGATGACCAGGCTGAGGGCATAGACCCCAAGGGCGAAGACTCCTGTTACGACGATCTGACTGGTAACGGTGTAGGAGCCTGGAATCAATCCTAGAAGATTACAAAATAAGATGAAGAGAAAAAGCGCGCTGATAAGTGGAAAATATCGCATTCCCGAGGACCCCATGGTGTCCTGAATGATGCCTCGAATAAATTCAACGAGCAATTCCGCGAGACTTTGGATTTTGGACGGCACGAGCGACTTGGCTGCTCCAGCCTTTAAAAGAAAGAGCGAAACTACGCCGACCACAATCCACATCATCAAAACGGCCTTATTGACTGAAATGTCTAGACCGAAAAGAGAAAGCGGAATGAAATTATGAAGTTCGAAGGGATGTAACGGATTTTCCAAAACTGAACCCTATGTCTTCTGCTAATTTACCCACCGCTGGGCTGCGCGATAGGCGTTGCGAATTCCAGCGATCAACCCCAAAACTAACCCAACCGTCACACCCCAGGGTGTGGAATCGAGCACATACGAATCAATTAACCATCCGAGGAGTCCACCGACAATAAGGGCGGCAAGCAAATCCGTCCCCACTCGCATTGCCTGCCCAAGTCCCGCAAACATTGGATCCTGAGAAGGTGCCATTTGTAAGACCTGCAAGGCGAGTTGTTGAAAGGGGCTGCATTCAAACAAAAAATCCTAAATCTTGTCAAGCAAGGGCGTCCCATAATTCATGTAATATGGTACAGTATGTCTAACCTAGCGCCTCGTTAGTTAGCCAAAAAGGTTTTCAGGCCATGAGTTATTTCCGTATTCCAATTTTACCCAAGAAGACGTCGATCATAGTGAAAGGCTTTGTGGTTTTCCTCGCGGGTAGTCTTGGGGTGAGTGGAAGCCTAGCTTTGGCCAACCCATCCGTGGATGAACTCCCTGACTTAACCGAAGGGGTTGTACCGGTCGTGCAATATAAAAATTCCGATCCATTCTCCGGGACGGGGTTAACCTCCGTGAGTGAAGTGGAATTTATTGTCAAAGTGAAAAATAAAACCGGCGATACTTTGGTTGCCGATTCCTTGATTCTGGTTGTGGATACAGTGAAAGCAATATCAGGACATGAAATTTCTGACCGGGTGAAGATTGAGGGGTCTGATGGGATGATGGCAGATGGCAAGCCGTTTTTCCGTATTCCAAATGCTGATCAAGATTTAGGTCCCTATAGTGAAAGTGAAGCTGTGACGATTCGCGTGAGTAATCCAGATTTCCTTCGTTTTTTTCCACCGAGTATTAGGGTTCGTGGACTCCGACGTTCGTCAGGTGAAGCGGTGAAAGGTCTATTAGAATCGCTGGTTCAAAAAGGGATCTTAGCTCCTGAAGAAGCCGCGAATGTGTTGAAGGCTACTTCTCCCCCAGTCCCATTGGATAATCCGTAAATCCTTGTCTGTTCTTCCCACCCAAAGTGAAGGGGGGACTGATGCAACCCTTCCTTCTGCGAATATTTTCCCTCTTGTGCAACAATGTTCGGTTGCCTTTGACGATCCGTTTGAGTTGTATGGCCGGGTAACCGGATACGCTCCTCACTCGTTTTTTATCGAGCATGATAGTCATCAGGGGGGAGTCTCACGTCGTTTTTCATATTTGGGGTGTGATCCATATCAGGTGATTAGAGGGAAAGACAACATCGTCCAAAACTATACTGCAGGGGTTTGGGAAGAACACGAAGGTGATCCCTTTTCGTTTTTGCAAGGACAGTTTGTCGAGCAGGCCTCCGTCATGACCCCTTCTTTCCTGCCTTTCCTAGGTGGAGCGATTGGATGCTTAAGTTATGATCTGGCCAGGACATTTGAGGTTCTCCCAGAACATGCCCAAGACGATCTTCAGTTTCCAGATATCTATTTTCTCTTTGTCGAGGCCTTTGTCGTCATTGATCATCAGATGTCGGTTGCATGGCTCATCTTTTCGCCTTCTCCAGAACGGTTAGCGAGTGAAAATTGGGAGCATCTGTATCGAGAAGGTCAAGCTCGTTTGTTTGATCTGGAAGCCAAGCTACAGACAGTGGATCATGCGTTGGATGGAATGAAGGCTGATCTATTTTCACCAAATGTTTGCGGGGAGCAATCAGCATCTGAGTATCAGGATCGAGTGCGCGAATGCCAAGATTTCATTGCGGCCGGAGATATGTATCAAGCCAATCTCTCCCAACGATTCAGGGTTGAAGGCCTTTATGATAATTTTCCATCACAGGCAATGGCCGGAGCAACCCTCTATCGTCAATTGCGACGTTTGAACCCTTCTCCTCATTCAGCGTTTCTTGTGCTCGAAACGGATGTCATTGTGTCTAATTCGCCGGAACGGTTAGTTCGGCTTTCGGATGGCTGTGCCGATATGCGTCCCATTGCTGGAACTCGGCCACGAGGGGAAGGCACATTGGAGGATCGACGTCTCGCTGAAGATCTGCTTTCCAATGCAAAAGAACGGGCCGAACATCTGATGCTGGTGGATTTAGTGCGTAATGATTTGGGACGAGTCTGCCGGTATGGATCCATTCGGGTCGATGAATTGATGACGGTGGAGCGGTATTCCCATGTCATGCATTTGGTCTCACACGTCTTAGGACAACTGGGTGAGCACTACAATGGGTTTGACTTGATTCGAGCTGTTTTTCCAGGGGGTACCATTACGGGAGTTCCGAAAGTCCATTGCATGGAACTTATTGAGCGCTTGGAACCGGTTCGGCGTGGGTTGTACACGGGATCTATAGGATTCATCGGTTGGAATGGAAATGTTGACTTGAATATTGTTATTCGCACTCTGTTACTGACGAAGGATTGTGGCTATCTTCAAGTCGGAGCCGGCATCGTGGCCGATTCCGATCCGAACTGGGAATATGAGGAAACACTCCATAAGGCTCGGGCTTTTTTTCAGGTTCTCCAACATGCTCAGGATTCATAGGAAAGCCGTATGTGGATATATCTCAATGATGGTTTTGTCCGGAAAGAGCACGCGCGGGTTTCGGTGTTTGATCATGGATTTTTATATGGAGACGGTGTCTATGAGACCTTGCGTGCGTATCAAGGACGGATTTTTTTGTGGGAAAGGCATATGGCTCGGCTTCGCCGGTCGTGCGAACTCATTGGCTTAGAACTTCCCATGCACGACGAAGCATGGATTTCGATCATTGCCGAGTTGCTGGTTCGCAACGGACTGCAGGATGCCGGCTTGCGACTGACGGTATCTCGTGGTGAAGGAGAGCTGGGTATTGATCCAAACTTGTGCCCAAATCCTACGATTGTGGTCATGGCCAAGCCTGTTGTGACATACACGGATAAACAGCTGGAACAGGGCAAGATTTTACATCTGTCATCGGTTCGGCGGAACCCCGAGTTAGCACAATCCCCTCAAATCAAGGCGCTCAGTTTTCTCAATAATATTTTGGCGAAACAAGAGGCCGTTCGGGTTGGAGCGGATGATGCCCTGATGTTGAATATGGAGGGCTATCTAGCGGAATGCACGACCAGTAATATCTTTTTTGTGAAAAATAAGCAATTGTATACACCTGCTGTGGATTGCGGAATTTTGAAGGGGATTACCCGAGATGTGGTTATCGAATTAGCTGATAAGCTAGAGGTCTGTGTGGAAGAAGGGCGATATACGATGGAGCAGCTGCTCCAGGCCGATGAGTGCTTTATGACCAATACGGGTATAGAGATTATGCCTGTCTCGAGAATTGGGGATATTCAGATTGGGCAGGGCAGGAGAGGTCTACTGACTGGTGAGCTTAGGAAGGTCTTTACTGAGAATTTGAATCGGTATTTAGGACCTTGCTTAACAGCCTTGAATGCGTAGGGACCATTCAGCGTCGGACCGCTTTTTTGGATTTTATAGAATGAGAGTGTGGAGAGTATGGCAGGCTGGAATTTTGGCACTGACTGTGTATTTTCCACTTCAATCCTTTTGAAAATGGAATATCTTCGCGGTAATGGGCTCCCACACTGTTTGTTCGCCACAGGGCCGCTTCGGTAATACATTGACCTACCTGAACCATGTTTCGTGTTTCTAAGCCGGTCCGATTAAAAGGTGGCACTTGCAGCTTGCGAGACCACTGTTGAAGTTGCTCAAGGGCTTTTTGTAAGGAATCCGCTGTTCGTATTAACCCAACCCTTGTCCACATCAAACGCCGCAGGGAATTCCGAAGTTTTTCAACGTCTTGTTCGGACATCTTCCGTGCGGAAGGTTTTTTGTGAAACGAGTCCGAAGTAACGGTTGAGGATGAATGGGCGTTGGCATACTGCGCAGCCGCTTGTCCGGCTCGCAATCCAAAGACCAATCCTTCCAAAAGAGAATTACTTCCCAGACGATTGGCTCCATGGACACCGGAGCAGGCGACTTCTCCGGCGGCAAAGAGGCCGGGCAGGGTTGAAGCGCCGTGGAGATCAGTTTTCACCCCGCCCATAAAATAATGTGCGCTGGGTGAGACCGGAATCCATTCTTCGGTGATATCAATGTCATATCGCAAACAGGTGGAATAGATTGTGGGAAAGCGTTCCTTTAGAAATGTTGAGCCTAAATGGGTGACATCCAAGTAGACGTGACGGGCTTTGGTTTGTTGCATTTCGGCCCAAATAGCACGAGAAACGATATCTCGTGGTGCTAGTTCTTGATTCCGATCATAGTGCTTCATAAACCGTTCACATCGATTGTTCCGGAGAATGCCTCCCTCACCACGCAGGGCTTCCGAAAGGAGAAACGGGGGGCTCGATGGTAGGTATAACGAGGTGGGATGAAATTGGACAAACTCCATATCTTCTAGAATAGCTCCGGCTCGAAAAGCCATGGCGATTCCATCGCCGGTGGCATTGGCTGGATTGGTCGTACGAGCGTAGATCTGTCCGGCTCCCCCCGTGACCAAAAGGACAGCCGAAGCAAGAACGGTTTTGCAGGTTCCTTTCAGTTCGTCGAACACGGTGGCTCCACAACACTGACCGTCCTGAATCAGCAACTCGACCCCAAAATGCTTTCCTAACCACTGCAGATTTTTGAGGCCTTGAGCCTTAGCACTCAAGGCTCGAACCATTTCACTTCCGGTGGCATCCCCGCCTGCTCGTAAAACGCGGTGGCGGCTATGTGCTCCTTCTTTGGTAAAGGCTAGCTTGCCATCAACGGTGTCGAATTTTGCCCCCCATTTAATCAGCTCGTGAATACGAGAGGGCCCCTCTTCAACCAACACTTTCGTGGCGGGGCGGGAACACAGTTGATGCCCAGCCTTGACCGTATCGGTGAAGTGGAGGTCGACGTCGTCCTCTTCGCTAAGGGCTACAGCCACGCCCCCTTGGGCATAAAAAGAGTTGCTGTCTTGGGGGCCGCCTTTGGCGACCATGGTGACTTTTCCATGTCGGCACAGTTCCAAGGCGGCGCGCAATCCAGCCACCCCGGCTCCAATAATGAGGAAGTCAGTAGAAAGAACTTGAGCGTTCATTGGTGTCCTGGTAGAAGGAGGAGCCATATTATGAAGGATGTATGGATATTCGAAAGGGAAAGTGAAGGAATCAGGAAGGTACGTTCAAGCGGGCCGCCATGCCAAAGGGTAAATCACCTTCCACCCCTCGAAGCAAAATTACCTGGTTCCCACTCCACAGAAGAACGCCCTGACCTCTGGCTTGATCGCCCGGTTCTTGTGCAGAGCGTTGCCATTTGCCTTGCCAGGATATGAATGCTGAAATGCGGTCTCCGTCGACGATGATTCGGTTAATATTGAAATCTAGTTGAATTGTTGAAAATTGGGCAAAGTCCTGTCGGGCCTCCGCTTCCAATATTTCCAGCTGTTCTAGGGGCAAAAGGAGCTCATGAATGGCAGGCGTATCTTTATTGACATAAGCAGTTTCGAGTGTTTTGATGGCCTCGATCACTCGTTGGAATCGAGCATGATCTTCCGGATATTTCGGCGCTTTTTTTGAGCAGCCGGTCTCCGCCAGACACACCATTCCAAGTACAACGAGCATCATCCATACCCAAAAGTGGTTGATTGTTGCTGGGAGAGCACGCATGACGCTCTATAATGGAGAAGGCTCCCATAGGGGGTCAAGGAATTTTTAAGAGGAGAGATGACTCTTGGGGGCAAGAGCGGGTATGATATTGTAGTTTCTTGACACTTTTCTGGACCCTATGATAGGAACAGCGCGTGTTCTGCTAGCTTTTTTGCTCAAGAGAGATATGTAAGTGTAGCTTTATTGCTTTGCCGTCTAACAATTTTTAACCCAGGAATCCATTTCTATGTCGAGTGTGGTCAAAAAGCGAAGGAAGAAGATGCGCAAGCATAAACATAAAAAACTTCGTCGCCGCATGAAATTCGCCAAGCGTCGTAATTAATTTCATAAGGTCAGCAGGGAAAGGGGTATATGTATGACCCAGGGGAAAAAGACTCGTATAAGGGTACGCTCCTCCCTGTCGACCTATGTCGGTGAACTCTTAATTCCCCCTATGCGGAATCGAATTTCGGATGTGTTAAATGATGAATCGGTCATCTTTGTTAATTTGACCGATGTCATAATTGATGATGTACACCATTCGGAATTTGTCGCTCTCAATAAAATGCAAATCGAATCGGTTGTTCAAATCGATTGATAGCCGGCCTTTTGTTTCTCGCCTTTTCTTCCTCATCCAGCGCTTGCGGATATTTTTCCCACTAACTCCATTCTCCTGTTCTGACTCATTCAGTAGCTGTGTGAGATTTGTATGAATCAGTGGTCTCGATTTCTGCCTTTTGTTCGTCCTCAGATGGTGATCATGGTTTGTGCCGGGGTGGCCGTTATGGGTGTAGCGGCCTGCAATCTCGTGCTGATCAGATTGGCTGGGTCCTTATGGGATTTGATCACTGTGCAAAAAGATCTTCAGCAGTTAACCGCCATGGTATGGATGTTTATCGGATTGGTGGTCGGGCAAGGCATCTTGTCTATGGGGCATAGTTATTTGACAGCTTTGGCCTCTCAGCGCGTGATGGCCGATTTTCGTACACATGTCTTTTCGCATCTTCATCGGTTATCCCTCAACTTCTTTGCCAAACGACGCACGGGTGAGTTGATTTCCCGGCTGATGAACGATGTGGGTGTTATCCAAAACCTTCTGACTGAAACGCCAATGGATGCCCTCAAGCATCTTGTGACGATTACCGGAGGAGTGGGGTTTCTCTTGGTGATGAATTGGCGTCTGTGCCTGCTGATTCTCATTCTCCTACCCTTGCTGGCGATTGTAGCACGGATTTTTGGGAAACGATTGAAATCGCTGTCCATGAAAATTCAGGATCAAACAGCTCATGTGACCACTCTCATTGAGGAAGTAGTCTCGGGCATCCGAGAAGTGAAATCGTTTGTGCAGGGTCAAAGAGAAAATGCCCGGTTTCGAGTAGCAGTGGAAGGGCTTTTAGCCACAACCATGCAGCGAACGGCGGTCTTGGCGGTATTTGTTCCGGTGATTACCTTCTTCACTTTTGTGATGGCGATTGGTGTGTTGTGGTATGGAGGCCAACAGGTCATAGAAGGGCAGTTGTCTCCCGGCGAGCTCTTCGCCTTTGTCCTGTTTGCGGGAATTTTAATTGGACCGTTCGGGTCTGCAGCACGGATTTTTTCTCAGGTAAAGGAAGTCCAAGGAGCGATGATCCGAGTGTTCGAGCTGCTGGACACACCGTTGGACATTCAAGATAGTGCAGACGCTCAGCCTTTAGCGCCAATTCGGGGTGATGTGCAGTTCGAAGAGGTACAATTTGCCTATGAAGAACGCCCGCCGGTATTGGAAGGGGTCTCCTTTTCAATTAAGGCCGGAGAATGTGTGGCACTTGTGGGACCGACCGGGGCTGGGAAGACTACGATCATTAATCTGCTTCACCGTTTTTATGATCCAACCAAGGGACGAGTGCTCATTGACGGTCAGGATGTGAAATCCATTCAATTGGACAGTTTGTACCATCAACTCGCCTTGGTTCCACAAGAAACATTCTTGTTTGGTGGAACCATTATGGACAATATCCGGTATGGTCGCTGGGAAGCCGCCGAGGCGGATGTTCTTGAAGCGAGCCAACGCGCCAATGCCCATGAATTTATTCAGGCCCTTCCAGAAGGGTATGAGACGGTTTTAGGGGAAAAGGGTGTGAACCTATCGGGTGGGCAACGTCAGCGGGTGGCCATTGCTCGGGCCTTGCTGAAAGATCCAAGAATCCTCATTCTTGATGAGGCCACGTCAGCTTTGGATAGTCAATCAGAATCCCTGGTGCAGGGAGCGCTAATTGAACTGATGAAGGGGCGGACGACCTTAATGATCGCCCATCGTTTTTCTTCAATCCAGCGGGCGGATCGAATTCTTGTGCTTCATAAAGGAACGATTATCGAGGAAGGTGAGCATGCGGCGTTACTGGAAAAACGCGGGCTCTATCACCACTTGTATACATTGCGGGAAGTCGAGGGAATTAGCGATGTTTCCCAAAGTTGAACCGGGCCATTTCTTCTGCTCAGAGGGGTATTGCTGTCTAGTACTTCGTGGAGATTGGTTGTTGCTAGGAGCCTGTCGGGCTTAGGAAGAATCGGCTGCAAAAGTGTCTAAGCGGTCCATATTTAACCGACTTCTTGGACCATAGTCCCACTATGGGCCGGCGAAATCGTCAAAATCTACCCTCACTCAGCCACTTTTTCGCTCTCGATTCCCTAAGCCCGACAGACTCCTAGTGAATTTTTGAGAAATCCGCTGGAATATTGATTAAGGTGCCATCTGGGAAAAAGACGGCCAATGTACCTGGGGCCTGTGGGTCGAAGTCAGCATAGGCAAAACGTGCGGTAAAACGAGAACGAAAACTGGGGGTTGGCCCAGGATTTTTTCGGCCACGTTCCGCAGGACCAATATCGACCGGTCGAACCATGAGATTGCCCTGTTGCAGGGCGATTTCCGCGCCTTCAGCAAAGAATTCCTCTTCACCACATAATCGTACTTCGACTTCGAGATAGGGCATGTCCAAAATTTCTTGGATTTTTGATTCTGGCATGCGAATCTCCTTCTTTTGACGTTTCGATTCTGCTGCCTCGCGACGCCCAAAATATTCCAGCCAATAACGACGGGTTCGCAAGATGGCATGAGTCCCGCAGGGTTCTATTTCAGGGTCAGCTCCCACCCGACTCATTTTCTCGGAGGCCTTCATGACGGCGGCCACATCTTCAACAGACTCAGCCGTTTCCATGGTTTGCCGGCCGGTTGCAAGGGATTTATTGGCTTCCTCTATGCTAATCGACAAATCAATGCCATATGAAACAGAAGGGGAGGTTGTGATACCCATACTCATTATGGCGAAAATGGAAAAAGAGAGGCGAATGAAGGGTGAGGAGCCATTACTCATGAAGGTTCTCCTTAGAGCGATTGGACGCACCTAGATGAAAGATAATTGCGGAATTGTAGAGAAGCCTCTGGAGGTTTGCAATCCCTTGAGTAATCGTACGGCTTGAAAGTTGTGTTTGCCAGGTTCTCGCGTAAAGTTGAGGTTCGTTTGTCAGGAAGAAAGGGTTCTAAGTCAGATGCTTGTGGCTATGAATAGTTGACTCCCTCTTTCCACTTCGGTAGATTGTCTTCCCGTTAGGTATTTGTAGGTGGGCCATCCCCAGGCCGGCACAAAAATCTGGGTTCTCGCCATCGTTTATAATCCCCTGTTTCAACGAATTTGATGTTAACAATTCAATGGTCTTCGAAGAGGTGTGGAATGAGTAGGACCCCACTATGGAGAACGTATGGACAATAAAAAGGTAGAACGGGTTTACACGGCCTATGCATCCGTATACGACCATACGTTTGGGAAAGCCTTTAAGCAATCTCGTGAATCCGCCGTTCGAGGATTGTCAATTGAGCCTGGTTGCCAGGTCTTAGAGGTGGGAGTCGGAACGGGAGAGGCTTTGCCCTTGTATCCCTCCCATTGCGATGTCTTGGGGATTGACCTCTCTGAGGGTATGTTAGAGCGTGCCCACCGGAGGGTGGACGAATACAAATTATCGCATGTTACCCTTCAAAATATGGATGCAGCAAATATGCAGCTTCCTGATGACGCCTTTGACATTGTGATGGCCGCTTACGTCGTAACGGCTGTTCCAGATTATCGGAAGGTCGTCAATGAAATGATCCGGGTGTGTAAGCCTGGAGGCAGGATAGTCATGCTGAATCATTTTAGTAATGGGAATAAAGTCATCGCAGCGGTCGAAAAATTTATTTCCCCCATGTGTAAGCATATCGGATTTCGAACCGATTTAGCTCTCCATACGGTCTTGGAAGGGACCAGTTTGATCGTGGCAAGTAAGAAGAAGGTTAATCCGCTTCGGTTTTGGCATTTGGTTGAATGTGTCAATAAGAAAAACGGGCAGCAGCCCGTGTTCGCTAATGGTTTTGCCATCAATGGGCATATGTCCTGATGCTTAGGACTTGAGAGAAAATCCTTTCGTCTCCTCCCATCTATAGAGTTCCCCTTCCCGATTTTTGATTTTTCTCTTTAGCTACGCATTTTCCCGTTATCTTTGATGGGCGGACTATGAAAGTCGCCACCTGTTTGCAGCATGTGCCATTTGAAGGTCCTGGTGTGTTTCGCCAGGCCTTAGATGAAGAAGGATATGCGCTGAGAACCATTCTGGTCCCTTCAGAAGGATTGCCGAAAGAGCTGGGAGATTTTCTGTTGATCATGGGAGGTCCCATGTCGGTCAATGATTCTGAGCTCTGGATTGGGGAAGAACTTCAATTCGTCAAAGCAGCCATGGATAATAAGCTCCCAATCCTTGGTATTTGTTTTGGATCGCAATTGTTAGCCAAGGCTTTGGGTGGTTCGGTGGAGCCGGGACCGATCTTTGAAATTGGGATGGTTCCGGTGATGTTAACGGATGAAGGCAAAACCGATTCGGTTTTCAGTCAACTGCCATCCACGTTTCAGGTCTTTCAATGGCACGGGGAAGGGATCACGCTTCCTCCGGAGACGAAGTCTTTGTTGGCCTCGGCAGATTTTCCCGTTCAAGCCTTTCGTGCGCAGGAGCGCTGCTATGGACTGTTGTTTCACCCGGAAATGAAAGAAGAGGGGATGCAGGCTCTATGTCGCGAATGCCCCGAAGATGTCAAAAAAGGAAAGGTCCCACCTGAAGTGATTCAAGCACAAGCCACCCCATATCTGCCGATGTTGCATCAATTCGCTGATCGACTGATTGGGCATTTAGCTCAATAAAGTCTTGCCCTTCTCGCTTCGATATCCTTTTCCAGCGGGGCGGTTTGTAAATTGTTGGTTGACGGTACCACAAGCGGTTGAAAATTTGGTACGGTAGCGCTTCATTATTTACCTAAAGATTTCCAGGAAAGGAGCAGACATTCATGGCTGGGTTTCCCATTCAGTATGCGGATCGCATCCGTACGTTACCTCCGTATTTATTTGCCGCGATTGATGACATGAAGCGAAAAGCCATTGAGCATGGGATGGATATAATTAACTTGGGCATTGGCGATCCTGATTTGCCGACTCCGGAGCCGATTATTGAATCGTTGCGGCGGGCGGCAGGTGATCCCAAGCACCACCAATATCCATCGTATGATGGTATGTTGTCGTTTCGGACAGCCGTTGCGCAATGGTACAAGCGCCGGTTTGGTGTGAAGGCTGATCCCAAAACGGAAGTGCTCACGCTCATTGGCTCCAAAGAAGGGATTGGCCATGTTCCCCTGGCTTTTATCGATACGGGCGATGTCGTGTTAGTTCCTAGTCCTGGGTATCCAGTCTATCCTGTTGGAGTGAGTTTCGCTGGGGGTACATCTCATTTTATGCCCTTAACTAAAGACAATGGGTTCTTGCCTGATTTAGATGCCATCCCCAAAGACGTGGCGCAAAAATCCAAATTGATGTTTTTGAATTCTCCGAACAATCCTACGTCGGTTGTGGCGAGCAAAGAATTTTTCAAAAAGGTTATCGATTTTGCCAAAGAGCATCACATAATTGTTTGCCACGATGCGGCCTATTCGGAAATTTATTACGATGGCAAACGGCCGTGCAGCTTTCTGGAAGCCGAAGGTGCCATGGAAGTTGGCGTTGAATTTCATTCTCTCTCGAAGACATTCAACATGACAGGCTGGCGCATTGGCTTTGCCGTTGGACGACAAGAAGTCATTGCCGGACTGGGAAAGGTCAAAACGAATATTGATTCAGGCGTGTTCCAGGCCATTCAAGAGGCTGGAATCACCGCATTGGAATTGGATGATTCCGTCACCAATGATCTGAGAGGAATTTATCAAGAGCGTCGGGATGTGCTGGTGGCTGGCTTGAAGAAGCTTGGTTTGTCTTTAGAAACGCCCGAAGCTGCGTTTTATGTCTGGATCGAAGTGCCCAAAGGATTTACCTCAGCCTCGTTTACCGCGCATCTCATTGAAAAGGCGGGAATTGTCACGACGCCTGGTAACGGGTTTGGTGAACCGGGAGAAGGCTACATCCGCATGACCGTGACGACCACCAAAGAACGATTGAGGGAAGCGGTCGACCGTATGAAAAAAATCGGCTGGTAGTAGGTTGTTTTACTTCTCCTAAAGGTATTTGTCTGAAAGCTATAGTACGTTAACCATAGGGAATCTTTATGGAAAAAGAGGTCAATGAAGAAAGAGTAAGAGGTTAGGTCAGTTAGGAGAATAAAGTGAGAGAGCTGGGAGTTGGGGCTGAGTGGTGCGGAGGATGGTTTGAAGAGAACCGAAGCCCACGCCCAGGTTTTGGCAGACCAGGTATTGCCGGTCGAAGCGGTTGGTGGTGCGCATCATTTGGCGAATGGTGGAGAATTTGGCTGAGCCCCACATCGGTAGGTGAAAGACGGAGAGGGGATAATCCGTCCCAAAAATCAGGCGATCAAATATTTCTGGATGCTGACGGAGTTTGAGTAACATGCCCAGTCGGTTTGGAAGGGTGAGGGCCGAAATATCCGCATAGAAGTTTGGGTAATGATTCACGAACTCTAATAATGTGGGGTAAAACTTTTCATACATCATGAGTCCGTAACTACAGGCATGGGCTGCGATGACGATGGCGCCTTCTTCTAGGGCGGTCCGAAGTCTGTTTGGGTCACCCACGGATTGATCTTTTCCCATGAGGGAAAATTCATACCCCACATGACTGAGCAATGGAAGGCCCAGTTTGGCTAGCTCGCGATAGAAATTTTTATAGCGGTAATGCCCGGGATCGAATTGCTGGACATTGGGTAGGACCTTCACGAGCACGGCACCTGCTTCGGCACAGCGATGAAGTTCTTCGATGGCGTCGATACGTTGGGGATTAATCGACACGCCAGCTAAAAATTCGTTGGGATGTTCGTTGGCTTGTTTGAGCACATAATCATTGCTAATGAGAAATTCCGTGGCTTGTTGATTCATGCGGCCTTCATTCGTGTATACCCCATCCATTCCGAGCAGGACGGCTTGTTGAACATAAAGTGACGCACGTAATTCCTGCAACAGATCTTGAATATATTTTTGATTAGCTGCGGCAGGGTCATTTGGTGAAAGCTGGTGTTTCCATAATAAGAAGCGGAAGAGTGGGCTCTTCAACATGGTTGAGGAAATCAGACACCCATTGTTGCCTTCAGGCAACGCAGCTAGGTGCACATGGCAATCAATCAAGGATTTTTTCGGTACATCGGCTATAGACATGGTGCCAACCGGTCATTTAGTAGAGTTTTCAAGACCTTCTATGGCGGTAATTGCGGCTTGGCATGGTGTTCAAGGGCAATGCGTTTGAGAGCACGTAAGTCCAACTTGCCGGTACCGAGGACGGGGAGTTGGTCGACTTTGATGAAGTTGTCCCGTCGTGGAATAAACAGATTAGGGAGGTCACTGGCCGTCACCTTGTCGAGTAAATCTGGAATCGTGGATTCTTCCAGTGTGTGCAGCACAATGAGTTGTTCTCCTTTGCGTTCATCGGGAATAGCCGTGACGGCTAGCATCATGTCCTCAGCTTGTATCGCTTGATGCAAGGCTTCTTCAATCCGTCCATGTGGCACCATTTCTCCCCCGATTTTTGAAAATCGTGAAAGCCGGTCGGTAATGGTCAGAAATCCGTCTTCATCGAGTTTGGCAATATCCCCGGTGATGTACCATCCATGGCGCATGACTTGCGCAGTTAGATCTTCCCGACCTAAGTAACCATCCATGATGTTCGGACCTTTCACCAGTAGCATGCCCGAGGTGCCAACCGGCAATCGTTCATAGGTGTCAGGATCGACAATCCGAAGTGATACGCCGGGGAGTGGTTTCCCCACAGTGCCTTGTCGTGAGGCAGGCTGAAAAAACCCTGCCGCACGAAAATCGGGGCAATTGACGGCAATCACCGGGGCACATTCTGTGACTCCGTAGCCTTCGATGGGGCGAATGCCAAAGCGTTCTTCAAAGGCTTCAAGTAGCCTATCCGATAACTTTTCTGCACCTGTGAGGACAATGCGAAGTGAGCCGAATTGTTCAGGGGAACATCGGCGTATATAGAGTTGTAAAAACGTTGGCGTGGTCAAGAGGACGGTGGCCTTGTGGCGATGAATTAGATCACCGATCCCTACGGCATCCAGTGGAGAAGGATGATACACCACTCCCGGCTCCATGGATGGTGGGGAACCATAATGTGGCTAAATATCCAAAAGAATGGAAGAACGGCAAAATGCCCAGCACTCGGTCATGTTTGTCTATGTGCAGCAATTGCGCGACTCCCTCTACGTTGGAGTCCAGGCTGAAATGGCTCAGCATCACCCCTTTCGGTTCTCCCGTGCTCCCACTACTGAAGATGATTGTCGCTAAATCCTCGATGGTGGGATGGGTAATGGCGCCACAGGCCCGTTCCAGCATGCGGATGGGAGCAAACAGTGTAAGGAAAATGGCCGTGATTTTGGCGCGTGCATCAATCGTTTTTCGCACGTCTTCAATCCAGATGGGCGTGAGGTTGGCTGGGAGCTCGACTTTTGCTTTTTCCAAGAAGACTCGATTGGTCAAGACGGTCACTAAGCCGGCTTGCTTCGAGGCGGACTCAATTCCAGTCATTCCAGCCGTATAATTCAGATTGACGGTGGTACGGCCAGAAAGTGTGGCGGCAATATTCGCGAGTGCGCCACCCACGCTTGGTGGTAAGAGCAGGCCCACCGTATGTTGCCCGTCCCAATTTGATCGTAAAGCTCTTGCTAAGGCAATGGCTCCGATGAGGGCTTGGGAACAGGAAACATGAGGTTTCGTGGCATCGCCAAATACAAATCGAAATGGGTGTTTGCGCATGGAGGAGACAAAGCTATGGTGCAGCGGGCGACAGCTCGCTTTCCTCACCTGCCAGGCCGCTTCACCCAATTCCTGGATGGCCTGACGTAAGTCGTCGGCGGTGGTTGTTGAAGGGAGGGGTTCACCGAGAGAGAGGGTGATGGGATAGGGAATGCGGGACGGCCATTTGGCTAAAAACCTCCCACGGATAAAACTAAAAATGCTGCCCCAGACCCGATCCAGATGGATAGGAATAATGGGAATATCCCGACCTTTGACGATGCGCAGTGAAGCCTGCGCGAAATGGCAAAAGATTGCCAGTGCGCGTGATCTGGCCTTCCGGAAAGATGCAGACTAATTCCCCGTCATCCAGCCGACGTCCCGCTTCTCGTAGGGCATACAAGATTTCTTTAGGAGATCCGTTGGACGAAATAGGAATGGCGCCCATGATTTTGGCGAACGGGTTGAGGAATGTATTGTCGTAATAGATTTGATCGACGAGAAATCGAATTGGCCGATCAGTGGTGGCTAAGAGCAGGAATCCGTCAATGAAGGACACATGGTTCGGGACTAACAGCGCGCCTCCTTCTTGAGGTATGTGCTCTCTCCCAAGAATGGTGAGTCGATAAATACTGTGGGTGAACAGGATCAACACGAGACGGATGAACGTTTCGGGAATTTTGTACATTGCCCAGATTGTTAGCAAGGCACTTCCTATCCCGGATACGAGAAATATGGCGTTGGCACTCAAGCCGATGGTCGCCAAAAACCCGCACCCCAGAGATCCCATTAGTACCCCTCCGAATACCAAAGTATTAGAGAAGGCAATAACGGCTCCCCCGGCGATCTGGTGGCGATCGCCATTGAATAAGCGCATTGAGGGGCACAACTACAAACCCGCTTGAAAGGCCGAGACAGGTCATGCCTAACAGGGTGCCACCTAGTTCAGGCGTCCACACTCCTAAAGCCCCTAAGCTGAGCGTAATGCCTATGCCTCCGAGGGGCAGGTACCCCAGTTCTACCTTTGTGGCCGAGAGTTTTCCTGCTAAAAGAGAGCCGACGCCCACGCCCACGCCAAAGGCCGCAAGGGGAAACCCAGAGTAGGTATCCGATAAATGTAGGACGGCTTTGGCATAGATCAAGACGTCCTGACCGACCAAGCTGGCCAGCGTCCAAAATGCAATGGATCCCAGGATTCCTAAAGTGAGAACCCGATCGGATTGAATAGCCTCTAAGGCTGCTTGCCAGGTTTCACGGATGCCGCCATCAGGGCGAGCTCGTGGCACAGGCGGAATGAAAAATGAAGCCCAGAGTCCCAGACCGGAAAAGAAGATTAATATGCATCCGGCCATCCATGGTGTGGAACCGGAGAGATCCAGGAGCGGCCCTGCAAGAGCCGTCCCGGCGATGATCGCCATGAAAGTCCACATCTCCAATTGCCCGTTGCCCCAAGATAATCGTTGATGCGGCAAGAGTTCGGGGAGAATTCCATATTTGGAAGGACTAAAGAGCGCACTTTGGGCGCCCATGGCTGCTAGGACCCATAATGGCAGGGTTCCACCTTCAGGATTGAAAAAAAGAGCCGCTGTTCCAGCTCCCATCAACAGGACTTCCAGAGCTTTCATGACCACGATCACGGTTCGTTTGCTGAATCGATCGGAAAATACCCCTGCGAAGACCGACACGATCATAAGCGGCAAGGTAAATATGACAAAGGTTTGTGTGGTTTGTGCCTGCGAAGCGGCTTCAAAGGCTGGCCCAGATGTCTCTACCGTAGCCGCCACTTGCTTGATCGCAAGAAAGGCAACCATGAGTTTCCAGGCATTGTCATTGAATGCGCCAAAAAATTGGGCAATGAGGAGTCCACGAAGAGCCGTTGTCGAAGCAGAATCGGATTGGGATGTTGAACAGGATTCATTCATGGTGACCATGAAGTGTGAGATGTCTCTGGTTCTTTCGCTGGTATTGAGGAAAACATGGTCATAGGTAGAGTCGATGGGGTGGTCGAGGGAGACCGGTAATCCAACGATTTCATAAGATGCATGCAGAATTGTGGGGAAGGAAAGTCATGACGAGAGATAGGCGGATACTACCATGTTTTCAATATTTCCAGAAGTTTTCAGGTGATATCTCTTTAAAGTTCTTGGCCAAATGACCGATTTATTCCGTAATACTGATAAAGGATTCTTGCTGGCGTAACGGATCTGTCGTTTAGTTTGAGGTTCATATCAGTGGATTGCGGCATGTGAAGGCATTTGGTCCAATTGGATCACTTGAAAGTGGACTGAAATTTATCCGTCGGGCATTATTTTTCTTATGGGAACCACGACAACTTTTTTACAAGAAACGGAAATGGGTTTTGTCTCAACCAAAGGGGGAGAATCAGTTTTCCATAAGATGAGAAATGTGTTGAATAGCGTGCATGTCTCCGCGGGGCTGATTAATAATCAACTGCGAGAATTTCATGTGGATGATGTCGGGCGTATTGCCGATATGTTAGAGGCGCACGAAGACAACGTCGGTTGGTATCTCACGCAAGATCCCAAGGGGAAAAAGATCCCGCATTTTTTAAGAGAATTGAGTCAGGAATTGTGCCATACACATTTGAATACCTTCAAGGAACTCACGACCTTGAATTATTTTCTTGAGCAACTGGAATATTTACTCACGGCGGGGCAAACACCCGAGCGAGCGGGGGGCTTCAAGGACACGGTTCACTTTGCAGCCGTCATGGATGAGGTCGTTGATTCTCATCAGGGAGAATTAGACCGAATGGGAATAGAGGTGGTCCGGGAATATCACGCTGTTGGAGACGGAATCTTGGAGGTCTCGAGACTAAGTCCCATTTTTGTGAATTTGATCCGGAATGCCATCAATTCGATGCGCGAGGTGGCAGAGCGAGTACATCGCCTGGTTCTGCATATTTTGCCTTGCCCAGATCGTGACGGATTCGTTCGTTTGCAGATAGAAGATACTGGGAGAGGTATTGCATCGGACTGCCTGACTCGGGTTTTTTCACCCCAGCAACCGGGGTCTCAGTCAGATCTCCTGCCGAATCTTCACATGAGTGCGTTAGCGGCCAAAGACCTTGGTGGGTCTTTGCGGGTTTGGAGCGATGGCCTGAATCAGGGAGCCATATTTACGCTTGATCTACCAGTTATTCACATGGAGGAAACACAGTAATGGACATGGAACAAGGGAACCGCAGGATCTTAGTTATTGATGATAATGTGGCCATTCACGATGATTTCCGGAAAATTCTTGAGCGCTCTCTGGATACCTCGTTGTTACAGGAAGTTCGAGCCGAATTGTTCGATGATGTGGAAGAGCAAAAGGTCGTGGAAAAGTTCGAAGTAGAATGTGCAGATCAAGGGCAAATGGGATATCGCATGGTCCAAGAGGCCATGAAGGCCAAGCGACCGTATGCCGTGGCTTTTGTGGATATGCGTATGCCCCCAGGCTGGGATGGAGTGGAGACAGTCGAGCACTTATGGCAGGAAGATCCTGATTTGCAAGTCGTCATCTGCACGGCGTTTTCTGACCATGCTTGGGAGGATGTGATTCAACGACTGAATAAGAATGACAAGTTGCTCATTCTTCGAAAACCCTTTGATAATATCGAAGTTTGGCAGTTGGCTAATTCGTTGACCAAGCGGTGGGCCGAAGGGCGACAGGCCAAATCCCAGTTAGATCTGTTGGCAAAATGGGCTGAAGAACGGGCCGAAGAAACGGTGAAAACAAATTAATCGATCAAGAGTGTCCCTAAGAATTTTGTTATCTCCATGTGATCAATCGTGCATGTGATAAGTGAAGGCTTATTAAGTACAAGATGGGCGATTCTCTCACTTCGATGTAGGTGACCACCCAGAATAATCGCATCCCGTTTCACACGTCACGGATGAATGATCTCTCATGTTGTCTCCTGATTGTCAGTCCCTTCCTACAACATTGTCACTTGATGTCTTGATGGTTGGCTTTCATGAAGCGGAGTTTTCTCCGTCTTGTCGTTCTGTGCTCACCTCCCTTGAACCCAATCCCTCAGTGGAATGGGTCACGACTGTCCAAAAGGGTATCACTCAGATTGAGTTAGAGAATCGGTACGATGTGATTGTCCTTGATTGCCGCAAGGAAGGAGGAGAGTGGGGACAAGCCTGTCAGATGCAACAGGACGGGAAGGACGCTGTGATCATTGGGATCATAAACATTCCCGAGGCTGAAGGTGAGCAGGGCAGGATCGCTGAGGATGCTGTTGGATGTCGTGTAGATGAAGCTTTGGCACCATCAGTCTTGAGGTGGGTATTCCAACAGGCGCAGGAACGAAAGCAGTTTCTGGCAGAACAAGAACAGCTTCGGAGTCAATTAGGCGAAGCTGCGTACAAAATCGAAATGGCCGATGTGGCATCAACCGTCTTGCACAATGTTGGCAATGTGCTGACAAGTGTGACAGTCGCAGCCAATATGGTCGAATCGGTTGTCGATCAATCGGCGGTGGCCCTCGTGAATCGAATGGCCGAACTTATCAAAGCCCATGATCAGGATTTGGGGACGTATCTTACGGAAGACCCCAAAGGTAAACGTATTCCTCCGTCACTTGAAAAACTTGGGACTCACCTTTTAGAAGAACAAAGGGTGGTCCTGAAGGAAATGAAGGGGTTGGTCCGGAATATTCGCCACATGAAGCAAATCATTGCTTCTCATCAAACGATGGCCAAGTCTGCGGGACAGACAGAGCAGATTTCCTTAGCCGATGTGTTGTCCCATGCGATGGAACTCAGTTTTCAGCCTGGAGATGAGAAGTGGATTACCATTCGTCCTGACTATCAGCAGGTGCCAACGGTTCTAGTTGATCAACATCAATTGCTTCAAATTTTGGTGAATCTTCTTCGTAATGCGAAACAAGCGATGCGACAACAGGTTCAGGATAGCCACGAGCTCATTCTCAGTGTCAAATATCAAGACGACGATGAGGCAACCGTGGTCATGACGATTCAAGATAGTGGGATAGGAATCGTTCCCGAGCATCTGTCTAAGATGTTTACGCGAGGGTTTACCACGAAAACCGACGGTAATGGGATTGGGCTTCAGAGTTCAATCCTAGCGATTAAGAACATGGGCGGGTCGATGCATGTCCAAAGCGAGGGCGTCGGTAGGGGTGCCACGTTTACCTTGACCTTCCCTGTTCAAAAAGAAGCGGTGTCGTCATGATTGTTGAGCGGCTAGGACGCCAGTGGATGTTCTTGATGGTTGAAGGGCTTACGCCTATTGATGAGCCACAAACATTTCCTTCCTTTTCTCACTCTTTCTTAGCCTAACCATGAAACAGTATTGGCAGCCAGAGGCCGGATTGCCTGTCGAGGAATCTGAGTTTGCGCTCAGGAATCAACTCGTTCAAATGGAAGAGGTTAATCAGCAATTGGAACAAAACATGGTGCGGCAACGAGAAATTGAAAGTCAATTAACCCAAGCGGTTCGAGAGTTAGAGATACGCAATTCTGAAATCTCGACTGGCCGAGATCAAGCGTTGACAGAGTTGCATGAACGAAAACGTGGCGAATTGGCTCTCCGTCAGAAGACCGAAGAATTGGCTAGATCAAATCGAGATTTAGAACAATTTGCCTCTCTGGCAGCTCATGATTTGCAAGAACCGCTTCATTCCATTCAAGTGTTTTTAGACTTATTGCGAGTCAAGCATAGGTCGTCACTGAATGAGCAGGGTCAAAGTTATCTGAATCGGGTGACGAAAGCGGCCAGTCGAATGCAGCAATTGATTGAAGGATTGTTGGTCTATTCTCGAATCGATGCTCCTGATTCGACCGGGATGTCCCTTTCTTTACGGGAAATTGTGGAGGAAATCCTGGCCGATCTAGCGGCACATATTGAAGAATTACAGGCCGAGATTCATGTGGGAGATCTGCCCATGATTCATGGTGATGCCTTGCAAATCCGGCAGTTGCTTCAGAATCTTATTGGCAATGCTTTAAAGTTTCATAAACAGGGGGTGGCTCCGATTATTCATATTTCAGGCATGACAATCCGGAATCGCCGTCATTCGGTGTCAGGAAAACCCGGCAGTCTCTGCCAGATCGAGATTCAGGATCAAGGGATTGGTATCGCGGCGGAACACCTCGACAAGATTTTTGATATGTTCAAACGCCTGCATCGAAAAGATGAATATGAGGGCACAGGGATAGGGCTTGCGGTGTGTCAACGCATTGTCGATCAATGTGGAGGTGCGATATCGGCTCGCTCCATTTTTGGAGAAGGATCGACGTTTACCGTTACCTTACCCGCTTTGCTGGACAGATGAACAACGTTGTCTTGCAGCGGGCTGCCAATGGAGTTTGGAAAAACCATAATTGTCATTTGGTCGCTGAACGAAGATCTTCTTGGTGATGGCATTGCAAATGAAAACGTCAGAACAGATTCCTCGTCTCGCTTGCAATAAGATTGTTGTAAGAAATTGCTTATGATTTCTTCTTCCACTCATTATTCCCTTCGGCGCGTGTTGTCTTTTTGCGATGATGCCACCACCCATGACTTCCTGAAGCAAGCCTTGCATGCTTCCGACGCTGCTGCGTCGTCACAAGAGGAAACGACGGAATTGCTGAATCCCATATCTGCCAACTTGAGTGCAACTTCTTTCGGAATAGTGAAGGTAGAAGATTGGCAGACGGCCTTTCAGCATATTGCAGAAGGTAAACAGAATGGTAGGTCTTTTCCCTCTCATCTTTCTATCTGTTCGCAGAGATCAATGCGATATGGTGCGTGAGAATATTGAAAAGATCTGGGAGCTGGATGACACCGTACGCTGTATCTTGTGTTTGCCAAATGATGAAGCATCATGGCCAAGCAATCTGTCGTTGAGTCGGACTGAACAATGGGTCCTGTTTCGGCTGCCGGGATTGCCAGAAGAACTCTTTCAATTGGCTACCTGTCTGGGTGCGGCTTCGGTTTCTTCTGCTCAATGCGCGTCAGATGAATTAACGATTTCTGATCAGAAAAGCCAGCTTGTTGGTGAAGCCATGCCCGCGATCATTAATGACCTTACTGACCAACAGGCTGCGTTGGCTTCGGCTCGGGATGCATTAGCGACATCAAAAGTCTACGTGGATAATGTGTTGCGATCTATGGCGGATTCCCTTTTAGTGATTGATGTAAACCTGACGATTGGGTCGGTCAATCCATCATTGCTGGCGCTCTTAGGGTACGGAGAAGATGAATTGATTGGGCAATCACCGGGATTGATTTTTGGGGAAGAATTTGCCCAGGGTTCCATTATCGAGAACTTGCTCCTTCAAGGGTCGGTCAGTGGCATTGAGTCCAGTTTTCTGACCAGTGATGGCCGATTGATTCCGATTTCAGTCTCCGGGTCCATGATGCAGGATGAACAGGGGCAATTTCAGGGGCTGGTGTGCGTGGCGCAGGACATTACCGCACGTAAGCGAATGGAAGAAGAAAAGTTGGAATTGCATGAGCAATTATTGGATACGTCTCGACAGTTAGGGATGGCAGAAGTGGCTTCAGATGTGCTGCATAATGTAGGGAACGCGTTGAACAGTATCAACGTGTCTATCGGAGTCGTTGCAGATATCCTCAAGAATTCGATGGTTGGAGATGTGGGACGGATCTCACAACTTTTTCACAAACATCGCGAAGATCTCGGGAACTACTTTTCCAGTAATCCCAAGGGAAAACAAATCCCTGCCTATTTAGAGAAATTAGCGGGTCAATTAGTGGAGGAGCAACGAGTGGCGATCGCCGAATTAGCCCGATTGCGTGAAAATGCTCAGAATGCTCAACAATGTGTAGCCGTTCAACAAGATCTTGCGAAGCCAAGTGGAATAACCGAAGAAATCTCTGTGATTGAATTAGTTGAAGAAGCATTAACTTTGAATCAGGAGCTGTTGGAGACCTCCCAGATTAATGTGTCCCGAGAGTTTCAGGAAATTCCACAGCTCATTGTGGATAAACATCAAGTGCTTGAGGTGATGAGCGATGTGATTCGGAATGCTTGTCAGGCCATGGCTTCGGTTTCTATTAAACAACTCATTGTGCGAGCGAAACTTATTCCTGGCCCGCCTGATTCCGTCTGTCTGGAAGTGCAGGATTCCGGGGTTGGGATTGCTTCTGATGACCTTATTAAAATTTTTGGGCAAGGTTATAACACCAAAAATGGTGGGCGTGGCATGAGTTTGCATAGTGGGGCTCTTACGGCCAAAAATCTTGGGGGGGCCTTGCGAGCTCACAGTGAGGGAATTGGCCATGGGGCTACCTTTTCTCTGGAATTGCCGGGCAACTTTCACTTTCCTGACCTCTAACTCTCTCCTTCTCCGTTCTGGCTGGTTCTTCTCATGTTTTTTCTTCTTGGGCGTTGCGTATTTCTATTTTGCTTTCCCCAACGTTTACGTGTGTTGCTGGCCTAATACTTATCAGATTCTTAAGAGACCCATTGAGACAACCGAGAAAAATCTTCATGGTCTGTCAGTGGGCAATCTGAAATTGGCTCCCTTTTGACCCTTTTCACGTTTCATTGTGCGAGAAGGATTTAGCCGCCGATAGATGATGATTCTTTTTAAATTGAACCTAAAAGTGCTCAACTGCTGTTTTTAGGTTGACGGATCAAAGGATTCCTTTGATCCGTCCGTGCCGTAGCGTGGGGAGGATGTGAGTGGGAGCATGACCAAAAATCATATGGCTTCAGAAATCTCGTCTATTGATACGGATGAATTGGAAACCTACATCTGTTTGTTAACGCAACAGATAGGAGAGCTTCCCTCTGATCTCGAAAATGGGTTGAGCGTGGGGGTGGAAGTGTTTACGCTTTCCGAAGGCTTTGGCATTTCGCCATGGTCGATGCAAACAATTTGGCGACATAGTGTGCGAACAGGTTATATGGCGGCATTGATTGCCATTAATCAGCATGTCTCTCGACCTTTGGTCTGGCAAGCGTTTATGGGGGGGCTGTTACATGATGTCGGTATGCTGATCTTTTTGACTCAGCAGCCGGAGGTCTTTATGGCCGTCGTCGATCTGGCTCAATGCCAGGGGCAAGAGTTGGGGGCAATGGAGAAGAATTTTTTAGGGACTACGCATGCCGAATGCGGGGCGAAATTTTTAGCGCGCTGGGGGATTTCGGAGGAACTGCTAACCCTCGTGAGGTTTCATGATCAACCGTTTCAGGTTTCTCATTCTGTCTTTTGTCCTCTCACGGCTGTATATATTGCCAATCTGTTGGAAGGCGGGGGGATTGCACAAGATGGCGATGGCGTTGTCGGGTGGGAAGGCGAAGATTATTTATTGCGGTTGGGGTTATGGGATGACCTCCCACGTTGGCAAGGATGGATGAGAGACCTTCCCCCAGCTCTCTATGTAACCTGACAAGCAGGTTCGCTCCCAATTTGAGAAAAGGTGTGTCCCGCACCTTTGGCTATGGCTTAGCGCCAAATTTCCCTCCTTCCTGATATTCATGTATTTCCCACTGGCACGTTCTTCTGCGTCTCCATCTTGAAGGGAATTTTTTGTCCCTGGGTTTGCATTTTTATGGAGAGTGTGTAGGATTTGTCTGGCAGTTTTCACCATTGGTGGACACAATAAGCTTCAGGGCACCTCTAAAAACCACAACATCAAAATTTTGGTGCCAATGATTTCAATGGTTTACGGATGCGAAATTTGAAAAATCATTAGTTTTTAGAGGTGCCCTTCATTTAAACGCACGCGACTTACCATGGTTCCGAAAATGTCCAGAATGAGAATGCTGTCACGACATGGGAGTAACTGGTCTGATCTTAGTAGGATACCTTTTACTCCTTCCTCATACCGTGGCTTCACTTGATCCACCGACGGCCCTCTGTCGTAACCCAGAAGGCTGTTTTACGGAATTGCTTGTGGAATTAAACAAGCCTGCTTCTGCCTCTGAGGCTTTATCCAAAGCCAACAAATTGTTTCATCAGATGTCAACAGCGTATGGCCAATCGCCTTGGGCAAAACGGGCTAGACTTCGCTATGGATATGCGCTTAGGACCTTGAATCCAGATGAAGCCATCCCTTTATTAAGGAATTCTTTAACCGATTTTCCAGGTTTAGAGGATTATCTCCATTTTTGGTTACTTCAAGCCTATATGAACGCCGGTTTGTGGCAAGAGGCGTCAAAGATTGTTCAGGAATTTACACACCGTTTTCACGAATCACTTGTCCGAGCTGAAGTACTGTATGAGGGTGGTAAAGTCTTATCAAGAATTGGGGATTGTCCCGCGGCTCGTTCCGTTTTGTCTCAAGCCCTGTCGGTTAGGCCTCAGCATTCCCAAGCGGCTAGTGCGTTATTTCAGATAGGAACGTGCGCGGGTCAGCTCGGGCAGAAGAACAAAGCCATCGACGTCTTTCGAAAGGTGTGGTGGCAGTTTCCATTGGCTCCAGAAAGTCTTCAGGCTGAACAATGGCTTGTCCAGGAAGGCGGTTCCGTGTTCGTCCCGACGCCTGGGGAGCAGTATCAGCGGGCGATGGCCTTGTATAAGGGAGGAGCATTAAAAAAGGCAGTTAAGGAATTTCAACAAATTGTGGCGCTATCTCCAAAAACTCCTCAATTTTTCCACGCCCAATACAAGTTAGCCATGGCCTTGGTTCGTTTGAAGCGATACGATCAGGCTGAAAAAACGCTACAGATGGTGTCTCGATCTTCTTCCTCTCGACAAGCTGATGCCCGGGTTTGGTTGGGTCGGACATATTTACGGCAAGGCAAAGGTAAACCATTGGCGAATTTGGTGAAGACGCTGCCTGCTGATCGACTAACCGGAGATCAACAAGCCCAGCTTTATACGTTCTATGGGAATCTGGTTGAACGATCATGATCGCTGGGCTGAAGCGGTGCAGGTCTATCACAAGGCTGGGCAGGTCGCTCAGACGCTTTCGCGGCAAATAGATGCCTTGTGGCAAGTTGGCTGGATCCAGTATCAACGTGAGCAATTTATTGAAGCCAAAAATATCTTTCAAAACATTATCAAAAAAACGAACCAACCGCATTCGGTTTCCCTCATGCACTCGGCATCGCGGGCATTGTATTGGCTTGCCCGTTCAGAAGAACATGTGGGGCAGATGGAATTGGCCAGTCAGCATTTTCAACAGATAAGCCAGGCCTATCCTTTTACCTATTATGGCCAATTAGCACAGAGTAAGCTTGGTTCGGATGGAAGAAATCCGCAACCATGGGCTGTTTTTTCTTCAACCGATTCACGGGAGATGGGTATTCCAGCCAAACTTCAACAAGATATTCATTATCAAAAACTCAAGGCTTTGCAAGCGATTCAATTATCCAATGAGGCCGTTAAGGAACTTGAGCAGGTTTATGCTCGTCATGGATCAGATGCGGAGGTGTTCCCTCAATTGGTTTCCTTGGCCGAAGGGATTGAGGCGTATGATATTGGAATCCGTTTGTCCATTCGGCATTTTGGGCAGACCTTGAGAATAGGACAATTACCTCCTGCTTCGCCGGCTTGGTCCGGAGCCTTCCCAATGGGTTATCAAGGGATTATTCAATCCTTTGTCCCTCAGCACGTGGACCCATTTTTAGTCGCAGGACTGATTCGCGAAGAAAGTCTGTATAGCGCTCGAGTGGTATCTCGTGTTGGTGCAATAGGGCTGATGCAACTCATGCCAGCCACAGCCAAACGTGTGGCCCAACAATTGAACCTATCGGACTCGAAGTATGAACCTGATCGGCTGTATCAACCCAAGCATAATATTCAATTGGGGACTCACTATTTAGGACAATTGCTTGATGAATATCAGGGCAATCTTATTTATTCCGTGGCGGCGTATAATGCCGGGCCTCAGGCCGTCCAACGGTGGATGGCCAAAAATGGGCACCGTCCGCCTGATGAATTTGTGGAATTGATTGGCTACCGGGAGACGCGCGGGTATGTGAAACGCGTGGTAGGGAGTTACCGGATTTACCGGGCTTTATTTGGGAAAGCCTGCCCCAGTGCTTCTCTTGACAGGTTTTGTTGAAGGCACTATAGTCGGGCCCGTTTGAGCCTGTGAGGAAGGAGGTATACGTGAGCGTCGAAAAAATGGAAAAGCTGGAAGTTCGTGTTCGGAAGTTACTCGACCTGGTGGTCGAATTGCGGCAGGATAAATCGCATCTTGAGCAAGAACTTGAATCCACTCGGGAGCACTTGGCCAAGCAGCAAGAAATGTCAGAAGGTTGGGAAGACGAGCGTGGCACCATTCGCTCAAAAATTGAAAAAGTGCTCGATGAGCTGGAGTTTTTGGACCATTCAAACGATTAATGACGAAAAGCCATTATGACGAAGACCATTGAGGTTGAAGTCTTTGGCCATCGGTTCTCTCTTCAAGGCGAGGGAGATGAGGCCTATTTTCATGAGTTGGCCGAATATGTCGATACGCAGATGCGGACCCTTGCCAAGCAAACCAAGACCAGTACCCCTACCAAACTCGCTATTTTAGCGGCCATTAATGTCACCGATGAGCTCTTTCGACAGCAGCGGTATGGTGAGTCGGGAGAAACTGAAATGGAACGTCGGGCCCAACTCTTAGTGGAAAGGATCGACGAGCATTTAAAAACCCCTCCTAGCTAAGCATTCGTTGGACTTTACTCTCCATCCTTGTATTAACAGAAAATTCCCTTTTAAAACAGACATTTGTTCGGATGTGCTTAGAGGTACAGGATTTTGTCTCGTATCCTGTATGGTGGGGTTTGTCTCCCCATGATTGAAATACGGGGAAGCGTTCTGATATTTTACTAGTCCTAAGTTATTGAATTCCAAAGAAAGAAAGGAATATTCCCTTTTTTAGGGGAAAGAAACTGGAGACCCACGATGACTAGATTATTTTTCGTCATAGCGGGTTGTTTGGAAATTGGAATTGAACGATGTTGGAAACGATTATGTCAGGGTCAATGGTATTCTTGGAAAATCATTGTTGGAAAAGCCCCTAGAGGCCCTATTCAAGGAGAATAGCTGGTTCTTCGATCTGAAACACTCAGGTCTTTTGTGTATAGATTCAGGACCGTCTCTCTTCCTTGGATGCTACTATTGGTTGTTGCAAACTAAATGTGTTTCAAGAAGCGGCAAGATCCTTATTGACTATAGAAATTTTCCACTCGTTCCTCTTCCTGTTTTCTCTGGCCTCTCTCTATCTCCCTCCAGGTAGATAGGTTTTTCTCCGGTCTTTCCTTTTTCTTTTCCTCTCGTTAAAGGGTTCTCATTCTTTGTGCGCGGCAACTTTGTCTTCTCATGAGCTTGTAGGGGAAACGTTTTTCTCATCATGAGTGCAAAAGGAAACGAATAGGAGTCAATCAATGGAAATGGTCATTCCTATACTTGCGTGTTTGGTTGGACTGGTTATTGGGTTTGTCTTGTCCAAAGTATTCTACGAGCATATGGACAAGCAACGACGTTCGGAAGCCGAGGGCCATATGCAACAGCTTACCCAAAATGCTCAATGGGAAGCGGAGAATGTGGTCAAGGAAGCAAAGATCGAAGCGAAGGATTTGTTGTTCCAGGCGAAATCTGAGCTTGAGGCTAAAGAAAAAGAAAAACGCAATGAAATTCAAACAGCTGAACGAAAACTTCATCAGCGGGAGGAAGCCCTTGAGCGCAAGGTCAGTCAGTTTGATAAACGCGATGAAGAGATGCGGAGAAGGGAGCAGGCTCTTAAAAGGCAGGAAGAATCCTTAGCCAAGCAGACAGCCGATTGTGATCGGGCGATTAAGGAGCATCGGGTGGCGTTGGAGCAAGTGGCCGGGATTACCACCGAGGAAGCTAAAAGACAATTATTGAGTGAAATTGAGACGGAGGCCAGGCACGATGCAGCCCTGCTGACCAAACGTATTTTGGATGAGGCCAAAGAATTGGCAGATCGAGATGCCCGTGAAATTGTGACCCGGTCGATTCAACGAATAACCCGTGACTATGTTAATGAGGCCACCATATCCGTGGTTCCTCTGGCTAATGATGGCATGAAGGGACGAATTATTGGTCGGGAAGGAAGAAATATTCGGGCATTGGAGGCTGCGACTGGCGTGGATCTGATTATTGATGAAACGCCGGAAGCGGTCATCGTGTCAGGATTTGATCCTCTGCGGCGGGAAGTAGCGAAAATTGCATTAGAACGTTTGATGCAGGATGGCCGTATTCATCCGACGAGAATTGAAGAAGTGGTAGAAAAGGTTAAAGGGGATCTGGATAAAATCATGCGAGATGAGGCCGAGAAAGTCATCTTCGAAGTTGGGCTTTCAGATTTTCATCCGGAGATTGTCAAATTGTTGGGAAGGCTGAAGTACCGCACCAGCTATGGGCAAAACAATTTATATCATGCACGTGAAGCTGCCTATATTGCTGGGATTATGGCTTCGGAGTTGGGGTTGGATGTGAAGATCGCGAAGCGTGGTGCGTTGCTTCATGATATTGGAAAAGTCGTGAGTCATGAAGAAGAAGGTACACATGCAATGCTGGGAGCTGAAATGGCGAAGAAGTGGGGGGAGTCTGAACTTATTGTTAACGCCATAGCTGCCCATCATGAACAAGTCGAACCGCTTTGTCCTGAGGCCGTTTTGGTAGCGGCGGCCGAAGCGCTTTCAGCGGCACGTCCCGGTGCAAGGCGTGAGACATTAGAAGCCTATGTGAAACGGTTAGAGAAATTAGAATCATTGGCGACCGGTTTTTCAGGTGTAGATAAAGCCTATGCGATTCAAGCAGGGCGTGAAGTACGCGTGATCATCCGACAGGGAGAGTTGAGTGATACTGAAGGGTTTGCCCTTTCCCGTGATTTAGCCAAAAAAATTGAACAAGAACTCACCTATCCGGGCCAAATCAAGGTCACCGTCATTCGTGAAAATCGATTTATTGAGTTTGCGAAGTAATTTGTGAGGAGCGAATAGCCACGAGATATGAATATATTGTTTATCGGAGATATTATGGGCGAGCCTGGTCGGCGAGTGTTGTTAAAGCATCTCTCGAAGGCCATTCAGGATTATCATATTGATTTGGTGGTCGGAAATGGAGAAAATGCTGCCGGTGGGATTTGGCATTACCCCAGATATTGCTGAAGAGCTTTTTGACCTGGGCCTTTCTGCTATTACCTTAGGAAACCATGCCTGGGATAAGCGTGAGGCAATGGAGTATTTGCAGAAAGAATCACGTGTGATTCGTCCTGCCAATTATCCTGATGGTGTTCCGGGAAAAGGGACGTGTGTGATTGAAACGGCCCAGGGTGAACGCTTAGGTGTTCTGCAACTGATGGGACGAGTATTTATGCCCATGGTGGATTGTCCCTTTCGTGTGGCTGAAAGAGAGTTGGCGCAATTGACCACACAGACAGACTATATTCTTGTTGATATGCATGCCGAAACCACATCAGAAAAAATGGCTATGGGCTATTTTTTGGATGGCAAGGTTTCTGTGGTGTTGGGCACCCATACCCATGTGCAAACCGCTGATGAACAAATTTTACCGCAGGGAACAGGGTACCTGACCGATGTGGGGATGACAGGACCTGTGAAATCGGTGATCGGCATGAAGTACAATTTGGTGATTCAAAAATTTCTGACACAACTACCTCGAAGGTTTGAAGTCGCGCCCGGGCCGTCTGTGTTGTGTGCGGCCGTAGTGGAACTGGATCGCGAAACTGGAAAAACCACCCATATCTCTCGTCTCAGGCTTTTTGAATAGCGCATTCCCGTGCCAGAGCTTTTCCCGCCTTTGCTGACTGTCTCGGAACTCACGAGGCATATTCGATCAAATTTAGAACATCAATTTCCCTCAGTGTGGGTGGAAGGGGAAATCTCTAATCTTCGTTGTCCTTCTTCCGGGCACCAATATTTTACTTTAAAAGATCAGGCCAGCCAGATTCGGGCTGTGTTGTTTCGCAGTCAAGCCGAACGGTTGAAATTTGCTCTTCAAGATGGATTGGAGGTCTTGGTATTTGGGCGTCTGACTGTCTATGAACCTCGGGGAGACTACCAGTTGCTCTTAGAAGCAGTGGAACCTAAAGGGATTGGTGCGTTGCAATTAGCTTTTATGCAACTGAAATCGAAATTGGAGGCCGAAGGGATATTTCAAGACTCTCGGAAACGACCGTTACCAGCTTTTCCTGAAAGGATTGGGGTGGTGACTTCACCTGTTGGCGCCGCGCTTCATGACTTGTTGACCATTCTGCATCGACGATGGCCATTGGCTCAGATCCTTATTGCTCCCGTGGCAGTTCAAGGTGGAGCGGCTACCGGTCAGATTGCGGCAGCGATTCAGATGTTCAATCAATTGAGTCCCCAATTTGGTAAGGTCGAAGTGTTGATCGTCGGACGCGGAGGAGGGTCAATAGAAGATTTATGGGCTTTCAATGAGGAACAGGTAGTGAGAGCCATCGCTGCTTCCCGTATTCCGATAGTTTCTGCAGTTGGGCATGAAACCGATGTGACACTTGCCGATTTGGCGGCTGATTTTCGGGCTCCCACTCCCTCTGCTGCCGCGGAATTGGTTGTTCCAGATTGTATGTTGGTGAAGGAGCAAGTGCGCCAGCACCGTATCAGATTGGAACGTTCTTTCAAGAGCCTTGCTACCGCTTTGACCGTCCGAATTCAGCAAATGAGTCAACGCCTGCCTGAACCTCGGCTCATTATTGCGCACTTTGTTCAACGGGTGGATGAATTAGAGCGACAGTTATATCGAAAAGTGAAACACGGGTGTCGAAATATTCAGCTTCTGTTGTTGCAGCACCAATCTGCAATCTGGGAAGCCAATCCTCTTTCGACGATCCAGCGAGAACAAGGAAGATTGGCTGAACTTAATAGGCACTTAGTCCAGGGTATGCAGAATTCAATTCTTCTAGGACGTCATCAATCAAAAATGTGGATCTCTCAGCTGCATCAATTGAGTCCCCTGGCAGTTTTAGCAAGGGGCTATAGCATTGTGAAAGACCTTCGAAATGGAAAAGTCCTAAAAAAATCAACAGATACGATGGTGGGAGCGGAGGTCCACGCGACATTGTCCGAAGGTGAATTGGTCTGTAGGGTGGAGCAAATTCATCCACGGAAGTGAAGAAGTCCTTTTGATTCAAGGCGGGAGCAGGCTATAATACCGTAGAATATTTCGTAGGAGTACGGGGAAAAACATGGCGGCGATAAAATTTGAAAAGGCCTTGTCTCGTTTGGAAACTATCGTGACGGAGTTAGAAGCGGGCGAGCTTTCCTTAGATGACTCATTGAGGATATTTGAAGAAGGCGTCAAGCTGTCCAAGACATGTTTGAAAATGTTGGATGACGCCGAACGCAAGGTGGAAATTCTTGTACAGGATAAGGATGGTCGAAAGCGCATTCAGGCGTTTTCCTTGGAGGAACCCCATTCAACCGAGTCCTAGGTCACGTTCTAACTTCTCTCCTCTTTCCTTAAAGGAGCATGGGCTCGGTTCCCACGCGATGTTGTCTTTGCAACCGTCTCTTCCCGTCAGAAAATCAACAAAACAGCGACTAGATTCTCTTTTAGTCTCTCAGGCACTGGTCCCTAGCCGGGAGCAGGCTAGTCGTCTTATTCTGGCTGGCCGTGTCAAGATTGATGGCAGGGTCATGGATAAACCCGGGAAGCAGGTTTCTTCAGAGGTTACGGCTGAAATTATCCAGCCCGAGTGCCAATATGCAAGCCGGGGGGGAGAAAAGCTGGCTCCGGCTTTAGAGGCTTTTGGTCTTTCATGTTCGGGATGGGTGGTGATGGATGTGGGTGCTTCAACAGGAGGCTTTACCGACTGTGTGTTGCAACGCGGAGCTCAGCGAGTGTATGCCATTGACGTGGGCTATGGACAGCTGGATTGGCGCCTGCGATCAGATCCCCGGGTGATTGTGATGGATCGGTTGAATGTTCGATATTTGCGTCAGGAAGATATTCCGGAACTGGTAGATTTAATCGTCATTGATGTGTCTTTCATTTCTCTGAAGATGGTATGGCCAGTGATTCTCCCTGTATTAAAGCCACAGGGATATCTTGTGGCATTGATTAAGCCTCAATTTGAGGTTGGGAAGAGACAAGTCGGCCGAGGTGGTATTGTTCGAGATGAGAAATTGCGCCAAGCAGTCAAAGATCAGTTTGTGGAATATGCAAATTCTTTGTCCTTAGACCTTATAGGCCTTATTGATTCACCCGTATTGGGGAAAAAGGGGAATAAGGAAATCGTCATGGGCTTACAAAAGCAATAAACGGTAGAGCGTTGTTGTCTGGATGGGAGGTATAAAAAATGATTAGGAGCAGTCTTGTCTTGAAAGGAAATAAGACATTATGGGTATGAAGGTTCTGGTCACAGGCGGGGCAGGATTTATTGGATCGCATCTCGTCGATCGGTTAGTTCAAGAAGGCAATCAGGTCGTGGTGATTGATAATCTCTCCACAGGGAAGCGCAAGCAAGTCAACAAAAAAGCCCAATTGTATAAAATGGATATTCGGAGCAAACGGATTGAACGGGTGTTTCGAAAAGAACGTCCGTTAATCGTTGTTCATTTAGCGGCCCAAATGAATGTCCGACTATCAACGGAAGATCCTGTATTCGATGCAGAAGTGAATATTTTGGGCACCCTCAATCTCTTAGAGCATGCTGTGAAACATGGAGTGCGAAAGGTCTCCTTTGCATCTTCAGGAGGAGCAGTCTATGGGGAACAGGAAGTGTTTCCGGCGGCGGAATCTCATCGCACCGATCCACTGTCTCCTTATGGAATTAGCAAATTAGCTGGCGAAAAATACTTGGCATATTACACAAATACTACGGGTCTTCGGCACGTTGTACTGCGATTTGGCAATGTCTACGGCCCGAGACAAGAACCCGAAGGTGAGGCTGGCGTCGTGGCAATTTTTTCGAAACTTATGTTGGAAGGTGGACAACCTATCATTAATGGAACAGGGAAGCAGACGCGGGATTTTGTGTATGTCGATGATGTAGTTGACGCCATTATGGTGACATTGGGAGAGGATATTCAGGGCACCTTTAATGTGGGGACGGGCCAGGAAGCAACGGTGAATGAATGTTATGGGATTATCAAAGAACTGACCAACAGCTCCTGCAAAGATTTATATGGTGCCGCCAAAAAGGGAGAGCAATTTCGAAGTGTGCTAGATGTGATGAAGCTGAGGGAGAAATTTGACTGGGATCCTCAGGTTTCGTTTCCGGAGGGTCTCAAAATGACGGTGGAATTTTTCAAAGCGTAGGGAAAATGATCAAAACTCGTCTGTGAGGAAGAGATTTGTTTCAATGACGAGTTAATATCGTGGAACAGAATTGTCAATTTCAATCGACCAGGATTCAATTCCCCCAATCAGATTTTTAACATTGGAAAAACCTTGTTGAAGCAAGAAGCCCACGGCATCGGCGCTTCGCATCCCTTTATGGCAATACGCTACGATTTCGGAATTTTTGTCCAATTGACTCAGCGAATTGGGCAGTTCTCCTAAGGGTACGAGAACGGACCCTTCAATTTTGGCCATTGAATACTCATGAGGCTCGCGGACATCTAATAAGAAGATGGCGTCCCCATTATCTTGCCGAGTTTTTAATTCACGAACGGTGATGGTGTAACTCATATGCCAATAGTCTCCTTCGTTTTCTAAGTAACTCCTTGTAGATACCTCATCATAGCCACTGAATTTTCCGGGTGTCAATTTATTCTTTGGGAAAAAGGTAACGGCCTGTGGCAAAATAACTTTAACAAAATCGCGCCAGGATTTGGATCGGATTTTGACGGAACGATTGAGAAAAAGCCGAGGCCTAGCACGGCTATGTTGAGATTTTTTTGGGGATTGAGACCCGTTTAACCTAAAAACAGCAGTTGAATCACGAAAGTCTACAAAACCCCTTGTAAATGTGAAAATTGACTCATCACCCACAAGGTGACCACGCAATTCTTCCATTCCCTATGCCCATCAATGGCTTGCACAGCTCTTTCGCGCGCAACTGCCGCTTTTAGGTTTAAAGGTGGCCCGAAGATGGGATGCGAGATGTCAAAGTTATTTTGTTACAGGTTCTAAGGGAGAGTCGTTATGACCCAGCAACGTGTTGTGTCCATTAAACAGATTGCCGAGTACGAAGGTCAGGATATTACTGTTAAAGGGTGGCTTCGCCATCGCCGTTCAAGCGGAAAGCTGAGTTTTTTGACGGTGCGTGATGGAACGGGAGATCTTCAGGCTGTTGTCAGCAAGGCTACGGTGGGTGACGAGCAGTTTGGGTTATGTGGTCAGGTCACGCAGGAATCATCCATCATTGTAACGGGGCAACCTAGGAAGGATGCACGAGCGCCAGGCGGATTTGAACTGGACGTAGCCAGTTTCCAAGTCGTTCACCTTGCCGAGCCCTTTCCGATTCAACCGAAGGAGCATGGAGTAGGATTTTTAATGGAGCATCGGCATTTATGGCTGCGTTCGAGCCGCCAACATGCGATTTTACGAGTCCGCCATGAAATCATCCGAACCTGCCGAAATTTTTTCGATGAACGGGACTTTACGCTCATTGATACGCCAATTTTTACACCGAATGTCTGTGAGGGAACTACGACCCTGTTTCAGACTCAATATTTTGACCAAGTGGCCTATTTGGCACAAAGTGGACAGCTCTATGGAGAAGCCGCTGCTGCGGCATTTGGGAAAATTTACTGTTTTGGTCCCACCTTTCGTGCTGAAAAGTCGAAAACGCGCCGCCATCTCATGGAATTTTGGATGGTGGAACCGGAAATAGCATTCGCTGAATTGTCGGATGTGATGCAGCTTGCCGAAGAATGGGTGTCGGTGGTGATTCAACGGGTTCTGGAACACCGTCGAGCAGAATTAGATATCCTAGAGCGGGATGTTGAGGCATTAGAAGCGATGGTGCCTCCATTCCCACGAATTACTTATGAAGAGGCCATTGCACGGCTCAAAGAAAAAGGCGTGGACATTCAAATTGGTGATGATTTCGGCAGTGAAGAAGAAACTGTTTTGGCCCAATCCTTTGACCGTCCCGTTCTTGTGCATCGCTATCCAGCCGTGACAAAAGCTTTTTATATGGCTAGAGATCCGGATCGCCCGGACTTAGCCTTGTGCATGGATATGTTAGCCCCCGAAGGATATGGAGAGATTATTGGTGGAGGGCAACGCATTCATGATCTGGAGACCCTCCGCCAGCAAATTGAAGCCCATGATCTGCCGGAAGAGGCCTTTAAGTGGTATGTGGATTTGCGGCGGTATGGGAGTGTTCCTCATGCGGGGTTTGGGATGGGGATTGAACGAGTGGTCGCATGGATTTGCGGCCTGGATCATGTTCGTGAAACCATTCCCTTTCCGAGAATGCTCTATACCCTCTATCCCTAAATAGGCTCGGTCTGTCATGGAAGGTGTCTTGCACATTGTGAAAGGAGATTGGTCAATTTTGATGGGTGTTGGGTGAAACCCAAAGGGCTCTTGTACCTGTTGAGATAAGGGGGGGATTCATTAAGTCTGAACCGAAGCTCTCTTATTTTTAAGAATTGGAGGATTAGGGAATGAGCTATGAAAAGGGAGTAACGCAATAATGAAAGACACAAGAAAAGGAGTTATATCTCGTCATGGGGGTAGTCAGGGGAAAAGGATGGCGGTGGTGTTATGGAGTCTCCTCTTTCTGTTGATGTGTTCAATGGTCCAAGCAGAACCCGTTTCCTCTAAGGACCCTCTCATCGAACATTTAGAGTTTTTGGGTTACGAATGTGACCTAATCGAAGCTGGTATTCGCGCCAAACATTTCTCAAAAATTCATCTGTATATTACCTATGCGTTTGGTGGGATTCGTATGCAAACGGGGTTTCCAGGAAAGAGCCCTCATTCTGATGTCGGCTCCCGCTACCTTGTGACCAATGCGCTGATCAAGGGGTTTTCGGTTATACGATTATATTGGTCTGATGAAGGGAATCTCTTTGCGATGGCCTGGATGCCTGGCAGGTATGACAAAGCAAATTTCGCGGTTTTTATGGAAGCCTGGGATCATGATACTGCCTTACTGCGACAAACCTACGATCAGTTAAAGCCGTTTTTAAAAGAGCAAACCAAAGATTCCGGGAATGGATCTTGAGGGGGAGTTTATCAAATATAAAAACCTATTTGGGGGGGTGAAAGTGTCCCAACGCAGCATGATGAAGTTCGTGGCCACAGACTTCGTAATTCCATTTTGGGCAATAGAGGGTTTCCGACGAGAAATCATAAAATCCTCGGACCGTTTTGACTGAAGCCAAATCTCCTCGCAGCCATGGTTGAAATTGCGTACCAGGTTGTCCCGTCTTGGTTTTCCACAACTCTTTCAAGCTTTCAGCATCTAAAAAAACCACTTTCAGGTTTGAAATCTCATGAGTTTCCATATAACGGCCTTGTTGAGTGCACCCGGCCAGACTGACCCCACAGAGGTAAAGCCCGCCAGCGAGCAGAAGCCCTTTAAAGACTTTCTGGAAAAATTGCTTGATTACGGTTATTGAACGGGCACAACCAAGATGTGTAACGATGCCACGATGGTAGGAGAACGCCATGCTTTGATCTGTCGGTTATAAGAAGGAAAGAATTAAGCATTACGCTGTGTAATTTAATAAAAAATGGCATAAAAAATAGGTGGGTAGCCAAAAAAAATTCAACCTATATTTTTAATACGTAGTCTCTGAGTGGAAACGAGATCTCCTAATCGTGACGCGGAGTGTCTCGTATTTTCTGGTAGTAAATCCTTTGTATGAAATGCTATCACAGTTCTGGCCTTTCTCCGGGGTCTGTGACAACTCGTGAATACCTCATCAATCCTCTGCAAGTAGCGGTTCCGTTGCCCCCGTCCGGCCTCATCAGATTGGGCGGCGCAGGCCACCGGAGAGCGGGCCAACTCGCGGGCCTCAGACAAGACCCGCCGATTGATGAGAGTGTCCGCCCATAGCGCCGGACGGCAGGCGTCGGTTATGGGGAAATAATAGAAAGGATTATAATGTCGTGGAGATGCCTTGTACCCTGGATTTCTGAGTAGGACAATTCTCTGCTTAGCAGGGAGGAACGTTGGCTCAAAATCAAAAAAATGTAGGGGCCTGTGACAAAATAACTTTGGCTAAATCGCGCCAAGATTTGGGTCGGATTTGGACGGAACGATTGAGAAAAAGTCGAGGCATAGTACAGCTATGTTGAGGTTTTTTCGATTGAGGTACGTTCAAAGATGGCCCGAAGATGGGATGCGAGATGTTAAAGTTATTTTGTCACAGGTCCTAACACTTCCTTTAGGAGAGCTGTTAGATTTTGGGCCATCTCCAATAAACACAGGGGTTTTGCAAAGAGTTGATATGGCAGGAATTTGATCTCAGGCAACAGCTTGAGGAGTCACGAATATGTAACCGAATACGGCATTCTGATACATGATACTCCCAATAAGTGTACTTGGACAGTGAGCAGTCACTTGGCGGCGGCCTGGTGATGCAAATCGTTAGGCGTCATCGCAGAGCTTTCGATCAGCTGTCCGCTTACGACCCAAAGCGGACATAAGTTTCTCCCAGAGCGTCTTTTCAATTTTGGCTTTTAACAAAAGCCAAAATTGAAAGGATAAAAGGAACATTTAAGCTATTTAGAAATCTTCCCTATGTTTTTCTATGCAGATCCTAATAATGAGAAATCACCTTTTTGTTGTAAGGTTCCCCTCATCAAAACAAGAGTTTGGCTCTTTTTAAGTACGACTAAGTGATTCAGAACTGGGAGTAGTTTCTTTTAAAACGGCTCACCGTATCGGACGAGATTCGCAACTTTTGTGTTACTTCTTAACTAGTGTCTGTGAGGAAATCCAAGCGACCATATTTGACGCGGGTTTTCTCTCCTTTCTTGTCATGAATCCTTCGCGTGAGGTGTGAAAAACCCCTGAAAACAGCGGAGTTTTCATGTAAAATGCCGCATCATTCACGGCGAGAATCAGGAGGAACACGACGATGCGGCAACGGTTTGAACGGCAGTTGGAGTTAGGCCAGATCCCGATCGAAGAGGTGCCCAT
>PVMK01157172.1_pt1 | contig 55444 bp, 41 predicted proteins | sample 1853481 | NCBI WGS metagenome assembly PVMK01 (sample SAMN08533507, study PRJNA380276) | Marine sediment metagenome, whole genome shotgun sequencing project.
TAAAATAGGAATCACTCATTGATTTGTAAATGTCCATGAGCAAAGGTTTGGAATTGATAGATTGCGCAATCTCCAATGCATCTACCAGGAGGCTTGTCGCTGTTGCGTGTTGCCCTAGTTGCTCGTATGTTACACCCAGAAGATTCAATGCTTGTGCCTGGCCGGCTAAATTTTCATTACCCTTTTCCACTGTGAGGGATCGGCGATAATAAAAGATGGCGCTGTCATATTGATTACTTCTGAAAAAAATGTTCCCTACGTTTGCATGGGGATCAAAAACCTGGTAACGGTTCTCCAAGCTATTATATAATTCCAAAGACACTTTATAATAATCCAATGCCACTTTATCTTCATTTCGAGCCAGATGTACGTTGCCAATATTATTCAAGGATCCGATTATCCGGCTGGTATCCTGGAGTTGCTCAATTATACGGTAGGCACTCAGAAAATATTCCAACGCTTTGTTGTAGTTTTTTTTAGAAGAATAGACGGTTCCAATATTATTGAGTGCGGCTGCTAATCCATCCTGATTTGCGATGGCCCGGTGTAATCGTCTGGATTGAAAAAAATAATCCAATGCTTTGTCAAGATTACCAATTCGATTTTGAATGACCCCCAAGTTATTTAATGAATAGGCAATGCCGCGATCATAATTTAACGAATCCGCTATCTGGAATGCTGCTTTTGCGTATTCCAAAGCTTGAATAGGATCTTGATTCAAATAGCTTTTGAAGAGTTTATTTAATTGGTCAACTTTCTTCTGATTGTTTTCACCAGAAGATAACAAGGATGAACTAGTAGGATTTTGTATAAAAGTGATTATAGGTATTAGCAGAAACAGTAGCTTCATTCCTATGGAATTATGATTTTATTCATAATTAAAACTACCAATCTTAGTCCACATATCCTGGATTTACCGGAGTGTTTATTCGACAGCCTCTACCTTATAAATAAAATACTTAGTATCTCCATTCCAGAAAAGTCGGGCATATCTTTCTTTGTAAAACAGCCTCACTCTGTCCCCATTTTCCATAGCTGTTATTAACTGTTGTTTGATATCATGCTTGCCACTATACACTGAAAAAGCCCATATGGTGGGTGTCACTTCACTCTGGTCATTATCGGTAAATCCACCGAGGTTCATTTCACCTTCAAAAGTTTTAAATACATAACCTTTGCGGCTGAATTTGATGATATCTCCTGCCCGGTACCCGTTGCTGTAAGATGAAAACCTTATAAAACTTATATACAGGATGGCTCCCACGATTAAGATGGTGCCAATCCACATCAGAGATTTTTTTAGAAACTTTTTAACCCTGGTCCAGAAGTCATCCATTGCATAAAGGAAATTGGTTGATTATTAAATTACAGTTTATAGACATGCCTTCAAAATATGTGGGCAGGTCTTATTTGATAATTTAATATTGAAGATCTGGTTTCATCCAGACCGTGGCGTAAAGTTTGAAGGTTTGCGTTGACTCTGTGAGAGATATTTTACTGTGTTAAGTTAATGGTTAATATTCAAGTCTTCAATGGATTGTCATTAAATCCTGAAACCCATCCTACTGCCGGTGTTGTGGGCTTTTCGAAAGAATCCGAACTGAAATCGCCCTACATTTTCATAGTAATAAAACTGACCGGTTTCATCATACTCAATAGGAGCATTTAGACTTCTCATATCGTCAAGTAGCCTGAAAAAAGTGCTTCGTGAAACACCCAGCCTTCTTGACAATGAATCGGCATTGCCTCTGAAACGCAATCTGATCATTTGATCCAGGCGGAGAATTAAATTCGTCTTATCATAAAAATTCATAATTGCTTCGGTTGTTTTTGGACTTTATGAATGGAAGCTCGATGCCCCTTAGCCAAGGGCTCTTGTACATGGTTTGATAACGGAGGGGGCGCATAACTCTGGTGGATCTTTATAATGGCCTCAATCAACTCTGCCTCCATGCAGGTTGCGGGAAGTACGACATTGGCACCTAATGTTTCCAAAAGTCCCGCGTAAACAGTATTGCTACTGGAAACCAATACCAGTAATTTGGCTAGGGGATAACATTCCCTTAAGATCCTTGCACCTGGAGTAAGTGCATGATGACCTGGAATGTCCCAAACAATCACGTCTATTGGTGCTTCCCGGAATTGCTCCAGCAGGTCTCTTAAATTACCTGTTGAGGCAATCATTTCAAGCTCGCTTATCCCTTGTTGCAGCAACAAGCAAAGGCCTTTACGGTAGAGGGGTTGTGAATGGATTACAGCTATATTTATCATGAAAACAAGATAGCTGCCTTCAGTACATCAATATACCTAAATGATCTGTCGCAGATTCTGGATTATTCAGTAAGGTGTTGTATTGAGTATTGAAAGTGAAAGTAAGCCTAGTTAGCAAAACTTGGTCATTGTGTGTCAGCATTAGACCGGTTTTCCAGGGACCACCAAAGGGCCAGTGTAACACCATTGGTCCAGCCAAAGCCATCTTGTGTTGGATACTCACCCCCCCCTGCTGAAAGTGTGAGATCGACCACATTGTATTTTTCCATCATTTTTCCGGTATTATTAAATACCTTTTCGGTTATGGTCAACCAACGTGAGGACACCTCATCTGCAAGTTCATGGTATTGGTAGTTACGAAGTCCTTGTATTGCCATCCATTGCTGCGGCGCCCAGCCATTAGGAAAATCCCATTGTTGTCCGGTGTTGTGAGTAGAACTTACAATCCCGCCTGGATAAAGTAAATTTTCCTTCATGAAATTTACAGCTTGCCGAGCCTGATCTGCTGTGGCAATCTGAAAATAGAGTGGCACCATGCCGGCCGCAGAAAATTGAACAGTAGTTTTGCCGGTTTCGATATTGTAGTCCGAGAAATATTTAGTATTTGGATCCCAGAAGTATTCTCTAATGGAAATAGCGCGATTGGCGCTTTGCGTTTTAAAAAAAGTTTACCATAGAGGTGTCACCAGCGTGCAGACTCAATTTAGCAATTGAACACTCTAAGAAGTACAACAAACAATTAAGGTCAACAGGTATTATTTTAGTAGTTATTATACTGTCAAGCGATTCACCATCACTAAACCAGCGACTACTGTAATCCCAACCTGACTCCGCCCCAGCTCTTAGATCTCTGTAAACCCGCTCCCTTTGGTTTTCAGGGAAGGTTTCACCTAACTCATAATCTTCTTTGTAAGATTCAGGCCTGGGTTGCGTAAAGCTATCCCAATAACGATTAAGTATTGTACCATCTGGAAGTCTAACCAATCTTCCATTGCTGGAATTATTTTCAAGTAGTAATTCTTTCCCTTGCATCCAAAAATCATATTCTCCATGCATTTGATCCAAAAACTGAAGTGCAGCGTCTAGACCGTGTCGACTCGCCCAAAGCATAACCATCGAACTAAAAAATGGAGGCTGTGATCGACCTAAATAATAGGATCGATTACCGTTTGGAATAAACCCGTAGGTGTCGATAAGGTATCCAAAATTCCGGATCATGTTAAGCACTATTGAATCTTGCTGGCTTTCCAGCAGACCCAACATGGTAAAATAGCTATCCCAATAATAAATTTCTCTAAAACGTCCGCCAGGAACAACATAAGGATAGGGTAGGGGCAGTAAACTACTGGCGCCGTTTCTATCATCTGGGTTCCGGGTCAACGATGGCCAAAGAGAATTTAAATGATCTATCATGTTTTTTCGAGATTTGAATATAGGTTTATCCATTGCCAGGGGAATTTCGAAATATTGCTCTACTAAGCCTTTCAAATCCACCGAACCATCCTTGTTTTGTTGATCATAGGCGGAACGTATCTCCATAGAAGGAACACGAGGTCTACAATCTACAAATGTCTTGGAGTCGGCAAAAATACCACTCATTTGGACTGCATGGAAAAGGTCTCCCAGTGCCAGGGCGGGCTGGTACACTTCTGAGGTACCTGGGTTTGGCTTGATTTCTGACTCTACAGTAGCGGGAGATTGACAGCCAATCAAATAAGAAATGGCGGTGAAATAGTAGAGTATTCTGAAAAGTATCTGCATCAGCTTGGCCTTGTTCTTTTGCCTGGACTAAATTACTAATAATCATCCCGAACAGAAACTAAAATAATAAAGCTTATTTCGTTACTGGATTTAGAACCATTGTAAGCTTTTGAGCTTTTCTAGACAGTTTAAATGGGCAATTATTATATTGGAGAAAAGGACGCCCAATACTTGAGGAATTCTTTATCAAAAATCAGCTTTATAGTGGTGCTAGGGGGAATCATTGGCTTCCGGTGCATGGCGCAAACTGTAACCACGGATCCCATTTTCCCAAAGGCCGATATAATGGTCACCATTGGTGTGGATGTTACGGGAACTTCATTAAATGGGTATACAGAAGATGTTTGGATCTGGACATGGATTGAAAGAGGTAACTCGGATATTGATGCCCCCACAAATGTTAACCCGGCTACCTCCGCACAAAGTGCCGCCCTGATGACCAAGTTAAGCACCAACCCGGATGTTTATGAGATTACTTTTATACCGGTTGATTTTTTCAACTCCACCGTAGAAGAGTTGGATGAAATCGGTATAAAATTAAAAAGTATAGACTGGGACGATGGCTTACAGACTGACACTGATCTTTTTATTACATTTTCCATGGGAGAGTTGGAGGTTAACATTACTGAACCTACCGCGTTTCCGTATTTTGTAGAGGCCAATGGAACCTTCAATATCAGGGCGGTAAGTTCGGAGAATGCTGATTTAAGCATAAGTATAGATGATGTGGAAGTAGTTACTGCTTCCGGGGTTACTGAAATAAATTATTTAGAAACCGCGGGAAACTCCGGATCAAAAACTGTGAAATTGACCGCTACCACAGTCGATCAAACTGCTGAATCAACCTTCGACTATATAATTCGGGGCAATACTGTTCAGGAACCCAGACCTGCGGGTATTATAGACGGCATCAACTATAACTCAAATGACGGCACATCAGTTACGCTTTCTTTGTGGGCACCCCTAAAATCATCGCTATATGTTTTGGGCGATTTCAATGGATGGGAAATATCAGCCAACTTTCAAATGAAGCAAGATGGTGAGCACTTTTGGTTGGAGTTAACAGGGCTGACACCCCAAACAGAATATGGTTTCCAGTATCTAGTAGATGAGTACATTTTAGTAGCCGATCCTTTTGCAGAAAAAATACTTGACCCGGAAGATACCGGTATACCCACCGCTAGTTATCCTAATTTAAAGCCTTATCCTGGGGAGGCCCTATCTGCTGAGTGGTACTTTAATCGAATATCTGTGTTGCAGACCGATCAAAACTCTTATAACTGGCAGACTGCTGCTTATGAGAAGCCTACAAATGAGGAACTTCTGATATATGAGCTACTGGTTAGGGACTTTTTAGGAGAGATAAACGGTAACTACCAAACTTTGGTTGATACCCTGTCCTATATAAAAGAAATGGGCTTTAATTGTGTGGAACTTATGCCTGTAATGGAATTTAATGGTAACAATAGCTGGGGGTATAATCCAACTTTCATGTTTGCTCCGGATAAGTTTTACGGCCCAAAAGATGATCTCAAAAGATTTATTGATGAAGCGCATGCTTTGGACATAGTAGTAATACTGGATATGGTTTTAAATCAAAATGATCTGCCAGCGCCGTTTGCTTCCATGTACTTTGACTTTAATACTTTTAAACCCACTGCAAATAACCCCTGGTTCAATGTAGATGCTACCCATCCCTTCAATGTTTTCAACGATTTTAACCATGAAAGTACCCACACACAATCATTCGTGGACACCGTAAATTATTATTGGCTCAAAATATTTAAAATTGATGGTTATCGATTCGACCTATCCAAAGGATTTACCCAAAATGTAAATACCGATGTAGCACTTTGGAGTGCCTATGACGGTTCCCGCATAGCGATCTTAAAACGGATGGCAGATGAAATCTGGAGTCATTCTCCGGAAGCGTATATAATCCTGGAGCATTTCGCGGACAACACAGAGGAAAAGGAGCTTTCAGATTATGGTATGATGCTTTGGGGCAATGGGCACTTTGACTATAAAGAAGCCATTTTGGGGTTTGGGGAAAACCGCAGTATTGGATGGTCCTACTTTGAAAATCGCGGTTGGAACAATAACCATTTGATCAGTTATATGGAAAGCCATGATGAGCAAAGACAGATGTATGAAGCCATTAATTTTGGTAATGCAGCCGGTGGTTATGACATCAAGAGCACCAATACCGCTTTAAACAGACTAAAACTTGCCGCCACTTTCTTTTTTACGGTGCCTGGACCCAAGATGATCTGGCAGTTTGGCGAGTTTGGCTATGATGTTGATATCAATGAAAACGGACGGACGGGTATCAAGCCAACTAAGTGGGAATATTTGAATGATGAAGAACGTGTAAAGCTCAAAAAAGTCTACAAGGAGCTCATAAAAATACGAGATTTGGAAGTTTTCAAGAAGGGGGTATTTAGTTGGTCGCCTGATGGAAATTTGAAACGCATCAACATCGCTCACAGCAGTAATGATCTTACCATAATTGGTAATTTCGGGGTGGTCAATGCCACAATTGACCCTGCTTTTCAAAGCACCGGCACTTGGTATGATTATTTTACAGGAATAACTATTGACGTGGAAAACACCAATGAAGATTTTCTATTAGCACCAGGACAGTTTCATATATTTTCTCGCGAACCGTTACCGGCCACGGAACCGGATTTGGTACCCTTTCGCCCCGATAAGGTTACTGGGTTAATTGATAGGAGTTTTATTCCAGGTTTTAAATACTACCCTAACCCCAGTGGGAGATGGGTGAGGGTGATCTTTAATGGGTTATCAGTCGATGAGCGCACGGTGAGCCTGATCGACAATCTGGGAAGGACAGTTTTTAATGTAGCGGCTTCCTACATCTTAGAAATAGACTTGAATGTATCGGATGTACGGCAAGGATTTTACTTTTTACAAGTAAAAGAAGGGCAGAGCACAAAACATGAGAAAATCCTGATAAATCGATAATTAGGCTTAACAACCCGGATAGCTTGGATTATTGTCGAAGCTAACCTAAGAATATTTTAACAAAAAATATTATCTTGAACATTCTGGAGCAAGATTCATTTATAGACATCTATTAGAATCAGCCATGTACAAGAATTACTCCTCATTTGCAATTATACTGCTAATATGCTTTGCATGCAGTGAAAAGCCACAACCAGTTGAAGATGTTGAATCTAGTACCGCCAAGGTTTTCTTCCCAGAAAAGATTGCGTCTTCTACCATTTATGAAGTAAATATCCGACAACATACACCTGAAGGCACTTTTAATGCTTTCACTGATGATCTTCCTCGTTTAAAGGACTTAGGTGTAGATATGCTCTGGATTATGCCAATTCACCCGATAGGAATCGAAAACAGGAAGTTACCTTTGGGAAGTTACTATTCTGTTCGGGATTACACCGGTGTAAATGAGGATTTTGGCACCATTGAAGATTTTAAAAAGTTGGTCAATAAAGTGCATGATCTCGATATGTATATCATTTTAGACTGGGTTCCAAATCATACCGCCCGTGATCATGCCTGGACAAGTGAGCATCCAGAATATTACACTAAAGACGAAGAAGGAAACATAACTTATGAAAAAATAAGTGATGATGATATATGGTGGGACACTGCTCTATTGGATCACAAAAATCCAGAGACAAGAAAGGCCATGATTGCCGAAATGAAATATTGGGTAAAAGAGATTGATATCGACGGTTTCCGATGCGATCACGCTGGACACGAAATACCCCTGTATTTCTGGGAAGAAGCAACCGCTGAACTGGATCAAATAAAAGACATTTTTTGGTTAGCTGAGTGGGAAGGTGCAAGAATGCATATTGAATTTGATGCCACTTACGGCTGGGATTTACTGACAGTATCAGAAGATATTGTCAAGGGTACTAAGAACGCGGATGATGTAGCCAAGTGGATAGAAGAAGATATGCACGAATATGGTAGAGAAGCTTTCCGCCTGACCATGATTACTAATCATGATAAAAATTCCTGGAACGGTACCATCTTCGAAAGATTTGGTGCTGAATCCCATAAATTGTTTGCCACACTGATATTCACAGCTTATGGCATTCCTATGATCTATGGTGGTCAAGAGGTGGGCCTAAACAAACGGTTAAAGTTCTTTGAAAAAGATAATATTGAATGGGGTGATCCTTTAGAGCTGCAATTATTTTACAAGCAATTGATCACGCTTAAATCCAACAATCCAGCTTTGGCTGCTGGGAATTACGGGGGGATAACCAAAAGGATAAATACTGGCGAAAATATCTATGCTTTTAAAAGAAAAAAAGAAAGCAACCTGGTAATTGGTATCTTGAACCTGTCAAGTAGACAACAGGTAATGAATTTAACGGATCAAACAGTGGCAGGAAAGTACATCGATTATTTCACCAACCAGGAATATGAGCTTTCTACCAAGCCATTTACGTTATCTCCCTGGCAATATCTTATTTTCATTACCAACTAAAACCAGCATGGAAGGCGTATCGATTAGTTCCCAAAAACCAAGACTTTCATTTTGGCAAATCTGGAATATGAGTTTTGGGTTTTTAGGAATCCAGTTTGGATTTGCTTTGCAGAACTCCAATGTGAGCAGAATTTTCGAAACGTTGGGCGCCAATAAGGACCAACTCCCAATATTATGGTTGGCTGCTCCTGTGACGGGCCTGTTAATCCAGCCTATAATTGGCTATTATAGTGACCGAACCTGGAGTCAAAAGTGGGGACGTCGAAGACCTTTCTTTGCTATTGGTGCCATTTTGGCAACTATTGCCCTATTTCTCATGCCGAATTCTACCGCTTTATGGATGGCCGTCATTATGCTCTGGCTGATGGACGCTTCTATTAATATTAGCATGGAGCCCTTTCGTGCATTCGTAGGAGACATGTTGCCTGATGAGCAGAGAACCAGCGGTTTTGCCATGCAAAGTTTTTTTATTGGACTTGGAGCGGTAGTAGCCTCAGCACTTCCATACATTTTTACCAACTGGTTTGGCATAAGTAACATAGCAGTTGACGGTAGTATTCCCGATTCAGTTAAGTGGTCATTTTATCTGGGTGGAGTTGCCTATTTCAGTGCCGTGATGTGGACTGTCTTCAATTCTCACGAATATCCGCCTGATGACATCGAGAAATTGAAAGAAGAGAATGCGGCAGTTGGCATATTCGGAGGACTTGCGGAATCTTTCATGGGTATCTTTAAAATGCCCAAAACAATGGTTCAGCTGGCATATGTGCAGTTCTTTTCATGGTTTGCTTTGTTTGCCCTGTGGATATATACCACCTCAGCCGTAACCAGCCATGTGTACAAAACTTCAGACACTACCTCTATCGCTTATAATGAAGGCGCTGACTGGGTGGGGGTATGTTTTGCTACTTACAATGGGATAGCTGCCTTTGCAGCCTTTTTGCTCCCTGTGCTTGCCAGGCAAACAAGCAGAAGAGTCACTCATATGCTAGCACTGTTTTGTGGCGCAATAGGATTACTTTCAATATACTTTATATCCGATCCAACATATATCCTGGTTTCAATGATAGGTGTTGGAATTGCCTGGGCCAGCATTTTATCCATGCCCTACGCCATGCTTTCAAGTATATTACCAAGCGATAAAATGGGTTACTACATGGGTGTTTTTAATTTCTTTATTGTTATCCCTCAAATAGTTGCGGCAGGAATACTGGGCTTCATTCTTCGGACATTCTTTAATAACACCTCCATATTTGCCCTTGTGATAGGAGGTGTTTCGATGATTTTAGCGGGATTACTTTGCTTGAAGGTAGAAGATAACGAGGCTTAGGATTTAATCTACAACCGCCCACATGCTCTAACCTAGTTTTTTTTCGTAGTAATTACTATTACTCCATTCATTCCCCTGGTCCCATATTGAGCAGCATCTGCTCCTTTGAGAACATCTATGTTGGCAATATCATTCACGTCTACCATTCCAGCCGCCTGGGAATAACTATTACCAATTGGGACCCGATCCAAAACATATAGAGGGTCAGTGCCAGCAGCTCCGGATCCCCCCCTTATAGCTACCTTGGTGTTGCTTCCTGAGCCTTGTACACTAACACCGGCTTCACGTCTTAATAGATCAGCCAGACTTAAATAACTGATTGATTTTTCATCATTGCTGGTAACCTCGGTTTTTTCCTTCTTTTTCTTCTTTTTCTTCTTTTTCTCCTCTTGCTCCTGGGCATCCGCCTGGAAGGCCATGCATAAACCAAAGAAAGCAATAAAAACAAACTTAAGTATTCTCGAAAAATTCATAGTTTCTGTTATTCTATCTAGATAATGAGGCTTTACATAACTTTATATACTATAAAAGTACTACTTGGGTTGTAATGTGCTGCAATTATTTTTCATTAAATGTCATCAACCTACTGTCAATATCAGCCCAAAAATTTTCTATGACATATGGCTTATTCCAGTTTGATCTCAAAAGTACCATAGCCTTTTACTGGCTTTTGAGAATCTGCAGTTCCCATCACCACAATGGCGAATTTTCCAGTATCATCTGATAATGGTATGGTAATTTGACCTTTCCCTTGTTCATTGGTCAACACATTTGGAGACCAATAAATAACACCCCTTAAATCAGGCGTGGCCCTACTCTGGGATAAACTTAAAGTGCTGTTAAAATTCTGCGGTAATGTGAAGCCATCTATTTCAACCACATTTGGGTTGTTCTTAAGTTCTCTGGTATATTTTACGTCACGGGTTATGATCTCCATGACCCCATTGCGCCACACGAATCGCTCAAAATACTCCCTGATTGTCGATGTTTTTGAATAGAGTCTTACTTCAATGATGTCCTGATATTGGATATTCAAAATTGCTTGTTCGTTGAAAGTGAGAAAACCATCCACAATATACCAGGGATGGTCCTTAAACAGGCCGCCCATTTCTGAATTGAATAGTCTGACGGTTTTCACACTATCAATTGTCCTGACCCTAACGTTTCTAATGGCCTCATTAATGAATTCCTCGAAGGAATATATTTCTTTGTAATCTTTTGTTCGATAAACAGCATCAGGAATCATAGCCGAAGCTTTTGAATATTCTCTTTTCTGAGATTTATACAAATCAAATAATTCAATGATCTTTCTTCGTTTTTCCAACTGGTCCATATATTTTGTAACAATCGGGGTACGGATCGGTTGATCTGAATTGTAATACGGAGATGATAAATCATTTCCGGATTCGGGTATAAATTCAAAAACAGAGCGATCATAAGGATGAAGATTAAGTATCTGGAAGGTCCCAGCCCCCCAATAGTCGGGGACAGGCATCTTTATTTTGCCTTCCCGGGAAGACGCACTAATTAACCGGGAGGGTTTTTCCATGTAAATACCAATTAATCCTGATGTCACATTTAGTTTTGTGTTTGAATCCTGCAATTTTCCTTCTACATAGAGTGATCGTTCAGGATTAATTAGCTGATCTCCATAAAGAGGCACGCCAGTACATTCTGAATAATTGTCAGGTTGAAATTCAAGGTTTGCAATTTCGATTGGAACCACTGAAACTGAAAAGTTACCCTCTCTGTCTGATTCACCGGGTTCACTAATTTGAATGGACACCGTTAATGAGTCCCGGGGTTTATAAATTTCTTTGTCAGCAACGATTGAAATTCTGGCTGCGCCCGGAGGTTGAGTCTTTTTCTTTATTATTTGATCGGAACCTAAAAAATTCTCTTTTTCAGGTTGATAAATGGGAATGGTGGTTTCAAAAATAAAAGCTGGTTGAAAGTTCAAATTATAAAGTGTATAGGCCCTGAATCGATAATAACCTTCTTTAGAATCCAAAGGAAGCGTTATGCTCCCATTACTAGTACCATTATCAATCAATAGCTTCTGCCGGACAATGGTCTCATTCTGGTGACTAACCAGGTCAACATGCAAAACCCGGCTTTTCACCTCACTTGAATCATTGAGCAGATATACTTTAAACCAAATTGTCTCACCAGAAACAAAAAATGATCTATCAAAATGGACAAAAATGCACTCCTGTCGTTGACCTTCTGAAGGGAAAACAAAAACCAGCAATAACAAAATTGATCCGGCCAGTTTCTCCCAAATTTTAATCAGATTAATCCTCATCCCAGTATGCAGGTCTTTCAATTTGGATGCCTTCCTTTGCGCTACACCAACAGCATTCTGGTAGATGATCATCAAAGAATGATTCATCCATGCAGGTAAAAACAGGAAGAGGTTTTATCTCATTTGGTGTAATAAATGTTCTTACTAAATTTTGACCATTTATTCCAAAATATCCTAGCACCAATGCCTGTTCATTGTCCTTTTCGAATATATTTCCCCCTACCTTGGCGGGTTGCACATCAAATAAATTTCCTGACTGGTCAGCTACAACATCAATTTTATTCCAGTAATCAAACGCCTCTTCAGAAATCGTATATTGGCGGACTATAAAGTAGTGCCTTGCAGTAAATTCATCAAAAGGCACCAGTAACCGTGAACGTACATTGAATCCTCTCAAATAATCTTGAGCGCCACCCTCATTTTTGAATAGAAGCACCTCTGATTCATCTACCCGGTCGATAAAATAACAAGTCTCTGCAGGATCAAATGGACTGCATGCCCGGTCGACAAATGAATAAACTTCTTCAACTGTCCACCGAATAGGGGAGAACCCGCCTGAACTATTTTGCAAGGGGGTATCAATAAAAATATCAATAAATGTTTTGTCCACAAGTACGTCAGAACTACTTAATATTTGTCTGGATTCAATATTGAAATATACCTCTTCAATTTCAATGGGCTCAGGCATTACCTGGGGTGCAGAAAAATAGGTTTTCCCGTCAGAAAGAGTGACCTCAATGTGGTAAGATCTTCCGGGAATTCCTGCTATCTTATCAGCAGCCAACTGGTATTTACCCAAATCTATTTCTTGGTAATCAGCTGAATTTCCCTGATCATCCAGGATAATTATGGAAGCGCCAAGGACAGGAGTAACAGGCTTTCCAAAATCAGAGGTCCGGGAAATGTTAAATATATGATTCTCATTCAATTGGGTGAAATTACCGTAAAACACAAGTTCACCATTCACCGAATCTGTTTCGAAAGATATCGGATCCACACAGGCATGTATAACAGCCGTTAGAAAGCATAACATATATTTTAATGTCCCCTTCATTTGATTTCAAAGGTGTATGTGATGGATGGGAAGGCGCTCCCTAAAACCGATGACTTGAAGGCTTTGGTAGGCCTGTTGCTTTCCTTCCTGAAAAATACAGAAAATGCATTTCTTCGGCTGTATATATTATAAATAGAGAAAGTGATACTGTCCTGGTATCTTTTTCTTTTCACAGCGTTGCGTTTGTAGGTATACGATAGATCCAAACGATGGTAATCAGGAATGCGAAACTCATTCCTGTCGCTATAATGTGGCACAACTACTGCACCCAGACTATAATTACTAACTGGTGCTGTAATTGGCCGACCGGAAGTGAAGTTAAAAACCAATGCGAATTTTGATTTTCTATTCACCGTCCAATCCATAACGAGGTTCACGTTATGGGGCCTGTCGAATTTGGCTGGAAACCAATTCGAATCAAATTCTCTGGTAGAAAGAGGAATCTTGATAAAAGTCCTGGAAAAAGTGTAGGAAAGGCTGCCTTTAATTTTTCCGGTGTGCCTCTTTAAGAAAATTTCCAGCCCGTATGCTTTCCCTTCGCCCTGTATAATTTCCTCTTCTATATCAGGGTTTAAAACAAGATCAGCAAAATCTTTGAATTCTATTACATCGGTCATTCGTCGATAAAATAGTTCTGCGGAGGATTCCCAGGTATTTAATTCAAAGTTCTTAAAGAAACCTAGCGATAAATTGTTGGATATTGAGGGTGTAATTCTGGTATTACTCAAAATCCATTGGTCAATTGGGAGAACCCCTGTGGTATTAGACAGTAAATGTATATACTGGCTCATTTTATTGTAACTCACTTTGACCGAACCGGATTTACCAACTCCATATCTTACCGAAATCCTGGGTTCCAGATTGATATATTGCTGATCATTGCTTACAATGTTCCGACGATCCTCTGAGAGAAAAACGGAGGTTCTCAACCCGGCGGATAGAGCTAATTTTTTATTTACCTCCCACTCGTCATTAAGATAAAACCCCCACTCTTGTCCATAATCCTTGGGTAAACTATCCTGTATTTTTGACCCAGTGGTTCTCAGTACTTCATCCTCGGGTTGGTAGTCTATCCATTCAATGCCACCAATTAGTAGATGGTTTTTTACTGGTATCACAATATTTTCCTTGAGTTTTAAAAACTTTAGCCCATTACCCAACTCTGTAAGATCAAGGCCGGAGGGGTCAAAATTGAGGTTGTCAGACTGTCCCATGGCCACTATAAATTCTGACTGAACTGTTTTGCCAATCTCCTGGTTCCAATTGAATGACAAGTTTTTGATGGTCCATTCAAAACTAGCTTCTCCTTGAAAATTAACTCGGTCGAAGCTTTGAAAATATCCAGCACTTATCGATCCATTCTTTGATATATTTGCTGACATTTTAAGATTAAAATCGTAAAAGAATGCTTCACTTTCCTGTATCTCCGGAATTTTGACTGTACCAAGAATCCAATCCGCATATGAAATTCTACCACCGGCCAACAGACTAACTTTTTCTTTTACAACTGGAGTTTCTATTGCAAGTTTACTTATTACCGTTCCTACTCCTCCAATGATGGTTGTTGTCGAATAATTGTTGCCTTTTAGTTGAACATCCAGAACAGAAGACAACCGACCACCAAACTGGGCGGGGATATTACCTTTATAAAGCCGAACATTGCTGATAAGATCGGGATTGAACATGGAAAAAAAGCCAAACGCATGGCTGGAATTGGAAAAAACAACCTGGTCCTGGAGAATCAGGTTCTGGTCAATGTTCCCACCACGCACGAAAAATCCCGGCGCACCTTCACCAATTGATGTAACCCCGGGAATAGTCAGTATGGTTTTTATAACATCGGCCTCCCCCAGAAATACCGGCATATCCTTTATCTGTTTGGGAGTAATAGAGACGATACCTGCTTGCGGGCTCATTAACCTCCTATCAGGGCTCTCTCCCGAAACAACAACTTCTCTTAGTTCTATAACTTCCAACTCCATCTCTATCTTGACTTCGCCTTTAGAAAACACCCTCAGATTGCCTATAAATGGTTCGTAGCCGATGCGGCGCACCTCCATCTGGTAGATACCATTGGGAAGCTCCAGGTCAACTTGCCCCATGTTGCCTGAGTTGAAGGTAAGTTCAAGCTTTTCAAAATAAACGGCCGCTGCTTCCAGTCGATTGCCTTCATTCTTATCAACCAGCTCTAATTTTATTTGGTTTAACCATGAATTCCCTAGTATTGAAGAGTCTCCAACCGTCAACATGGGAAATCTTCTATCGATATCTGTGACTTCTATTGATTGCCTGGCCAGAAAATACTCTTGAGATTTTAAATTGCCAATCCTGTCTTTGTTACCTATTACAACTTTATCATCGTCATAAATTACGTACGTGAGGTCACTATTTTTTAATAGCAGGTCCAGGACATCAGTTAGCGGTTGCTGATTAAATTTTTGGTTGATTTCATCTGTGAATAGCCACTCTTCCCGGTAGAAAAACCTTATGGGATATTGATCTTCAATGTGGTGTAGGACGTCCTGCAGGCTGGAATCAAGGTAGCTTCCGGAAATTTTCAAATTCTGGCCAGAGGTTAGTACTGGTAGCAATACCATCAGTAGTACAGGAAGAAACACACTGAAATATTTTACCTCCGCTTGAACCATTGGATAGAATCATTATTTCTGACTGCCATTATCAGCTCATTTCCTTGAAAATTCAAAGACGCAATGTGCCTGATATCCCCCCTTAATGAGATGCCGGTATTATAAATGGAGATTACTTGATGATTGTCTGATAGTCCGGTAATTATTGATCCCCGATCAGCGGCGTATCTTCCTTCTTGCATAGAAGATGCGAATAAATTACCGGCTGAAAATATATCCATTAATCCATCGGCATTAAAATCAGCGATCAAAAAGTCTTGTATAAAGCTAATCTGCATGGAGTTGGGAAATGGCTCAAAGTGAAATCCATTGCCATCATTGATAAATACTCCGGACCTCAACTCTTTCACGGTTAATTTTATCGCCTGCGAAAGTCCATCGCCAAAAATGTCTTTTGGTGAGGCTTCAGCAAAAGCTATATTTGTTTGAAATCTAGTCTTAATTGACGGAATTTGACGCTCCAGCGCTTCCCGTGAAGCAAAGACGGATTCTTCACCACCTGTAGTAAAAATCATAACAGGATCAAGTTTCCCGTTCTGATCAAAGTCGTTTAGATATAGGTTAAGTGTCCTTTTGTTGGTGGCTTTTAATTTGGAGTTCAGGCCCATGTTTCCAACCAGCAGGTCCTGATCACCATCTCCATCATAGTCTGCATGATTTATGGTCTTCCACCAACCCGAGCTTTCAGGTATGGTGCTTTCTTCAAATTCAGCTCCATTAGAGGATAAGATCGATATATCCATCCATTCTCCTGCCAGCACCAGGGATTTTTTACCGTTTCCATTTAGGTCAATCCATTCCGCATCATTAATCATTCCCAAAACGCCATTGTTTGGCAGATATCGTGAAACATCCACAAAGGACCTACCTCTGTCATTTTTTAGTAAATAACTTTGAGGTGCAAGTCCGTAATTCCAGGGAACCACAAGGCTGCCAAAAAATACATCTTGCCATCCATCGCCGTCGAAATCGTAGACCGCAATACACGACCCCGTTTGAAATATTCCTTCAAATGCATCAGGAAGTACCGTGAATCTTCCAGTACCATCATTTATATACAATCGAGGTTGGCGGTTTGGAGAATCCCCCTGAAACTCATTACCACCGCTTACTACTATCAAATCCTGATCTCCGTCTTTGTCAAAATCAAAGAAGCTGGCAGCTACATCTTCAGTCAATTTATCTTGTACCAGGGCTGTTTGTTCAGTTAAAGTAAACCCCCCGTCAACCTGCAAATAAATACTGCCCTTCTGATATTTTGCACCTCCAACAAAGAAATCATCTAATCCATCACTATTAACATCAGCTACAGCCAATGCCGGGCCTTCCTGAGAGTGCATGTGTGGAATTAAAGGCTCCCGGTTAAATTCAATGAATGTATTCTCACGATGAACGTATTCTACTCCCAGTTCTTTATTTGTGACGGAAGTAAACAGTTTATTTGTAGTTGCTTTGCTTTGATCAGATACTGGAGCTTCAGACTCGGTAAGTTTCAAAATTCTATCCACTTCAACATCATAAAGGATTGTTTTACCCCCACCAGGCCATTTAATGTGGATTGAATCAATGACTTCTGTATTTCCCAGCCCAATATGCAGTCTGGTGTCCACAGAAGACTTAAAACCACGGACCGGGAACAATTCAAAAAACTGGTATTCCTCCCTATAAAATAGCTCGATTTTAGCTCCGATAGCTTTAGTATTCTCTCCAATTCCCATCAAATCCAATCCCAGGAAATGTGTGGAGGTATCTCTGTTAATATTATTTTCTTTTATTACCGCCCGGGCATCCAGGTTATTCAAAACAAGGTCAAGATCTCCGTCATTATCCAGGTCACTATAAGCAATTCCTTGAGTTATTAAATTATCAGCAACACCCCATTCAAGCGACATATCTTCAAAAGTCAAATCTCTATTATTTCGGTAAAAATAGTTCGATACTTTACCACCGGGCATATGACTCAACAAGACCGAATCGGGTATATCAGGGTTGCTTTTTATATCCTTGCTTTCAATAAACTTCAGGTAATCCAAATCGTTTGGCCGCCCTTTGATTCCGTTGGAGATAAAAAGGTCTTTCCAGCCATCATTGTCAAAATCTGCAAACAGCGGTGCCCAGCTCCAATCCGTAGCATGTACTCCTGCCATCATCGCGATATCAGAGAAGGTGCCATTGCCCATATTTAACTGAAGCATATTGCGTTTATATTGCGCCATATAACCATACTTCAACTTCATTCGGAATATTTCGTTTGGATCTTCACCTACGGAGCTTTTCCTTATCACCTCGTCTTCGGGAAGCATATCCAGGGTAAGTATATCTACCAATCCATCGTTGTTGAAATCAGCCAGGTCAGTACCCATCGATGATAAACTGGTATGGTCTGCCATTTCGGGGTACACATCGGTGAAAGTCCCGTCCTGATTATTGATATACAGGTAATCATTCTCTGTGAAGTCATTTGCAATAAATATATCCGTAAAACCATCCCTGTTTATGTCACTAAGGCCAATTCCCAATCCATAGCCAAGTTGTGACCGGTAAATGCCTGATGCGGAGGAGATATCAATAAAATAATTATCATCGTTTCTATACAATCTGTCCCCAGCCAGGGAATCAACGTCCAATCTTAAGCTGGAATCGCCAAATGAACGTGGTGTATGTATCGAATGGTTAAGCAGGTAAACGTCCAAGTCCCCATCGTTGTCCAAATCAAAAAACGCAGCCTGCGTTGAGAAACCGATAAAGTCAAGATTGTATTTTGCCGCTTCTTCTTTAAAGGTCAAATTACCTTGATTGATGTATAGCTGGTTCTTCCCCCTTACTCCCTTATAGTTTCCTAACCGGCATAGATATATATCAAGCAGACCGTCTCCGTTTACATCTGCCATGGACACACCCGTTTTCCACAGACCCGGTGATTTCACACCGGCAGATTCAGAGATGTCCAGGAAGTTCATTTCGCCCTGGTTTAGAAATAATCCGTTATCACCCTCATTTGAGACTAAATAAATATCACTCAATCCATCGTTGTTGATGTCTCCAATAGCTACACCTCCACCATCATAATAGTACAAATAGTCTATCATATTAAAATTCTCAGAATTGCTTAGTTGGTTGGTAAAATCCAAACCCGTTACTTCTGCAGACAAATCATTAAAAAGCTTTTCGTTGGTAGATGTTTGACACGACAGGCAAAAAATGCTGGCGAAAAATAGAAGAATATATTTATTAGTATTTTCGTTCATGAGCGGATTTTTACTCAGAACTTTTAATAAATATCTGGAGATAATCATTGTTATTAGCTACCACAATCCTATCCCCAAATGGGGATGATACTTTCCGTATCACCCGCACTGCCCTGTCAATTTTCAATCCGGATTCAGAAGCTGGCATTAGTTTAAAACCACCCGATCCATCCCCTAATAATAAAGACCCGTAACTGGCGTCATACCTTCCCATTTCAGGTTTTGAATGATACATATTCCCACCAAAAAGAATGTCAGGAAGGTCATCTCCATTATAATCTCCAACTGAAATAGCAAATGTGTTGGAAAATTGAACCTGCATTGGTAAATCAATCTTTGAAAAAGCAAGATCACCATTACTTAAATAAACAGAAGTAGACAAATCATGGGCCTCTAACAAAATTGCGCTTTCCAGCTCCTGGGGACTAAATATTTCTGTTATCTGCTGATCCTGATAGTCCGCATATTTAGGGTATTTCCTTCCTAAATAAGGTATCTGACTCTGAAGATCATGTTTTAACGACAATGGATATAATTTATCGCCTTCATATTGACATATAATTTGCTCGGTGGTACCATTCCTATCAAAATCCTTCACATACATCTGTAAGGGTCTTTCCGTTGTCGCTTTGAACCGGCTATTTAATCCGTGATTACCTGCTATTATGTCAATAAATCCATCTCCATTTAAATCGGCAGTTTCAACTGCGTTCCACCATCCATTGGAATTTGGGATAATGTCCTTATGATATTTAAATTTTCCACCTTCGTTTATGAAAATTGAAATTGGCATCCATTCTCCTACTATGACTAAATCCAAATCCATATCGCCATCAAGATCTGTCCAGCTGGCGTCGGTGATCATGCCAATATTCTCTAAAGCCGGTGCAATGGTAGTTGCGATATTTGTAAATATGCCGTTTCCGTCGTTTTCAAGGATGTAGCCATTGGTGGGCTCGCCATAAAAATATGGCTTCAATCGAATGCCAACAAAAAGATCGATGTCTCCATCACCATCGAAATCGGATGGTTTAACTACCGAAGAACTTTCAAATTTATTAGCAGGAAGTGTTTGGCGAACCAAAGTGAATTCAAAATTTCCATTGCCAAAATATAATCTGTCATTCATTTCAGATACAAACGGATTGAATTCATTTCCCCCACTTGCAACGTAAAGGTCAAGGTTACCATCCCCATTGGCATCAAACAACGCACAGTCAACATCTTCGGAAATTTTGGTTCTGTCAAATACCTTGCTGTCAATTTTTCGAAAGCCACCTTTTTTGTTCTGACCGTAGACATCTCCACGAAAGCCGGCTGCTCCTCCCATAAAAATATCCTCCAAACCATCATTATTTATATCGCCTGTACATAAGCATGGTCCTTGTGAAGAGAGCATTTGAAAGATAAGCCGGTCACGATTGAAATCGACAAAGGGGTTCTCAGTGTGTCTGCTGCCAGGAAAATCCGCAGAATCCATTTCCATATACAGCATCTGTGCGGTGGTGTCTTCATCACCCGGGACCGTTCTGATACCATCAGACTCGTGCAGGATTAATTCCTGATCTGCCTTAACACCTTCCAACAAGGTGACTTTACCAGAAGGCCACTTTACTTCAATACTATTAACGGTTGTGTGCTTTCCAATTCCCAGTAAAGGCCGATGGTCCATGGTAGATTGAAAACCACGCGTTGGCAAATTTTCAATAACATAGATGCTATCACCGACAGTAGCCGTAATTCGTGAGCCTAGGGCATTTGTATTTTTTTTCTCTCCTTTTAGTATAAATCTTAGATAGTGATTATTTGTGTGCAGTGACTCCGTTTGATTTTCATATAAAAAAGTTGGCATATTGGTATTATTAACTACCAGATCCAGGTCGCCGTCGTTGTCCAGATCACCATAAGCTGATCCATTGGAAAAACTTGGTTCTCCCAGTCCCAGATCCAAAGCATGGTTTGTGAAAGTCAGGTCCCCATTATTAATATATCCATGATTACTTACCGGTCTGCTGGGAATGTAATTAATCAAAGCCTGGTAATCTACATTACTCCCGGAAACAATTCTCATAACCACCTCCTCCTGTGATGCATATGCCAGGAAGTCCTGATCGGTTAAGTCCTGGTAAATACCGTTGGAAATAAAGATGTCTTTTAGTCCATCGTTTTGAAAATCGAACATAAGAGCGGCCCAGCTCCAGTCACTGGCATGCAGTCCTGCATATCTTCCGACTTCACTAAATGTGTTATCTCCATTGTTATATTGGAGGGTATTCCTGGTAAATTGATGCCAGTATCCGTTTTTAACACTGTGCTGATAGCGCTCCCAGGAATCGAAGGTGGTCACCGTTTTAACCCTGGCATTTTCTGACGGAAGCATATCTGTTACGAATATTTCCAGATTACCATCATTATTCAGATCCCCAATATCAGCACCCATGGAGGCAGCACTAATGGATTTAATTTGCTCTTCGAGCTTTTCATCAAATCCTCCATTTTGATTGTTGAGGTACAAGTAATCCCGATCAAAGAAATCGTTCGATATATACATGTCCAGCCATCCGTCATTGTTGATATCTGCAACTGTTACCCCTAAACCAAAACCTATTTCACTTCCATAAATACCGGCTTCTTCACTTACATCAATAAATTTTCCATTTTCATTTCTAAAGAACTTATCTCCTCCAATACTATCCCGTATATGCCTCTGATTTGTGGTAAGGTCAAAGCTTCCAATTGCTTTATACGAATTATTAACCAGGTACATATCAAGATCCCCATCCCGGTCAAAATCAAAAAAGGAGGAGTGGATCGATAGCCCGGTATCTGCCAGTCCAAACTCCATGGCTTTTTCGGTAAAAGAGCCATCGCCATTATTTACAAAGAGTTCATTTCGGCGGTTGTCTCCAGCCAGGTCCCCCGAATTGCACAAATATATATCGGGCCAGCCGTCTGCATTAACGTCGGCTACCGAAACCCCAGTACTCCAGGCATGGGATCCCCCAACCCCTGCTTTTTCCGTGACATCTTTAAACTTAAGATTCCCGAGATTCTGATACAGTCGGTTGGTGTCCATGTTGGCCACCAGGTAAACGTCTAAAAGTCCGTCCTGGTTGAAATCAATAAGGCCTACACCTCCCCCATTGTAGTAGTTGCGGTATTTGAAGATATTAAAGTCAGGATCAAACACCAGGTTGTTTGAGAAGTCGAGGTTGGATTGAGAAGGGTCAATGGATTTGAACAACTTTTCTTCCGTTACCCCACAGGCGCTGATCAGCAGTATTAACAACAGACTTGATAATTGCAGTTTTATCATTGCTCCAACTCCTGGAAATTTATTTGAGATAAATCATAGTAAGTGGCTGTCACCGTACTTAAATCGTAAATAGACAATTCAATCATCCTGTTGCCATCAATCTTATATAGATATTCTTTTCCATCTTTCATCACCGTGAATGGCTTATTGCCACCATACCAGTCCTTTAATATAGCGGGCAACATTTCCATTAATCGATCTGAGTACAAATGCCTATTCAGAGCAAAGGCGTAATAATAGAACGATGTATAATACCGATGAATGGGGCCATCCGCATCTCTATCGGCATAAAAATTGAAGGCGATTGGTTGGTCCAGGCTGTCCTTGAAGATATATTCGACTGACATGTTTTTGGACCCTTCCATTACAATTCCCTGTCTATTCAATTCCCGGCAATGATCGTAAAATTCCTGCATAGTGATTCCAAATTCTAATTCCAGGAAAAGGGAGTCATTTCTAATGCCAGTTGCCAGCTCCTTTTCAATTACTTTCTCTAACTTATTTTCAGGGTTACATCCAAAAAATATTAAACACAATATCCCCACCAGGGAAAAAACTGCACTACTGATGTTTAACATATTCAATTGAATAGATTTTAGTATTATTTCTGGTAAATAGTAACACATTACTGTCTCCAATACGGACATCTTCTATGTCCCTGACGGCTCCGTGAATTCTAAATCCGGCCTGTGAGTTGGGTACAAATTTAAACGCTCCGTTTCCTATACCCCTAAAGAAAGTTCCAAAACTTGCATTATAGCTACCAACTTCCGGCTTTGACTGGTTAAAATTACCTCCAAGCATTATATCGATATTGCCGTCATTATTAAAATCACCCGTATGGATTGCATAAACAGGGGAGAACTGCGCTCGAATTGGTAGTTTTTCAAACTTCAGTTTATTCCCGTGGTTTATCAGTGACCCTGAGGCCAGGTTATAAGCCCTCAAAACATATCCATTCGCTTGCATATTTTTGGGGAAAATGGCCTCCGTTTCGTCGTGTTTATAATCATTAAAACTAGTGTACCGCTGCGAAATTGAAGGTAACTGTTTAGCCAGTTCCTTCAGTTGTACGAAGGGGTATTGTTTACCCCCGTAATACATGGAAATAATTTGTTCATAGGTGCCACTGTTATCAAAATCATTAACCAGAAGTTTAATCGGCTCATCACCAGAAGCCTTAAAACGAGTATTTAGTCCATGATTGCCTACTAGTAAATCAATTTTGCCATCATTATTTAAATCATCAGCTTCCACAGTATTGTACCAGCCATTGGTTTTATCCAGTCCCCAGTCACCTGATATTTCGGTTAGTATACCACCGGAGACTCTGAAGATCTTTATGGGCATCCAACGCCCAACTACTACCAGTTCCTCCACACCATTTCCATCTATATCTGCCAATGTGGCATCTGTGACCATCCCCAGCCTGTTCAGTACAGCGGTAGACTCATTAACTACTGTTGTGAAAACACCGTTGCCATCATTTTCCAGCAAATAGGAGTTCGCGGGCACTCCATAGTAAAAGGGTACCGAACGGCCCCCTACAAAAAGGTCCTTGTCGCCATCACTGTCAAAGTCCAGGGGTACTACGGTACTGGTGCATTCAAACCCCTTATTCGGCAACCGTTGTGCTGATTTGATGAACCCACCATTCCCGTCCCCTAGGTACAGTCGATCATTCAACCACACGGAAAAGGAGCTGAACTCACTTCCGCCTGAGGTGACATACAGATCCTGGTTTCCGTCACCGTTTGCATCGAAAAAGATACAATCCAGGTCCTCGCTTTCATCGTCAATCCGGAAATATAAATCAGTGGAGAAAAGCTCCAAACTATCGGTTTGGATAAATAATTTACCGGACTGACCACTGGCACCACCCACATACCAATCGTCCTTTCCATCGTTGTTCACATCTCCCTTACAAATACAGGGACCTTCCGTTGAATTCATATGGAACAATAGTCGTTCCTGGTTGAAATCTACATAATCGTTTTCAATGTGGGTAAAGTCAATTGACGGGTTCACATATTTAGTGAAAGCAGGTTTTTCAGACCTTTTCTCAGGCGGAATGTAGGGTCTGGCATCACTTTCATCTAACTCCAACACTTGATTTACCTTAACCCGGTACAGGTTGGTTTCGCCCCCTCCAGGCCAACTGATTCTAATGCTGTCAATTTCAGTATTTGTTCCCAGACCAAATACCAGTTTATAATCAACACTGGATTCAAATCCCCTGGTGGGATTTTGCTCCTGGTAAATAATCTCATTATTGAGATAAAGTTGAATTTTTGTACCGATGGCCATGGTATTGGAACCAGCTCCTGCTAATTTCAGGCTCAGGTAATTTCTTTCAGGAAGTAACTGCCTGGATTTATTTTCATAAACTGTTGAGACCATATTGACATTGTTCACCACCAGGTCAAGGTCTCCGTCATTGTCCAGATCACCGTATGCTGATCCGTTAGAAAAAGTGGGCTCCTGCATACCCCAATCCAGGGCCTTATTAGTGAAAGTCAGATCGCCGTTATTGTGAAAAATGTAGTTGGGTATGGGCTCGGAGGGCATCATGTCGATTATGGTCCGGATCGAATTATCTTTAGATCGAAGGATGTTGCCAACCCGGGAAGCATCACTCATAAAGTTTAAATAATCCAGGTCCAGCAGGTCTTTATAGATGCCATTGGAAACAAACAGATCTTTTTTCCCATCGTTGTCCGCATCAAAAATCAAGGATGCCCAACTCCAATCCGTTGCCTCTACTCCGGCGTACCGACCAATTTCACTGAAGGTGCCATCCCTGTTATTAAGTTGAAGCACATTCCTCCCAAATTGGTTGTAATACCCTTTGTTTTGAGCGTTTTTTTGCTCTGCCCACGATTGAAAGTATGCCTTGGTTACCAGGCGGTCCCTTCGTTCAGGCAGCATTTCCGTAACAAAATACTCCGGGTATCCATCGTTATTAATATCGGCCAGGTCAGCTCCCATTGATCCCATGGAGGTCTCTTTTATGTAATGTTCCAACTGTTCGATAAATGTTCCGTCACCTTGGTTGATGTACAGGTAGTCCTTTTCAAAGAAATCATTTGATATATAAATATCAGGCCAGCCATCCTGGTTTATGTCTCCTACGGAAGCGCCCAGACCGAAGCCGATCTGACTGGAGTATATACCGGAAGCGAGAGTGACATCATTGAAGTATCCATCATCATTTCGGAGTAACTTATTGCCTCCCACAGTATCAGGTATCGATCTCAGGCCTTCTGCCACCTCGAATGATCCTATTGAGGTGATGGAATTATTGAGCAGATAGCAGTCCAGATCTCCATCCTTATCATAGTCAAAAAATGCTGCTTGAACGGCAAGCCCCGTTAAGTCCAGACCATATACCGCCGCCTGCTCGGTAAATGTTAGGTCGCCATTGTTGATGTACAACTGGTTATGTCTATTATGCCCTCCAGGAGCACCTGATTTACATACATAAATGTCCAGAAACCCATCGGCATTAATATCTATCAGGCTAACGCCGGTACTCCAACTACCTTCACTATTAAGTTTGGCGTTATCCGTAATATCTTCGAATTCCAAACTGCCTTTATTTAAGTACAGTTTGTTGGATACCATATTTCCGCAGAAGAATATTTCAGCCAGTCCGTCATTATTGAGATCACCAATAGCCACACCTCCTCCATTATAGAAATTCTTAAAAGTATAGGGATTGAGTTGTTCACTGTATTTCAGGTCATTTGTGAAGTCAATTCCCGAAATCTCAGTGGATAGTGGAGTGAAGAGTCGGTATTCTTGCTGGGAAGAAGTACAACCAGTAAAACCCACAATTCCAAAAAAACAAATAACACGGAAAAATATCCTCATAAAAAGACCGTAAACCTGATACAATCCAACATGATACATATAAAAAAGCAAGTGATAAAATCACTTGCTTTTTTATGGTAAAAACAGAATTAAGAAATTAGTATCCCGGGTTCTGGCTTAAAGCAGCAGATGCATCTATAGCTACCTGCGGAATAGGGAATACAATGTATTGCGAGCCATCCTGGGTATAACCTACTTTTTCCCACCAGGCATCGCCGAACTTGCCAAATCTGATCTGGTCCTGCCGACGGGTCATCTCCAACCACATCTCACGGCCTCTTTCATCATACAGATTGTCTTCTGTAAGAGTGGCAAAAGGATCTACCTTAGCCCGTACCCTAAATTCATTCACGATATCCAATGCTGCTGCGGGATCGCCAGATCTAAACAGTGCTTCCGCCTTGGAAAGCATGATGTCTGCCAGACGGAAAATAAAAAAATCGTTGGACATGTTTGAGGTACCACCCACTTCAATTTCATACTTCTGCATCCTGGCGCCACCCTGTCTCCAACCATTAGGGAAAATCTCATTACTCTGGGGAGTAAAATTTATGCGGGTCCCGTCCGGGTCCGGAGATGCTGTACCTTCCCCTTCAAACCCGGGGTCCTCCAATGGAGATCCATCAGCAGCAAACTGCGGTCCTACCTGGAAATTAGAAAGCCTGTCATCTAAGGTGCCCACGCCATTTGGCGTGGTATCGTCATTGGGATCAAAATTTGCCAGACCTCTCCAAACCGGACCCTGGGGACCGGGATTGGTAACAGGATCTATGTAGGAGTTGTAAAATTCCTCCAGGGTGGCGTACCCATTCCAGGGCTGTTCCGTCAGATTGTATTTAACTTGACCTTGAAGATGGTTATGCATCATTACCCAGTTAAATCCAGTGGCAAATACCTTGTCATAAGGTACCATAAAGATAGCCTCAGTAGAGCCTTCATTTTGTATTTGGAAATTGTCTGCGTATACCGGCATCAGTGAAAAACCAAAGTCCATCACAGCGTCTGCGTCAGCTATAACCTTATCCCACTGAGCGGTACCGGTAAAAACTTCAGCATTAAGATATAACTTGGTTCTTAAAGCCAAAGCGGCAGCCTGGTTCATTCTGCCATATGCAGCTCCTCCTACGTTGGGATTAAGCAATGGAATGATTGCATTCAATTCGCTTTCTATAAAGTTAAACACTTCCTGTCGTCCTGCAGCAAAATCTGTGTTATTAGCAGGAGGTGATTCATCGGTAAAGTCAATGGACAGCGGAACGTTACCCCAGGCATCAACTGCCCAATAATAAAACAATGCCCTGATCCCTCTCAATTCCGCAATAAAAGCTTCGGCATCAGGATTACCGGCATCTACTAATTCTTGAAACTGAAAAATCAAGCGGTTGGTGGTACCGATACCGTTGTAAACCGAATTCCATGCGTCATTGAAAAAAGGATTATCCGGCTGAAACTCATGCCGGTGAATCTGAATCAACTGTCCACCGTCAAACCAGTCACCCCCTTTGGTGGCGACTATTATTTCATCAGAAGATATTTCATGACTGGACCATAAATTCCGGTGACTTCCTATAAAGCTCAAGGCAGTATAAGCGGATCCCAGCGCTGAAATAAACTCTTCCTGGGTCTGGAAAAAGTTGTCTGGTGTGACATCACTGTAAATCTCTTCATCCAGATCTGTACATGCTGGCGTTGCTACTATCAGCCCCAGCATCAATAGTACTGAAAACTTACTGATTATATTCTTATAATTTTTCATCATTCTATGCAGTTATCGATTAAAACCCAATTGTTAGTCCTAAGGTAAACCTCCTGGTAGTGAAGTAGGTATTTCTTCTCTCTATGCCCGGGGCCAGTGCATTATCATTATCTCCGGAATCTCCATCATCTACGTAGCGTACTTCCGGATCAATGCCAGTGTAGTCAGTTATGGTAAACAAATTCTGGCCAGCCACATACAATCTTATGTTACTAATAGCGTTGCTGTTGGCCATATCGAAGTTATATCCAATAGACAAGTTATCCAGCTTAAAGAAGCTGGCATCTTCTATATGAAAGCTGTTAACCACCGCTTTCTTTACTTCAGGATTGTAATATTTGGTGTTTACTATATTATAGTTGGCAACGGTAGTGGATTCAGTGTTTTCGTAGAACCCCCGATTACTGTTCAGTATGTCATGTCCGAAAGAACCTCGGAAAAATAAATTGGCATCCCAGCCTTTTCCAAAGCTAAAGGAGTTGTTCCAACCAATGGTAAAGTCAGGTAGTCCGTTGCCAGTCACCTGTCGGTCGTCATCACAGTCACAAACCGTTCCATCTCCATTCAGGTCTTCGAAAATTGGTACACCGTCTGCATCGACAGTGCTGCCATCCCATACCGGCCCCCAAAGATCACCAAGAGGCTCTCCTTCTTTTACCCTAACCAGTCTGGTGTCGTTCTGCCCGGGGGATCCCATATTAGCGACGAAAAGTTGTCCACCTTCTCCAAATGACAGGTCACCTGAGGTTAAACTTTCAATTTCGGTGCTGAAAGTTGAAAAGTTCACCCCAAAATCATAAGAGAGGTTGGCGGTATTAATAGCCGCCCAATTAAGTGCAAATTCAAACCCGCTACTCTTCAACTCTCCGATGTTAATTTCCGTTTCGGGGAACAAATTCGGCGGAACTGGTACGTCTACCTCAACGATCATATCACTGATGTTTCGCACGTAGTAATCCATAGTACCGCTGAGACGGCCCTCAAGTATGGTGAAATCCACACCGATATCAAATTCATCCTTGGTTTCCCAGGCCAGGTCAGGGTTCGGATTACTTTGGGGGCCAAAGCTAGGAACGTATGATCCATTAAAAAAGAAGTTACCCACTGGTCCAAGTCGTGCCAGTGAAAGGTAAGAATCTCCGGGAATAGCACCGGTACGGCCCCAGCTAGCTCTGAACTTTAATTGATCAAAGCCACCCATACTGAATAAATTACTAAGGTTTACCGCTCCACTGACCGCAGGGAAGGTACCCCATTTGTTGTTCTCCCCAAAACGGGATGACCCTTCGTAACGTACGCTGGCAGATAAAAACCAGATATTGTTGAAATTCGCGTTCACACGTCCAAAAAAAGCAATCAGGGTTTGTTCCTCAGCATAACTGGCTACAATTCCCAGTCCATTGTCGAAATCCTGGGCGGCGGCCATATTGTGGTAGGTAAAGGCATCGGTAAGAAACTGACCTCCAGCCATCCCATGTCCTTCTTCAAAGAAATACTGGTAGGAATACCCGCCCAGTACCGCTAAGTCAGTGTTGCCAAAGCTACCATCCCAGTTTAGCAAGGTTTCGAATAGTTGATTATTTTTCTGTATAGTAGAGGTTTGGGCATTTCCGTTATTTGAAAATCCATCTCCCCACTTCAAGGTGGAAGGAATGTATACACCTCTCAGTTCGGTGTCATACTGCCTGGAATACGCCATGGTCCATCTGAAACCATTCAGTAAGTCACTGAAATCGTATTCAAAACGCAGCTGTCCGGTAGTATTGATATCGGTCCCTTCATCAATTGCTTGATCTGCAACAGACCTGGGATTATAATAATCGAATATATCCCTTTCGGCATACCCTCCTATATCTGTCAATCCGGGAGACCCATCAAAAAATACCGGCAAAGTAGGATTAGATACTACCGCATAACGGAAAGTCACGTCTTCATTACTATCCCGGTTGTAGTTTTTGCCAGCACCAAAATCAGATTCTGTGGTTGTATGGCCTATGTTCAGGGTGAAAGTCGCCTTGTCATTCAATGCTTTTTGAGTCAGATTTAATCTGCCGTTGAGTCGTTGGAACCCAGTACCTATTTCGATCCCAGAAACATCCCTAATATTCACGGAGGCCCTGTATGAGGTACTGCTGGATCCTCCCGACATGGATAAATTATGGACATTCGAGACACTGCCTTCTGTAACCTCTTCCAGCCATTTGGTAGTTGAACCCAGGTCGACAGCACCAGTTACTGATCTGTATTCACTGGCACTCATGAAATCCATGGACCGGTCGATATCATCTATTGAAACAGAGCCGTTGTAGTTGACGCTGAATATTCCTTCTTTACCGGTTTTGGTAGTGACAATAATTACACCGCTTGAACCACGGGTTCCATATATGGCGGCCGCTGATCCGTCTTTCAGCACGTCCATAGATGCTATATCCGAAGGGTCAACATTATTGAGTGAGCCACCAATGACACCATCGATCACTATCAAAGGTTCCTGGTTGGCGCCGAAGGTGCTGATACCTCTTAAGCGAATCCGGTAATCATCATTAGGGTCACCACCGGGCTTGAAAACACTCAACCCAGCTACTTTACCCTGGATTAGTTGGGCAGGGTCGTTGACCATTCCCTTGTTAAAATCTTCTTCTTTTACGCTGGTAATGGCACTTGAAATTTCCTTCTTCTCCTGTGTGCCGTATCCAGTAACAACAATTTCCTCTAGCGATTGGATATCTAGCTCCAATCGAATGTCAATCACCGATTTGTTACCTACCACGATCTCTTGTGATAAAAAACCTACGAAAGAGACTACCAATATATCCGATTCATTTGTGGATAAGGTATAATTTCCGTCAAAATCAGTCACAGTTCCGGAGGTAGTACCCTTTATCAGAATATTCACCCCTGGCAAGCCTTCACTTGTCTGGGCATCTGCGACATTTCCAGTTAAGTCCGTCTGTGCCTGTGCAAATTGAAAACTAAGCAAGGCAAAAAGGGACAACCAGACATACTTAAAATTTAGATACCTGTGTTTCATAAAGATTTAGTTTGATTAATAAATATTAGTTTAATACAATTATGTTGATCGCGCCACCTATGAATACTTAAGCAAGCCTGTGAGTAAGTCCGTTAATCGCACTTTTCACTATTGTATGGCCTGTAGGTTTTCGCTAATAATATTAAGTTTTATCTCCTGTTGCACACATTACCTATTATCCTAAGTTGAACAGTGTTTTTTTATAAAAATTTCCTATAAAATTAAATATAAAAAAGAATATTATAAATTACCACACATTCACCCCTGTAATTTGCGAAAATTAGTGATAATGCGATTCGCAATCGTTTTGCGGTAATTGCAAATGGTATAAATGTAATACGTACGACATTGCAGTAGTTGGGAAAGACCTAATAGCCTTTTTTTAGATTGTGGGGTGGTTAAAATGGTTAACTAGTGTTTACAGTAGTGCTTTAGACGGTTCTGGAAAATGTTCAATTCCATTTATATACAGCTTCCATTACCACATACACCGTTCTTGAATCGTTTAAAATAGTTGCTGCAATCCGGGTTGTTATCTTGGTTTTGTACTATATTAATAGGTAAAACTGAACTACTGGTACGGGAATATTACGTCCTATCATAAAAACTGGACAAGTAACCATAAAAGATCTTGCAAGAGAATTAGCAATCTCACCTTCCACCGTTTCCCGGGCCCTGAGCGGTCATCCCGATATAAGTAAAACAACCATAAAGCGGGTTACTGAATTGGCCGAGAAGTATCATTATCAACCTAATACCATCGCTCTAAGTCTGCGGAGTAGTAAAACCAAAACCATCGGTGTTATCATTCCAGATATTGCACACTTCTTTTTTTCAACGGTGATCTCCGGAATTGAGGATCTTGCTGCAAAAAAAGGGTATAACGTCATTTTATGCCATTCTAATGAACTTTATGATAAAGAGGTAGGTGATGCCCGTGCTTTGTTTGCTCATAGAGTAGATGGTTTGTTAGTAAGTATCTCCAAAACAACCACAAATTTTGATCACTTTGAGCCCTTTCTAGAGCAAGGCAGGCCTTTGATTTTTTTTGATAGAGTACCGGAAAATGTCCAGACTTCTACAGTTACCGTGGAGGACGAGGAAGGCGCTTTTAAAGCGGTGGAGCATCTTATCGAACAAGGGTGCCGTCGGATAGTTCATCTTGCCGGGCCTGAAAACCTGGGTATAGGTTTTAAACGTTTGGAAGGATATACCCGTGCTCTTAGGGCCCATGAGATAGAAGTGGACCCAACATTGGTGGTCGATAGTAGTTTTGGAGCACATCTGGATGAGGGGGATCATATAGAAACTGAATTGCTGGATCAGGGATTGCAGTTTGACGGAATCTTCGCCAATAATGACCTCACTGCCGTAGGCGCAATCAGAGCATTGAAAAGAAGATGGATCAAGATTCCGGATGAGGTGGCGGTAATAGGATACTCCAACTGGCAACTAGCCGCTCTGGTTGATCCTGCACTAAGTTCGGTACATCAACCCGGTTTTGAAATGGGACAGATTGCCGCTCAGATGTTTTTTGACCAAATCAAGCATCCGGATCAACCAATTCGACATGAAGTGTTAAAAACCCACGTAGTGGCCAGAGCATCATCCATAAGATCTTAATAACCGTAAGATTGTTTCTAAACAGTTTTATCTATTATTGAAATCCAAGGCTTAAACCTATGGTGAAGGTCCTGGAAGTGAAATAAGTGTTTCTTCTTTCAATACCAGGAGACAATGCGTCATCCGGATCATTAAAGTTATCTCCAGTATCAACGTATCTTACTTCAGGATCGATCCCTTGGTAATCTGTTATAGTAAACAAATTCTGGCCCGCAACGTAAAGTCTCATATTACTAAACGAACTGCTATTTGACATATCGAAGTTGTAACCTATAGACATATTGTCCAACTTAAAGAAACTTGCGTTCTCAACATGAATGCTATTCACTAGAGCCTGCTTAACATCGGGATTAAAAAATTTGGTATTTACAACGTTCCGGTTGGCGACTGTAGTGCCTCCAAGGTTTTCGAAGAATCCTCTATAACTGTTTAGAAGATCATGTCCGAAAGAACCTCTGAAAAACAGGTTAGCATCCCAACCTCCACCAAGTGAGAAGGAGTTATTCCAACCTATGCTAAAATCCGGCAGTCCATTCCCAATCACCTGCCGGTCGTCGTTACAGCTACAGACCATTCCGTCACCATTGATGTCCTCGAATATTGGTACACCATCGGTATTAACGGAAGTGCCATCCCAAACAGGTCCCCAAAGATCACCTAAAGGTTCTCCTTCTTTTACTCTAACGGTTTTAGTATTATTCTGTCCCGGAGATCCGAAGTTGGCCCTGAATAATACTCCGCCTTCACCAAATGAAAGGTCCCCGGAAGTTAAACTTTCAACCGTAGTATTGAATGTCGAGAAGTTTAATTCTAAGTTATACGTAAAATTGGAAGTATTAACAGCGCTCCAGTCGATGGCAAATTCAAATCCGTTACTCCTCAACTCGCCTATATTTACATCCGTTACCGGAAACACATTCGGTGGAACAGGCACGTTTACCGGAAGGATCATATCCGTAATGGTACGCACGTAATAATCCATGGTACCACTCAGTTTTCCATTAAATATCACAAAATCCAGTCCAAAATCAACTTCATCCTTTGTTTCCCAGGCCAAGTCAGGATTCGCATTACTTACTGGTCCGTAACTGGGAACGTATGCTCCATTAAAAAAGAAATTGCTCTGAGGACCAAATCTTTGCAGGGAAATATAAGATCTTCCCGGAATCGCTCCGGTACGACCATAGCTAGCCCGGAATTTTAAATCATCGATTCCACCAAGACTGAACAGGTTGGTAAGGTTAACTGCCCCGCTTACCGCAGGGAATGTGCCCCATTTGTTATTCTCACCAAATCGTGATGATCCTTCCTGACGGACACTAGCTGACAGAAACCAGGTGCCCTTAAAGTTTAGGTTTACTCTTCCGAAAAAAGCGATTAGCTTGTGTGAGTTTTTGAAACTCCCCACAATTCCAAGTCCATTGGCAAAATCCTGAGAAGCTGCCATATTGTTATAGGTGAATTCATCAGTCAGGAATTGACCCCCAGCCAGTCTATGCCCCTCCTCCTGGAAATCCTGGTAAGAATATCCTACCAGGACCGCAATATCTGTGTTCCCGGTATTCCCATCCCAATTCACAATGGACTCAAACAGTTGATTTTTTTTCTGTTCGGATGATCGTATTGCAAATCCGTTATTAGCGCTGCCACTGACAAGACCAGGGCCAAACTTCAGTGTTGAGGGATAGAATTCTCCTCTTAATTTGGTTATGTATTGTTGCGAGTAAGCCAGTGTCAATCTCAGACCATCCATAATATCCATGAAATCATATTCGAAACGCAACTGACCGGTGGTACTTAAATCTGTTCCGTCATCCAGGGCTTGGTCAGCGATAGATCTGGGGTTCCAATAACCAGATATGTCTCTTTCGGCATACCCTCCAATATCGGTCAATCCAGCAGTTCCATCAAACAGTACAGGTAAGGTGGGGTTTGACAAAACACCATTTATAAAAACATCTTTATTTCCCGGACTAAATTCGGCAGTCTTGTTGGTATGGGCCAGGTTTAAAGTAAAGGTAACTCTGTCATTTAGCGCTTTCTGGGTCAGGTTCAGTCGACCGTTGATTCGCTGAAAACCGGTATTAAGTTCTATTCCCTGAACATCCCGGTAATTCACAGAGGCCCTGTAAGTGGTACTTGCTGACCCACCAGACATGGAAAGATTATGAATTTGGGAGATACCAGTCTGAGTTACCTGGTCCAGCCAGTCAACTTCAGATCCTAAATCAATGCTTCCGGGTTGTGCTTTGTATTCCGCCGCGCTCATAAAATCCATAGTTCTGTCTATGTCATCAAAAGATACCGAGCCATTGTAATCCACCCTGAATATTCCAGCCTGACCTGTTTTTGTAGTCACTAGTATAACACCACTGGAACCCCGTGTTCCATAAATTGCCGCTGCTGAACCATCCTTCAAGACGTCTATCGAGGCAATGTCAGCGGGGTCCACCGATTCAAGTGAAGCGCCCACCACTCCATCCACCACCACCAGGGGTTCCTGGTTGGCGCCGAAGGTGGTAACGCCTCTCAACCGAATAGTGTAAGGATCATTTGGATCGCCACCGGGTCTGGTAACGTTTAATCCGGCTACCTTACCTTGAATAAGCTGGGCGGGGTCATTGACCATCCCAACGTTAAAATCTTCTTCTTTAACACTGGTAATGGAACTGGTAATTTCCTTCTTCGTCTGTGTGCCATATCCGGTAACAACTATTACTTCAAGCAACTTGATGTCCTCTTCCAATCGAATATCAATCACCGATTTGTTTCCTACGTTGATCTCCTGTGATAAATAACCTACGAAAGAGATTACCAGTACATCCGGTTCATTTGCAGCTATGGAATAATTTCCGTTAAAATCAGTCACGGTTCCGCTGGTAGTACCTTTTACCAGGATATTCACACCAGGCAGGCCTTCACCTGTCTGGAAATCTGTGACAATTCCCGTTATCGTGGTCTGTGCCTGTGCAAATTGAAAACTAAGCAGGGCAAACAGGGATAACCAAACATACCTTAAATTTAGATACTTGTGTTTCATAAAGATTTAGTATGTTAGAAAGAAGAAATTTTGTGAAAAAGACATCTTTGAATAATCTATATAAAATATCACATAATGCCAAATCAACAGCCCGGTCAACCGAGTCGACCTGAGGTGCTAAAAACTCATGTGGTGGCTAGAGTATCTTCGATAGGATCATTGCTTATCTAATGCATTGCTAAATTATTATGGAAATCAAAAAGCGAAGTTTAAAACATATTAGGCATCAGGATCTGGGGAATTTACTGGCTTATGAAACTACTACTAATGGTGTATGCGGCCGAACTACCCAGGGATATTTCCAGGCAACTGTATACACTCCCAACATCATTCGCGTACAAATTTCTCAAAACGATTTTTTCGATGAACTGTCGTATGCGGTGGTTTGTACGCCGGAGCCAGCGGAGTTTGAAGTAACAGAAAACAAAGGAAGCATTTTGCTTCAAACTAATTGTTTACAGCTAGAAATAGCTAAGGAATCTGTATTGTTTAGTTTTCTTAATAACAAGGGTCAGATGCTCAATGAGGACTGTCCAGGTCTTGGCGTGTCATTTATGGGTGATTCCAAAGCTGTATATAAAACCATGCAAAAAGGTGAACGCTTCATAGGTTTAGGTGAAAAGACTGGAAACCTTGATAGAAAGGGCTCAGGTTATACTAATTGGAACACTGACAGCTTCGCCTACTCAGCTGAGTCGGACCCGTTATATTGTACTATCCCTTTCTACATTGGTTTGCATAATCAGTTGGCTTATGGAATATTTCTGGACAACACTTATCAGTCTCATTTTAATTTCGGCGCTTCTAATGATCGATTTTCATCGTTTACCGTACAGGGTGGTGATTTGAACTACTATTTCATTCATGGCTCTTCCGTTGCTGAAATAATAAGCTTCTACACCCATCTTACCGGGCGCATGCAGATGCCGCCATTGTGGGGATTGGGTTATCAGCAGTGCAGATATAGCTACTACCCTGACCATGAAGTTTACCAGGTAGCTCAGACATTTCGGAAAAAACAAATTCCTGCAGACGCTGTAGTGCTTGACATTCATTATATGGATAACTATAAGATATTCAGCTGGGATTCAGACCGATTTCCGGATCCAGAGAAGATGATAAAGGACTTGAAAGACCAGGGTTTTAATGTAGTAGTAATGTGTGACCCCGGAATAAAGATAGAAAAAAACTACCATGCATATGAAGAGGGTGTTAAACAGGATTTATTTTTGAAATACCCTGACGGAACTTACTATAGTGGTCAGGTTTGGCCTGGCTGGTGCCATTTCCCTGATTTTACCAAACCGAATACCCGTAACTGGTGGGGTGACAAAATGGAAGAATACGCTCGACAAGGTGTTAAAGGATATTGGAATGACATGAACGAAATTGCTACCTGGGGACAAAAACTACCAGAGTTAATAGAGTTTGACTTTGATGGTGAAGGTGGATCAACAAAGCGGGGCCGCAATGTTTATGGGCTTATGATGTGCAAATCCACCTTCGAAGGAGCAAAAAAACATCTGGATGATGAACGTCCATTTAACCTTACCCGGGCAGCATATAGTGGTGTTCAGCGTTATGCTGCGGTATGGACGGGAGATAATGTGTCAACCGATGAGCATATGCTACTAGGGGTAAGATTAGTCAATAGCCTTGGACTAAGTGGTGTTGCCTATGCCGGTTATGACATTGGAGGATTTGTAGGGGAACCCTCAATAGCACTATTTGCCCGTTGGATAAGTATTGGGGCTTTTTCACCATTTTTCAGGGGACATAGCATGGTAAATAGCAGGGATAGCGAACCTTGGAGCTTTGGAGAGGAAGTGGAAGACATCAGCAGAAATTATATAAATCTAAGATACCAGCTAATACCTTACCTGTACTCTGTCTTTTACCAGGCGCACACCAGTGGCATTCCTGTAAGCCGGTCATTGGCCATCGATTATTCGTTCGATGATCAGATCTACAATTCTTCATACCAAAACCAATATCTTTTTGGTCCGAACATTCTAGTGGCCCCGGTGGAAAGTCACAAAGAGATCACCAAAGTTTATCTTCCGGAAGGCCATTGGTACAACTTTCATACGGAGGAGCTTCACCGTGGACCGACCGAGATATATGTTGATGCTCCTTTGACCCACCTGCCATTGTTCGTAAAGGCTGGAAGTGTGCTTCCTATGCAATCCATAGTTCAAAGTACTCAGCAATCACCGGAACCTCTTTTACACCTTCATGTTTATGCAGAAGGATACAGCGAGTTCTTGTACTATGAGGATGACGGTAATTCATATCAATACCAGAGTGGTTCGAGCTACCGTAGGAACATTATAAGTAACCACCAGGAGAGTACCTTGGTATTATCTGAGGTTGAAGGCTCATGGCCCAGTAAGTTCTCAGAAATTAAGATTTATTTTCACGGATTCACTAAAATTGATTCGGTAAAGTTATATGATGCTGAGCACCAACTGAAGGAAGAAGAGATGACGTTCCTGCCGGCAATTTCTAATTTTGATCCGCGGGGTATAGAAGTTTTGGAAAAAAAGATAACGGTTTCTACCTTAACTATCGAAAACTCTGACCAGGAAATTGAGCTTCTCTTTTAGACTCTCCAATTGAAAATTCAGGAGAAGCTGTATTTAGGCCACACTCAAACTCGTCATTTCATCATTCATCACTTATTACAGGTTTAAACTATCAAACAATACAAATATGAATTTTTGGTCGAAACAATCCAGGGTCTTCATTTATGTCCTCTTACTGCCCTTTTCTCAAATTTATGGGCAAACACTGGAAATACCACGCCGCAGTCCTAAGGCATCTGTCAGTCAAACAATTGGTGTTTGTGTGGTAACAATAGAATATGGAAGACCTAGTGTTCGTGGTAGAAAGATTTTCGGAGGATTGACCCCGTACAACATAGTGTGGCGAGCAGGTGCTGATGAAGCCACTACCATCTCTTTCAACCATGACGTCAAAATTGCCGGTGAAAAAGTACCAGCGGGTAAGTATGGGTTGTTTATGATCCCTCAACAGAACTCATGGACAGTTATACTGAACAGGGACTGGAATCAATGGGGAGCGTATAATTATAATGACAAGGATGATGCTGTAAGAATTGTAGTTACCCCACAAATGATCGTTCATGCCGAAATGTGTACCTATTCTTTTAGTGAAGTAAGCAAAACAAAAGGAACGCTGAATATGGAATGGGAAAATATCAGGATCGCTATACTAGTTGAAACGAATACACATGAACAAACACTTAGTGAAATTGAAAAAGCCGTGAATGCCTCCGCTCAGAATTGGTACATCTACTCAGCAGCGGCACAGTATCATTTTTACCAGAGACACGAGGTGATAAAGGCCCTGGAATACATTAATATAGCTATTGCTTTGAATGCTCCCAACCCAGCACCATGGATGTTAAAATCTCAGATTCTAGCTTCTCAGGAAAAATACCAGGAAGCCATAAAAGTAGCTGAAAACGCAATATCGGTTAGCAAAAAACACCAGTTTTTATATGAAGTTGAGGAGAATGAGGAGAACATCAAGCAATGGAAGGCATTGCTGTAGCAAGCTCCATTTAACAAATTTTTTAAATCCCAACTAACTCGAAGCACCCTACTCACTGCGCCCTACTCCCTGCGCCATGCTCCTTGCCCATGCTCATTTATTCCTAAGACTGATCTCCCGGCTATCGCCAAGGGCATCCACGCGCACGCATAGTCTTAAAGGATTTACTTTACCATCTTTCCCACAATCGAGCGTAGGTTCTAAATAGTAAATAAGGAATTTTTGATTTCGAACGAACAATTCCAAATAGTCCGGTGAACCCAGATACCGGATTATTTTTGATTCAGGCCATCCAAGTAACTCCTGTTGTGCATCCATCAACAGTTCCATTTGAGTAAGTCGGTTACCCCGGCATCCATTGGTGTCATTTTGCCAGCCGATGGTGTCAAAAGTTTCTATATATGGTTCGGATTGACAACCTATAATAATTAGTGCCATACAAAGAGTTGGATAAAAGAGATTTGAGAGCACTTATTTGTTTAGTTTATCTGCGGTTAATTATAAAACTAAATAATTTCACATTTTTATTTTATCATTTTAGGCGGAATCTGGAATGTCCCGAATTCATTGTACATTTATACTCAATATGGGTAGTTTTAATACTAATTTTTAACCTGTACTAAATTTTTTTAAATGGCCTCTAATACGGTTTCATCTGACTACACCGAAGACAGTATAAAATCACTGGATTGGAAAGAACATATCCGGATGCGCCCAGGGATGTATATCGGAAAGTTAGGAGATGGTTCCGCCCAGGACGACGGGATCTATGTTCTGGTAAAGGAAATAATAGATAACAGCATTGACGAGCATGTAATGGGTTATGGACGCACCATTGATGTCCGTGTATACAATCATAAGGTGGTAATTCGGGACTATGGTCGAGGAATTCCTTTGGGAAAAGTGGTGGATTGTGTCTCAAAAATCAATACCGGTGGCAAATATGATACCCAGGCTTTTCAAAAATCCGTAGGGCTGAATGGGGTGGGTACCAAAGCGGTTAATGCTTTGTCAGACTACTTTAAAGTCCAGTCTTATAGAGATAAGAAAACTAAGGTTGCAGAATTCAAATGCGGGGAGGTCATTAGCGATGAAAAAATAAGATCGTCTAATGATCGCAGTGGTACCTTAATTGTTTTTGAGCCCGATGGCACCATTTTTAAAAACTTTTATTTCATTCCTGAATACCTGGAAAATCAATTATGGAATTATGCCTATCTGAACTCAGGTTTAACCATCAATTTCAACGGAAAGAAATATCACAGCGCCAATGGGACTGCTTGATTTACTGACCAATCGCACTGATGATGATGATTTACGGTATCCGATTATCCATTTGAAAGGTGACGACATCGAAGTAGCCCTGACTCATGGATCCAGTATGGAGAAGAATACTACAGCTTCGTAAATGGACAGTTCACTACCCAAGGTGGCACGCATCTGACTGCGTTTAAAGAAGCCGTGGTGAAAACAATACGGGATTTTTATGGGAAAAGTTTTGAAGCTTCGGATATCCGATCATCCATTTCAACGGCAATATCAGTGAGGGTGATTGAGCCTGTTTTTGAATCCCAGACAAAAACCAAATTGGGCTCACAGAATATAGTTCCGGATGGCCCTACCATGCGATCATTCATTAACGACTTCTTAAAGCAGGCTTTAGACAATTATTTGCACCGACAACCCAAAACCGCAGAAGCACTTTTAAAAAGAATTATTCAGTCGGAGCGTGAGAGAAAAGACATTGCAGGGATTAAGAAGCTCGCCAATGAACGAGCAAAAAAAGCGAACCTGCATAACCGGAAACTGCGTGATTGCAGGATCCATTTAAACGATAAAAATTCCTCGGAATCCGGTGATGACCCGGTATTGTTTATCACCGAAGGTGACAGTGCCAGTGGATCAATAACCAAGTCCAGAAATGTACAAACACAGGCGGTATTTAGCTTAAGGGGTAAGCCTTTAAATTGCTTTGGATTGACCAAGAAAGTGGTTTATGAAAATGAAGAATTCAATTTACTTCAACATGCTTTAAATATTGAAGATGGATTGGATGGATTGCGCTACGGAAAAATCATTATTGCCACAGACGCGGATGTGGACGGGATGCATATCAGATTACTATTGTTGACTTTCTTCTTGCAGTTTTTCCCGGATCTGGTCAAAAAAGGGTACTTATATATTTTAGAGACCCCATTGTTTCGGGTCAGGAATAAAAAAGAAACAATTTATTGCTATAGTGAGGAAGAAAAAGCAGTTGCGGTAAATTCACTGGGTGTAAATCCTGAGATTACCCGGTTTAAAGGCCTGGGTGAAATTTCACCCAATGAGTTCGGAGCTTTTATAGGAAAAGGCATTCGCTTGGAACCAATAATCCTCAAGAAAGACACCACTGTCCACCAACTATTGACCTTTTACATGGGTAAAAACACACCCGATAGACAAAAATTTATTATTGATAACCTGCGTATTGAAAAGGATTTATTGGAAGTATGAAAGAAGATAACGGAACCAGGGAAAACGGGTCTTTTGAGCATGAAGAGGAGATGCACGACAAGAAGCCGGTTTCGGGCATGTATAAAAGCTGGTTTCTGGATTATGCTTCCTATGTAATTCTTGAACGGGCGGTCCCCGCAATTCAGGACGGACTGAAACCAGTTCAGAGGAGGATCCTTCATGCTTTACGTGAGATGGATGACGGAAGGTTTAACAAAGTGGCAAATGTTATAGGAGCCACTATGCAATACCACCCACATGGTGACGCCTCTATTGGTGATGCCATGGTGCACCTGGGTCAAAAGGAGTTGTTGATCGAGACACAAGGTAATTGGGGTGACATCAGGACCGGTGATAGCGCCGCCGCGGCCCGATATATTGAAGCCCGCCTTTCGAAATTTGCTCTGGAGGTAGTTTTTAACCCGAAAACTACCGAGTGGCAATTGTCCTACGATGGTAGAAAAAAAAGAACCGGTTACACTTCCAATAAAGTTTCCATTGTTGTTGGCCCAAGGAGTGGAAGGGATAGCTGTAGGTTTATCCACACGCATACTCCCCCACAATTTCTGTGAACTGTGCAAGGCTTCCGTCGAGTTACTTAAAGGCAGGTCAACAAAATTCTTACCCGATTTTCCAACTGGGGGGATGGCTGATTTTTCTGAATACAATCGCGGAAAAAGGGGAGGGAAAGTCAGGGTTCGAGCTACAATTGAAGAATATGATAATAAAACACTGATTATCAATGATATACCATTTGGTACTACAACTACTTCTTTAATAGAATCCATCATAAAGGCCAATGATAAAGGTAAGATCAAAATCAAAAAAGTAGTAGATAATACTGCTCAGGAGGTAGAAATCATGGTGAGCCTGGCTCCTGGACAATCGCCCGATATCACGGTGGATGCTCTATACGCCTTTACCAATTGTGAGGTTTCTATTTCACCAAATGCTTGTGTGATTATCGATGATAAACCGCACTTCCTTACGGTAAACGATATACTTAGGATTAACACAGATCAAACTGTGTATTTATTAAGAAGGGAGTTAGAGATCCGCCGCGATGCCCTTTTGGAAAAAATATTGTTTTCATCATTGGAAAGGATTTTTATTGAAAATCGCATTTACCGGGATATCGAAGAGTGTGAAACCTGGGAGGCAGTCATCAGTACTATTGACAAAGGTCTGATCCCTTTTAAAAATCAATTTTATCGTGAGATTACCGAAGACGATATTGTCAGGCTTACAGAAATCAAAATCAAGAGAATCTCTCGCTATGATTCACTGAAAGCTGATGAGGCCAGGAAGAGGTTACAGGAAGACCTTGAAGAGACGCTACATCATCTGGCAAACCTTACAGATTATGCGATTACTTATTTCAAAAACCTGTTGGAAAAATATGGTAAAGGGCGGGAACGTAAGACTGAAATCAAGTCTTTTGAAAATATTTCAGCCCAGGTTGTGGCAGCAAACAATGTAAGGCTCTACATAAATAGGGAAGAAGGATTCATTGGATTTGGGTTGCGTAAAGAAGAATTTGTAACAGAATGCTCCGATCTGGATGACATATTGGTACTGCGTAAGGATGGTGTTTGTAAGGTATCACGCATTGCTGATAAAGTGTTTATGGGGAAAGATATACTATTTGTTGGTGTATTTAAGAAAAACGATGAGCGTCAGGTATACAATATGATCTACATGGATGGTAAAAGTGGTAGATCATTAGCTAAAAGGTTTCAGGTATTGGCGGTTACCAGAGACAAGGAGTACAACCTTACTAAGGGTAACCAAGGGTCGAAAGTCCTGTATCTCACAGCAAATCCCAATGCAGAAGCTGAATCGGTTACTTTATTTCTGACCACCGGAGCAAAAGCCAGGAAGAAAGTATTTGACTTCGATTTTGCCACCCTTGAGATTAAGGGAAGAGGGGCGGGCGGTAATATTGTTAGCAAGTATCCCGTGCGCAAAGTCTCTTTAAAAAGCCAAGGGACCTCAACCATGGGAGGTTTGGACATTTGGTTTGATGAGATCATCGGACGATTGAACCGGGAAAAACGTGGCACTTTTCTCGGGAATTTTCAAGGAAATGATCGAGTATTGGTGATTTACAAAGATGGCAGCTATGAACTCACTGATTTTGAGTTGACCAATCGTTACCAACCGGACAAGGTGATTTGCTTGGATAAGGCCAGTGAGGATACCATAATAAGTGCGGTTCACCAGGATGGAGCTACCAAAATACCCTACATAAAAAGGTTTCATATTGAAACTACCACCCTGGGAAAACGATTTTCGTTTATAAATGAATCAACAGGGAGTAAACTTTTAGCAGCCACTACCAATGAACAAACTATGCTGGAGTTTGACTACCGGCCGGAAAAATCCCGAAAGATCGTACAAAAGAGCATGGATCATAAGAGCATGATCGATATTAAAGGTTGGAAAGCAAATGGCAACAGGATGTCAAATAATAAGGTGTTGAAGGCCAGGTTCGTTTTGGTAGACCCTGAAGATAAGCAAAAGCTGGATGCACCAGCTGCGCCGCAGCTTCAGCAAAAGAGCACTACACCTGCGAAGGATTCAGGATTTAATGTTGGATCAACTATAGAATTAGATGTGCCTTCCCAAAAAAAACAAAAGGATCAATTAGGTCTATTCGGGCAGTAAGAAATGAGTATTAGTTGTCAAGATCTGATTGACCACTTTGGAAGCTTTATTAGTGCCTCAAAGAAACAGACTATTGAGCGAGTACTGTCGAATCGCACCCGCTTCATTACAGTGGTTTTAGAGGACATTTTTCAACCTCACAATGCCAGTGCGGTGGTGCGCACATGTGATTGTTTTGGAGTACAGGACTTGCACATTATAGAAAGCAGTAATGAATACACACTAAACCCAAACGTAACCCAAGGTTCCTCAAAATGGGTAGAGATACATCGGTATAACCAACCAGAAGTTTCAAATACCGGCCATTGTTTAACACAATTAGAGAATGACGGGTATGAAATATTCGCCACTTCTCCACATGGTTCAGAAATAGATGTTGAAGAAATTACCTTTGACAATAAAATAGCGCTGATATTTGGTACAGAATTGAAAGGATTGTCCGACCATGCGCTTGAGCGGGCCAGCAAGGTAGTAAGAATCCCTATGTTTGGATTTACCGAAAGTTTCAATCTTTCAGTCAGTGTGGCCTTGTGTCTGCAATCTCTAATAAATAAATTGCATCAATCACCAGTGGAATGGCATCTGAATGATCAGGAAAAAGAAGCCATTCGCTTGAGTTGGTATCGCAAATCGGTGCGAAATGCCGACATCCTGGAAAAAGTATTTTATGAAAACAAATAGATTAAATAATATAGTATTATGGTCCTGGATGTTACTGGTTCTTTGGTGCTGCAGGCAACCGGATAAGACTTATCCCTTAGTGGAGGTCCCCAAACAAGATACAAATTTTTATCAGGTTGGTCTTTCGGAGATAGAACGAATGGTGAAGACTGATCCGAATAACCCGGATGCACACTTTAAGAAGGCCCTTTATCTGCAGGCCCTTAATCAAACAAATGAAGCACTATCGGCGGTAAAGCAAGCCATCAATTTGGATCCGACACCAGATTATTTAATGAAAGCAGCTGAACTCTTACTTTCTAAAGGAGATCATGAAACGGCACTTGCCAGAATTTCCAGAGCACAGATTCTTGGAGCTGATTATCCTGACCTTTGGCACTTAATGTCTAAGTTGAATTATCTGTCGGGTAATTATGAAATAGCACGCTCAGAGGTCAATAAGGCTCTACAAAGATACCCCAGAGGTATTAACTACTTTTGTACCAAAGGACAAATTGAATGGGCTCTGAATGATACCCTGGTTGCTTTCAATAGCTTTTTAAAAAGTGTTGGCCATCCTGAAACGAAATATTTATCACTAAAGTATCTGGCAACTATCAGCAGGGCTATGGGTGACTATCAACAAGCATTTTACTACCTTGACCAAAACCTTCAGTCAAACAAAGACGACCGTACTTTAATGATGGAGAAAGGGAAATGGCTAACTGAGTCAGCACGATATGATAGTGCACTGGTTATATTTCATTTTCTTCTCCATCAGGATACTACCGATTTTGTGCCGCTTTATGAAGCGGCGCAAGTGCATTATTATACTCGAAGATATGACTCTACTTTATATTATACTGATAAATCATTGCATCTACAACCGGGACATCTACCGTCAGTGTTAATGCAAGCCAGGGTTTATGATCGTAGGAGGTATTACGGGACTGCCCTCAAAAAATATAAAGAAATTCTAGCAGTTGACTCTACTTATGTTCCTGCAGTAGAAGAATTAGCGAAACTTAAAGGAAAAATTGCATATTTGCTGAAAATCCAAAAGAATCGAGAGGAAAATGCTCAGGTAGAAACAATCTCTCCTACCAAGCCTCCAATTAGAAACTAAATGAGTAACCATAGCATAGATATTACCTTACCAGATGGTTCGGTCAGGCAGTACCCCAGTGGTGTAACCGGCATGCAAGTGGCGTTGGATATCAGTGAAGGACTGGCAAGGAACGTACTGGCAGCAAAGGTAAACGACGAGGTCTGGGACGCCAACCGGCCTATAGAAAGAGATGCTAATGTCGCCTTGCTTACCTGGAAGGACCAGCAGGGCAAATCTACCTTCTGGCACAGCAGTGCACATCTAATGGCAGAAGCGCTGGAGTCCCTATATCCAGGCATTCAGTTGGGGATTGGGCCCGCTATTGATGCAGGTTTTTACTATGACGTTGATTTTGGTGACTTGGACTTTAGTGCTGATGAACTGCCAAAAATCGAAGCGCGAATGATAGAGTTGGCCCGGGAAAAGAATACCTACCAAAGGACGGATATTTCTAAACAGGATGCTATTGCTTATTTCAAGGAGAAAGGGGACCAGTACAAGCTAGAACTTCTTGAAGGTTTGGAAGACGGGACCATCAGTTTTTATAATCAAGGACAATTCACCGACTTGTGTCGCGGGCCTCATATCCCTCATACAGGATTCATCAAGGCCATCAAATTGCTGAATGTAGCTGGCGCTTATTGGCGGGGTGATGAGAACAATCAACAATTAACCCGTATATACGGAATTTCTTTCCCCAAGCAGAAGGAACTGCAGGAACACCTGGTTTTGTTAGAGGAAGCCCGTAAAAGAGATCATAGAAAACTAGGCAAGGAGTTGGAGCTATTTGCTTTTTCTGAAAAAGTCGGCATGGGATTGCCGCTTTGGTTGCCAAAAGGGACTCGATTAAGGGAACGATTGGAGCAATTCCTCAGGAAAGCACAGCTGAAAGCAGGGTACGACCCGGTGATAACACCGCATATTGGAGGAAAAAACCTGTATATAACTTCGGGGCACTATGAAAAGTACGGCGAAAACAGCTTTCAACCAATCAGCACCCCCCATGAAGGAGAAGAGTTCCTTTTGAAACCCATGAACTGTCCGCATCACTGTGAGATATACAATGTCAGGCCCAGGTCCTACAAGGAACTTCCATTGAGATTAGCTGAGTTTGGCACAGTGTATCGTTATGAGCAGCATGGGGAACTGCATGGACTAACTCGTGTACGTGGATTCACAGTCGACGATGCACACATTTTTTGCCGTCCCGATCAGGTGAAAGAGGAGTTTCTTAAGGTAATTGATCTTACCCTTTACGTGCTGAGAGCTTTGAGTTTCGAAGATTTCAAGGTACAACTTTCTTTTAGAGACCCTGAAGATCATCAAAAATATATTGGCGAGGACGCGGTTTGGGATCAGGCTGAAAGAGAGATTAGAGAAGCGGCCGAGGAGAAAAAACTAAATACCGTTACTGAGTACGGAGAAGCGGCGTTTTATGGCCCAAAGCTTGATTTTATGGTGAAAGATGCACTGGGTAGAACCTGGCAGCTGGGAACCATCCAGGTAGACTACAATTTGCCAGAGCGGTTCCAATTGGAATATATTGGTGCTGACAATCAAAAACACCGACCGGTAATGATCCATCGTGCTCCCTTTGGCTCGATGGAACGGTTCATAGCAGTGTTGATAGAACATTGTGGGGGTAATTTTCCATTGTGGTTGTCCCCTGAACAAATTGCCATACTCCCGATATCTGAAAAGTACCATACCTATGCCGAATCCTTGTATAAAGCCATGGGGGAGCAGGAAATTACCGGATTTGTGGATCATAGAGATGAGAAAATAGGCCGGAAGATTCGTGATGCAGAAGTTAAAAAAGTGCCATTTATGTTGATAGTAGGAGAAAAAGAAGAACAAGGACAGTTAGTATCAGTTAGGAAGCACGGAACCGGAGACATTGGCCAGATGAATTGGTCAGAGTTTATCCAATTGGTGAAGAGTGAAATGACTGCTGAATTGGAACGCAATTAAAAAGGCAAATTTTTGATTATTTAAATAATTACAGCGATATTTGCCACTCATTTTTCTAATCAAACAAGGAGGACACAATTAGGAGACCAAGACGAGGAGGTTATCGAGGTCGAGTCGAAGAACCTTATAAAGTAAACCAGAAGATCATTGCTTCCTTTGTGAGGGTGGTTGGTGATAACGTAAAAGTGGATATCTACGATATTCACACGGCTTTAAAAATGGCCAAGGATCAGAATTTGGATTTGGTGGAAATTTCCCCAAAGGCAGAGCCTCCGGTTTGTAAGATCATTGATTATTCTAAGTTCAAGTATGATCAAAAGAAAAAGCAAAAGGAGATTAAATCCAAAGCTCAGAAAACTGTCCTCAAAGAAATTAGATTTGGCCCTAATACAGATGAACATGATTTCAACTTTAAGTTGAAACATGCCATAAACTTTCTAAAAGAGGGCGCTAAGGTGAAAGCCTATGTTCATTTTGTTGGTAGGTCTATTGTTTTTAAGGAAAGAGGTGAGATTTTACTGTTGCGATTGGCCCAGGAACTGGAAGAATACGCAAAAGTGGATCAACTGCCCAAACTGGAGGGGAAGCGTATGTTCTTGATGCTTACTTCAAAGAAAATTAAAAAGTAAAAAATAAGATAATGCCAAAAGTTAAGACTAAGTCAGGAGCGAAGAAGAGATTTCGACTTACCGGTACGGGAAAGATAAAGCGAAAACATGCTTATAAGAGTCATATCTTAACCAAAAAAGAGACTAAACAGAAAAGGAACCTCACCAAATTCACCATAGTGGACAAGGCTGATGCTCCCAGAGTAAGGAAAATGTTGAACATCTAGTTCAATTTAATAGGTTGTTTCACCAGATTGCATGGTTTGAAAGTACTCCGTAAGGTTAATTACCGGGTCACCTGCCGTCAAAAAACTAATAAAAAATGCCAAGATCAGTAAATACAGTGGCTTCAAAAGCCAGGAGAAAAAAGATCATAAAAGCGGCCAAAGGATACTGGGGCCGCCGGAAAAATGTTTATACAGTTGCCAAGGGCGCCGTAGAAAAAGGAATGCAATATGCCTACCGGGATCGTAGGGTCAAGAAACGAGAGTTTAGGAAGCTCTGGATCCTTAGAATTAATGCCGGAGTCAGGGAACATGGCTTAAGTTATTCGCAATTTATGGGTGGGTTGAAAAAATCAAATATAGATTTGAACCGTAAAGTATTGGCGGACCTGGCCATGAATCATCCTGAGGCGTTTAAAGCAGTGGTGAATAAGGTTAAATAGTATTGCAATTGAAGATAGAAGCACCCCATCGTCCAACGTTGGGGTTTTTTTGTCTAATTAACACACCAGTCTGAATATGGAAAATATTGACAAATACCTGGAGAAGTTCATAGTTATGGCCTTGGAGTATGCTCCGAAAATTCTATTGGCATTGTTGGTTCTGATAGTCGGTCTAAGGGTCATAAATTTAATGATTAAGATCGTAAAAAGGGCATTAGAGCACAAGGCGGTAGAGAGTACTTTAGAGGTTTTCCTTGGAAGTCTAATATCCTGGGTCTTGAAGATCATTCTCTTCATAAGTGTAGGTTCCATGTTGGGTATAGCCACCACTTCCTTGGTGGCCCTGTTGGGTGCAGCTGGCCTGGCGGTGGGCTTAGCACTGCAAGGCTCGTTGGGCAACTTTGCCGGGGGTGTATTGATTCTCCTCTTAAAACCTTTCAAAGTGGGAGACAGAATTGAAGCTATGGGTCGGAGCGGATTAGTAAAAGAAATTCAAATTTTCCATACAACCATCATTACCCTTGATAAAAGGACCATCATCCTTCCAAATGGTGCTATCATGAACGCTGATATTGTCAATTATATGCAAGAGGGAATAATTCGAGTGGACCTGGTGGTAGGTATTTCTTATGATTCAGATATTCAAAAAGCCAGAAACCTGATGTTGGATGTGATGCACAATCATCCAATGGTACTTAAGGACCCTGAGCCGGTAGTAGTGGTCATAGAATTGGCTGACAGTTCAGTGAATTTAGGTGTTAGGCCACATTGTAAGCCGGATGACTACGCAACAGTTTATGTTCAGGTGTTGGAATCTTGCAAGCTGGCCCTGGATAAAGGTGGTGTAACCATCCCATTCCCTCAGATGGATGTACATTTGGAGCAGAGTGTTTAATTTTTAGCGCAGCTTGATCGTGTGACCCCCGCATGCAATTTTTTACCATGCAGTTGCCCTCTGCAGGCCTTATCGATAAAGTAGTATCTTCAGCATGCCCCTATCGATCTGGAAAATTATACCCATGCCAAATCTGCGGGTCGTTGAGGGTCGTTGTGCAGCTGCATGTTATAAATTGACATTGGGATTGCCTGACTGTAGACTGGTATACTCCAGGCTGGGCTTTACGGTTGGCACTGAATGTGAACGTAAAATACAAATCTCCGCCCGAAGAAGACCCCGCCCACTAAAAACTAAAAATTCAAAACTAATAACTCACAACTGCTCCCGGTTACCTTTTTGCTATCAACGGTATAAATTATAATAAATAGCGAAAAAATAGAACTATTCTATGAAAACCTTTCAAAAAATAGTAAACCGAACGAGTGAGTGGCTAGGAGTGGTCATTAGTTGTGTTATCATCTTTTTTTTCCTTATTCAATTAATTCTTCTAATCAATAAAATATAATATGGACGCTTCAAAAGATATGGGTGCCAACACGGAAAACCTGCATCCGATTCCGGAGAAGCTGGTATGGGCAATTATCCTAATGGGTATGATGATGCTAATCACCTTTGTCAGTGTATGACCTAGGCCCTTTCCAAAATTATGGCATAGCCCTGTCCCACACCCACGCACATAGTTACCAATGCGTACTTTTTCTTGGTGAGATTTAGTTCCAGAGCAGCAGTAAATGCAATACGGGCACCGGAGGCACCTAATGGATGTCCCAGTGCTATGGCTCCCCCATTGGGGTTGATCCTGGAATCATTATCTTCTATACCCCATTGACGCACACAAGCTAAAGTTTGAGCAGCGAAAGCTTCATTGATCTCTATTATGTCCATGTCGGACATGGATAATCCCGCTTTTTTAAGCGCTTGATTCGATGCGTACACCGGCCCGATTCCCATCATCCGTGGTTCCACTCCTGAAATACCACTGCTTACAATTCGAGCCAGAGGGGTCAATTTGTATTGGTCAATGGCCTCTTGTGATGCGATAATAGCAGCAGCTGCCCCGTCATTCAATCCCGAGGCATTACCCGCGGTAACTGTGCCCTCCTTTTTAAATGCTGGTTTTAATTTTGACAAGACCTCTAAAGTAGAATCAGGTTTTATGAATTCATCCTGTTCAAATACTGACTGCCCTTCTTTCTTTTGGGGTATAACTACCTTGACTATCTCCTTGGCAAGTCTTCCTTTCTCTTGAGCTTTGCTGGCTTTTTGTTGCGACCAGCAGGCAAATTTGTCCTGATCATCTCTGGAGATCTGATATTTTTCGACAAGATTTTCTGCGGTTTGCCCCATACTCTCGATGCCATATAAGCTTGCCATTTTCGGATTGATGAATCGCCATCCAAAACTGCTGTCATGCATTTCTGAATCCCTTCCAAACGCTTTGGAAGCTTTAGATATTACCCAGGGACCCCTGGTCATATTTTCCACGCCGCCGGCGATGAATACTTCTCCGTCTCCGGATTTAATTGCCCTGTTGGCATGATTAATGGCGCTAAGCCCAGAAGAACACAATCGATTAACAGTTTCTCCAGGAACGGTCCAAGGAAGGCCCGCTAGCAATAAACTCATTCGAGCTACATTGCGGTTATCTTCTCCGGCTTGGTTGGCACATCCTAATATCACATCCGCATAGGATTCTGCAGGAATATTTGAATGCTTTTCTACTAATTTACAGATGACCAGCGCTGCCAGATCATCCGTGCGCACTTTACTTAACATCCCGCCAAATGAACCTATGGGAGTTCTGATTCCGTCAACTATAAAAGCTTGTTTCAGCATTGGTTCCGAGTCATGGGGTCATTCACCTAAAACTACTGGTTATCAGCTTAAAATGTGAACATCGCTTTTAATTCTTATTACTCAGACTATCCCGTTACAGTTTTATCTGTTTACAATGTGGATGTGCACTCATATAAGAACTAATGATTCGTTGAATATCTTGATTGTCGGCGTAAGGAGTAACGTTTTGGGTCAAATCCTCAATTTGACCTTCCTGAATGGTATCCTCTACAAAACCAAATCCTTTATATCTGCCGCTATTAACCCATACCAGCGAAGCCTCATTATCATTTCGTCCTTTCCCCAGCAGCAGATAGGAATTATTTAAATGGCTAAAATGTTCTATACATTCCAGTACTCGTTGGTTATAGGAAGAGGAGGTCTCTTCTTCCAAACATGCACCCATGCAATTACCTTCAGGGTAATCCAAGCAAGCCTTAGAAACAGTTTGAATATTACAAAGTCGTTTACACAATGAAAACTTCTCAATCCGGTTGCGAAGGAAATCCCAGGTTTGATCAAAAGTTCTGAAAGAAATATTAGCTGTGTCAGATGGGCCAGTGCGGGCTACGATTAGTCTGAGGTAACCATTTTGGTCAAAGTAACTATGAATTCCCCAGCAATTTCTGGTAAAGCGCTGAGACCGATTGAATGGTGGCCAATGCTTTTTTATTTCATGAGATTCCAATAAATATGCGATCAGCTCATTCCCACACAATTCATAGGTTATATTGGAAATCTGGTCCCTAAATTCCATGGATCGTTTGGACCTGCCGAACTGTTGAAAATGATTAAGTACTCTGTTTCGAATGTTCTTTGCCTTGCCTACATAAATAACCTTCCCTTTTTTATTTAGAAAATAGTAAACGCCTACATCTTCAGGAAGTTGATCAAATTCTTCCCCGGGAAGGTTAGGGGGTAAGGTGCCTTCTCTTGAATGCCTGTCCAGCGCATATGAAATATGTTTCATTTGATCATTTCGCATCAGATATTCCAACAGTTCAACAGTGGCTCTAGCGTCTCCAAAAGCCCGGTGTCTATCTTTAATGGAAATACCCAATGTGGCACAGAGCGTGCCCAAACTGTAACTATGTAAACCAGGCACTATTTTGCGGCTCAGTCTAACGGTACAGAGTTTTTTTCGGATATAATTAGTGCCCAGACTTCTAAACTCTCTTCGAAGAAAAGAATAATCAAAACCAGCATTGTGAGCAACCAGTACGTGGTCTTTAGTAAAATCGTCGATGACCTGAGCAATGTCTTTAAATATCGGTGCACTGGCTACCATGTCATTGGAGATTCCGGTAAGCATGGTTATATAAGGAGGAATCGACCGTTCAGGATTTACCAAACTATGAAATTCGTCAATAATTTTCAGGCCGTCATAGCGGTAAATAGCTACCTCCGTGATTCTATTACGCAAAGCGAATCCTCCAGTGGTTTCCAGGTCAACAACGGCATACATCTAGGAATGATTTTGTTTTAGTTGGATAATTCTCTTGGCCAGATTAAAAGTTCTCAATATCTCCTTATGTATGCGCTGGTACTCCTTGATGACAGCGCCTTTGTAGTAGTTGTCCGGCTTTCGTTTGTACATATTGCTATATCCCCGGTTAGACCGGTCTCGAATACCATTTAACTCTTTGTCTATTTCCAAACGCAGCCCCTTGGTACACTCCAGTAGTACAAACCGATCATTTCGATCGTGCCGGTGGACATTAATAATATGATGGGGTGGCACTGTAAATTCACCAATCAATAGATGGGTATTTTGAAGTAGATTCTCCAAATCATAAGCTTCTATCTTCTGTAGAGGCTTTGATTTGAGCACTCTTTGGTGTGCATGTTTATGGAGATAAAGATGATCAATAAATCGCTGATGGATGTCACAGCGCAGCACCATATCTTTGACATTAATTAGTATTGAATCAGGGTTGTCCTGAAATGACCGTAATTTCATAATGATAATAAAAATAGTAAATACTAATTTAATTAGTAATACAAATAAAAGGTTTTTTATTAAATTTCATAAAAAAATGTAACCACGAGATCCATGTGTTATGACGTCGCTTATCTGACCCGTAAAATTGAGTACTACGAAAAGCGTTTCGGGGCTTCTTACGGAGACATACCTTTCGCTCCTATGTACCACAGCAATGGGTTTGACCATATGGACATCCCGGTAATAACCAATGTGGACCCTATGCTGATACAGTTGTTTTCCTGGGGGTTGATACCAGCTTGGGTGAAGGACAGGGAAAAAGCCACCAAGATCCAAAATTCTACCTTAAATGCCCGGGACGACACTTTATTTGAAAAACCCTCTTTCAAGAAAGCTGCAGCATCACAAAGATGCCTGGTGTTGGTAGATGGCTTCTACGATCACCACTGGCGGGACAAACAGTCATTCCCATTCTATATACAACATAAGAATGGGGGATCCATGGCACTTGGAGGGATCTGGGAAACCTGGCATTATGATGAGCTTGTACGGAATACTGTTTCCATTATTACCACCGACCCTAACCCAAGAATGGCCTGGATCCATAATAGACCTAAAGCTTCGGAAGGCCCACGGATGCCATTCATCCTACTGGAGCAGGACGAAAGAATCTGGCTCGACCCTGCATTGTCCCAATCTGAGGTATCTGCCATGATTGCGCCGTATCCTGAAGAACTATTAAAAGACCATACAGTAGATCGCCTGCGGGGTAAATCCTATCCAGGGAATGTTCCCGGTATTATGGAAGTGCACAGCTATCCTGAATTGACTGCTCAACAGGGCAACTTGTTTTAGAATGTTAAGCAGAATAAATAACGTGATTAATGCCGTGATTAATCACGTGATTAAAGCTACAAGCTAAGAATGGTAAATTCAACTCGCCGATTCAACCGCCGATGCAATTCTCGGTCGTTTCTGGCAATCGGCTGGGTATCTCCATACCCTTTAGTGTGAAGGCGATGAGATGATACTCCCTTGGTAACCAGGAATTGCTTAACCGTGGCTACCCTGCGTAGTGAAAGGTCTAAATTAAGCGTTGATTGTCCAAGATTATCAGTGTGGCCACCCAATTCAATTTCTAAAGTCGGATACTCCCTTAATATGTCCACCAACCTGTTCAGTTCATTATATGATTGCTGTTGCAGCTCGGCCAGACTACGCACAAAAAAGATATTACTCAATGGTATTTTTTGCCCTTTTTCTAGTGGTA
>PVMK01114782.1_pt1 | contig 55384 bp, 46 predicted proteins | sample 1853481 | NCBI WGS metagenome assembly PVMK01 (sample SAMN08533507, study PRJNA380276) | Marine sediment metagenome, whole genome shotgun sequencing project.
CGACCGGAAGGTGGGAATATCGTGCGTCTTTCGAGCTCAAAACACGCTCCGAGTGGGCGCTTGAATCGACATATAGAGCCATAATATCCCGATCCAGTAGCGCTAGCCCACGCCTGCGAGTTAACTTGTCAGTACCTTCGGCTGCACAGTCTTGATGGGATTTTCCCCGGCTTCGATCTTGCCCTGGAGTTTCATTGCCCGCTTACGAGCGTCCATAAGATTGGTGGCCGGGTAGGTACCCAACTTCAAAAACTTTCGCGACTCGTACCACTGGTAAGCGAGTGTCCAGTTTTTCCGGCCACCCTTGGATACCTGTATGTGCAACCCCGGTACGGCATCGTCGTACACCCGATACGGTACAAATGCGCCGGGTTTGGTTTTATGTGGGCGAGGTTTAAGGTCCCGTATGAATTTGTCTGTTAGTTTTGCCATCGTTATTCCTTCCGCTGTAGTGCCTACGTAGTGCTCGATATCTGATGCGAGCGAGGACGACCAGTAGACCATGCAGTGATACTCAGCCACAAGATTAGAGCTTATGAATCAAGGGCTTAGGGACGGTCGAGGACTACCCGTGTACGGGTAGAGTGCGGGTCAGAGACAGTGCTTTTTAGCGTTAGCAACCAGCGAATTATCTTCGTACCATTGCGCGGAACCCCCCGATGGACAGCCTGATGAAGAATCCTGTACGAGCGTCCGGTATTGCGAGCGCAATCGCGGCTGCCATTCTGCTGCTCTACGTATCCGCGCTACGTGCCGAAGCACGAATATGGACACATTACGCCGGCGATCCGGGCGGGCAACAGTATTCGCCCCTGACACAGATCAACGCCGACAATGTAGGGAATTTGGAGGTCGCATGGCAGTACCGGACCGGTGAACTCGAGCGGCGCACAAAGTTTCAAAATGCCACAGCCAAGGTACAGGTCAATCCAATCTTGCTGACGGACGCGGCGGGCGGTCACCTCGTAATCTGCACACCCTTTAACAGAGTAGTTGCGCTGGATCCGATGCTTGGTAAAGAGCGATGGGTTTTCGAGCCAGATATCAGAATCGTTGGTTATGGCACCGCGGAAGATCCGGAAGGACTGAACAGCGCGGCTTTCGCGAACTGCCGCGGCGTGAGTTATTGGGAGGATTCTAAAGCAGCCGATGAGACCTCTTGTCGTTACCGAATACTTATGGCGACGCACGACCTGCGTTTGATTGCTTTGGATGCCCGGGATGGGCGGCTGTGCGCAGATTTCGGCGACGGGGGCATTGTCAATGTTGAACCGACGGTATTGACTGCGCAGCCGCCCGCCCTTATCGGTGAAGTCAAGTTTCCGTCACCGCCGGTAATCGTCAACGATATAATCGTTATCGGATCGAGCGTCCGGGACAATCACCGCTGGAATGCACCCAGTGGAGCAATCCGCGCGTTTGATGCACGAACCGGCGAACCCGCCTGGGCATTTGATCCGGTACCACGCGATCCGTCCAATCCTGTTTATCGGGAGTGGACGCCGGAAGCGGCCCGCAACACAGGTGGCGGAAATGTCTGGGGCCTGATGAGCGTCGACGCAGCCCGGGACCTGGTATTTTTACCAACCTCCGGACCATCGCCGGATTTTTATGGCGGTACCCGGCCAGGTGATAATCGCTATGCGGATTCGATCGTCGCGCTGCGGGGCACAACCGGCGAAGTCGTCTGGCATTTCCAGACCGTGCATCACGATGTCTGGGACTACGACAACGCCGCACAGCCGACATTGATCGAGTTGCAAAAAAACGGCAAGTCATTTCCAGCCGTTATTCAGGCGACCAAGACGGGAATGCTGTTTATCTTCCACCGCGAGACCGGCGAACCCTTTTTTCCGATTGAGGAACGCCCGGTTCCGCAAGATGGCGTATCGGGAGAGGTTCTGTCTCCAACTCAACCGTTTCCCGCTAAACCGCCACCTCTGGTGCCACACAGTTTTGATTCCGACGATTTTTGGGGAATGACATTTATTGATCGGGGCCAATGCCGGGAAAAATATAAAAATGCCAGAACCGGTCCGATATACACCCCACCCTCCATCGAGGGAACTATCGTCGTCCCGGCAACAGCCGGAGGCGTCAACTGGGGTGGCGTTGCAGTGGATCCGGTTTCGAAAATTCTGTACACGAAAGTGCTACGCAGCGCTCACCTCGTTCAGCTCATTCCAGTCGCGGATTTGGAAAACCTGATCGCATCCAGTGCCGAAAATATGATGGGGACGCCGGCGCCACTACTGGGTACACCTTATGCACTAAAACAGGGGCCAGTATTATCACCGATGTTCACACCGTGTACGCCCCCGCCCTGGGCGGCAGTCGTGGCCGTCGACCTGCAGTCCGGTAAAATACTCTGGCAAAGCACGCTCGGCACACTTGATACCCTGATGCCATTTCCCATCCCTCTTAAATGGGGCACAGCCGTGTTCGGCGGTCCGATCATCACTGCGGGCGGTCTGCTGTTTATCGGCGCAACCCAGGACGATAGCTTCCGTGCATTCAGCCTGGCCACTGGAGAAGAGCTTTGGACCGTCAAACTTCCGACCGGAGCATTTGCGTTGCCAATGACTTATGAGACTGGCGGTCGCCAATTCGTTGTGATTGCCGCTGGAGGCCATCCATTTATTTACCAGTTCCCGGGCGATTATTTGACCGCATTCGCTTTGCCAGTAGACCATTAACTCTAACGTAATTATCGAACCGGTGGTCGCAAGCTTATCGGCGGATTCTTTTTCTGGAATGGTCACGTGAAAACATCACGAGTGCACTTACTGATCGTGCGTGCGAGGATGCCCGCCGCTTCACGGTGCGCGTCCGAAAAATGAACATGGAAGAAGACAAGGCAGTCTACGGTGGCGGCAAGTTCATCCTTGCCAGTGGCGTGGTCATCTTCGCTATCGGACAGTCATTGCTGTTCATCATCATTGCGCCGATGGCACGTTCGATCGGGCTGACAGAATTACAGTTCGGAATGGCCTTCTCTTTTGCGAACTTGTCACTGATTTTTGCATCTCCATTCTGGGGCAAGAAAAGTGATGCGATCGGACGCAAGCCGGTCTTTATTATCGGCCTTTTCGGCAGTGCTGTCGGCACGACTTTGATGGCGACAACTTTGCAAATTGGATTGACTGGCGCACTCACAACCGGTTGGCTGATCATGATGCTGATCATCTCCCGCGTTGTATATGGACTAACCGCCTCGGCAATTTATCCATCGGCCGCCGCATATATTGCGGATGTGACCGACTGGGCGAACCGTGCAAAGGGCATGGCATTGATCGGCAGCGCCAATAGCCTGGGTTCTATTCTTGGACCGGCCATTGGCGGTGGTCTGGCATTTCTCGGTGCATTATTTCCCATGTACGCAGCGGCGGTCATCTCATTGGCCGGCGCGATTGCCGCGATCGCCTGGCTGAAGGAACCGGAGAAGCAAAAGGAAAGACAGAAACAAAAAGATCGGCCGGCCCCAACGCTAAAGGTAACTGACAAGCGACTGCGGCCGTACATGATTATGTGGGCCAGTTTCTTTGCGATTTTCATATCACTCAATTTCATCACTGCTTTCTATATACAGGACAAATTTGGCATTACCGAGATGGCCGACGTCATGCGCATGGCGAGTATCTGCCTGGCCTGCATGGCCATTGTCATTACCCTGGTTCAGGGTGTCCTTTTCCAGATGATCCGTATTTCTCCACATATCCTGTTACGACTTTGCGGTCCGGCATTTACGACCGCACTTCTGATTCTGGCATTTGCACCATCCCCAGTGTTTTTTATGCTCGGATTTGCTGTGCTCGGTTTTTCTTTTGCCTGTGCAACGCCGGGCATCAACGGCAGCGCCAGCCTCAAAATGAGACCGCACGAGCAAGGGGTAGCAGCCGGCTATCTCGCCGCCGCTAATACCGTCGGCGCCATACTTGGACCGGTAGCAGGAACCAGCGTTTACAAGATCGCGCCGAATGCACCAATGTTGATCGGCGCTACGCTATTCATCTTTATCAGCATTTACGCCTTCTTCATCCCCCCACCAAACCCGGAGGGGCCGGGCGCGCCCGCACCGTAAATTGCCAAGTTTGCGCGCCAAGCCCGCTTATCCGATAACATCGTTTGGCACAGACCATCAGCGCGGCAATCAGCGCTTCGAAGGCCGATCTGCAGTCGAGGAGACAAGAAACATGACTTATACATTCCACGCCTCGCGGGAAGAACCTGAGTTCAAGCACTTCACGGCGACGCCCGCGAGCGGCGCGCTTGGCGCCTTTCTTTCCGGACTGGACCTGTCGAAACCTCTGAGGGACGAGGCCGCGGAAGAGGTGCGCCAGGCGTTGCTTCATTACATGGTGATTTTTTTCCGTGATCAAGATCTGACGCCGGAGCAACACATTGCGTTCGCAAAAATTTTCGGCGACGTACAAATGGGTGGCTCGATTCCGCGGCTCGAGAAACATCCGGAAATCAAAATGCAGGAATACACGCAGCAATCAAATGTTTCAGGTGATGTGAATATGCACGCTGATGACACATTCGTCGAGATACCCTCGCGCTGTTCTATATTGTACGGACTGAAAATGCCGGATGCCGGCGGCGACACGATCTGGGTAAATTGCGAAGCAGCTTACGACGCGCTTTCCGAGCCAATGAAAGACTTTCTGGAACCTCTTCGTGCCGTGCATGACCTTTCTGCCAACTTCGGCAACATCGCTCCGGGTGTCGAAGATCCGGAAATGAAAGTTCGCATTCACAAGAATTACCCCCCGGTGGAACATCCGGTGATTCGCACGCATCCTGTTTCCGGTCGGAAATGTATTTTCGTGAATGAGATGGTAACCAGCCGGATCGCCGGTCTCGACCCGGATGAGAGCGAAGTGATTTTGCAATTTCTCATCGACCACCTGAAAAAACAGCAATTTCAGTGTCGCTTGCATTGGACCGACGGCACACTGGTCGCCTGGGATAACCGGGCAACACAACACATGGTGATTCCCGACTTTCAGCCTTCGTACCGCCTGAACCATCGCGTGGCAATCAAAGACGAACTTCGGCCAGTATAACTTTCCCCAGGGCTCGGCAGGCAAACCAAACCTGGCATTAAAGGGCGCCGCTCATCGTGACGGCTGGCCGCACGACCCGGCGCGCGTAATTTACCGTCGATGATTTGCTACTATCGCTAATCAACGAGTAGCCATGCAGGGCCACAAACCCCAACCATAAAATGCGCTGGATACGTCCGATTTGTCTGGCATTACTTGCGGTGGCGCTGCTAATAGTCGCTTCCGTAGTCGTGCTGATGAATCTTGATGCGAACAGGTTGAAGGGCAATCTGGAACGGTACGTCGCGGCCAAAACCAATCGAAGTTTCGAAATCACGGGATCACTCGACGTCGATTTGGGACGCCACGTGCGTCTGACCGTCAACGATGTGCGTCTGGGCAATCCACAATGGGCAGCATCGAAGGATATGGTGCAGCTGGATTATCTGACGATCGTCGTCGACTTGTGGTCACTGATCGACAGCCCCTTGGTAATCGAACTTTTTGAATTAAGCGGCGCCAAAGTCAACCTGGAAACGCAGCAAAACGGCGAAAATAACTGGACCTTTGGCAGAGAGCCTCAAAAAGATGACAAGTCCAGCTCAAAACCTATCCCATTGATTCTGCAACTCGCCCGCGTCGATGATTTTCGATTGACCTATATCGACCCCGACCTGCAAGCTCCACTGCAAGTACACGTCGCTTCAATAGAGCAAAGACAGATCGAAATGGGGTTGCTTGAGGTGTCATTGAAGGGTGATATCAACGCGAGGCCCGTCAATATCAGCGGACAATATGGACCATTCGACAGCTTGCTCGCCGGTCACGGCGTCGAATACCAATTGTCCGGTGAATTCGACACGTTGACCATCACCAGCGCCGGGCACGTCGATAACCTGTTGAACCCGGTCCATCCCGAGTTCACGCTGTCCATCAAAGGGCCCGACATCGATCATGTGACCGAAATGTTAGGCCTGACCGATCTCGGCTCCGGCAAACTCGATGTTGACGCTTCATTACGCCCGCAGGAGGATCGACTCGAGGCGAAGGTACACGGCAATCTCGGTGAGTTCTTCATCGATGCGGATGCTTATGCAACCGGCTTGACGGACCTGCGCAAGGCCGAACTGCAAATAAAAGCCAGCGGTCCGAATCTCGGGCAGGCCGTGAATCTCTTTGGCTATGCAGGCATACCCGATGACCCGTTTGAGCTGCACGGAAACATCACCCGATCAGGAAAATTGCTCACCGTTGAGCGACTCCAACTGAATATTGGCGGCAGTCAATTCGATGTCCGCGGATCGATGACTCAGTTCCCGAATCTGAGCGGGTCAACGCTCGATCTCAACATCACGGGATCCGATATCGCTCGCTTCCGCCAGCTTCTGGGCCTGCCCGGTGCCGCAGCCGGATCATTTAATGTGGACGCCGAACTGCAGATCTCCCCTGCCGGGACCGAGTTACTGGATGTGCGGATACGAACTAACCTGGGGAATGCAAAGATACGCGGCACCATAGGTGAACCACCGGAATTCATCGGCACAACGCTGGTCATCGAAGTCAGCGGTGACAACCTGCAGGAGTTTGCAGATGCCTATCGGATTCCGACCATGATTGCGGAACCCTTCGAATTGGCCGGCAAAATCGAAATTCAAAAGCAAAAATTCGTCACGCTAGAAACGATCCGGGTTAATGTCGGGGGTAATTCGCTGGAAATTGATGGCACGGTAGGTTTCGATCCGCTGGCACGCGATACCGATATTCGCCTGAATGCTTCGGGACCGGATCTCAGTCAGATCGCAACCATGGCGGGTATCGATGACGGCGTGCCGGCCGAGACATACGGTGTTCGCGGACGCCTTCAGGTCCTCGGCAACGGCTACCGGATTCACGATCTGAACACCACGATTGGCGATGCGAAAATCGGTCTCGATGGGTTACTCACCAGAAACGCAGATTTTGCCGGATCCACCGTCAAATTCACGGCTTCCGGTCCCGATCTGAAGGATTTGCTGGCTGACACTGACCGCTTCGACGTTCCTGCTGGGCAATTCCGAGCCTCCGGAACGGTCACATTGGGCGCAGATGAGCTGCAAGTCGAAAACCTGGAAATCGACGCGGCCGGAGCCGAATTACGCGCCGAGGCCAACATCGTATTCCCGCTGGGATTTTCCGACTTCCAGTCCACCAGCGGACAGTTTGAGGTCAGTGCCACGGGTCCGGATATTGGCGCAGTTTTGCCGAAATCGAATCTTTATCAGCCCGATGCCTCATCTTTCGCCGTGCATGCGTTCGGAAATTGGGACACAGACCGATGGAGCTTCGATAAATTCAACGTCGAACTGGGTGCTGCCAGGCTGAGCTTGCAGGGAACCCTCGATCAACCGCCCGACTGGTCAGCAACCAGTTTGAAGCTTGATGCCCAGATCGGCAGTCTCGCCGAACTGGGCCTGATCAACGGTCGAAGATTACCCGAGATGCTATTCGAACTGGATACGCATTTCTCCGGTACGCCTGGCACGTTCGAGATGGATCAGCTAACTGCACGCCTGGGTGAAAGCGATTTCTCCGGGCAAATGGCACTGTCGTTACAACAACAAATTCCGGACATTGATATACGGATTAATTCAAGCCTGATAGACCTGGATGCATTCGCCGAAGAGGACAATCAACAGGCGGCTCTGGCGGAGGAAAAATCAAGCGAAGCTTCGGCCGATGACCGGGTGATTCCGGACCGGGAAATACGGCTGGATATTCTGCGTAAGTTCAATGCTCATCTGGCCCTTGAAGCGAAGCAATTATTGTTTAAGAAAAAGGAATACCGAGACATTGCGCTTTATGCAGATGTTATGGATGGGGCGCTGAATGTTCATCGAGCCGAAGCGGCCGGAGAAAATGGACAGCTTTCAGCTACGTTCGCGGTATTACCGGAGAATGACGCGGCCAGAGTCACTGGCTCCCTGCAAGGCACTGATCTTTTTCTGGGGCTGGCCAGACAAACCGGCGACGATGTAGCAATTGCGCCTCGGATTGACATGCGGATCAAATTGACCGGCACTGGGCGTACGGTGCGTGACGTCGCTGCCACGATGACGGCAACAGCCAGGTTCATCACTCATGGGGGCCGCATTCCTAACACCGGGTTCACGTCACTTTTTTATGGCGACTTTTTTACCGAAGTATTCGCGTCCGTGAACCCGTTCGCCAAAGAGGACCCCTACACGAATATTGTTTGTTTCGTTGTTCTCCTCGAAGCAAGTAACGGTAATTTAATAGTCAATCCGGGCATCGTGATGCAAACCGACAAGATGAATATCGTTAGTACCGGAGTGATCGATCTCGTCACTGAGAAAGTGGATCTGAATTTCAAAACCGCATCCAGGGGCCGAATCGGAATCAGTGCGGGTCAATTCATAAACCCGTACATCAAGATTGCCGGTACCATGGCCAACCCGAAACTCACGCTGGACCCGGAGGGGACGCTGGTCTCGGGCGGCGCGGCGGTGGCAACTCTGGGCTTGTCTATTCTCGCGAAAACGGCTTGGGACCGCGTCTTCCGCTCCAAGGACCCATGTGGGAAAGCCATTGCTGAGGCAGACAAACGATAAGAACCCAGTGCTCCATCAAGATGACATTGATAGAGCAGTAGTACAAATGTTGCACGAACAGGCCTGTTAACCGCCCGTTCATGTTTGTTTTGATAGACTGTAGCTTCACACTCTCGACTGCCCGACTCGACCAGCAGATCGAATCAAATTAGCACGCAATCCACATGAGACATGACGCCATCGCCATTTTCGCTTGCTTAATCGCCATAAACCTTTCGTCTGCTAATGCAGCGGAAAGCGGTTTCGACCCGGCCCGTATCGGCTGGTCCGAAATTCAATTTCACGCCTCGATGCTGTTTTTCTCCGTAGACGCCAATGTTGCCCTGAACCAGCTGGCAGTAGCTGATGTGATCGACCGATTGATGGAGCCTGGCGAGGGCGTTGCGATTACTCCTGACGATAAGGTGCAGGAACTTCGTTTCACGACGGATTTCTTCGGTCGCCATACGACCTCCGATTTGTTGATTAACTCCGGCACCGGCGCTACCTTACAACGCACTTCGCACGATTCAGGCAAACGTTTCCGCCACCGTATTTATCGCTTTACTGATATAGGGGCCTACCAGAGGACCCGTTGGCCGGTCGGTAAAGACGAGGAAAAACTACCCGCCGAAAGATGGGAAGAATGGTCAGAAACCGGCGAGGGATTGCGGGCATACCCTGCGGCTGCCGTGGGAAGTGTTGTAACAGATTCGGGTGGACTGTTGTATATTGTCGGGGCAGCACAACTGAATGAACCCGGCGACAAGATCGAGATACTGGCTTATGCGCGGAGTCACGTACATCGAGTACAGGTTGAAGTCACCACACCGGAAACGATAAAAGTGGACTACCGGGAACATAATGGCGACAACTCGGTCGAGCGGAAAGGCAAGCAACAGGTGATGACACTATTAATTCGGGGTGAGGGACTGGATGACGGTGATGACGTAGACGAATTTGAGCTGCTGGGTTTGCGAGGCGATATCATTATGCATATGGACCCGAAAACCCGCGCTCCTCTGCAGCTGAATGGCCGCGTTAAAATTATTGGGCGAGTTACATTACGGATAACAAAACTCGTAGTTCAATAGGCTTCAATTTACAATCCACGATGCACTCGACGACCTGTGGAATAATCACGGAGGTAAACATGATCAACACACCGTACAAGGTCAAATTCGCATTCCTTACGATGGCAGCAATTATTCTGCTGATATCCGGATGCGCCAGTAAACCGACTATCTTTATAAACGAAGACCCAGCGGCAAATTTTGGCAACTACAACACCTATGGATTTCCACCCGAACTTAGCACCGACAAGGCCGGGGGCTATGGTTCGCTCCTGAGCCAGTACCTCAAAACCGCTGTGAGCCGGGAAATGGATGCACGGGGATATACCGAATCCAACAATCCCGATCTCGAAGTGAATTTCTACCTCCACACCCAGGAGAAAATCAAAACTACACAGACGCCGACGAGCAGCGCCTATTACGGTTACCGAGGCAGCCGCTACGGCACCTGGGGTGGTTATGGCGGCGGGGTTGGGTACGAAACAAGAGTCACCCAATATACCGAGGGCACCCTGAATGTTGACCTCGTCGACAACAAACGCGATCAGCTCGTCTGGGAAGCAGCGATGGTCGGCAAGGTCTCCAAGGATGTGCGGGAAAACCTCGAGCCAAAGGTCAATGAAGCGATCGCGGAGCTCTTTTTGGACTACCCATACAGGGCAGGCAGCGACACCCCGGTCCCAGCACCCGAATAACTACGTCAACGATTTTGTAACCGCTCCGCTAATTTGCGAGCGGCCGTCTCATTGCCCATGCGCATGTAGATATTCGCCAGCGCGGCGACCAGGGTCCGGTCCGTTTCAAATCGGATCACAGCAGCCTCAAGATAGGTGGCCGCTTCCGCACTTTCCCCTTGGGCATCAATCGCCAGGGCATATGCCAGCGCATAACGGGGAATTGCATCCTCTGACTCGGCCGCCAGCAATAACTCTGACGTCGCCTCGGATATCCGATCTTGCCGAACAAGAAACAAGCCGAGCGAATGATGCAAAGCCGACTGCCCGGGAAGTTTCAGTAAGGCCGTTCGCAGCAACTGCTCACCGTCTTCTTCCCGGCCCTGACCGCGATATAAATCAGCCAGATTGACATACGCCGGCACGAAAAAAGGATTCTGGCGCAATGCCGTCTGAAAGGCCTGCTCGGATTTATCCGGACGATTCAGTTTACGTTGCAGGTTTCCGATATTCACATGAGCCTCGGCACGCTCCGAATTAACGAGTTGTGCACCGATGTATTCTTCAAGCGCTTTTTCCATGATCGGGTAAGCCTTGATCGGCAAAAGCTCCAGATCCACCGGGGCCAAGGCACTCGCCGCGGCAATGCGGACCGCCAAAACCGGATCCTGCAACAAACTCGGGGCATGCGCTGCGACGACGTTCGGTTCAGCTGTTTCCAATGCCCGCGCTACTGCCCAGCGAATCATCGGGTCGGAACTCGCGGCACGGTCTCCGACCACCGCCGCGGAAACCGCATCTCCCGACAACTGCATTCCCGCAATGGCTGTGGCTCGAACGATACCCGGCACAAATGTATCGGTTGCCAGTCCCAATAACAGGTCTCGGGACTCGAACGGGGCCGCTTGAGCCCGCGCAAGTATTTCCGACCAATGCCGGGCTGGCGCGATGGCATCCGGTTTGTTGGCACGCAAGACATCCGCTGCCCATTGCGCGTCCTTGTCGCCGTGACAATTGGTACACGCATTGGGCGTGCCAAATTGCACGCTTAAAGCCGGGCGAGGAATTCTGAAACTGTGATCGTGCCGGTCATCCACCTGCATATAAGTCGTTGCCGGCATGTGACATTCGATACAATTCGAACCCTCGGAATCAACTGCATGCAGATGGTGATCCGGGGCCGCAAATTTATCGGCCAGATGGCATTGCAGGCAGACTTGTGAGCCAGGTGCGCGCAGCTCGAGACTATGCGGCTCGTGGCAATCACTGCAGGTTACGCCATGCTGATACATCCGGCTTTGCAGGAAGGAACCATAAACATAGACTTCATCGCGTATTTGACCGTCAAGGTGATACAGCGGCGGCTCCACGAGCGCCGGCAGATATGCATCAAGAAATTCATCATCCGGCGTCGACGATGCAGAAATGCGAGTTCGCCGCGAGTGACAGGGCGCGCAGGCATTGATCTCCAGGTCAGTCGTACGCGGGATGCTACGCTTGCTGTTTCCGGTCTCTGCATCCAAAACCCAACTGACGCCACGTCGTTCATGGAACGCAGCAGCCAGTCCCTTGCCCGGCGATTCATCCGGGGACTCGGCCCAGCTTAGATGGTGACTTGCCGGTCCATGACAGGCCTCGCAGGAGACATTAATCTCAGCCCATGTCGTATCGAATTGATCGTTTTCCAGGTCGTAGCGTTTAATCAGGCCGGTCGAATGACATTCTGCACACATCGTGTCCCAGTTTTGACTTGGCTGCGTCCAGTGCAATACATCGGTGTGATCGATGCGCTCATCACCATACACATGAAACCAACGCTGCCCGCCCCGCTCTGCTGACCGACTGTCCCAGGACACTCCAAGCGCCTGTAATTTACCGTTTGGCAGCTCCACCAGATATTGCTGCAGAGGATAAACGCCAAATGTGTAGCGAACCGGAAACTCCGCCAGCTCGCCGTCGGCTCCATCAGTACGCGTATAATATTGGCCGTCGCGCTGATAAAATTTCGTCGTTACGCCATGTTGAACAAATTCCGTATCGGCGAAGTCACCGACGACAAATTCCCCACTGGCCGGCTGCATGGCCAGGTCATGATCAGAACCCGACCAAAGGCTCATCTGATCGGCATGGCAGCCCCCACAAGTCTCGGAGCCAACGTATCGGGCGGCTTCCGGCATCATTACAGACACTTCCGCCTCATCCGGCCCGGATTCATCAACACAGGCAGCGACTGACAAAATCAGAAAGATTGCGGCCACGAATTTCGCCGCTGACAACTGGTTCACGCCTTGAATCGCCTCTACAAGAATCGTCACTGCCAAAATTGAGCAATATACAGAAGAATCGGCATAAAAAATTATGTGAACTCGTTCGCCGTGGAAATTACGATCGGCTATAAAAATGCAGATGACAGGTCGCGCGTGAGAGACAGGCAAAAAAAAGCCCGGAGAGTATCCGGGCTATATGCTTATTGCTTGGAGGCTAGCAAAATAACTACAATCGCGACAAAACTTCTATATTTCTGGCAAAACCGAGCGACGCTGGTAGGGGGAACCTTTGTCACTGTTTGTGGTATTGCTCGAAATCTGCTCCTGCGATTGTTGAAGCGTAGATTACCGGAAACTGCGTTAACCGCCGGTTGCCAAACCATTAACACTTTGTAACGCTTGACAGAGTTCTATAAATATTTTAAAAACAATAACTTACAATGTAATGGTGTCACGGATAAGTGACGGCTCCCATTCTATTTAACATAATGCAATTCATTTTCAGGGTCTGATAGGCTAACCCCTGACCAGCTATAGCGATTATCCATGCGTATTCTTCTGATCGAAGACGATCACAGTGTCGCCGACTTTATTCTCCGGGGATTTCAGGAAGCCGGTCATACCATAGATCACTCTGATAACGGCAAAGACGGACTCTTTCTGGCCACCACCGAATCCTATGATGTGCTGATCGTTGATCGAATGTTGCCCGGCGTAGATGGATTGACTATCACCCGAACCTTGCGCGCCTCAGAAAACAACACACCGATTCTGATCCTCAGCGCCCTCGGACAGGTAGATGACCGGGTCAAAGGGCTGCAAGCCGGTGGAGACGATTACCTGGGCAAACCGTTCGCCTTCAGCGAACTTGAAGCGAGAGTCGAAGCGTTATCACGGCGATCTCTGGGAAAGACGGTCACTGAAACGACATTGACCATCGCCGATCTGGAAATGGACTTGCTTGCGCGAACCGTGCATCGCGCCGGGACGACGATCGATTTACAACCGCGTGACTTTCAATTGCTGGAATATCTCATGCGTCACGTCGGCCAGGTGGTTACGCGAACAATGCTACTCGAGCATGTCTGGGATTATCATTTCGACCCGCAGACAAATGTCATCGATGTACACATCAGTCGTTTACGAGCAAAAATAGACAAAGGCTTTGATGCTCCACTGATCCACACAATACGTGGCGCCGGATACAAAATCGATGCATCTGGCTAAGCAGCTTCGAACCACGACATTCCTGCTAACACTACGATACATGGTGTTGCTCTTTGTCTCCGTCTCCATCGTGGTCGGTGTCATCAATTGGTCAGCTGTCGGTTACTTCGAACAGGAAGCTGATGCGACGATTCGGGCAGAGGTTCGCGGATTGCAGGAGCAGTTCAATGAACGCGGGCCGGAACGACTGGCCCAGGTTATTGAGGCCAGGATTCTTGCGAATCCGGAAGGCGATGCGATCTATCTTTTGGCAGACGCCGAATTACAGAAAATAATCGGCAATCTGGACCAGTGGCCAAGAAAACGTGCCGCGGCCGGTGAGGATGTATTCATTTTCGCAACTACCAACGCGAACGGCGACGAAATTCTCGTGCGGGCCCAGATATTCGTGCCGAATAGAGACCTGCGTTTATTGGTTGGCAGAAATGTTCGTGCATTGGATCAGCTTAGCCGTCTTTTCGATCGAACTCTCTTCTGGGCACTTGGCGTTACGCTGGCCCTGGCGTTCATCGGCGGCCTGCTCATGAGTGGTAATGTTCTGCGGCGAGTCAATGAAATAAATGCAACCAGCCGGCAAATCATGCAAGGAAATTTATCCCAACGTGTAAGCAACAGCGGAACGGGAGATGAATTCGATGAACTGGCGCATAACCTGAACGCGATGCTGGATCAGATAGAGTCGTTGATGGGCAGCATTCAACACATCTCCGATAACATCGCTCACGACTTGAGAACACCACTGACTCGTCTGCGTAACCGACTGGAAGATCTCCACCGCGACGCCACTGATGAAGATGAGAAGGCCGAAATAGACGCATGCCTCGATGATGCTGATGCCCTGCTGGCGACGTTCAGTTCACTTCTCCGCATTGCAAGAATCGAGTCAGGCACTTACGAAACAAACCTGGATCCCGTGGATCTGAGTAAAAGTGCACGCGACGCCTATGACCTGTATAAGGCATTGGCCGATGAGAAGTCGATAATACTCAGTTGCGATGCACCCGGCATCAACCAGGTCAGCGGCGATAGAAACCTGATCTTTCAGGCGTTAACTAATCTGCTGGACAATGCGATCAAATACACGCCACACGGTGGTAAGGTCGGCATTACGGTAGCAAAGACGCCAGGAACTGTAGTACTGACCGTCACCGATTCCGGCCCGGGAATTCCGGAAGATATGCGTGAAAAAGTCCTGCAGCGATTGTTCCGGCTTGACAAGAGTCGCTCTAAACCCGGCGCCGGGCTCGGACTCAGCCTGGTGCAGGCGATCGCGTTGCGTCACAAAGCAAAGTTGGTGCTGGAAGACAATGCCCCAGGTCTGCGCGTCAAGCTCGTGTTTACGGCGATATAACGGAAACGACATGATCAAACTGATTCCCGATATGCCACCGAATGTCGTCGCCTTCACGGCATCTGGCCAGATCACCGGTGAAGATTACGAAAACGTCATCATTCCCTTAGTTAACGAAAAAATTAGTCAACACGACAAAATCCGACTGCTCTACCACCTGGGCCCGGACTTCAAGAAATTTACGACGACTGCCCTTTGGGACGACGCGAAAATCGGTTTCCACCATCTAAGAGGGTTTGAGCGCGTTGCAGTCGTATCGGATGTGACATGGATACTCACGATGGCCAAGGGAATCGGGTTAACGATGCCAATGGAAGTTCGCACCTTTGCGAATGATGAACTCGACGGAGCCAAAACATGGATAAGCGAATGACGCTTGGCGCCTGATGGCAATTGAACCCGTGTTCAGGCGTGTCGGGAGGAGAACTTCATGCACGATGCGATCGTTGTAGGAGCCAGATGCGCGGGCAGCGCCATTGCGATGCTATTGGCGCGACGAGGCTACAAGGTTCTGCTTATCGATCGGGCGACGTTTCCGAGCGACATGCCAATGTCGACTCACTTCATTCACCAACGCGGCATTGCCTGGCTGGATTCTGTTGGGCGACGCCCACTATAAGAAGGATCCCTGTACGGCACAGGGAATCTCGGACACATTCTGCGACGCGGAAATACTCGCTGAAACCATCGATCAAGGGATGAGCGGCAAACGTGATCTTTTGCAGGCTCTTGAGGATTATGAGACAGCCCGCGTCCGCTGGGCGAGGCCGTTCTACGACTTCACCTGTCAAATGGCCACCCTCGCCCCACCAGCGCCAGATATGGCCAAGATCTATACAGCACTGCAAGAAAACCAGGACGACACCAATGCCTTTATCGGCTTGATAACCGGAGCGGTATCCCCTGACCAGTTTTTCGCACCGAAAAATGTCGAGCGCATTTTGACACGCAGCGCGACTCCGGAGAATGGAAGCGTCTGAGCGGATGTTGTCGATGGATTGTGGTTGAGTGATGTACGACCCAATCCGACATTGCCTGTAGAGTAAGTAAGCTACCTAGCGAACGACTTTCGTGTACTTCGATCCCTCGAGCGTCGCGTTGTACATCAAACCGGCATTGGTCATCACGAAGCCAACGATCGGCTCTTGAATTTGAGTTGTATCAAACGAAGCGCCGGCCCCGATATTGATAAGCGCGACCGATCCATCCACGCCGACTTTCCAACCGCTACTGGCGCGAAACCCCTCAAGAGCTTCATCCTGCATAAATACCAGGAACACGGCCTTGGACTGAGCACCGAGCTGAAAACCGATCGAAGCGGCCATGGTCGTATAGTACTCGACCGTTTCACCACCGATGCGCAATGCGCCCTCGCCGATTTCTCCACCAATACCAATTCCCGCCTTGATAACATTCGGGAACACCAACACGCCCTTCGATGCAGCAAGAACCGATTCAGCAACCGCGCTTTCCTTTTTGAATCTCACCAGAGCTTCATCCACTTTAAGATCGATCTCTTCGGCACTACCGGCACGCCCTTCCTGTAAAGGAATCGCAACCAGCATGAGCATCGATATGACGGTAAAAACTTTTCCTGAAAGTCCCATAGTCTTCGGTTCACCCCTGATTAATTCTATAAATGTCGATCTTTTTAAAATACTGAGCAATGAACCCGGTTAGCATTACAATGCTTAACTGCGTATTCCCACGTATGTACCGCATAATAACAGTCTAATACTTCGTCAAGGTGAGTTCATGACGCGACGATATACCCTGATATTGGCCGGCCTGATTCTCAGCGCCTGCGGCAACCCGGACAAAGCCTGGCAGGTAGCCGAGCGGGATGATACGCCCACCGCATACCTGGAATTTCTAGCCAAGTATCCCGATGGCGAGACAGCCGACCGGGCTCGGGCGCGAATCGACGCCCTGAAGGTGATACGTGCATGGGAGCGCGCCGAATTCAAAGCCGATCAGAGCGACTACCAGGATTTCATCGACAAATACCCGGACAGCGAATTCGTCAGCGAGGCCAAAGACCGCATTCTGACCATGCAGCGGGATGCGGATTGGCAGGTGGTGCTGGACACCCGCAGCGACGTCGTCATCGCTGCTTTTCTTGAACGCTACCCTGAAGCGCCCCAGGCGGAGGAAGCCCGCGAATTATTGGCCGCGTTACAGGTAGACCAGGTAGAAGAACCGCCGCCGGAACGAGATGGCAATTTCAGATTGCAACTTGCCGTCTTCCGGACACCGGTGTCGGCCGAAAGCGAAGTCAGGCGACTGTCTGCCATGTTCCCGGGTACTTTTTTAGGGCCTATTCACATCGAAACTCCGCAGGAGCGCGGCAGCGGTAAACTCTTCCGCCTGCTCAGTGTTCCGATGACCAGAGAAGAGGCGCGCAGGGCCTGCGATCGCCTGAAAAAAAGACGTCAGGAATGCATGATCATCAATCGCTAAGCTGAAAATGTTCTTATGCGGGCTAGCAGGTTATTGAAAAAGCCTGCTAGTTCCAGCCGCCACCGAGGGCTTTATATAAATCCACATAAGCTCCAAGTTGCTCGCGACGTATCGCCGATTCCGCCAGTTCGGAGCGAAACAGCGAACGATCAGACTCCAGGACCTCCAGGTAGCTCGTGACCCCACCGTTGTATCGAGCCTTGGATAACATCGATGCACTTTGGGCGGCTGTAACCTGTACCTGTCGAGCTTGGGCCTCATCGGCCAGCGTCCGGATCGCGACCAGTGAATCCTCGACTTCACGAAATGCCTGCAGAACAGTCAATTCGTATCCGCGCAATGCCTGCTCGGTTCGCGCCCGCTCGATCTCGACACGCCGTTTGTTTTGTCCCGAATTGAAGATCGGGGAAAACAAATTGGCGCCGACACTCCAGATCTTGGAGTCGCCGTCCGTCAGGTTGGAAAGGTCATTACTCGCCAGGCCAAGAGTCCCGGTAAGCCCCAGAGACGGGAAGCGCAAGGCCTCGGCAACGCCTATTTGTGCAGTTTGCGCGGCCAATAACTGCTCAGCCTGGCGAACATCGGGGCGTCGTTCCAGCAATTCCGACGGCAGCCCAACCGGAATCTGCGGTGGTGCGAGCCGCCGACTAGTGCCGCCACGTGGGATCACCCCTGGATTTCCACCCAGCAGGATATTGAGCTGGTTCTCTGTTTGCACAACCGAACGTTCAAAGGCAGCAACCTGCACGGTGGCATCAGCCTGCTCGATCTCGGCCTGATTGACGTCGATCATGGGTACCGTGCCTTTTTCGAAGCGGGCAGTAATGATATCCAAGGAATCTTTGCGAGTTTTCAAAGTTCGCCTGGAAATCTCAAGACGCGTATCAACATCCAACAAGAGCAGGTAACTATTGGCGACGTCAGCGATCAAGGAAATCATCACTGCGCGCCTTGCCTCTTCAGTCGCCAGTAAGCTCGCCCGGGCGGACTCTGTCGATCGCCGCAGCTTACCGAACAAATCTACTTCAAACGAAAGACCGCCGGCGACAACAAAATTGTCCGAAATTCCGCCAGCGGGAATACCGGGAATAAAAGTATTCCCTCTCGATGCGCCAGCCTGTGCATCAATGAACGGGAACTGATCGGCCCTGACGAATCCATATCGAGCCCTCGCCTCCTCGATGCGGGAAACGGCGATGGCCAGATCCTTGTTGTTGGTCAGCGCTGTCTCGATCAGCGCCTGCAGGTACTCGTCGTCAAATATCTCCCACCAGCCCAGATTTGCAATCGATTCACCCGATTCAGTCGGCTGTCGATATTCCACGGGCTGCTCCACTTCCGGGCGCTCGAAATCAGGACCCAGCTTGCACCCGGAAATACAAAGAATCGCGACAGTGATGAGGCTGCGCCTGCTCATACCGCGTCGGACTCCGCCTGATTCTCCGTGTCCGCGGGCGTTCCTTGCCCGCCTTTGCCTCGACCGGAAATGGTCTCGATGAAAACAAAGAGGGCCGGCACGATCAGTACGCCAAGGACAGTTGCAGCCAGCATTCCGGAGAATACCGTCATACCCATGACCTTGCGGGCCTCGGCACCGGCGCCGGTCGCAACCAGTAGCGGCATCACACCGAGGATGAAGGAGAACGCCGTCATCAGGATCGGGCGGAATCGGTCACGCGCGGCGGCCAGCGCCGCATCCAGCGGCTCCATGCCCTGTTCCGTTTTCATCTTCGCAAACTCGACAATCAGGATCGCATTCTTCGCCGCCATGCCAATCAGCATGACGAGACCAATCTGTGCGAACACGTTATTCTGATAACCGGGCAGGAACAGGCCGGACAGCCACAATCCCGAGCATTGCGCCGAACACGGCAATCGGCGTGCCGAGCAGCACGCTGAATGGCAGCGACCAGCTCTCGTACTGCGCGGACAGAATCAGGAACACGAAAATCAGCGCCATCACGAATACGATGCCGCCGGTACCGGCCGCCGCACGCTCCTGGTAGCTCATGGCATTCCACGCGTACGCCATATCAGACGGCAATACCTGCTTTACCGTCTCTTCCAGCGCGTCGAGCGTCTGGTCGGAACTATAGCCCTCCGCCGGCGAACCGGTTACCTCGGCCGAACGGAACAGGTTGAAGCGATTGGTGTAATCGGGACCGGTCGTCGGCGAGACCGATACCAGCGCATTCAGCGGCACCATCTGGCCGATTTTGCCGCGCACGTAAAAATAACGGACATCCGTCGCCTGGACCCGATACTCCGGTTCCGCCTGCACGTAGACTTTGTACAGTCGGCCAAAGCGGTTGAAGTCATTGACGTATGCACCACCCAGAAACGAGCCGAGCGTGGTGTTGACGTCTGCCGGCGATACCCCGAGCTTCAGCACCAGATCGTTGTCGATATCGGCAAAAATCTGTGGCGCCGTAGCCCGGAAGGTCGTAATAATGCCGCCGATTTCCGGGCGCTGCTTCGCGGCCTCGATAAACTTCTCGGTTTGCTCGGCGAGATACGCCGGCGAATTTCCGCCGCGATCCTGGAGCATCATGCTGAAGCCCGACCCGGTGCCAAGACCCGGAATTGCCGGCGGCCCGAAGGCAAAAGCAATCGCCTGCGGAACCTCCATGGCAAGCCGGTAGTTCAACGTCTCGATGATCGCCTTGACATGCTGGTCCGCGCTGCCGCGATCAGCCCATGGCTCCAGGGCCACAAAGAAAAACCCTGTGTTCGAAGCCATCGAAGCGGTCAACAAACTGTATCCGGCTACTGCGGTGACGTATTCGATACCTTCAATTTCCTCAAGAATCTCCTCGATCTGTGCGACGACGTTATCCGTGCGTTCCAGCGAAGCGGCATCCGGCAATTGCACATTGACCAGGAAATACCCCTCGTCTTCTTCCGGCACGAAACCGCCGGGCACGGCGCCGAATAGTCCACTCATGAGAATAATAATCGCGACCAGGCAACCGAGACTGATCGCCAATCGACGCGTGAACAGGCCGGCAATTTTCATATAGCCGCCGGTGACGCGCTCGAATACCTTATTGAAACGGTCATAAAAAGGCTGCAGGAAACTCTTTTTTTGCTCCGACGGAGGTTTCAACAGCATCGCACTGAGCGCCGGGCTCAGCGTCAACGCGTTGACCGACGAAATCGCCACCGAGATCGCGATGGTAATCGCGAACTGCTGGTACAACCGGCCGGTTATGCCGCCCATCGCGGCGACCGGCACGAACACGGCAATCAGCGCCAGCGATGTCGCGACAATCGGCCCGGACACCTCTTTCATGGCTGCAAGCGTCGCTTCTTTCGGCTGCATGCCCTGTTCCATTTTTGCCGTTACGGCTTCGACAACGACGATCGCATCATCGACAACGATACCAATCGCAAGTACGAGGCCAAGCAATGACAGAGTATTGATAGAGAAACCCAGTAACGGAAACACCATGAATGTGCCGATCAAAGACACCGGCACGGCCAGGGCCGGGATCAGCGTGGCACGGACATTCTGCAGAAAAATAAATACGACAAAAATTACCAGCGCAACGGCCTGAAACAGCGTGGTGATGATCTCGTTGATGCCTTCCTCGATCGCCAACGTCGTATCCAGAGAGACGACGTAATCAAGGCCTTCCGGGAAATCTTTTTTCGCCTCCTCCATGACCTCCTTGACGGCGGCGGCGACCTCCAGACCGTTCGCGCCCGGCAGTTGGAAAACCTGAATAATAGCGCTCGGCCCGCCATCCAGACGCACCTTCACATTGTAGTTTTGCGTGCCCAGTTCGACACGTGCAACATCCTTGATGCGAACCTGCGAACCATCCGGGTTTGAGCGCACAATTACATTTTCAAATTCCTTTGCGGTCGCCAGGCGACCTTTGGTGCGGACGGTATAGGTGAACTGGGTGCCCGGCATGGCCGGCGGCCCGCCGATCTGGCCCGCAGGCGCGATGACATTCTGCTCCTGGATCGCGCGGGTAATATCCGGCACTGTCAGGCCGAGCTTGGCCAGCTGATCGGGTTTCACCCAGACACGCATTGCATACTCGGCTGCACCCAGCACCTCGGCCTGACCGACACCACGAATTCGGGCCACGGCATCAAGGACATTGATGGTCAGGTAATTACTCAGAAACTCCTCGTCATAGATGTTGTCAGGCGAGTACACCGCCGCGAGCATCAGTGGAAACGACAGTTTCTTTTTTACCGTGATGCCGAGGCGTTTGACTTCCTCCGGGATGCTTGCCTGTGCTTCGGAGACCCGGTTCTGCGTCAACACATTTGACATGTCGAGGTCAGAGCCGACCTCGAAAGACACTGTCAGGCGCATCGACCCATCGTTGGCGTTGACGGACTTCATGTACAGCATGTTTTCCACGCCGTTAACCTTCTGCTCGAGCGGCGTCGCGACCGACTGCTCGACGACCTCGGCGCTTGCGCCAGTATACGTCGCGGTCACCTGCACTTCCGGCGGCGTGATTTCCGGATACTGCGCAATCGGCAAAGTTTGCATGGCCGTAACACCGACGATCACGATGATGATCGCAAGCACCATCGCGACGATCGGCCGATGAATGAAGAACGCCGCCATCAGGTTTCGTTCATCAGTTCGGCTTCAACCACCGGCGCGGCCATGGTCGGATTAACCACCATCCCCGGCCGCACCTTCTGCAGGCCTTCAACGATGACCGATTCCCCACCGTCGAGGCCGGATTCGATCACGACATCGAGATCCTTGGATGGACCGGTTTTGACTTCACGCATCTCCACCTCGTTGGCATCATTGACGATATAGACGCGGAAGCGACCCTGCAATTCGACGAGTGCCTTGCGCGGCACCGTCACGACATTCTGCAATGTCTGGTATGGCGCCTGAACCCGTGCAAACTGGCCGGGCAGCAACAGGTTATTCGGGTTCGGAAACTGGGCTTCGACCGTATACGTCCCGGTCGTCGGATCTATGGCCTGCGATGTCGCGATGACCGAACCGAGATGTCGATGCCGGGAGCCATCGGCCAGAATCAGAATCAGGTCCTCCTGACGCGGTTGGAACCGGCCCTGTTGCCCGTCCATGGTCCGTGGCGTTTCACGTCCGCCGCTCGATTCGAGGTAGGTCCGCGCGAGGACCAAGTATTCGCGTTCGGCGATCGCGAATCGAACGCGGATCGGGTCGATATCGGACAGCGTATTCAACACGACCGGATTCGGTTCGCGTCCGACAAACTCACCGGGTTTCGCCTTGGTCAGGCCGATCAATCCGTCGATCGGCGCATGCATGCGCGTGTAGCTGAGTTCGATGTTCGCCAGGTCGACGCCCGCCCCGGCCGCCCGCACGCCGGCACGAGCTGCGGCCTCCTGCGCGACGGCCGCATCCAGGTCTTGCTCACTGACCGCTTTCATCTCGGCCAGCGGCCGGATCCGGTTAAGGTCCGCAGCGGCCTTGGCCAATGCAGTCTGCGCCGACGCAAGGTGGCTCTGCGCCTCGACAAGCTTGGCTTGAAACGGTTGCGGGTCAATCGTGTAGAGTAAATCGCCTTTCTTGACGAAGCGGCCTTCCTCGAAATTCATCGTCTCCAGAAAGCCCTCGACGCGCGCGCGTATCGGCACGTCCTGCGTACCGAGTGTGCTGCCAACCATCTCTATCATCAGCGGCACGTCACGGCGGACGGCATCCACGACCTGCACCGGCAATGGAGGCACTTGCCCGGGATCGCTTTCCCCGGAACCGCAGCCGACCAGAACGCCGGCTGTGATCACCAAAAATGATGCTAAAACAAAGGCTTGCCGATTCCAGTAGCGGCTGAAGCTTGCCATGCGGTAACTCTCCTGGTGTGCGCAGCGACTTGTTATCGATGAATTATGTATTGGCGGTGCTGTGCGGATTGACATCATATACCAAGCCCGGCAGACATACATTGGCCGCCAGGCTACCCAGCGCGATGCCCGCATCCATTAAATCAACAGTGGAAAACTGGACTGTGCAAAAAGAAAAACAGCTGATTGTTCAGGCAAGCGATCGGCTGTGCGAGAAGCGCGCCGCGGTCGCCAAGTAAGACAGCAGCAATATAACTTCACCTCCGTTGCTGGCAGCCAACCCGAACTGACTGGTAGGTACTGACGCTGCCACCATCATGGCCAATGCCCCACCGAGTAACCAGGGCCAATCCCGACTCCGCCAAAGTGCAATACCCACGCCCAATGCCAACACCGCCGTGGAAATCGATGGTATCGGTGGGCCGTGACCCGTCACGGTCGTCTGCCCGGCAAAACATAATTGCGCTTCTGAAACAGCCGACGAATAGCGCACGATGTCCTGATAACAGACCGGATGGATTTCCAGCCCGATCAAACCGGTGTTCATTCCCAGGACCACCATCGAAATCACCACTACCCAGATTGCCGCCCAGGCGCGCCGATCATGCGCCCAGCGAAAATCCGCCGCATTGGCAAACTGCCATACCGCAATCATCGTGAACGGTGTGCAAATCGCGTGTAATGCGAATCGCGGCCAGCTCAGGGTCATCAGAAGTTCGCCTGCGCCGATCGTCGCGCCGACAGCAATCATCAGATTGTCATAGACGAGGCCTGCTGCGATCATCACGATGATTGGCGCCCCGGGAGCATTATCCCGGCGCCACATCCGGACTCCCCAAAAAAGCAAAGCAGCATGGGCAACCGCGTAAAGACTAAATAATATAGTGAACAAGCCGCACCTCGTTTGAATAGCCGATACGCCGGTGTCCGTACCCAAAGCCGACGCTGATACTATCGAAATTAAAACCACGTATCATTCAATCGATTTCGGTGCAATGCATAGATAATTAATTATCAATAGCGAGCCTCCACGTGGCGCCCCTGATAAATGAATGGATTAACTGGATAATCGCCGCCGCTGCCCTGGCCTGGGGTCTTTTTGGCATCTGGGCTGCAGCTCATGCATTGATGCACAAGCGTGACCCCCGCTCCGCTCTGGGTTGGTCCGCCCTTTGCCTGTTCCTGCCGTATGCCGGGCCGCTCGTGTATGTGCTGTTCGGTATCAACCGCATCGGCCGGCATGCAGAGCGCCTGGGCCATCTCCAGGCCTTCAAACATCCGCCACCAACCGATAAATCGAGGAAATCCGAGGTGGGCGCTGATCTGCCCTCGCTGGCTTCACGGTTCATCCATATTTCCGATCAGATCACGACTCGGCCGCTCATCCCGGGAAACCAGATTCAACCATTCTTCAATGGGGATGACGCTTACGCGGAGATGCTTGCTGACATAAAGCGCGCTAACAGATCTGTCATGCTCGCGACTTATATCTTCCGCACCGACACAACCGGACGTCAATTTATCAGTGATCTCACGGACGCCGCATCGCGCCGTGTCGAGGTTTGGGTCTTGATTGACGCCGTAGGTGAACTGTATTCATTCCCAAGAGCAACCAAGAAACTGTCCAAGGCCCGCGTTCCGAACGCGCGGTTCATTCCAATTTCTCTTATTCCCCCGTCCCTGCACCTTAACCTTCGAAATCACCGCAAAATTCTCGTCATCGATGGGGCGGTCGGCTACACAGGCGGAATGAATATCGGTAACCAGCACGTCAAGGACAAGCAGGGCGACATAGCGGTTGCCGACATGCACTTTCGACTGACGGGTCCGGTTGTGAAGCAACTGGAACAAGTGTTCATCGAGGACTGGCATTTTTCTACCGGGGATCGCATCGCTAAACCCAGCCCGCCGTCGAATGAAATCGACAGCGCATCAGCCTGGGCTCGCGTGATTTCCGATGGGCCCGACGACGATCTCGGCAAACTTGGTCTCGTTATGGAAGCCGCTATTTCGGCCGCGCAACAGTCGATACGTATCATGACTCCCTATTTTCTGCCTACCAGGGAAATGATTGCGGCGCTCAAATCGGCAGCGTTGCGTGGTGTTAAGGTAGATATCGTCTTGCCGGAGAAAAGTAATTTGCGTTACGTCGACTGGGCAACACGGAATCTGCTTTGGGAAATACTCAAATGGGACGTGCATGTTTATTATCAGCCGCCGCCGTTCGCACATACAAAATTATTCGTCGTCGACGACGAGTATATGCACATCGGTTCGGCAAATATCGATCCGCGCAGCCTGCGGCTCAATTTTGAAATCGCCGTGGAAATTATCGATGCCGCGCTCGGTGAAACTCTGACCAGGCATTTCGACGAGATTGTCAGCCGCTCTCACCAAACGACGCTTGCGGAAGTCGATAGCCGTAGCTATCCAGTACGATTCCGCGATTCAATCGCCTGGTTGTTCTCGCCTTACCTGTAAACGAAAAAAAGCACCGGATCATCGCTGCCCCATAAACTCATGACCGGTGTCAAAACGATGCGATCTCTTACCACAAAGTTCGACATTCGCGGCTGGAAGCCGCTCCTACGATCCTGCCATTAATAACGTGGGAGCGGCTTCCAGCCGCGAAAGCGAGTAGCCCGTCCCCGGCGCATGATGCGATAGCGGCATCATAATCCCGCCGCCTGGTTCAGGGACGCCCATCCATCGCTACCTGCCTTTTCCATCGATGTGTGCAAATACTTCAACAGTGCCATCCGTCTTCACCAATAACACATCGTAGGGATCACGCCGATTACCCGATTCCATGCCGGGGCTGCCCACCGGCATACCGGGAACTGACAAGCCTTTCGCATCAGCCGGCTGTTCGTCGAGGAATCGCCTGATAATCGACGCGGGGACATGGCCTTCGAAAACATACCCCGACTCAGACACGGCGGTATGGCAGGACTGATGTTCGGCCTGGATTCCAACCTGCCACGCGTCGACGTTCTGCGCGCTGCGCTCCGTGACCGACACGGAAAACCCGGCTTCTTTCATGCGGTCCGCCCAGGCACTGCAACATCCACAGCCGGGATTCTTGTATACAGTCAGCGCCTCATCCGCAGCTGTCGTTGTCGATGCCAGAACAGAAAGAATCATTGTAATTAACAGATAAAAACCGGTAGTGCGTTTTTTAAATAATGTATTCATTTGACTTCCTTGAAAAATATCGACCGCCATTGGACGCATGCGGGTGAATCAATCAGTTCAACACCTCAAACAAACCGGCAGCACCCATGCCGCCGCCGATGCACATCGTAATGACGACATAACGGACGCCGCGACGCCGACCTTCCAGCAGCGCATGTCCGACGAGCCGTGTCCCTGTCATTCCATACGGATGCCCGATCGCGATTGCACCGCCGTTCACATTGTAAATTTCATTCGGAATGCCGAGTCGATCCCGACAGTACAGAGCCTGTACCGCAAATGCTTCGTTCAATTCCCAGAGACCGATGTCACCGACTTTTAGCCCGTTGGCCTGCAGCAATTTCGGCACGGCGAAAACCGGACCGATGCCCATTTCGTCCGGCGCACATCCCGCCACAGCCACGCCGCGATAATATCCCAGCGGATCCAAGCCACGTTGTTCCGCAAGTTTCGCATCCATAACGACACACGCCGCCGCACCATCGGAAAGCTGGCAGGCGTTGCCACCGGTGATTGTGCCGCCCTCTATCGCCGGTCGCAGCGCCTGCAAACCTTCGAGTGAAGTCTCAGGACGGTTTCCTTCATCGCGATCGAGCATAACTTCTTCGAAACTCACTTCCTTTGTTTCACGGTCGACGACCTTTTTCGTTGTGACCAGCGGCACGATTTCATCGTCATATCGCCCGGCCGCCTGAGCTTCAGCTGTTCGCTGTTGGCTCTGCAAGGCAAACTCGTCCATCTGCTCACGACTGATCTTATAGCGCGCGGCTACAATCTCAGCCGTTTGCAGCATCGGTATGTAGGCGTGCTCGGAAGCAGCCAGCACAGTTTCATCCTGCTCCGACAACGTCCAACCCAGACCTTTATCCTGTACCAGGCTGACTGACTCCTGACCCGCGCCGACCACCACGGACATTCCATCCAGGATAATTTGCTTCGCCGCCATCGCGATTGCCATTAGCCCCGAGGAACACTGACGATCGACGGTCTGTGCCGGAACGCTGTCAGGAAGATCCGCCGCCCATCCTGCCATGCGCGCGATATTCATACCCGCCGATCCGGAAGGCATCGCAGTGCCGACAATCACATCGTCGACCTCGCCCGGTTCGACACCGGCACGTTTAACCGCTTCCCGGATAGCATGACCGGCTATCGTAGGCGGTTTTGTGTTATTGAAAGCGCCTCGATATGCCTTTCCGATTGGCGTTCGGGCGGTCGAAACAATGACAGCTTCTTTCATGACCAGATCCTAAGTTTTTAGCTACAATCGCTACAGTAACAGGCAGCGTATCGGCCGTTCACAACGAAAATGAAAGGCCCGCTTGCATACCGGGGTAATGAGTTTAGGCTATGCATGCTTGAAATGGGACTCCCGATCCAGCCAACGACGCATTTGATAAGAGGTTTCTGATGGAATTCAGCTGGGAAGATCCACTGCTCATGGAAGAGCAGCTTAATGATGACGAGCGCATGGTCCGGGATTCTATGCAGCGCTACTGCCAGGAACGCCTGATGCCACGGATCCAGCATGGCTTCAGAGAAGGTCTGTTTGATCGCGACATTCTGACCGAAGCCGGTGAGCTTGGCATGCTCGGCTCGACCATCGACGGATACGGTTGTCCCGGCTTGAGCTATGTCTGCTATGGGCTGATGGCGCGTGAAATCGAACGAGTTGATAGCGGGTATCGATCCGCTGTTAGCGTGCAATCCAGCCTCGTAATGCATCCGATCCACAGATTCGGCTCGGAAGCCCAGCGGCAAAAATATTTACCGAAGTTGGCCAGCGGTGAGTGGGTGGGTTGCTTCGGGCTGACTGAGCCGGATTATGGCTCCGACCCGGGAGGCATGAAAAGCCGGGCAAAATCCGTAGACGGTGGTTATCAACTGAACGGCGCCAAAACCTGGATTACCAATTCACCTATTGCCGACGTTTTTATCGTCTGGGCCAAAGATGATGACGATGTCATCCGAGGATTCATTCTCGATAAGGGAATGCAGGGCCTGAGTGCGCCGAAGATCGAGGGTAAATTTTCGTTACGCGCATCGATAACCGGTGAAATCGTCATGGAGAATGTTTTCGTGCCGGAGGAAAATCGCCTGCCCGATGCCGAGGGTCTGAAAGGGCCGTTCTCATGTCTGAATCGTGCCCGCTACGGGATCTCGTGGGGTGTAATGGGTGCCGCGGAATTCTGCTGGCATGCCGCAAGACAATATGTTCTGGATCGCAAGCAGTTCGGCCGACCGCTGGCGGCCACGCAGATAATACAACTCAAGCTGGCCAACATGCAGACCGAAATCACGCTCGGACTGCAAAGCTGCCTGCGCCTGGGTCGATTGATGGATGAAGGCAAAGTGATGCCGGAAGCTATCTCCTTATTAAAGCGGAACAACTGCGGCAAGGCGCTCGATATTGCCCGCGTCGCGCGCGACATGCATGGCGCTAACGGCATTGCTGATGAATATCACGTCATCCGTCACGTCTTGAATCTCGAAGGTGTCAACACCTACGAAGGCACACACGACATTCATGCACTGATACTTGGCAAAGCGCAGACTGGGATACAAGCTTTTTTCTGACGGAACCGGAATGACACCAGTAAGCAAGGACCTTGCGGATCTGCGCCGCGAGTACCAAATTAAGCCGTTAAGGCGTCCAAACCTGGACGCGAACCCGTTCCAGCAGTTTGATACCTGGTTCCAGGAAGCCCTGACTGTCGAAGCGATGGATGCGAATGCCATGAGCCTCGCGACGGTTTCAACGGATGGGCAGCCTTCCCTGCGCACCGTATTATTGAAGTATTACGACGAGACGGGATTTGTCTTTTACACGAATCTTGGCAGCCGCAAGGCCAAAGAAATCGCTGCCAACCCCAAAGTTTCCCTGCTGTTCTACTGGCATGAACTGCATCGACAGGTAAAGATCGTCGGTACTGCCGAGACCATCAGTGCGGTAGAAAACGTGCGGTACTTCATGCGTCGCCCGCGCGACAGTCAACTCGGCGCGTGGGTTTCACATCAAAGCAGTATCATCTCGGCACGTTCCGTACTGGAAAACACCTTCGAGCAAATGAAAGAAAAGTTTGCGCATGGCGAGGTGCCATTACCATCATTCTGGGGCGGCTATCGAGTTGCCCCGATCGCTATGGAATTCTGGCAGGGAAGGGAAAGTCGCCTGCATGATCGATTTCGTTACCGACAGACTGCACCGGGCAAGTGGGACATCGATCGCCTTGCGCCCTGAGCATCCGGGACCAGTCTGAATCGATGATCCGCTGACCGAGCGGCGGACCTGCGTAACCAACAGTCGAACATTTATCGATGTGCAGATCAGCTATAGTCTGGCGATGCACAGCAACGACGTCCTTATTATTGGCGCCGGGATCGGCGGACTCACTCTCGCGCTCGCCCTGCAGCGCGCCGGCATTCGCGTTGCGATTTATGAACAGGTTCCGGAGTTGACTGAAATTGGTGCGGGTCTCACTGTGGCATCGAACGGAACGGCAGTTCTGCAACATCTGGGCCTCGGTCCGGCCATGCAGGAATTTGCTGTTATTCCGAAACGTGGCGCCATGAAACATTACAGCAACGGCAAAGTTCTCGTAGACATTCCTCGCGGCGATACACAGATAAAAAAATACGGTGCGCCGTATTGCCAGATGCATCGTGCCGACCTGCAACAGGCGTTGCTTGAGTCAGTTCTTTCGAATGACCCGAACTGTATCCATCTCGAACATACCCTTGTCGACCTGTCCCAGACCGGGTCCGGAGTCACGGCAAAATTCAGTAACGGCAACACGATCGCTGCCGAGATACTGGTCGGCTGTGATGGCATCAAATCCACGGTGCGCGCCCGACTGTTCGGTGCAGAGGAACCCGGTTTCACCGGATATGTCGCCTGGCGGGGATTGGTACCGATGGAATCCTTGCCCGAAGGTCTGCTTGACCCTGATTCAGCCATCTTTATCGGGCCCGGGCATTTTTTCACGCGCTACCGGGTCAGCGCGGGCAAGTTACTGAATTACGTTGCCACAGCACGAACGGATAACTGGTCTGAAGAAGGCTGGACTGTGCCGTCAACGGTCGCAGCCGTCATGCAGGAATTCGATGCTTTCCATCTGGACATCAAAACCATTCTTGCGGCGACACCACCCGACGAATGTTACAAGTGGGGGATTTTCGATCGCGATCCCCTGCCCTCGTGGACCATCGGCCGGGCAACTCTGCTAGGTGATGCCGCACATCCCATGACACCTTTCCTGGGACAAGGCGCGGTTATGGCCATCGAGGATGCCATGGTCTTCTCACGTGCACTGCAGACTTCGGGCTCCATGATCGATGGTATACAACAATACGAAAATGCACGCAGAGAACGCACTGCGTTTGTATTCGAGGAATCGCGATTAAGCGGCGAGCGACTGACTACGTTTGACCCGGATGCCTATGATTCCAATGTCCACCGAAACGAAGAGACGCTCGATCTTGCCGCATACGATGCCGTAACGGTGCCGATCTAACCTTCGGCTTAAAGATACTGACCCAAAAAATCGAGCGTACGCTGTTCGGCCAGCCTGGCCATCTCGGGATGATAACCATCCCGGTCATCACAACTGAAGCCATGTCCGGCACCTTCATATACATGAACAACCCCGCCAGTATCGACTTCCCTGATCTTTTCAATGGTCGACGACGGTATGTAGGTATCCTCGCTGCCGAAGTGGTACATCACCGGAACCGCCGGCTGCATACGGGTAATAAGCTGGCCGATGCCCCCTCCGTAGTATGCAACCGCGCAATTGACATCCAGATTGCACGCTGCAAGGTACGCGTTTGATCCGCCAAAACAAAAGCCGACGACTGCAGTCCGATCGGCGCCGGCAACGGCATTTCGCGCCGCGTCAATATCGGTGAGCAGCTCTTGCTCGTCAATGGACGCTGAGGTTTTTCCGCCCGTCTGGAAATCCGTGTAATCGAGTACCAGATCGCGCTCCACGCGGTCGAACAAGGCTGGAAGAATAGAGATGTAACCGGCCTCGGCGTATCGATCGGTACAGCGTTTCATCTGTTCCGTCATGCCGAATATTTCCTGGAGAATAACGACCCCGCCTCTAGGCTGACCGTCTGGGACAACTTTGTAGGCCGCCAGACTGTGACCATCCGCGGCAGTCAATTCGATGATACTTGCAGGCATTGTATTGACCTCCGCGCGCATTATACCCGGACCGAGTCCGGTTCAAGACAGTTAATCAAAGCGGGGCCGGCTGACCGCCGGTCATCACAGTTGACCACCTGTCGGATGTTCGCAGACACCCATGACAGATTGCCACACCGTTGTGGCAAAAACATCGCCACAGAAAATATCAAAACCATTGATCAACGGAGAACAGTGCAATGCAAGCTTTGCGGAAGGGATCGATTTTGACCGTTCTTTACCTGTGTTCCATGGCAGCGACTGCTGCTCTTGAATCAGACACGCCGACGGTACTTATCACCGGTGCGAATAGAGGCATCGGTCTGGAGTTCGTGCGGCAATTTTCTGAACGTGGCTGGAATGTTATCGCAACAGCCCGTACCCCGAAGAAAGCTGACGAGCTTAATGCGTTGGCTGCTGATAATAACCGGATTGTCGTCGAGCAACTGGACGTTACCGATCACACGCGCATCGATTGGCTCGCGGATATTTATAAGGATCAGCCAATTGATATCCTGTTAAGCAACGCCGGTATCACGCCGAAGTACGCATCAGCATTTAAGCGTCTGAAAGGCGTGGATTTTGACATGGCGTTACAGAGTCTCGAAGTCAACGCCATTGGCCCGTTGAAACTGGCCCAGACGTTCATGGACCACGTTGCCGCCTCGGAGCAAAAAAAGATCATCATTATTTCCAGTACAGCTGGTTCCTTCGCGCACGGCCCGCAAATGCCGATGATGTACAGTTATCGTGCCAGCAAGGCCGCGTTGAATATGTACATGTACACGCTGTCATTTGAAACGCCGAAAAGAGACATCATTCTGACCGTACTGTCGCCTGGCAGCGTCAGAACGTTTGACCTCCCGGGCATGAAGCCACCACCGGACATGATTGAGACGGACGAAAGCGTCTCGAAAATGCTCACGGTCATCGACAAACTCACCCCGGAGCACAACGGGAAATTCCTCGACTACGATACGGGCGAGGGACTGGATTGGTAGGGATCCGGCTTCAGGTGACGGGCAGACTGAATATTCATCTTTAAAATCAATCGCTTATTTAAAACCCCCTTGATTTCCACGCCGGCGGCCGGCCACTTACCGTAACCGACACCGTCTGCTGTTCACAATGGTTCAGGCCGGAGGCTTGCATAATTCTGCTCTACCCGTATCGTATCGTGGAACGGTCTGGATATCGTGCTCAAGCCGCAATTCAGACCGGACATGGCAACATTCCAGGCATGCCGCCGACAGTCGAAAGTCTGTGCTGGTGGGGTTGTAGCTAGATAGACGAGCAACGGGAGTGTTACGGCGAGACATCTGATTGAGTCGCCAGAATCTCCAATCGATTGCACGATCTATATCAAACAGTAGAAGGAAAAATGAAATGGCCACAGGTACCGTGAAGTGGTTCAACGAATCCAAGGGGTATGGTTTCATAGCACCGAGTGATGGTGGAGACGATGTATTCGTGCACTCTACCGGCCTCGCGGAAGGCGAACGTTCTCTTGCGGAAGGCCAGTCTGTAAGCTATGAGGTTGAAGAGGGTCCGAAGGGACTGCAAGCCTCGAATGTAAAGGCAGAAGGATAGGTAGCCTTTGCGGCGATGCTGAATAATAGCCCCGGACAAAGACAGTACGGGGCCTTGTTTTCGTGCAGCCAGATGGTCTGCATAGTTAATGAGTCTACGAGGATCGGCGGTTGAAAAAAATGTTTGTCGGCAACTTGCCGGAAGATGCATCTGAGGAAAGCGTTACGGAATTGTTTGGCGAATTTGGAACCGTACGCTCCATTCGCCTGGCGAGCGATGTTTTCACTGGCAAATGTCGTGGCTTTGGCTTCATCGAAATGGAAGGCCACGAAGCGCGAGCCGCTATCGCGGCCCTTGACGGTAAAACATGGGCCGGCAATGCTCTGCGCGTGCGTTTCGAGGACAAAAAACGTCTTGGTGGTCGCGGGCGGCGCTAATCAAATGTGTTGGCCGGTAGCCGACCGAACAAATACCGTTAGATTTGACCGAGCCCGAATGATGCCTTCCGCCTGAGAGCCGGCGCGCGCCGAAGCAGAAACACAGCCGTCTTATAGGCGCGGATCGGTCACAAGGAGTCATTCGCGGTTCCTGCAAGCCTAAGGCCGGCCGGGCGCCGGCGGCGTCAAGAAATCCGCAAGCTCGAAACTCGAAATAGAAGCACCAAAAAGCAGTCATGAAAATTTTTCCGACTTTTGCATGCACCACGTTGCTGACGCTTTCGGCGCTGACATACGCACAAGACGCGCAGACCCCTGAAAAAAACGAGACCATAGAGGCCGAGACGGGTGCCGAGCGCGTCGTACGCATTCAAAAGGTTATCGAATCCGACCAGGCCCGACTGACAGAACTCAAGAAGGACCTCGAGGAACGTGAAGATTCGTTCAAAATACAGAGCGCAAATCTAACGGAGCGCGAGGCCGGGCTTAAGGCCATGCAAACGCAGCTCGACGACACCGCCGATCCGGGTCAAGCAGCGGAGCTCCAGGCCGAGATTGATGCTTACACCGTGAAATACGAACTGGTCAAGAGCCTGGCCGACCTCGCATTTCAGGCGGAGAAAACGGTGCGCGATCAGATCCAGACCCTGGAAATGAAGATCGGCATAGATCAGCAGGCACTTGACCAGTTATTGGGCAAGACCGAAACGCCGCAGGTTGCTGAGCCGCCGGTGAGTGCACCGGTGCCGGCCCCACCAGCAGCTCAGGCCCCGGCCCAACCCGCGCCACTACCAGGCCTTATACCCGGTATTCCGGTTGCACCGGCCACGCCGGGCGCCACACCCGGCACGGTTCAGGAAATACTGCCGGAAACGGCCGAGCAGATCGAGGCCCGCAAGGAGGCACAGAAAGCCAGGTTGGAAGCCGAGCGTGCAGAGCAAGCGGTGCTAAGTTTTCTCGAGCGTAAAGCGGCTTTGCAGGAACAGATCGACCTCGAGAAGTCGCTGCTTGGAACGGCCAAGCAGTCGAAAGCAACCTTCGATCAGGGGCTTGAGATACGACGACAGGAACTGGCCGATGCGATCGCCGGCGGGGATCAGGCGAAGATAGAACGTGCGCAGAAAAACCTGGACACGATCAATCAGTCAATGCGGACCATCATCGAGGAGATCGACACGCGTGGGGACACCCTCGAGGGGTTCCATCGCAGGATGCAGGCCCTGCAGGAGGAGCAGCTGGCCGTCACGCAGGAGGCCGAACGAAAGCGTGAGGAGGCCGAGGCGGCGCGCGAGGAAAGCGTCTGGCTCAACAGCCCGTTCAATCCAACAAATATTGTGCGCTGGGCGTTTGCCCGGGGACCCGACATGCTCGGCGTGATCCTCGTAGCATCGGTGTTACTCATCCTGATCCGGCGTTTTGTGCAAACAGTTGCGCGGGCCATGGTCGGCAAGGGCCGCAGGCACCGGCAGGACGCGACTACGCGTGCCGATACTCTCGCGCTGAGTTTCGGCAGTGCCGCGACCATGATCATCGCCATAATTGCGATCCTGCTGGTATTCGAAGCGGCCGGGGTCGATATCACGACGATTCTCGGCGGCGCCGCTATTCTCGGTGTCGCGATGGCGTTCGGCGCACAGAACCTGATGCGGGATTACTTCAACGGCTTTATCATCCTGATCGAGGACCAATACGAGCTCAATGACCTCGTGACGATCAACAATAATATTACCGGGCGGGTCGAACGCGTCAGCCTGCGCACGACAGCACTACGTGACCTGCAGGGCAAGCTGCATTTCATTCCCAATGGCGAGATCAAATCCGTCATGAACCGCTCCTATGACTGGGCGCAGATCGTCTTCAATATTCGTATCTCCTATAAGGAAAACGTCGACCGTGTCATGGATGAAATACTCTCGGTCGCTCGCGAAGTCTGCGCCGAACCCGAATTCAGAGACTCGATCATCGATGAGCCGGTTATGCTCGGTGTCGACGAATTTGCAGAGTTCGGCATTATTATTAAATTTATTCTGAAAACCGCACCCGATGATCTGTTCAGAATAAAACGCGAAACACTGCGTCGCATAAAGAATAGGTTCGACGAGCTCGGCATCGAAATCCCGGTACCGGGGGCGATGATGCTGCGGCAGTAACAGAACTGGCGTTGCGGTCAACGATTTGATTCGCTAATTAAACGTCTCGGGCCATTTTCTGGACGTGTGGTATACGCTCAGGATATGGACCTCGTTCTTTTTGATGCGATAGGGCACGATATACGGTAGCCCGTGTACGACCAGCTCGTATGTTCCGCGGACTCGCCCTGTCCGGCCGATTTTTGGATGCGCTTCGAGTTGACTGACAGCAATCCGTATCCGTTGCACCACTGCAAACGCCGCCCGTGGATTTTCCCTGGCAATATAGTCCTGAATTCTACCCAGCGCCGTTGCTGCTGGTTTGGTCCAACGAATGCGCACGATCAGGCGTGTTCGTTTTTATTGAATATCCGCTCCATATCAGCATCACTGGCAAACCGACCTTCATCGGCCGCCTTGATCCCTTCCTTGATTCGTTCTTCCTGCCATGCATGTAATTCCAGCAGCTGGTCGATCGCCTGATTGACCAGGTAATTACGGGATCTGTCCTGCTGTTTCGCAAGTTTGTCCAGTTTCCTGATCTTTTTGCTATCCGACCGGACACTAAATGCCCCCGTACCCATTGCTTTTTGTCCTTTCGGTTTGTTTCGGTTCATAGCGATTACAAAGTCATCATAGCATAGGAACTGTTTACACTGAAGAAAAAATAGCCCGGCATGCGTCGGGAGTATTTTCTTTGGCCTGCCCGACAATATGCGGTGAAACTCCGCTTGTTGATTTGCACTGAACGGTTGACGCCAACCGACCCGTCGCAAGGCTGCATCGCCATATTGGCGGAATATCGCCTACGGACATAGTTCACAGTCGCGGTCGACAGAATGCATTATTGTCCGGAATGATCCGTCGTCGTGCACGCGATTAAATACATTAACGAGCCATGGCCAAGGGCAATTTTATTCGATCTCTGCGCCAGCTGATACTGCTTACGATATTGTTCATGATCGCCGTCGGCAGTTATCTGACGCGGGCCAATTCCACGAGTTGGGAAGAACCGTTATGGGTGACCGTATATCCCATCACCGCTGATAATCAGAGTGCCGCCGAACGCTACATCGAGAAGCTGACGCGAGAAAACTTTCAGGCTATCGAGCGGTTCATGGCGTCGGAAACACGCCGTTACGGCGTGAATATCGAGCAACCCGTGCGATTTGACGTCGGGCAATCTGTCACGGAGCTGCCACCCGCACCGCCCGAAGATCGCAATCCGCTGCGCGTTGCCTGGTGGAGTTTGAACCTGCGCTGGTGGGCCCGTCAGGCGACCAAAGATCAACCCGGGCCGACGCCGAACATACGCCTGTTTCTCGTCTATCACGACCCGGAATCCGAGGTGCGATTACCTCACTCACTCGGCCTGCAAAAAGGAATGCTCGGCGTTGTGCATGTTTTTGCGGATCGACGGGCCGAGGGCCCGAATAATTTCATTATCGCCCATGAAATGCTGCACACGCTCGGTGCAAGCGATAAATACGCCGGAGACAATAGTCAGCCTGTTTACCCGATCGGCTATGCCGAACCCGATCGGAAACCGCTGTATCCGCAGAAAAACGCCGAAATCATGGGTGGCCGCATCCCCATCTCGACCTCGGAAGCCGAAATTCCGAGCAGCCTGAAATTTGCCCGGGTCGGTTCGGCAACCGCCCTGGAAATTCGCTGGATCGAGTAAGGCGTGCGTCGCCCGGTGGCGACTGCCGGTTGTTCAAAAAAACCCGCCGTTCTGTTGCGGAACGGCGGGTCAATGGTTTGAGTGATTAGCTTCTTATATATCGTAGACCGTGGGAGTACTACGGGACCAATCTTATCCCGCCGGCTGGCTCACCAGATGACCCTGACCGGATTTTCTTCCGTTTTTTTGGGTCGTCAGGCTGATTATTCTCCGGTCAGCGCGTAGCTGGTAATGCGACGGAACAGAATGCGCATCTGATCAGGCTGATAACCGTCAATCTTGTCTGCTAACACTTTCTTTTCCACGAGGATTTCCGGCACATCAACGGCCAGGGTGCCGGCCGCCAGTTCGCCCCGTACCGCATCGATCACCGACTGCCAGAATTCCGCGCGCTCCGCGACGACGCTCGACGGACCCATGAGCCCGGGCACGATACCGCGTTTTCCGGTATTCGGGTCTATGCCCATCGTCATATGGGCGCCAATGACCGTTTCGATTCCGCGCGCCTGGATCAGCTCATCCGTGCGCGTAAGAAACTTGACCATATGCCAGACCCGGTCCTCGGAGACCGCCGGGTTATAAAACATGACCCAGCCATGTGGCGGATTTGCCGTATCAACCATGAACAGCATATTGGCCGGCTGTATCAGTAGCGGAACCATGCAATTGTCATGTGACGGCCCAAAATAAAACATCTCGAGCGATTTGCCACCGAGAGAAATCTTATATTCATCCTTGTAGGTAATGTCAGGCATCACCACATCAGAATTAGGGTTCTCGACGAAGTTTGCCGCGCACGCTTCATGTGCAACAAACTGAGCACCTTCATCCTTGAAAACCTGCCCGCCTGAAACATGATCCCAGTGCGAGTGGCTATAGACGACGTATTTGACCGGTTTGTCAGTAATCTTCCTGATTTCCTCACGCATAATCGTCGCAGCTTCCGGGTTTAGCGGATCAACGACAATCACCCCGTCATCGGTGACGATGAAAATATTCCGATAAAACGTAAAACGAAACCCGTATACGTCGTCGGTAATCGTTTCGACCTCCCACTTTTTCATCGGGTTGCGACTGCCGGGAAATAATAGTGGCGCCTCCTCGCCGAATGCCTGCCCGGCGAACAGCACACAATAGGCCAACGGAATGACGCCAAGGATTATTCTGGATATAAAAAGCATGCCCACCCCTCCTTATCGACCCATATCATAGAAACCGACGAAGCGGCGCATAATTATCGGCAGATCTTCCGGCTTGTAATTATCGTACGGTTCGAACTTTGTCAGATCGATTCCCTTCAGGCGCACAAAACTATCGATGCCGACATTACCTTCTGCTCTTGCTTTCTCGACTTCGCTATAAACGGCATCCCAAAACATCGCCTGATCGGTAATGACAGACACCGGACCGACGGGTGGCGACAATTGCTCGACACCCTGGTCATCGACTTCGGTGGTCACGAAACTGGCGACAATCTGCTGAACATCATTTTCAGCCACGAGCGCCTCGACCGCCGCAAAAAACTTGTCAAGGTTGTGAGGCTTTATGTACGGCACGTTCGGATCGGCCGGAAATGTAGCCCTGGGCGGATTTACAAGTTCGACGATCTGTACGAGATTCGCCGGACGCGCCAGGAGCACCGTAAGGCAGTCGCCATGACTCGGACCGAAGTAGTAAAGGTCCAGTGATTTGCCACCCAGCGACACTTTATATTGGTCCGAAAAACTGATGTCAGGCATTACCACCGCGTCATTGGGGTTCACCTTAAACCGCTCGACGCATCGCTCCTGGGCAATTATTTGCGCGCCCTCATCCTTGAAAATCCGGGCACCGGCTACGCGATCCCAATGATAATGTGAATAAACGACATACTTGACGGGTTGGTCAGTGATCGTGGCAATCGCTTCCCGATAAGATTTAGCGACCTCAGCATTAATTGGATCGGTGACGATGACGCCATCGTCTGTCACCATGAAAAGGCTGCGCTGATCACCGCTGCGATACAGAAAAACGCCGTCCGCAATGGTTTCAACGTCGGGATGCGACGCCGGCGGCTGACAGCCCGTTAATATAAAGAGTGTCAAAACAGCCGCAACCACCGGCCGTCGAAAATATACGCTCATTGTATTACCCCCGATCTTATTGTTTATTGGATCGCCTGTCGGACCGAAGCCGGGGAAAAGATAACACAGGCCACGACTGCATACGACGGAGCGCCTGTAATACGGTAAGCTTATCCCGGAAGCCGGCCAGCAAGCATAAAAATAATGGGAAAGTAATCCATGCCGCGCGAAACTTTTCGAGACATCCCCGGCGTTGACGCACTACTGAATTGTGCCGAAGTCCAGCCGCTGGTGCGGGATTGGGGGCGTTTGGCGGTCCGGGAATCGGTCCGTATTGTGCAGTCCGACTTGCGCCGGTCGATCGGTGAAGGCGCCACACCGGATCTCGGCGAACCGGCCCTGGCCCGGCAAATCACGCAGCGACTGATCGAGCGCGGTGGCCGGGGGCCACGTCCGGTCTTCAATCTGACCGGAACGATCGTGCATACCAATCTCGGCCGGGCACAGCTTCCGGAGACCGCCATCTACGCGATAGGACAGGCTGCAAGACACCCGGTTGACCTCGAATTTGACGTATCCGCCGGCAGTCGGGGCGAAAGAGACCAGCATGTCACGCAATTGCTGTGTGACCTGACGGGCGCCGAAGCGGCCACGGTCGTCAATAACAATGCCGCCGCGGTGCTGCTGATTCTGAATACCCTGGCCCTCGATCGCGAGGTCCCGGTCTCTCGCGGTGAATTGATCGAAATCGGCGGCGCCTTCCGCATACCGGAAATAATGGCGCGCGCCGGTTGCCGCCTGCGCGAGATCGGCACAACCAACCGCACGCACCAGAAAGATTACCGTCAGGCTATAAACGCGGACACAGCACTATTATTAAAGGTGCATCCGAGTAATTACGTTATTGAAGGGTTCACGGCAGAAGTTACCGAACGGGACATAGCTGAACTGGCAAATGCCAATCAGATCCCATTCGTCGTTGATTTGGGCAGCGGTACGCTAATCAAACTCTCGACCTACGGCCTGCCGGATGAACCGACGCCCATGGAAACCCTTGAACACGGTGCGGACCTGGTTTGTTTCAGCGGCGATAAGCTCCTGGGCGGCCCCCAGGCCGGGATTATTATCGGCTCGCGGTCGTTAATCGACCAGCTCAATGCCAACCCCTTAAAACGGGCCTTGCGCGTCGATAAGCTGACACTTGCGGCGCTCGCCGAAGTTTTAAAGCTGTACACCGAACCAGAACAGCTTGCCAGCGAACTCCCGATCTTGCGCCTTATGACACGAAAGATTTCAGACATCGAAGCGCAGACAGAACGCCTGGTAAAAAAGATTGCAACATGTTTGCCGGACTACTCGGTTGAGACCGTGGAACTGAGTAGTCAAATCGGTAGCGGCGCCCTGCCGATGCGAGAAATTCCAAGTGTGGGTGTGCGCCTGACGCCACTGCGTGCGGATCATTCTCGGCAACAACTGGATGATCTTTCTCAGAACCTTCGTCGTCTGCCCCGCCCGGTCATCGGCAGACTCCGGCACGCTAGTTTGTATCTGGATTTTCGCTGCCTGGACAATGAAGCGTTATTCATCGATCAACTCGAAAAATTCTTTCGCGCACCCCGATGATCATTGCAACCGCAGGCCATGTTGACCACGGCAAGACCGCGCTGGTCAAAGCGCTGACCGGCACAGATACCGACACGCTCGAAGAAGAACAGCGCCGCGGCTTAACCATCACACCGGGATTCGCATATTGTGACCTGGGTGCCGCACGCATCGGCTTTGTCGACGTTCCCGGGCATCACCAGTTCATTCACAACATGCTCTGTGGTGTCAGCGGAATCGATGCAGTGCTGCTGGTGATTGCCGCCGACGAGGGCATCATGCCCCAGACCGTCGAGCATGTTCGCATCATGGATTTGCTCGGTGTCGATCGTGCCTTGCTGATCATTTCCAAAGTTGACCGGACCGACCCTGAAATTCTGGAAATTCTCGAAAGCGAGCTCGATACATTCGTGCGCGGCACCTGCCTTGAGAATGCGCCGGTGATCCATACCGCCGCACCGACCGGAGACGGTATTGACGATCTTCGGCGGCAGCTCAAAACCATGGAGGCGCAACTGCCCGAGCGCAGAATCGAAGGTAATTTCCGCATGGCAATCGACCGTACCTTTGTCCTGAAAGGCATTGGCGTTGTCGTTACGGGATTCGTGCATGCCGGTCAAATTCGGGCCAACGACGATCTCGTCATTGTTCCGGATGAAATTCCGGTGCGGCTGCGCGGTATTTTCAGCGACGACCAGCCGGCGACGGTGGCCAGTGTCGGTCATCGTTGCGCATTAAACCTCGGCGGCGTTGACTTTACACGGACGCGTCGTGGTCAGTGGCTGACAACGAATGAAGCAAGTTTCGGTGTGCGGCGAGTCGATGTGCGCCTGAAATTACCGGCGGATGCCAAACGCCCCTTGTCGCACTGGACTCCGGTACATGTTTTCCATGGCGCCAGTCATGTCACCGGGCGCGTGGCGCTCAGCGAAGATCGGCAACTGGAACCCGGGAACACACAACTGGCACAGTTGGTCCTCGACGACCCGGTCATCGCCGTGCACGGTGATGTCTGCATACTGCGCAACCAGGCGGCCGATGAAACACTGGCCGGGGCCGTCGTACTGGATATTTTCGCCTCTGCTCGTGGCCGAAAATTACCGGCGAGGATCAAGCAATTACGACGGATGGAAAATTCAAATCCCCAGGACTGCCTGCAGGCATTGATCTGCGATTCGACCAACGGCGTCGCCCTGGAAAGGTTCCGCCTGAACTGGAATTTGACTGCCTCGGAGGCAAAAAACCTATATCGTCGCGTCGATGCTGTGCTGATCGATACCAATGATGGAAACCGTGCCGTCGATCCGGAGCGATGGAAAAAACTGCAAGGCGAAATACATGATCAGATTACTAATTGGCACAAATGCCGGCCGGAATCAGCGGGCATTCGCTTGAATGAACTCCACGCCGCATTCGATCAGAAAATCTCGCCTATACTCCTCAAAGCTGCGTTAGATTCCCTGGTTCAAAACGGAGAAGTAACACAAGCCGGGCCTGCCTACCACCTGCCGGAATTCCAGCCAACACTGCTCGAAGAAGACGCGGCGCTATGGAAGACCCTGTACCGGACATTAAGTGACGTCGACATGCGTCCGCCAACCGTCGAGGAACTCGCCAAATCATGCAATATGGAGGTACTGCCGACACGCGCATTGCTGATGCAGGCCGAAAAACTGAAACTGGTAATCCAGCTTGAGCCAAATCGGTTTTTTTTGCCGGAGACACTGCAACGGCTGGCATATCGACTGGCGAAACTGGCCGAGCACTCGACAGATGGGCGAGTGACCACGGCCGCTTATCGCGATCAGTCCGGGCTGGGCCGTAACCTGACCATCAAAGTGCTGGAACATTTCGATGCAATACAGTTCACGCGACGCATAGGTAACTCACGTTGCCTGATCAAACCGGTCGACGTGGTCTTCAAAAATCAGAGTGTTGTCGATCAGACTTGGGACGGCTAGTGGGATCCGGAATTTATGCCTAAACCCAGCTCACCTCAGAGCAACGGTGAAATTCAAAACTGCCGGAATTGCGGCGCAAAACTCCGTAATCAGTACTGCTCGGTTTGCGGCCAACGTGCCGTAGTTCGAATTGTTTCGCTTTGGGACGTTTTACACGAGCTGGTTGATGAGCTGTTTTTTCTGGAATCACGCGTTTGGAGAACCCTGGGGCCGCTGTTCTTTCGACCGGGCCGGCTGACCATGGACTACCTGGCCGGGCGACGTGCCCGATACGTGCCACCGGTGCGCTTGTACATTGTGCTCAGCGTCATATTTTTTGTCCTCGTTTCCGTTACCGACAAGGTGCAAATCGACCTCGACGATGATGTCTCGCCTCAACAGATAAGTGACGCCCTGGAAACGCCAGGGGAGCCTGGCCCATCCGAATCGATACAAGATGCAGTCACAGACGCGGACAAACTCGATTCAGAGGATGATGAGTTCCTGGACTCATGCACGATAGGCGATGACTGGACAGATTCAGTTCCGTTCGGCACGGAAATTCGCGAGGAACTTCTGGCCGCCTGTTATAAAATCCTCGCCGATCGCGGCCAGTCCTTCAAGGACGCGCTGGTCGACGATATACCCATGATGATGATTGTGTTTATTCCGCTGCTCGCGCTCAGCATGAAACTTCTTTATCTGTTTTCTCGACGTTACTACGTGGAACATTTATTGTTTGTTGTTCATTACCATGCGTTCGGCTTTTTGATGCTGACGTTACTGACCTTGTCCGATGAATTGGCCGAAGTGATACCCGCCCTGGAGAAACCACACGGGATATTATTTTCCGCCGGCCTGATATATCTGTTCATCTATCTTTTCAAGGCGATGCGCCGGGTTTACGAGCAGGGCATATTCCTGACGTCGGTGAAGTACGTATTTCTTATGCTTTCCTACGTTATCTGCCTGGCCCTGAGTTTTGCCGGCACGGCCGTCTATGCGGCCTTGAGTTTATGAGGTTCTCTGGTCACTGGAACGTCAAAAATCGAATCCACCAAAATCATCGAAGCCGGCCTCCAGCATTCCGAAATTCGATCCTGCCAAGTTAACGAACTCGACAGCCTGGTTGTGAAAATGTCGACCGTCTGTTGGCGTGAAAACTGGGGTCTAGTGGGAGTTTGGCTACACTGATCGGCCATGAATACCCCACATTCTGTGCAGCTGGCCCACGCGCTTCCCTTAACTTGACAGACCCAGGCAAGGCATCGCACCGAGCACCTGGAATTGATCCGACTGTAGAGTGGCCATTACGTACTAGCGGATTGGTGCTACGCGCTAATACGTATATACGCAGATTGTGGCGTTCTGTACTTTTTCTATATGCAATAGAGCCAGTTGCGGATGTGTACGATGCTGATCCCCGGTTTTTGTTCTTATATTTTTAATAATAGGCGCCCAGTAGTCGCCGCTGGAATAGATATACCGCAGCAAGCGTTCTTTCTTCGGAGACTGCTCGGCAGGTTCGACTATCAAGGGGATAATTCGAGTATTATCCATTCGTCATTAACCAGTTTCCCGGGCTAAGTGTTGTCTCGGGTCCGGATGCCTGAATAGTTTCAGTCGCCACGTTTATTGTCAGGAGCAGGAGGCAATAGAATGAACAAGTTAATCGTCTTTTTACTATACCTCGCGCTAATCGTTCCAATGATTGGCAACGCAAACGCCGAGGAAAACCCCTTATTGACTGACAAGTTCAACATCTATCTTGGTGGATTTTTCCCCCAGATAAGTTCGGACATAACTATCAACGGTGAAATCCTCGGGCCTGGCGACGGTCTTGATTTTGAGGACACACTCGGTCTCGAAGACAGCAAGTCGGTGCTTTGGGGCGGTGCACGCTGGCATATTTCAAACTGAAATACGCTGGAATTCGAGTTCGCCAATCTGAATCGCAGCGGCACCGTTGCTGGCATCACGGATCCACTTCAGATTGGTGATTCGATTGTCCAGGTCGGCGGCCAAATCGATAGCACCTTCGATGTAACCCTGGGCCGATTGACCTACGGGTTTTCTGTCATCAGAAGCGAAAAAATGGACCTTCAACTGAGAGCCGGTCTGCATATTGCCGATCTTGGCGTGTCAATGCAGCTGACCGGTGCAGTCTGCGTTGATGGCGAGGTGCCGCCGGACTGCTCATTCTTCGACTCGACGCCCCGCTTCGAATCGGAGTCAGTTACCGCACCACTGCCACATTTTGGCGCCACCTTCAACTATGCATTCACGCCAAACATTGCTGCACGTTTGCAGGTCCTCGGCTTCGCGATCGAACTCGACAATATTGACGGTTCACTGCTCGAAGTCGATGCCGACGTCATTTGGACTCCGTGGGAGCATTTTGGTCTGGGTGCCGGTCTCAGGTACTTTAACGCCAATGTCGAATCGAAAGGCTCGGATCTGAACGGAGAATTTGATTTCGAATACTACGGTCCCGCGATCTACGGCATAGCCACCTTCTGATCTATCGCCCTCGCCTGCCGCTGGGATTTACGTCAGTCACGATGTAAATCGTCTAGTACGTGTAATTGAGCGACGTTACGATTCCAAAATCTTCCCCCGCAGCCCCGATCGGCGGCTGACTGTCGTAGGTCACATAGAGAGTCAGATCAAGAGAAAAGTCCGAAGTGAAAACTTCCTGCGCAACGGTGGCATCCCAGTTCGCGCGGACCCGGCCGGAATTCGTGATGCTTGGCCATACCCGCAATGACGTATTAAAATTGGTTTTTGGCGTCGTAAAGCGAAAGAAAGACAAATCGGCACTGATCAGGCCATCCAGATTCGTGTCATTGTCCGCGCCTTCAATCGTGTTTTCTGCCGTTGCTACAATGCCACCGGTCAATGAGAATTGCAGATCGTTGGTTTTCTTCAGAAAGCGGCCCAAACCGCCGCCGGCCGTCGTCCGCAGGTCGATGCCGAGTTCTTCGTTTTTGTCGAATCCCCCTAAAACCGTCCAGAACCATCTGTTTTCCCTAAAGCGCCGATAGATGAGATCAATGTTACCCCGCTGGGTGTTTGACCCCGGCCGCTCGGTAAAGATCGAATTCCAGTTGAGTGCGTATTCCGACCGGACTTTGCGGTACTTGGTATTGCCCAGAAAATAGAGCTGTCCAACCTCGCTGCCCTTGGTAAAGCTCAGTCCGGCACCGACTTTCCCTTCCAATCGTTGCAAGAACGAACGATCGACGCGAAGCTGATCGATTCTGACAACTTCGTCAATTGCAATTTCCTGTTTAGATTCACCCTTCACAGCCGTGAGAGTCTGACCAGTTTCACCCTCAACCAGGGTAGATTCAATGCGCCGCCCGTTGACCAGCTCGAGCTGCATTGTCTTATCGCTGACCACATGGTCAATTGCTGTCCATTCGACATAGAGCGTGCCAAGAGAATTGGTCTTGACCAGTAGTTGTCCGCGGTCCAGCGACTTGATTTCGCCAGTGATGCGATCACCATTGGTCAGGTAGATCAGGTCGGTTTTTTGCGCTGCTGCGAGATTCGAATATCCCAGCAGGACGATCCATATTCCACACAACCAGGATAGCCTGGTGCCGGAAACGCCGGCGCGACAATAATGCAATTTCATATTTGGCTCCGATTTCTGACGCCACTGCAATCGTGGGTGAGTATGTCTCCGTGCGGCTTTGATATTCAGGGTTTGCGGTGGAAGATATTATGATTGTTGTTTATCGACGGCGCCAACGGAACCAACCTTCAACGGCTCGAAAGCAGACATCGGCTGCGTTATGAGTCGGTTGCCTGACCACGTGCCGACGGCGCGAATCGCGATGATGCGCAAGCATTAATCGACTCTATATCACTGGGCAATTAGTACAATCCGTAACCGGAATTAGATGAATTGACTATTTACAAAAACAACCGTTCCGTGTACCAATCGACTTCGACAGATAAGACTCAGACACAAAGGACCACATCCATGCGCCGGCTCAAAACAACGATGAAGATATCGCAACATACGGTACGGTTTCTCGCCTGGCCTGCGGCCTTGGTAATCGGCTGCCTGATTCACATGCCGGTGGTCATTGCGGCGGAGCAGGACGCCGAATCCAAGGCGCTGGACTCGACCGCGACGCAATGGTCGTTTCAGGCTGCCTATCAATGGATGCCGGACTACCACAACGACACGCTTTCCAACGGACAAACCAGACCCGATGGGGCCGACAATTTCGCACAGCTGCGTATCGTGGCACCGTTCGTATTCAACTCGTTTACATTGCTGCCGCGTCTGACGTTTCGTCACTACGAGAACCCGAATGGAGACTCTGGTTTCGGTAATACCGAACTATTCGGACTAATCATTCCGAAGAGCTGGGATTGGGGCACGGGACGCGTGGGCATCGGTCCGCTGATCACAGCACCCGGCGACAAGAAAGTCGCCAAGGATGAATGGGGTTATGGTTTCGCGGCGGCAGCGGTCAATAGTAAGGGCAAGTGGTTTTATGGCCTGTTGTTTCACGCAATCGTGGCAGTCAACCGATCCTCGAGGATCTCCGGCCACCAACCAGCAGCGACACCAACCCCTTGGGAATCGCCCCGTTCCTGAACTACCGGCTCGGCGGTGGCTGGTACGTCGGTAATGGCGACATGGTCATACGCTATGACTGGGATGAGAAAGAGTTTTACGTACCGATCGGCGTTCGCGTCGGCAAGGTACTGCAGCGGGAGAAAGGTAGCTGGAACCTCTACGCCGAGTACCAGACCAGTTTGATCTACGACAATTGGCCGGGAACCGCAGTCGAAAATTCCATTCGCGTGAACGTCACCTACACAATGCCGATGGGCAACTAACAGGAAGACCAACCCGTTGATATTCGCTTGCCGCTGGCTTACAGTCATACCGACAAAGCGCCCCAGCTGTTGCGAATAATGAAATACATCTCATGCATCATTCACAGGCCCACTCAACCTCGTCGAACTAAATTGGAACGCTTGGCGGCATTAAATATAGAGGAACTCAAAATGAAGTCTCAAACGCGGATGGTGTGTATCGTATCAATTCTTATCGCGATGCCGATATTGACCCACGCGCAATCATCCAAACCCAATATTCTCGTCATCTGGGGCGATGATATCGGGCAGTCTAATATTTCCTATTTCACCCAGGGAGTAATGGGTTACCGTACGCCAAATATCGACCGGATCGCCGAAGAGGGCATGGCATTCACGGACTATTACGGCGAGCAGTCCTGTACCGCCGGGCGCTCATCATTCATTACCGGTCAGAGTGTCTTTCGAACCGGCCTGTCCAAGGTTGGCCTGCCAGGTGCCGAGGTGGGCCTTAAGGAAGAAGATCCGACCATTGCCGCCATGTTGAAGGCCCAGGGCTACGCCACGGGTCAGTTCGGCAAGAATCACCTCGGCGATCGTGACGAATATCTACCGACGAACCATGGTTTCGACGAGTTTTACGGCAACCTTTACCATCTGAACGCGGAGGAGGAACCTGAGAATGAGGATTACCCCGGCGATATGATCGTGGCCGGCGGAAAGACCTTCCTGGAGACCTTTGGTCCGCGAGGTGTAATCCACTCGTTTGCCGACGGCAGAATCGAGGACACCGGGCCGCTGACCAAGAAGCGCATGGAGACGGTGGACGACGATACCTCGGATCGCGCCATCGAATTTATCAAACGCGCGAATGCCGATGGCACGCCATGGTTCATCTGGTGGAGCGGCACGCGCATGCATTTCCGCACCCATGTGAAGCCTGAGCTGCGCGGTATTTCGGGTCAGGACGAGTATTCCGACGGCATGGTCGAGCACGACATGCACATCGGGAAGTTCCTCGACGTACTGGACGAGCTGGAGATTGCTGACAACACGATTGTCTTCTATTCCACGGACAACGGGCCGCACTACAACACCTGGCCGGATGCGGGTGCCACGCCGTTCCGCGGCGAGAAGAATACGAACTGGGAAGGTGGCTGGCGCGTGCCGGCCGCCGTGCGTTGGCCGGGCAAGATCAAGGCCGGCTCGTGGACCAACGAGATCGTGCATCACATGGACTGGATGCCGACCTTCGTGGCGGCTGCGGGTGAGCCGGAAATCAAGGACAAATTGAAGAAAGGTGGGGTACGCGCTATCGGGCGTAAATACAACGTGCATCTCGACGGTTACAACATCCTGCCGCTGCTAACGGGCGCGACGGACAAGAGTCCGCGCCACGAGATCTTCTACTTCTCGGACGATGGCGACCTGACGGCGCTGCGTTACGATGACTGGAAGCTGGTCTTCATGGAGCAAAGGGTCGAGGCGACGTTTCAGGCGTGGGCCGAACCGTTCGTACCGCTCCGTTTTCCGTTGCTGTTCAATCTGCGCCGCGATCCGTATGAGCGCGCGCAGGTCACATCGAATACTTACTATGATTGGCTGCTGGACCACGTATATCTGATGGTACCTGCGCAGACGTACGTTGGTAACTTCCTGGCTACATTCAAGGAATTTCCGCCAAGCCAGAAGGCGGCCAGCTTCAGTCTCGACCAGGTGATGGAGAAGCTCGCGCAGCCGGACAGTACGTTGTAGGAGTTTCTGGCCTACCGGATTGGCGGAGCGCCCCACTGGAGAATTTCGATATCGCTGATGTCCGTTGGCTGGGATGAAATCCAGAGCACTACGCGGTGACCGTCGGTGAAATACGGATCACCAGTCAGGTTCCCGCGTGGCTCATCGATGGGCGCCGCACCTACGCCCCCCACATACCCGAGTTTGGCCAGCGCCTGGGAATAGGCCAGATTTTCCACCAGGTATTCCCGGGTTTCATCGACATCCGGATCGACTTTGTGGGTGGTGATAGTTTTCGTCGTAAATCGAACCCCGATGTCGCGGCTGATCTGCCCTATCCACACCGGGACTTCCTCGTAACGTATCGGCGACATCCACAGCCTCAGGTGATTGCGTTCATTGATGCTGCTCCGGGCCTTCTGGAAGGCTACATCCTGGGTGCGGCCGAACACGTATAGCCCGCTGACAGGCGAATACCGGTATTCGCCCCCGGTGATGAACGATCCGGCCATTTTCGTCAGAGAAGACCTGCTGATGACTTCCGTCTCATCCCATCCAGCCCGGATAAATGCGTAGTACACATCCTCTTTGGTACCGATGACCACGAGATTGAGAGGATCGCCCGAGCCCTTGGATTTTTTGTCTGTTGTACAACAGGGCATTTTCTGCAAGGCCTCGATAAGCTCATCTTTATCAAGATCGAGCATCTCCTCATCGGAATAGAGGCTGTCCCAGTCGACATCATAATGATCTAATCGCAACCCGGGCACTGGAACGAAGAACGTGAAGTGAACGATCTCAGAATCATCCGTATAGATATCCACGTTGAAGGACTTGGTGCCTTCGTCCAGCTGGGTAAACACGAATCCGGTACGATGCTCTCCCGGCTCGATATACATATCGATCTTTCGGTCCAGGAAAAACTTTCTCATCGTCCTGTCCGCTTTCCCGGGGCCGCCCGCCCCGAGGGCAGCGCTCTCGATGGTAGTGAAATATTGAGGATCCACTGCGACCGGCAAAAATGTGATCCGCGACACCCGGTTGTTGGTAACTTCAAACCAGACCGGCTGAATCCTCTTCCGGTACAGCGATACCCCGAATAGTTCCCGGGTTTCGCTGGCACTGGGTACGGCCACGGTAACCGTGATTGCGTCTTTATTCTGACTTATGGCACGTTCAAGGAATGCGGGCCGTGCGGTGTCGTCCGGGTGCTGAGCGACGGCTGGCAAGGCCAGCAAAATTGTGACCACAAGACCGTATTTGCCGATTTCCGTCACCGGATGTCCTTCGTAGGACCTATGTCCCAATGCAGGGCACCCACATCCAGCATGGACATGGGCGGACCAGATAACCACATTACGGCCACATAGCCACTGGTAAAATATTCCGAACCAGTAAATGTTTGCTTTGCATTCTCAAACGCAACCCGTCCCGGCCCCTGGACCCAGCCATAGCGGGCCAGACCCTGGCCATACCAGATGTCTTGCACAAAGAACGTCGCGGCGTCGTCCAGATCGGGGTCCAGGTGCCCCCGGCCCTTACGCTGGCCAATGTAATGCGTCACCTGGGCCAACCAGACGGGTGCGCCTTCCACACGCAAGCGGCTTAGCCAGAATCGCAATTCGTTGCGTTCCCCGGTTGTGCTCTGATTTTTCGTGAACACCACATCTGCAATCCGGCCATCAAAGTACTCGCCTTTCGATGCCAGGCCACCATCCTTGCGCGGTGTTTCCACCCAGTTGGACCGGATAAGCGCCTGCAATACGTCCTGTGCTTCACCGATGACAACGGCGTTGATGGGTAAGCCCTGTTGTTGACCCGTCTGATCCCGCGTGTAGTAATTCTCGGAGGCGAGTTCCGACCGGAGTTCATCCCGGTTCAGTTCGCGGATCTGCTCACGAGTATAGAGCTCCTGAAAATAGGCCTCGGAATGATCCGGCTCGAATCCCGGGACGTCGACAAAAAAGGTAAACGACAGATCATTGTCGCGGCTGGCGCCGAACAGATCTACGTTGAAAGCCTTGGTACCCGGCCGCGCATGGGTGAAGACAAAGCCTGACCGGCTTTCACCGGGAGGGATCCTGCGTGGCATGGCCACCTCGTAAAAATAGTAGTTCATCTCGACCTTTCCCTGTTTGGAAAAGCCGGCCCGGTGAACATACGCGACTTCCTGGGGGGAAAAATACTCGCTATCGGTGCCTACCGGCGCATACCGCATCCGGGAATCAGTCCCGTTGTGGATCTCCAGCCAGACAGGCTGAATGCCACTCTTATAAAGAGGCAAGTCAAACAAGGCCCGGGTTTCTTCGGGACCGGGAACAGCTGCGCGCACCGTGACCAAGCCGCTTGTCTGGATCTGGACACGATCGCGGAAAGGGATGGAATCCAACGCCGCTGGCTCGTACGGCATGGTTGCACAGGCACTCAGCAACAACGCGGCAGAGGATGTAGTAATCAGGGCACGAATACCGGCAGACTTTAATGGCACGGGGGCTCTACCTCACGCGTTATTCTAAATCCGGTAAACCCCAACGGTTCATTATTGGTCGATGGGTACCCCCGCACTGCATTGCTACCTCGCTGGCCCGGGTCTAGACTGATATAGACCGTGCCCGATAATACATTAACGTCACAGGGTTGGTGCAATGCGCTGGATACGAATTGGCCTGGTATGTGCAGCCATACTGCTCACAACGATCGCCATACTCGGCGTTGTGCTTTTCACTATGGATCTGGGCCGGTTCAAACTCCAGGTAGAAACGCTGGTCAGTGACCAACTGGGTCGCGATTTTCGAATGCATGGAGAGTTCCATGCAGCACTCGGCGAAGAAATCCGTCTTATTGCTGAAGATATTCAGCTGGACAATCCAGTCTGGGCCACCGAAGACTCATTACTCCGTATACAGCGATTAGACGTCTCCCTGGATACGTGGGCCCTGCTCTCCGGCCGAATACTGATCGACAATATCGAACTGGACGATGTCGCCATCAACCTGGAGCAGGACGGCAGCGGATTGAACAACTGGACGCTGGTCGAGACCGACCCGGTGGAAGAACCAGACGACACCGAGGCCACATTGGACTTACTGATCCGGCAGGCTCGAGTTCACAATCTTACGGTTACTTATGTCGATCCAGCCCGGGACTCACCCATCCGGTTTCACGCATCAGAAATCAAACAGGTTCAATTGGATTCGGGCGACCTGCAACTCGATCTCGATGGAGACATCAATGGCACACCAGTCACACTGGATGGCACGGCAGGCACTTTTGCGAACCTGATTGATGCGGGCGCGGTGCATTATGAATTGCGCGGTGCAATGGGTGAGATCAGCATCAACAGCAAGGCACAAATTGACAGTCTGGCCGAACCGAGAAAGCCCGTCGGGCAGATTGAAATCAGCGGACCCGATGCGAAATACCTGACCGACGTTCTGGGAATCGCACCGATCACCCGCGGCCCACTGAATCTTGTCGCCACCATTGAAACGGTCACAGACAAGATGAACCTGGAAGTTCGGGGACAATTCGGTGAATTCGAGATCGATGTAGCCGGCTCATTTTCTGATCTGCAGGACCTCGATGAGTTGGAAATTGCGTTCAGTGCAGGCGGTCCGAATGCAGCCACTCTCGGAGAACTGGCTGGCCGTGACGATATTCCGGCGGATCCGTACTCTATTCTCGGTACTGTGAGTCGCAAGGGTGATTCACTCGATGTCGAGAGCGTCAAAATTAAAATCGGGGAAACTGAATTTAATCTCAATGCCACTTTCGAAAAGTTTCCGGAGATCGATGGCTCGGTCGTAACTGTGAAAATCGATGGTCCGGAATTCGGCCGCTTTAACAAACTGCTCGGCCTGCCAGGCAAACTGACCGGCCCATTTAGCCTGACCGCGGATCTGAGCCAGTCCCCGGAAGGAAAGGAACTGGTGGATATCACCGCTGAAGCCAGGGACATTCAGTTCAGGGTAAACGGCATGGTGTCTACCGCGCCGAACTTCGTAGGCACCAAACTCGCTTTGCGTCTGCAAGGTGATGACCTGTCGGTTATTACTGGCGCACTGGACATTGTGAATGGTCCTGCCGTGCCTTTCGACGTAAATGCCGGCGTCTCACGAGTCGATCGAGGCTTTACGATTGACCAAGGCATTGCAAAACTCGGTGATGATGTGATCCGGGTCGATGGCCTGATCGGCATCGAGCCGCTGGAGAGCGATACTGATATAAAGTTCGAGGTATCCGGACCGGACCTTGGCAGCACTCTGACCCTGCTGGAGATGGACGCCGACAAGATTCCCGACGGGCCCTATCAGGCCGGCGGCAGAATTTACCGGAAAGAAGGAGCTTTCGTCCTGGAGCAGATCGTCGCTACGCTGGGCACTGCAGAAGATTACCGGGTCGAGCTGGATGGGCGGCTTGCCGATCCACCTGAGTTCACGGGCACGACCCTGCGCCTCCGTGTTCATGGTGCAAACCTGCAGGCGGTGGCTGAGATCGCTGCGGTTTCCGGCCTGCCACAGGCGTCGTTCAGCGTCAGCGGAACCGTGGACCGTCTTGAGGAAGGCTTCACAATCAAAGACGGTAAAATCCGGATAGCCGACGACGAACTTCTCATCAATGGCCTCATCGGTAATCAGCCGCTGGAGCGGGATACCGATATCCGGTTTCAAATCTCAGGGCCAGACCTGGCCGGGACGGTCGTTATGGCCGGCGTCGAGCTGGAGAACCTGCCGCCCGGGAGCTACGCTGCGACAGGTAAGATCCATCGTGACGCAAAATATTTTCGATTGACAGATATCAATGCGCGGCTGGGGAATACCCGGGCCCAACTGAGCGGCCGACTGGGCAATCTAACGGATTTTCAGGGCACCGACATCGATATCACCGTTGAAGGGGAAAGCCTGGCCGATTTAGTTACTGAGATCAGCGGCTATGCCTTTGAAGAAGCACCATTCAATATTTCCACCAATGTTCAACTGGATGAGGACACACTGAAGCTTCGCAAGCTCACAATGCGCATTGGTGCAGGAGAGCTTCGGGGCGATATTTCGACCAGCATGTCACCGATGCTTTCTTCGGGAAGCGTCGATATCACGGCGACAGGTCCGGACGCGGCCGCCTGGGTGCCGAGTTTTTCCCAGTATGTCCCGGCCAGGGCACCGTTTGACTTGAGCACCGTTGTCCGCTGGCAGGACACCCATATTATCATCGACCGGCTTTCTCTGAATCTTGCTAAAGGCCGGCTTGTCGCCAACGGCGAGGTCGACGTCGTGAATAACATTGAACGAACGAATCTGAACGTGGATCTCCAGGTTGCCAGCATGAGCAACCTGGGTCGCATCGCCGGCACAGATCTTCCCGACGAGCCATTTACTTTTTCGGCACATTTGATCGGGTCGGGGGATGAACTCCGACTGGAAGACTTTCGCACTACGGCAGGGAAAAGTGATCTTGCCGGCAGCGCGACTTATACGAATCAGGAAGCCGGTCCATTCGTCGACCTTACCCTGGTTTCCAAATACCTGAACGTGGTGCC